>ERZ1674037.14-NODE-14-length-63039-cov-30.769275_pt1 | contig 63039 bp, 60 predicted proteins | sample MGYA00581136_ERZ1674037 | MGnify/ENA primary metagenome ERZ1674037 (study PRJEB41354, sample SAMEA4873341) | human saliva metagenome | biome: human-associated habitat [ENVO:00009003]; feature: mouth environment [ENVO:08000002]; material: saliva material...
AGGATATATGATGCGATTCGATGATTTGGACAAACGCCTGCGGTTAAGTAAACGGCAAATTTGTCTTGGGAAAAATAATTTAAAGGCCGTCTGAAACATGAATACCCATCCTAAAAAACAAGTCGCCGTCAGTTTTCTCGGCACGGTATTAGACAGTGGTTTCGGTCAAGGGCGTTGGTTGAAATGGCGGCCGAATGTCGCCATGAATCAGCGTCAAGATTTTCATCTCGACCGCATGGAACTGTTTTATGCGGAAAAATACCGCGAGCTGGCGGATCATGTAAAAGCCGATATTCAGCAGGTGTCGCCGCACACGGTCGTCAATCTCGTGCCTATGGAGCTGGCAAACCCGTGGGATTTCTCCGAGGTTTATACCAAACTGCACGATTGGGCGGCGAGCTATCCATTTGATACGGAAGAAGAAACTTATCTCACCCACATCACCACGGGTACGCACGTTGCCCAAATCTGCCTGTTTTTATTGGTGGAATCTCGTCAAATCCCCGGCGTTCTGTTACAAACCGCTCCGCCCAAAAACCAAAGACGCAGTATGGAGAACGGCAATGTCGGCAGTTATGAAATCATCGATTTAGACTTGGCTCGTTACGACGTACTGGCCGAACGCCTTGCCGCCGTACGCGATGACGCAGTGCGCTACCTAAAAAGCGGCATTTCCACCCAAAACGCCGTCTTCAACCGCATGATTGCCGAAATCGAACAAGTCGCGCTCAACTCTCCTTCCCCCATTCTGCTTTCTGGTCCGACAGGCGCGGGCAAATCTATGCTGGCACGCAGGATTTTTGAATTGAAAAAAGCGCGCCACCTGATTAAAGGCACATTTGTCGATGTAAACTGCGCCACCCTTCGCGGCGACGGCGCAGCATCTGCCCTGTTCGGCCACAAAAAAGGCGCCTTTACCGGCGCGGCGGAAAAACGTGAAGGTTACCTAAAAACTGCCGACGGCGGCGTATTGTTTTTAGATGAAATCGGCGAATTAGGCTTGGACGAACAAGCCATGTTACTCAAAGCCATTGAAGAGAAACACTTTTATCCCGTCGGCAGCGACAGCGAAGTCAAAAGCGACTTCCAGCTCATCGCCGGCACCAACCGCGACCTACGCCACGAAATCCGCGCCGGACGCTTCCGCGAAGACCTGTTCGCCCGCATCAATATTTGGAACTATCCGCTGCCCGCACTCGCTAACCGCCGCGAAGACATCGAGCCCAACGTCGAACACCAGCTCGCCCTAGCTTCGCAAGAACTCGGCCGAACCACCCGCTTCAACAAAGAAGCCCTGGCCGCCTACCTCGACTTCGCCCACTCCAACCAAGCCCCATGGCGCGGTAACTTCCGCGATCTCGCCGCCAGCATCATGCGCCTGGCCACACTCGCGCCGCAAGGCAGGATACAGGTAGAACAAGTCCAAGCCGAAATCGAGCGCCTCAAATGGTTATGGTCGGAAGAATCCTTTTCAGACGGCCTCCTACATAACAGGCCGTCTGAAAAAGAACAAGACTACCCCGATAAAGTCGATTGGGACACATTGGATTTGTTCGACAAACTACAACTGCAACACGTCATCGACGAATGCCGCAAACATCCCAACATGGCCGCCGCCGGCCGTGCATTGTTCAACGTCTCCCGAACAGAAAGAGCAAAAGTCAATGACAGCGACCGATTGAGAAAGTATTTGCAACGGTTTGGACTGGAATGGGGGGATATTTAAATAAAGTGGGCAAGCTAGCTCATTTTAATCGCATTATTTTTTCATCATTTATAAAAAATAAACGGCATCAATCTGATGCCTTTTATTTTCGTTAACATGAAAAATTAACGTTCATACCAACGTTTGGTCGATTCACGAATCACTTCTTTGGTTTACTTCAAAAATGCCGCATGATAGGCAATATGCTCGCCAATAAAACTGGCGATGAAGTAATAGCTATGATCATAGCCTTTGTGGAAGCGCACATCGGCTGGTTGATTTGCCACACGACAGGTTTCGATAAAATCTTCGGTACGCAATTGTGTTGGCAAAAACTCATCTTCCAAGCCCTGATCAATGCGCATACCTTGCACTTTATAGCCTTGTTGAATGAGCGAGCTGGCATCATATTGCTGCCATTTCTCGCGATCTTTTCCTAAATAGGCAGAAAAAGCTTTTTCTCCCCAAGGCACGAGGCTTGGCGACAAAATGGGCGAAAAGGAAGAAACACTTTGATAACGTTCTCGGTTTCGCAATGCCAATACCAATGCGCCATGTCCGCCCATTGAATGTCCCATAATCGAACGTTTGCCGCTGGTAGGAAATTTTTCCTCAATCAGACTAGGCAACTCATTCAAAATATAATCATACATTTGATAATTCGTCGCCCAAGGCTGCTCGGTCGCATTCAGATAGAAGCCCGCACCCTGCCCTAAATCGTAAGCATCATCATTCGGCACTTGTTCTCCGCGAGGGCTGGTATCGGGAGCAACCACAATCACTTGATGTTCTGCCGCATAACGCTGAAAGCCTGATTTGGTAATGAAATTTTGTTCCGTACACGTTAAGCCGGAAAGCCAATAAATCACACCAAGCGGTCGATTCTCCTGATTATCCGGCAAATAGACGGCAAATTTCATTTCGCATTGCAGAGTTTGGGCATGGTGTGCCCAAACTTGTTGCGAACCACCAAAAATTTGATGTTGTTCAATCAGTTTCATCGCGTACCTTAGTAATGAATAACAGCGCGGATCGATTTACCTTCGTGCATTAACTCAAAGGCTTCATTGATTTGATCAAGTGTCATTGTGTGGGTCACAAACGGTTCTAACTGAATGTCGCCTTTCATTGAATCTTCCACCATTTTCGGCAGTTCAGAGCGACCTTTCACGCCACCAAATGCCGTGCCTTTCCAAACACGACCGGTCACCAACTGGAACGGACGCGTTGAAATTTCTTGTCCTGCACCCGCTACGCCGATGATAATGGATTGCCCCCAGCCACGGTGTGCACTTTCTAATGCTTGACGCATTACATTTACATTGCCAATACATTCAAAGGTGTGGTCAATGCCCCATTTATTGATGTCTAACAACACGTCTTTGATCGGTTTATCGTAATCGTTCGGGTTCAAACAGTCAGTTGCTCCAAACTGTTTTGCCAACTCAAATTTTGAGGGATTGGTATCAATAGCAATAATGCGACCCGCTTTGGCTTGACGCGCACCTTGCACCACAGCCAAACCAATCGCCCCCAAGCCAAACACGGCCACAGAGTCGCCTTCTTGCACTTTTGCTGTGTTATGCACCGCACCAATACCTGTAGTAACGCCGCAGCCGAGCAGACATACTTGTTCGTGGTTCGCTTCTGGGTTGATTTTCGCCAGTGAAACTTCGGCAACAACTGAGTATTCACTAAAGGTCGAACAGCCCATATAGTGATAGATCGGTTGACCTTGATAAGAAAAACGCGTCGTGCCGTCCGGCATTAAGCCTTTACCTTGCGTATCACGCACTGAGACGCATAAGTTGGTTTTACCTGAACGACAAAACTCACATTCGCCACATTCAGCAGTGTAAAGCGGAATAACGTGATCACCCGGTTTTACGCTTGACACACCTTCGCCCACAGCAACAACTACACCCGCACCTTCATGCCCAAGCACCACAGGGAATACGCCCTCAGGATCGCTTCCTGATAACGTAAACGCATCAGTATGGCACACGCCCGTGTGAGTATTGCGGATTAACACCTCGCCTTTGCGTGGCATTTCTACGTCGATTTCCACAATTTGTAAGGGTTGATTTGGAGCGAATGCCACCGCCGCACGCGATTTGATGGTTGAATTGGTTTGTTTCGTTTCCATTATTTTTGCCTTTTAATTCATTAATAAAGTTATCTAGCCTAAGAAAGATAACTACAGTTTATACTTTGGAACCTACCCTGAAGCAAGCATTTTTGCAATTTTGACTCCGGCAGTAGCATGATCGGCTGAAGGGCTGGCAGGCAATTTTCTGTACACCAAATACCCGAGCAAACTCCGCCGCCATTTCCCCAACATTGACAGAATGGCTTTGCAAGGTTTGCCAATGTTCGTAAGGCAAGAGATTACCAAGTTTGTCTTGGGCGGAATGGGCGTAGTAAATGAGGGGGTTCATATTGAAATTCTAAAAAAATTCAAATTGATACAGATGCAATGATAATATGATATTAAATTTAATATGTAAATAGAAAAAATGCCGTCTGAAACTTTTTCAGACGGCATTGTTATTAATTACCCTTTATAACTTGCTTCTAATATCCTCCACTGCTTTCACTAATGCTTCAGAAAGCGAGGGATCAAAAGAAGAGTGGCCTGCTTGGACAATTCTCAATTCTGCTTCAGGGAAGGCTTGCGAGAGTTCCCACGCGCTTTGCATCGGGGTGCACAGGTCGTAGCGGCCTTGGACGATGATGGTTGGGATATGGCGAATTTTGTCGATGTTTGCCAAGATGGCTTTATCACCCTGCAGCCAGCCTTCGTTCACGAAATAATGGTTTTCCATTCTTGCGATGGCAAGGGAGGCTTGCGAGTCTTCATCCACGTCTTTTGGTTCAAACTGAATAAGGTAGCTTTCCCAATCTGCCCATGATTTGGCTGCTTTGAGGCGCGTGGCTTCATCTTCGCTGAACAGCATTTCATGGTAGGCTTTAATTAGGGCGTGGCGTTTGTTTTCAGCTACGGGGGCAATGAATTTTTGCCATTGAGCCGGATAAATTTGGCTTACGCCGCCTGCTTCGTTCAGCCATGCCATTTCAGACGGCCTGCACAGGAAAATACCGCGCAAAACTAAGCCGCTGACGCGCTCGGGATGGGTTTCGGCATAAGTCAGCGACAAGGTGCTGCCCCATGAGCCGCCGAAAACCAGCCATTTTTGAATACCGAGCATTTCGCGCACTTTTTCAATATCGGCAACCAAATCCCATGTAGTGTTGTCTTCGATACAGGCATACGGTTTGGAGCGTCCGCAACCGCGTTGGTCGATAATAACGATTCGGAAATGCTCTGGATTGAAAAAGCCGCGACAGGCCGGTGATGCGCCTGCTCCGGGGCCGCCATGCAGGAAAATCACAGGGTGGCCATCAGGATTGCCTGATTCTTCCCAGTAGATTTCGTGGATTTCTGATACGCGCAAAAGGCCGCTATTTCGTGGTTCTTGAATTGGATGCATGAGCTTTCTCCTTTGTCTGATGAATATGTTGATTGTAACACTTTACCTGCTGATTTTTCAGACGGCCTACATAGGTTTATCGCGACAAATGGCGTAAAATAGCACTTTTTTGACAGGATTATTTATGGCTGACAACAAAAAAACCCATGCAGCACCCGAAGGGCAACTTTTATTGCGTACGGTCGCCATGCCGCGCGATACCAATCCTAATCAGGATATCTTCGGCGGCTGGATTATGTCGCAAATGGATCTGGGCGGCGGTATTTTGGCAGCAGAAATCGCACAGGGACGAATTGTAACCGTGGCTGTTCAAGAAATGAATTTCATCAGACCGGTAAAGGTCGGCAACGTCGTGTGCTGCTACGGGCATTGCGTCCGTGTAGGCAATACTTCTTTGCAACTGAAAATCGAAGTGTGGGTGAAGACTTTGATGAACGATATGGTAACGGAAGACCGCCAACTGGTCACCGAAGCCGTGTTCACTTACGTCGCCATCGATTCACAAGGCAATCCGCGCCCTATTCCTCGTGAAGGCAATGCAAAGCTGGCACATTTGTAAGTTTAAAAAATCAAAACAAGGCCGTCTGAAACCTCAACGTTCAGACGGCCTTTTTTAATACAGAAGCAAAATGTAATAATATTTCTTTTGAGCTAAAGCAAGGCGAAGTATCTGTTTTTTAGGTTTAATTCAGGCTGATTGATAAAACAAAGACCGTACACCGGCTTCCTATAACACTGCCCTACCGCGACAGTTTGCGCCACTTTTGAAACGGCGTTTCCTCCTCAACCTACTTTAAGGAACATCATGGCTTCGCGCGATTTATACCCACAGGAAATTTTACAGGTTGTTCTCGACAAAAGCTGCGCTAAAGCACAATCCAGCATACTCACACTGGCAATCTTGAGCGTTTTAGCCGGCGGATACATCGGCTTCGGATATCTTGCCTATTTAAAAGTAGTCAGCGGCATTCCGCACGAATGGGGTGGAGTTGCAACTTTACTCGGCGCAGCCGTGTTCCCAATCGCTTTGATTTGCATCCTGCTTGGCGGCGGCGAGCTGGTAACCAGCAACATGATGATTATGTCTTTAGGCAGATTGGCCGGACGGATTTCCTCCAAAATGCTGCTACGCAACTGGGTTATCGTCTGCATGGGCAATTTGGTGGGCACGCTGGCGATGGCTTTTTTCCTCGGATACTATGTCGGTATGATTGAAGGCAGCGTGGCAGAAAAAACCATTGTTGTGGCGGAAGCAAAAGTCCATATGGATTTCGGCCGTGCTTTTGTATCAGCAGTAGCATGTAACTGGATGGTCTGCATGGGCGCGTGGTTGCACTTTGCCGCTAAAAACACAACCGGACGAATGCTGGCCATTTGGTTCCCCGTCATGATTTTCGTATTAAACGGCTTCCAACACCTTGTCGCTAATATGTTCGTTATCCCCGCCGGAATTTTGGCAGGCGCAAACATCACTTGGGGGCAGTTTTTCTTCAACATGATTCCCGTATTCCTGGGCAATGTCGTCGGTGGCGCATCCTTTGTCGGCGCGTCTTATCTTTATACTTATAAAGACACGCTGAAAGATAGTGCCGAATAGTTCTGCTTTGAAAACAACAAAATCTGCTTTGAGAAAGCAGGTTTTGTTTCAGACAGCATTGGTATCCAGTTTTAAAATCTATTCGGACACATTATCCAGATAAATCATTCAAACGAAAAAAGAGCCGTTTTTAAAACGGCTCTTTCCAATTCTTTGGTCGGAGTGAAAGGATTCGAACCTTCGACCCCTTGCACCCCATGCAAGTGCGCTACCAGACTGCGCCACACTCCGACTCGATAAGCTGTGAATTTTAGTTTCAAACGCTGATTTTGACAAGTGCTTTTTAGAAAAGGAAATTTACTCGTTTGAAAACATTTAAATTATTTGTAAGCAAAAAAAGTCCGTCTGAAATCGTTCAGACGGACTTTGATTATTCAGTCAAATATCAAGCTTCAACCGGGATAATACCGATTTTGGCCTGCCATTGTTTTGGAGCAATAGCGTGAACCGATTCGCCGTTGCTGTCCACTGCAACAGTAACCGGCATGTCTTTGACTTCAAATTCGTAAATCGCTTCCATGCCCAATTCAGGGAACGCCAAGACTTTAGATGCTTTAATGGCTTTGGCAACCAGATATGCCGCGCCGCCGACAGCCATCAGGTAAACGGCTTTGTTATCGGCAATGGCTTGGCAAGTTGCTGCGCCGCGTTCGGATTTGCCGATCATACCCAAGAGGCCGGTTTGTTCCAGCATTTGGCGGGTGAATTTATCCATACGAGTGGAAGTAGTCGGACCGGCCGGGCCAACAACTTCGTCACGGACGGGATCTACCGGGCCAACGTAGTAAATCAGTTTGTTGGTGAAATCTACCGGCAATTCTTCGCCTTTGTTGAGCATGTCAACCAAACGTTTGTGCGCGGCATCACGGCCGGTCAGAATTTTACCGTTCAGCAACAATACGTCGCCGGTTTTCCATGTGGCCACTTCTTCTTTGGTCAGATTGTTGACATCGACACGTTTGCCGTTGTCCGGGCTGTAAGTCAGATCCGGCCAGTCTTCCAAAGATGGGGCTTCCAGTTTGGCCGGGCCTGAGCCGTCCAATTCAAATTCGATGTGGCGGGTAGCTGCGCAGTTTGGAATCATGGCAATCGGTTTAGAAGCCGCGTGGGTTGGGTAGTCAAGGATTTTGACATCCAGCACGGTGCTCAAACCGCCCAAACCTTGTGCGCCGATGCCCAAGGCATTTACTTTTTTGTAGAGTTCCAAGCGCAGGGCTTCGGTTGTAGATAATTCTGCACCGGAATCAGCTTTTTCTTTAAGCTCCTGAATATCGATGTGGCTCATCAGGCTTTCTTTGGCCATCAACACTGCTTTTTCAGGCGTACCGCCGATGCCGATACCCAAGATGCCCGGAGGACACCAGCCGGCACCCATTTGAGGAACGGTTTTCAATACCCAATCAACGATATTGTCTGAAGGGTTGAGCATGGCAACTTTGGTTTTGTTTTCAGAACCGCCGCCTTTGGCTGCACAAGTGACTTCGACTTTGTCGCCTTTTACGATTTCCATGTGTACAACGGCAGGCGTGTTGTCTTTGGTATTTTGACGCTTACCAGCCGGGTCGGCCAATACGGAGGCGCGCAGTTTGTTGTCAGGATAGGTGTATGCACGGCGTACGCCTTCGTTAACCATTTCCTGTACGCTCATCTCGGCATCCCACTGTACATCCATGCCCACTTTCAAGAATACGGTCGCAATACCGGTATCCTGACAAATCGGACGATGGCCTTCGGCACACATACGGCTATTGACCAAAATCTGCGCCATCGCATCTTTGGCCGCAGGGTTTTCTTCTTTTTGATAAGCCTTATACAAAGCTTGAATGTAGTCTTTAGGATGGTAGTAGCTGATGAATTGGAAAGCATCGAAAATACTTTGGATAAAGTCTTCTTGCTTGATGACGGTCATGATTGTGTTCCTTTTCGGAGTCATGGTAGGGAGGATTTGTTTATTTCTTAAGAGACCGATTTTTTCAGACGGCCTTCAATAGTGTAATAGTGCTTTCAAATGAATGACCCAGACAATATCATTTTCATACCCTATTGATTTAAATGAAATTTAATATCGCATTAAATTACTTGGTTATTGATAATCTATATCCACTAACCATTCACTCACATAGAAATAAAATTACATTGTTTTTAAATGATAATCTTATTTCAAGGCCGTCTGAAAATATTTACCTTAAGCATCTGAGAAAGAAATTTAGTAGCTTGTATTTAAAAGGAAACTACCTAAATTTCAGACGGCCTTTCTTATCTTCCAATACAATACACAATTGTAAAACCTGTGTCATTTTCTCCCTCAACCTTCTTGACTGATATCAAACTTGTTTGATTTTCTGAAATTTTATAACAGTCTTTTCACTCGCCCACATACCTAAATATTATTCAATATATACAACAAGCTATGTAAAATTACCTAATATACAATAATGATTTTTACTAGCAAATAGACAAATATTTTAAAATTTATACTAAAAAAGTAATTTTATTTTACTTTTTAAATCAAATAATTATGATTAATTTGTCTAAATAATAGGCATATTTTGTTTGTAATCCCTCCTCTATAAAACCTTAGATTACCCCTATCATCAAAACCTCTAAATTCTGATACACTTCTATCCATACAGGTAGATATTGATTTTAAAAGAATTTCTGAGTAAATGACTTGGATATTTCCTCACGTACAATATATGTAATAAAAATACAATTAATCAAATACCCACTATCCCAACTTCCAATTTCACAGGAACAAACCATGAGTGAAAATTTGTTAACCCTGACCATAGACGGCCATGAAGTCAAAGCTTCCGCCGACTCGTCAATCATCCAAGCCTATGCCCGTTCAGGCAATGCGATTACTGCCAATGTCGGCTGTATGGGTCAAGGCGTATGCGGTTCCTGCCGCTGTATGATTCGTAAAGAAGGCGAGCGCGAAGTCACCACTGCACTGGCATGCGAAACCAAAGTTGAAGAAGGCATGCAGGTCAGCTTCTTGGATTACTTTATTCCCGAGCATATCCAATATTACGACGTCGGCGAGATTGGTGATGGCTGGAACTGGTTGGACGATACCGCCAAAGCCTTTCCTGAAGCGCAAAACTGCCGTCATTGCGGCGGCTGTAATCGTGCCTGTCCTAAAGGTTTGCAAGTGGAAAACGGCGTGGCGCAGGTAGTTTCCGGCGATTTCGGCGCGGCTGCGCTGACCTTTGACCAATGTGTGATGTGCAACCTCTGCACCCTCTCCTGCCCCGAACACATCCGTCCAAACCACTTGGGCCTGTTCGCCCGCCGTATGAAAGCGGCGCGTACGTTGCGCCCTGTGGATTTGATGCGCCGCCTGCGCGAAATCGACAGCGGCAAAATGAAAGTCGAATTTGAAGAGGAGTCAGTGTAATGGTTAACAAAATCCAAGGTATAGACTACGAAACTGCCCTTGCCAACCTGCGTGCGTCCTCATTGGAGCTTCGTGGTGATTTACCTGAAAAGAACGAATTACTGAGCCAATTTCACCCTGACTATCAGGCAAATGCCCGTGTGAAACTGCCTATCGGCCCAAACCAAGGCGATTACTGCCATCCTGATTTGGCCAAACTCTTAATCAGTCAGCCTCTGATTGACGACTATAATTTATCAGGCGCAGAACACTTGAACACTGACGTATTGGTCATTGGTGGAGGTGGTGCAGGCGCGGCTGCGGCATTGTCTGCGACTGAAGCAGGCGCACGCGTCATTATGGCGAACAAGCTGCGTATCGGCGACAGCAATACCGTGATGGCCGAAGGCGGCATTCAGGCAGCGGTCGGCGCGGAAGACAGCCTGCAACAACACTTTGACGACACCATCAAAGGCGGCCACAACGCAGGCAAAAAAGAATTGGTGGCGCAAATGGTTACCGACGCGCCGTCCGCCATCCGCTGGCTGATCGGTTTGGGCATGACTTTCGACCTTGCCAAAGGTGCGGACAGCAACGGCATGTTGAGCCGCAAACGCGCAGGCGGTACGACCGTACCGCGTATTTTGAGCTACCGCGACTTTACCGGCCTCGAAATGATGCGCGTACTGCGCGAGGCAGTCGAGCTCGACGAAAACATTACCCAGCTCAACCGCCACCCAGCCATCGAATTATTATCAGACGAACACGGCCGCTGCGTCGGCGCGATTTTGTACGATTTGGAAAAACGCTCTTTGGTATTGGTTCACGCCAAAGCCGTGATCTTGGCAACCGGCGGCAGCGGACGTTTGCACTTGCAAGGTTTCGCTACTTCTAACCACTATGGCGCGACTGCAGACGGCCTGGTAATGGCTTACCGTATCGGCGCCAAACTGCGCGATGTCGATTCTTTCCAATACCACCCAACCGGCGTTGCCCACCCTCCACACTTGGCAGGCGCGCTGATTTCCGAAGCCGTGCGCTCCGCAGGCACCAAACTGGTCAACGGTTTGGGCGAACGTTTCGTTGACGAATTGCAACCGCGCGACGTTGTTGCCGCTGCGATTCTGCGCGAATGCCGCGAAGGCCGCGGCGTGGTACGCGACGGACAAGTCGGCGTATTCCTCGACACACCGCGCCTGATTGCTAACGACCCTGACGTATTGAACCGTTTGGTAACACTCGGCCACGTTGCCCACAAATGCGGCATTGACCCTGCTGTTGAACCGGTCATGATTCATCCGACACTGCACTATCAGAACGGCGGTATCGAAATCAACGGCGACGGCGCAACCTGCGTCGAAGGCCTCTATTGCGCCGGAGAAGTAACCGGCGGCATTCACGGCCGCAACCGCCTGATGGGCAACGCGCTTTTGGACATCATCAGCTTCGGCCGCCGTGCCGGTAAAGCCGCGGCAAATTGCGGCCTGCCGCTGAAAAAAGTACGCGGCGGTGTCGGACACGTCCACGACCTGCAACGCGAAATGACCCGTGCCGGTCTGACCAGCGACATCAAAGCCCCCGTTTTATATCCCGACTACGGCAAATTCGATTTGCGCGAACACGCCGGTTTGCAGGAGCAACAATCATGAATCAAGCCAATCAAAACTTACTGCATCCTTCCCGCCAAGTCGGCGCAGATTTAGCCGCTTGGCGCAAAGTCGGCGGCGGCGAAGGCCTGTTGGCTGCGCTTGCCGATCCTCAAAGCATTGTTTCCAAACTGCAAGATGCCAATCTTTGCGGTATGGGCGGTGCAGGTTTCCCGACTTGGCGCAAATGGGAGGCCGCCGTTGCCGCCCAAAGCAAAAATGGCGACAAATACGTTGTCTGCAATGCCAACGAAGACGAACCGGGTACATTTAAAGACCGCGTACTGCTGGCAAATACGCCGCACCAAGTCATCGAAGGCGTCCTGATTGCCGCCGTTGCCTGCCGCGCCAACAAAGCGATTCTGTACGTCAACCCTCATCAAACCGAATCCATCGCTTCCATCACACCGGCCATCGAGCAATGGAAAAACAGCGATTTGTTTATCCGTATCGAAAACTACTTGGGTAAACCTTTGGACTTGCAACTGGTTGAAACTTCAGGCCGTTATATCGGCGGCGAAGAAACTGCCGTAATTTCATGGCTGGAAGGCGGTTTCCCCTTCCCCCGCCGCAAGCCGCCTTTCCCTGCCGAAAGCGGTGTCAACGGTGAGCCGACCCTTATCAACAATACCGAAACCTTCGCCAATATTCCGCAAATCCTTGCCAAAGGCGCAGAATGGTACAAATCTTTGGGTTTGGGCGATGCCGCAGGCACGAAACTCTACTCGCTCTCCGGCGACGTATTGAATCCGGGTCTGTACGAACTGCCAATGGGCACGACCCTGCAATCGCTGATTTACGATCACGGCGGCGGTATGCTCGAAGGCCGTACGTTTAAAGCCGTATTTACCGGTGGGCCGTCCAATACGCTTTTGACCGTAAAAGATTTGGATGTGCCTTTGGACTTCGTGTCCGTACGCGAACGCAAATCCAGCCTCGGTACCGGCGCGATGATTGTGATTTCCGAAGGCACCAGCGTGGTGCGTAAAGTGGCCGAGTATGTGGAATTTTTCGCTTCCAACTCATGCGGACAATGTCCACCTTGCAAAGGCGGCACATTCCAGCTTTCACGCCTGCTCAACCGCGTAGACACCGGCATCGGCACTTCCGACGACCTGCGCGCCTTGCAAAGCCTGTGCCAACTGTTGCCACGAAGCGGCCGTTGCGGTTTGATTGACGGCGCGGTTACCGTGTTGCAAAGCTCGCTGCGCACCTTCCCCGAAGAGTATGGCCTGCCGCAAGAACAGGAATAAAACGGCGTTGTTTTCAGACGGCCTGTTACTGTAAAGGCCGTCTGAAAAACGATACCCGACTCCCATTCTCTTCTTTCCAAGATTGAAGAGAAACCCAATAAGAAAAATACCTTCCGAACCTACCAAAATACGTTCAGACAAGCTTCAGCAACACTCAGGCCGTCTGAAAACAGATTTCCCAATACTTCAATCCTCAAATTAGGAGATTCAACATGGGCTTCAAGCCAATTCCTGCTGCGGTCGCACTTGTGCTGACGCTGCTTATCTGGTTCGTTATCCCCGTTCCTCAAGGCGTATCGCCTGACGCATGGCATCTTTTGGCATTGTTTGTCGGCATCATTGCCGGCATCATCGGCAAAGCCATGCCTATCGGCGCAATGGCGATTTTGGGCATTACCTTGGTTGCACTGACCGGCGTGACCAACGCAAAAGCCGCCGACGCGACCAAAGACGCACTGAGCAGCCTCAACAACTCGTTAATCTGGATGATCGGTATCGCCATCATCATCTCGCGCGGCCTGTTGAAAACCGGCTTGGGTATGCGTATCGGCTACCTCTTGATTTCCCTCTTCGGCAAACGCACGCTGGGCGTTGGTTACAGCTTGGCGCTGGCCGACTTGGTCATCGGTCCGGTAACGCCAAGTAATACTGCACGCGGCGGTGCCATCGTGCATCCGATTATGAAATCTATTGCCTTAAGCTTCGACTCCGACCCAGAAAAAGGGACGGAAGGCAAAATCGGTAAATACCTTTCACTGGTCAACTTCCACTCCAACGTAATTACCTGTCTGATTTTCATCACCGCCACCGCACCTAATCCGCTGGTAGTCGAATTGGTTGCCAAAGCCACCAATTCGCAAATCCAACTCTCTTGGGGTACTTGGTTCTTGGCGATGGTCGTACCCGGCCTGCTTGCTATGTTGCTGATGCCGCTGGTGCTGTATTTCCTGTATCCGCCTGAAATCAAACAAACCCCTAACGCCACTGCATTGGCAAAAGAGCATTTGGCCCAAATGGGGCCGATGAAGCGTGAAGAAAAAATCATGCTGGGCATTTTCCTGGTTCTGCTGCTGTTGTGGGCGGGTATTCCCGAGATGTTGTTCGGTGTGAAAGTTGATGCTACCGCCACCACCTTCCTCGGCTTGAGCCTGTGTCTGCTGACCGGCGTACTGACTTGGGAAGATGCGCTGAAAGAAAAAAGCGCGTGGGACACCATCGTTTGGTTTGCGGCCTTGGTGATGATGGCAAACTTCCTCAACAAACTGGGCCTCATCAGTTGGTTATCCGACTCCATGCAAAGCGGTATCGCCCACATGGGCTTGGGTTGGGAAGCCGGTTGTGCCCTGTTGATGCTGGCCTACCTCTACGCCCACTACGTTTTCGCCAGCGGTACGGCACACGTTACCGCCATGTTCGGCGCATTCTACGGCGCAGGCTTGGCCTTGGGCGCACCACCGATGCTGTTTGCCCTGGTTATGGCATCCGCTACCGGCATCATGATGTCGCTGACTCACTACGCCACTGGTTCTGCACCTGTCATTTACGGCTCAAACTACGTCAACATGACCGAATGGTGGAAAGCCGGCTTCATCATGAGCGTGCTTGAAATCCTGATATTCGGCACTGTCGGTATCTTGTGGTGGAAAGCCTTGGGCTATTGGTAATCCTTTAGCCGATTGAAAAATCAGGCCGTCTGAAACTCCAATTTCAGACGGCCTTTTGTTACAATTTCACTTTTACCGAACACACTCGATTACCGTGAAAATACTCATTCTCGGCAGCGGCCAAGTCGGCTCGACCGTCGCCCAAAACCTCGCCTCCGTTCCCAGCAACGACGTTACCATCATCGACATCGACGAAAAAGCGCTCAACCGCATCAGCAGCCGCCTCGATGTCCAAACCATCGTCGGCAACGGCGCATCGCCCTTTACCCTCGAACAGGCAGGCGCGGCAGACTCCGACCTCCTGCTTGCCCTGACCCGCAGCGACGAAACCAACATTGTCGCCTCCAAAATCGCCGCCGACCTATTTAACATCCCCAGCCGCATCGCACGCGTGCGCTCAAGCGAATACCTCGAATATCCGGTTGACGGCAGCGACAACCCCGAAGAAGGCAGCCTCAACATCTTCGGCATTACCGAAACCATCAGCCCCGAACAACTGGTTACCGAACAACTCGTCGGCCTGCTCAACTACACCAGCTCATTGCAGGTACTCAGTTTTGCCAACGATAAAGTGCGCATGGTGATTGTTCAAGCCCGCAAAGGCGGTTTGCTGATCGGCCGTGAAATTGCCGACATCAACCAACACCTGCTCGAAGGCGTGGACTGCCAAATCTGCGCCATCTACCGCAACAACCGACTGATCGTCCCCACCCCGCAAACCGTCATCATTGAAGGCGATGAAGTCCTGTTTGCCGCCGACATCAACAGCGTGGAAGCCATCATGCGCGAATTGCGTCCGAAAGAAGCGCGCACCCGCCGCATCATGATTGCCGGCGGCGGCAACATCGGCTACCGCCTCGCCAAGCAGCTCGAATCCAAATACGACATCAAAATCATCGAATACAAACCCCACCGCGCCGAATGGCTGGCCGAAAATCTGGACAACACCCTCGTCTTGCAAGGTTCCGCCACCGACGAAACCCTACTGGATGAAGAATACATCGACGAAATCGACGTCTTCTGCGCGCTGACCAACGACGACGAAAACAACATCATGTCCAGCCTGTTGGCAAAAAACCTTGGCGCCAAACGCGTGATTACCATCGTCAACCGCTCAAGCTACGTCGATTTGCTCGAAGGCAACAAAATCGATATTGTCGTTTCCCCCCATCTGATTACCATCGGCTCCATCCTCGCCCACATCCGCCGTGGCGACATCGTTGCCGTCCACCCCCTGCGCCGCGGCACGGCCGAAGCCATCGAAGTGGTGGTACATGGCGACAAAAACACTTCCGCCATCGTCGGCCGCCGCATCAGCGGCATCAAATGGCCGAGCGACTGCTACATCGCCGCCATCGTCCGCGGCGCAACCGGCGAGGTCATCATGGGACACCACACCGAAATCATCCTCCAAGACGGCGACCACATTATCTTCTTCGTCTCACGCCGCCGCGTCCTGCCGGAGTTGGAAAAACTCATTCAAGTCAAAATGGGCTTTTTCGGTTAAGCCTAAAATCCATCCTCTTGAAGACATTAAAAGGCCGTCTGAAAACCTTTTCAGACGGCCTTTATTCATTGTTTTATTTATGCTTTGGCAACACGGTTTTTACGGCCAAACCAAACGAAACCAATCACACCCAATACAATCATCGGCACGCTCAACCATTGCCCCATGGACAAGCCCAAAGTCAATAGGCCGAGATAGTCGTCAGGCTGACGGGCAAATTCTGCAATAAAGCGGAACAATCCGTAACCGCCCAAGAACAATGCTGCCGTTTGTCCGGCCGGACGTGGTTTTTTCGAGAAAATCCAAACAATGACAAACAGGCAAATGCCTTCAAGGGCAAACTGGTAAAGTTGAGACGGATGGCGCGGCAGCATGCCGTATTGTTGCAGCCATTCTGCCCACAAAGGATTATGCGCCGCGGCTTCCGCATCTTCGTAACGCGCTTGCGGGAAACCCATCGCCCAGAAAGCATTGAGTTCGGTCACACGTCCCCAAAGTTCGCCGTTGATAAAGTTGCCGATACGGCCGGAAGCCAAACCCAGCGGTACGAGCGGCGCAACGGTATCCATCAGCTTCAAGATACTGATGTTGTGTTTACGGCCAAACAGCCACATGGCAACGACCACGCCCAAGAAGCCGCCGTGAAACGACATGCCGCCTTCCCACACTTTGAAAATATCCAACGGGTTGGCCAGATAGTCGGAAAATTTATAAAACAAAACGTAGCCGATACGGCCGCCCAAGATGACGCCCAAGATACCCCAAGTCAGGAAATCGTCGAGTGTTTCTTTGGTAAACACAGAATTGCCCTGTGCGATACGGCGGCGGCCCAAAATCGTAAACAGGATAAAGCCGACAATATAGCTCAAGGCATACCAACGGATGGCAAGCGGGCCGATGCTGATCAGCACCGGATCAAACTGGGGATGTATCATCATAATGTGTGTTCCTTATCTCAAAGGCCGTCTGAAAGCCTGAACTTTCAGACGGCCTGTATGCAGTGTTAGGCGGTTTAACGCAAATCGCCAACCACATTCAAAATAGCAGACAACATGGCCTCGCCCAAGCGCAGCGAGCGTTGGCCGTTCCAGCCGAAATCGTCGTCCGGCAGGTTGGCATTGTCTTTAAACGGCATTTCCAAAGTATAGGCAAGGCAGTTGAAATGATTGCCGACCCAGTTGGTCGCCAAAGTCATGTTTGCCTGACCCGGCGCATCTTTGTCATAGCCGTAATCGTCTTGGAAATCAGGGCTGGCATTGAGCAACGCAAGCTTGAATTGGTCTTCCAAAGCTTCGATGCGCTCATCGTAGTTCGGCACGCCTTCGGTACCGGCCACAAAGACAAACGGCAGACCTTCATCGCCGTGAATATCCAAGAACAAATCCACGCCGGTTTCCATCATTTTTTCGCGAACGGTAAAAACTTCGGGGCTTCGCTCCAAAGTCGGGTTTTCCCATTCGCGGTTGAGGTTGGCGCCGGCGGCATTGGTGCGCAAATTGCCCAATACCGAACCGTCCGGATTCATATTCGGCACAATGTAGAAAGTCGCACGGTCAAGCAGCATGCGCGCGGTCGGATCTTGCGGATCAAGCAGGCGGCCCAGCAAACCTTCGACAAACCATTCCGCCATGGTTTCGCCCGGATGTTGACGGGCGATAATCCAGACTTTCATGTCGCTTTCGACTTGGTTGCCGATGGTCAACAGATTAATATCGCGGCCTTGAACGGTACTACCCAAGTCGTCGATACGGCACAAGCCGCTACCCTGCGCATCGCCCAAAAGGTTCAAATGCTGCTCGTTGGAATAAGGCTCGAAATAAGCGTAGTAAACGCTGTTGGACAAAGGCGTATGGTTGATGGTCAACACACCGTTTTCATAGCTGGTCGGCACGCGGAACCAATTTTGGCGGTCGTAAGAAGCGCAAGCCTGATAGTCCTCCCAGCCCAAAGGATACGCAGCGTCCGCCGCATTTTCAAAATGCATCACGCAGTTTTGATAGGCCGCACCCTGCAAACGGAAGTAAAACCATTGGGCAAACTCCGAAGCATTGTCGGGACGCAGGGCGAGACGGATATCGGCAGGGTTGCTCAAGTCTTTGACAACGACCGAACCGGCATCGAATTGGGTGCTGATTTTCATCATGGGTATCCTTAGTAATCGGCAAAGAGGCCGAAGCAAACCGTCATTTTACCGTTTGCATGAGGCTGGTTTCAACCATTTAACTGATTTAACAGGATTTCAAGCGCTTGGAAATATTGTTTCAGACGGCCTTTGGGATTAAGATAAAGGTCGAAATCATGAAACAAGGTTGAAACCATGACTCAGCAACAATCTGTCTCCTCTGCGATCAAAGCGCGCGTCCTTGCCGAATCTTTACCTTATATCCGCCGTTTTTCCGGCTCCATCATCGTCATCAAATACGGCGGCAACGCCATGACCGAGTCGGCCTTAAAAGAGGGCTTCGCACGCGATGTCGTCCTGCTCAAACTGATCGGCCTGCATCCCGTCATCGTTCACGGCGGCGGCCCGCAAATCAATGAAATGTTGGAAAAAGTCGGCAAAAAAGGAGAATTTGTTCAAGGTATGCGCGTCACCGACAGCGAAACCATGGACATTGTGGAAATGGTTTTGGGCGGACACGTCAATAAAGAAATCGTTTCCATGATTACCTCCTTCGGTGGTCGCGCCGTCGGCATTACCGGCCGGGACAACCACTTCATCAAAGCGGAAAAACTCCTGATCGACACGCCCGAACAAAAAGGCGTGGACATCGGTCAAGTCGGCACAGTGGCCGACATCGATACCCGTTTGGTAGAAGGCTTGGTCGAGCGCGGCTGCATTCCGGTCATCGCACCCATCGGCGTAGGCCAAAACGGCGAAGCGTTCAACATCAATGCCGACTTGGTTGCCGGCAAACTGGCGGAAAAACTTCAAGCCGAAAAACTGCTGATGATGACCAACATCCCCGGCGTACTGGATAAAGAAGGCAAATTATTGACCACTCTGACGCCAAGCCGTATTGACGAATTAATTGAAGACGGCACGCTGTACGGCGGTATGTTGCCTAAAATTGCCTCTGCCGTCGAAGCCGCCAAAAGCGGCGTTAAAGCCACGCACATTATAGACGGCCGCGTTCCCAACGCCCTGCTCTTGGAAGTGCTGACCGATGACGGCGTAGGCTCGATGATTTTGGGCGAAGGCTAATCTGGTTTTCAGACGGGCTTATGCCTGATTTAATCAGCTTTTCACCCTAAAAAGGGTAAAAAATGTTACACTATACGGCTTATGTTTGTTTGAACGATATTGACGTGAAACAAACTTACAGTCGGTTTCATACCGACGCCGATGCCATGCCCGGCAAAGACGGTATAATGTCTGCATTCATCAGACTTCGGCAATCATCCTCAAGGCCGTCTGAAGCGTAACAAAGCTACTTTTCTTTTACCATACTATTTGGAGATATTCATGAGCGCAATCGTTGATATTTTTGCACGCGAAATCTTAGACTCTCGCGGCAACCCTACTGTAGAGTGTGACGTATTGTTGGAATCCGGCGTCATGGGCCGTGCAGCCGTACCAAGCGGCGCATCAACCGGTCAAAAAGAAGCTTTGGAACTGCGTGACGGCGACAAATCCCGTTACTTGGGCAAAGGCGTATTGAAAGCCGTTGACCACGTTAACAACCAAATCGCGCAAGCCCTCATCGGCATCGATGCCAGCGAGCAATCTTATATCGACCAAATCATGATCGAATTGGACGGTACTGAAAACAAAGGCAACTTGGGCGCCAACGCCACTTTGGCCGTTTCCATGGCCGTAGCACGCGCGGCCGCTGAAGATTCAGGCCTGCCGCTGTACCGTTACTTGGGCGGCGCAGGCCCAATGGCTCTGCCGGTTCCGATGATGAACGTAATCAACGGTGGCGAACACGCCAACAACAGCCTGAACATCCAAGAATTCATGATCATGCCTGTCGGCGCAAAATCTTTCCGCGAAGCCCTGCGTTGCGGTGCCGAAATTTTCCATGCGCTGAAAAAACTGTGCGATAGCAAAGGCTTCCCGACTACTGTCGGCGACGAAGGCGGTTTTGCACCCAACCTGAACAGCCACAAAGAAGCCCTGCAATTGATGGTGGAAGCCACCGAAGCCGCCGGCTACAAAGCAGGCGAAGACGTATTGTTCGCCCTGGACTGCGCATCCAGCGAGTTCTACAAAGACGGCCAATACCACCTGGAAGCAGAAGGCCGCTCCTACACCAGCGCAGAATTTGCCGAATACCTGGAAGGCCTGGTTAACGAATTCCCAATCATTTCCATCGAAGACGGTATGGACGAAAATGACTGGGAAGGCTGGAAACTGCTGACCGAAAAATTGGGTAAAAAAGTTCAATTGGTCGGCGACGACTTGTTCGTAACCAATCCAAAAATCTTGGCCGAAGGCATCGAAAAAGGCGTGGCAAACGCATTGCTGGTCAAAGTCAACCAAATCGGTACATTGAGCGAAACCCTGCAAGCCGTCGACTTGGCCAAACGCAACCGCTACGCCAGCGTAATGAGCCACCGTTCCGGCGAAACAGAAGACAGCACCATTGCCGACTTGGCCGTTGCCACCAACTGTATGCAAATCAAAACCGGCTCACTGTCCCGCTCCGACCGCATGGCGAAATACAACCAATTGCTGCGCATTGAAGAAGAATTGGCCGAAGCCGCTTACTACCCCGGCAAAGCCGCATTTTACCAACTGGGCAAATAAGCAAAATATAGGATATTGATTGTATGAAGTGGGTAACTTTTGTTTTAACCTTCGCACTGTTGTGCTGTCAGTACAGCCTTTGGTTTGGCAAAGGCAGCGTCGGGCATACGGAAGAATTGCAGGAGCAGCTCGTCCGTCAGGAGGAAAAAAACCAAACGCTCACTTTACGCAACAATTTCCTCAATGCGGAAGTTGAAGACTTGGCACACGGACAAGAGGCCATCGCCGAAATTGCCCGCGTCGAATTGGGTTATGTCCAAGACGGCGAAGTGTATTACCGAATCATCGACCGCCGCTAAACCCTATCAAACAAAGGCCGTCTGAAAACACACTTTTCAGACGGCCTTTTTATCGCAATCGCTATATAATCACATATCCCAAAATCAAATCACACCCATCATGTATGACGTAAACACCCACGATGTCCGCCGATTTTTTGCCCACGTCTGGCAACACAGGCTCGCACCGCTCCAATTGGACGGCCTGCAACAAAAAGCTTTGCGCATTATCGAAGCACATCCCGAATACGGACACTATCTCGAAGACATCGAAAAATATTTAGATAAAGAATGGCTGCCCGAAGACGGCGAAAGCAACCCATTCCTGCACATGTCGCTACATCTCTCCCTCCAAGAGCAAAGCGCCATTGACCAACCGCCGGGCATCCGTGCCATCCACCAACAACTTTGCGCCCGTTACAACGGCGACTGGGTCAAAGCCGAACACGATATGATGGAAGCCTTGGCAGAAACCATCTGGGAAGCACAACGCTACGGACGGGGCCTAGATGTCAATGCCTACATGACCCGCTTGCGGAAATTGGTCGGCTTAGGCCAAGAAGAAAACGCCCGCCTCAATCCCCATGAGGTCGGCCTGATGGATACAAAGTAACTTCTTTTCAGACGGCCTCATCCCATACAAGTCCTTACGCTTGCCAAAGCCAACATTTCCATCTTTCATGCTAAATTACTTTTTTGAAATCCCCTTATAAGGAAACCAAAATGCTCCGCCCAGCCCTTACCGCCCTACTGCTAGCCGCCTCCCTGCCCGTAGCAGCAGAAAGTCTCAACTACAACATCGTTGAATTTTCCGAATCCGCCAACATGGAAGTACCGCGGGACACCATGACCGCATATTTCAGCGTCAATGCAGAAGGCAAAGACCGTCAAGCCGTCAACCAAGCCTTCATGAAGAAATTCAACCAGTTCAACAAAATCTCCCAAAACAGCAAATTTAAAGCCGAGCTGATGGAACGCAACGCCTCACCGCGCTATCAATACACCAACGGCAAACGCACCCAAACCGGCTGGGAAGAACACGCTTACTTCAAAGTAGAAAGCAAAGACTTTGAAGCACTCAACCGCCTGATTGCCGACAGCATCAATATCGCCGTTTTGGAAAACTCCTCATTTTCCGTATCCAAAGAAAAACGCGAAGAAACCGTCGATCAACTGAGCAAAGCCGTCATCCTGCGCTTCAAAGACCGCGCCCAAAACCTCGCCCAAACACTCGGCTTCTCCAGCTACAAAATCGTCAAACTCAACCTGGGCCACATCGGCAACCGCCAAGTTGGCGGCGACTTTGCACACGCCAAAATGCTGCGTGCAATCCCTGCCGCAGAGATGGCTGCAGGAATAGAAGATGGCGTACCGGCCTCTCCGGGGTCGGAAGAAATTAGCCTGACCGTCAACGGCTCGGTACAAATGTAGGATTTTCTTTTAAATCATTTTAAAGGCCGTCTGAAGTCTATTTTTCAGACGGCCTTTTATTATTTAGTCATTAGAACGGTTGTTTCTATATAAGGAAAGAATGAAAAAATAAAACTCTAATTATTTCAACTTGTTGCAATCAAATATTGATGACTTTCTTAAAAATACGTAAAAATAACCCCGATAACAGAGTAATTATATTTTTATATTTTAAAATATTAACGTAAAATTTTTACACATTGCTTTCAAGAGCCAACCATTTATGTTCTCTGTTTTACTTTTTGAAAATAAAACAGAGGACTTCTATATTTTGGTGTAAATAATTCTCTTGAATAAATTTCTGTTCTATAGCTATGCTCTATTTTTGAGTTTCAAATGTAGTATGGAGCTATCAAAATTGACAACTCCATAAATAATATTCTTATTCTTTGTTTAATCTAACAAGAAAATGCTTAAATTGTTCTTCGTTGTTATCCAACTTTCCGAAAAATAACTCATCAATTTGCTCAATTAACGGAACAGCTGTTTGTAATATTTCTTCTCCTTTTGAGACCTTTGCAAAATTCCCCAAAATCCCCTAAATGTCTTGGTGGGAATTTAGGGGATTTTGGGGAATTTTGCAAAGGTCTCATTTTAAGATAAACAGGTCGGTGTTTGTCGGGCATCAATGCCCGACCTGCAACTGTTTTCAGACGACATCAACACCTATTCAAACGCCAAATCCCCCACCAGTTCCGCCAGCGTGTTCAGCCGCTGTTCCGATTTTTCTACAAACGTGTTTGCCGTATCCCACGCATAGCCCGCGAGAATGGCGGAAATCATGCGGCTGATTTCGGGCGCGCGGTTGGGTGCGTACACCACGTTTTGGAAACGGTTGTCGTACCAGCCGTCCACATAGGTGCGAAAAGCGTTTACGCCCACCATCAGCGGCTCGGCGAACTCGCGCTGCCAGTCTGCCGCTTCGCCTTTGAGCTGGCGGGCAAGCAGGTCAGCGGCGAGTTTGGCGGAATGCAGCGCGATGGTTACGCCCGATGAGAACACGGGGTCAATAAACTCGGCGGCGTTGCCTAACAGCGCGAAATGTTTGCCGTGCAGGGCTTTAACATTGGCGGAATAGCCTTGGATGCTGCGGTAGGGGAAGCCGTTTTCCCATTCGGAATGTTTAAAAAATTCAACCAGATTGGGGCATTCTGCCACTATTTGTTTCAACACGGCTTCGGAATCGCCCGCCAGTTTGTCGGGTGTGCCGACCACGCCGAGCGAGCAGGTGTTGTCGCCGAAAGGGATTGTCCAAAACCATACGTCGCGGTGCTGCGGGTGGGTGGTAATCAGGATTTTGTTGCGGTCAAAATCGGCTTCGGCGGCGATGTTGTCGGTGATGCGCGTGAAATGCGCCATGCGAACGCTGCGCCGTTTTTAAACTGAAAGCCTTTCTCGGCGCGCACGGCATCGACCAAACCGGCTTCTTCCAGCATTTCCATGCAGTGCGGCAGCAGGCTCTCGCCAATCACAAAGCGCGGAAAATGCTGTTTTTCCAGCGCGCATACTTTGAAGCCCTGTTTGTTAAGCAGGGCGGAGGCAACCGAGCCTGACGGGCCTGCGCCGATGACGGCAACGTCAAATTGGGTGTGGGACTTTCGCAGATAAATGGTTTGGCATAAAAGCGTAATTATAGAATTTTACAAGGCAGCCTGAAAATGGGGGAATGGAGTTTGAGGCTGCTTTTTGTTGAGTGGGTTGGGCAATTGATGCACGGATAATGCCCGATTTGCTTTACTTCAATAAAAAAAGCAGTCTGAAAGGTCGTCTGAAAACTTTTCAGACGACCTTTTACCTTACTTCGTAGCAATGTTCACTTCCGCCGACATCCCCGGCGCGAGGCGTTCCAAATCCTGTTGCCCTGCGTCAAATACGATTTTTACGGCGATGCGTTGGGCGATTTTGACGAAGTTGCCCGTGCCGCTGTCGGCTTTAATCAGGCTGAATTCGGAAGCGGTGGCGGGCGAGATTTCGGCGACTTTGCCGCTGAACGCCTTGCCGCCGAGTGCGTCGATACTCACGCTGGCACTCTGCCCGATTTTCACGTTGGCCATATCGGTTTCTTTGATGTTGGCGATGATCCAGCGTTCGGGCGGCACGACGGACATCAGCTGCGTGCCCGCGCTCACAAGCTGCCCTTGTTTTACGCTGACTTCGCCGAGTTTGCCGCTGGCGGGCGCGTAAATCACAGTATGCCCCAAATCCTGTTTTGCCAAGTCCAGCAGGGCTTGCGCGTTGGCGATGCCCGCCTGTGCACCCTCGCGCCCTACGCCCGTGTTGATGATGTTCTGCTGCGCCACGGCGTATTGCTCCTGCGCCTGTTTCAGGCCCGCTTCGGCTTGTTTAACGGCGGTTTGCGCGGCATCGCGGCTGCTTTGCGACACGGCATCGGCACTCACCGCCTGTATGCGCTGCCATTCGCGGCGGGCGCGGTCAAGCTGGGCGCGGGCGTTGTCAATCGCGGCTTGGTTGGCTTTGGAGACGGCGAGGGCGGAGGCTTTGTCCTGCGCGGTTTTGTTCAACGCCGCCTGCTGCCCCGCCAGCCCAGCTTCGGCTTGGGCAACTTTGGCGCGGTAGGGCGCGGGGTCGATTTCCACCAGCGGCTGCCCCGCTTTTACGTTGTCAAAATCGCGCACCAGCACTTTCTGCACATAGCCGCCCACGCGCGGGCTGACGGCGGTTACGCTGCCGCGCACATAGGCGTTGTTGGTGTAAACTCTCGCCCATGCCGAAGGGCGGCAGGCGGAAGGCATACAGGGCAAGCACCACGCCGATTGCGCTGGCGGCGAGTATGCCGATGCTGCTGAAACGGTGTTTTTCAGGCTGCCATTGGGCGGGCTCTTGCGGCTCGGACGGGGTTTCAGACGACGTTTCAGGCTGCATCTCGGGCTGCGGCACGGCGGTTTTTTGGGATTCGGTGTCGGGTTGTTCGGGGGTGTCGGGTTGGGACATTTTTTGCTTTCCGTTGATTTGGGGGTTGATTCGGTTAATGGGTTGGTGCGGTGGTTTTCAGGCTGCCTTTAATGCCGTCTGAAACACTATTTCCCCAACGCCGCAAACACTTTCGCCTTCTCCGCCGCCAGAATATCAATCTTGTAATAACGGCGGTACAGCCACAGGGCGATGGCGACGAGGGTCGATACCGCCGCCATCGCCGCCAGCAGCGCGAACAGGTCGCTGTATGCCGCCACCGACGCTTCTTTGCCCGCCTGCGCGGTGATTTGCGAGACGGCGCGGCCTTGCAGCAGCACCGGGTCAGAGAGGGTGGCGGAGAGGGCGGCGGCGTTGCGCTGGATGTCGGCGGCGAGCGCGGGGTTGGAGAGGGTCAGGTTTTGCGCGATGGCGGCGAGGTGGTCGCGGGTGCGGTAAGTTAAAAACGCGCTGAATGCCGCCGCACCCGCCAGCCCGCCGAGGGTTTGCGACAGGCCGAACACGGCGGAGAAGCTCATCATGTGGTCGGGGCTTTTCGCCAGCGCGCGCAGTGCGCCTTCAAGCATCATCGGCCCCATAAACAGCAGCGAGGCAAAGGCAACGATAAACTGGCTGAAATAAAGTTGCGAGGGGCGGGTCTGCATGCCCACGCCGATTTCCAGCCACGCACCGAGGGCGAAACAGGCGAGCGCAACCATCACGGGGCGGCGGATGTCGTTGATATCCAGCAAAATCAGGCTGCCGACCACACCCGCCAGCATTCCGCCCGCAACAATCAGGTAAAACGTGCTCATCTGCGCGCTGCCCATGCCCACCGCACCCATCAGCCCCGCCGCGCCGACGGTCTGCTCCGAGGTCAAGAGCCGCGCCATCGCGCCCATCACGGCGAAGATGAGGATTTGCGGCACGGTCATCCAGTGCCAGTCCAGCATCGGCTTGTGCCGCGTCGATTCGATGTACAACGCCAGCCCCGTCAGCCCCACTCCGCCCGCGAGCAGCCAGCCGAGCCACTGCGTCGTCCACCACACCGTGCGCCCCTGCACGAGAAAGGCGCACAACAGCGCGATGCCGGAGGCGAACAGGGTAAAGCTGAGCGCGTCGGTCAGCGTGAACGATTTGCGCACGGTGATGCCGGGCGGCAGCGGCAGGGCGAACAGGCAGGCGGTGCAGGCGAGCGCGAGGGTAGCCTGAAAGGCGAACACGCCGTTGAGGTCGCCGTCGCCATACAGCAGCGGCACGAGGCTCTGCGCCAGCGGCGTGCCGACCTGCATCAGCCCCAGCCCGAACACCAGCCCGACCAGCTTTTTCGTGCCGGTAAAGCCCTGCATCATGTAGTAAATCGACAGCACCAGCAGGCCGCTGGCGGCGATGGCGGCGGCAACACACGCGATGAGTTCCACTTCGTAATGGTGATAAACCAGTTGCAGTAGGCTGGCGGCAAGCTGGGCGAACAGGGTGATGCGGACGAAGCGTTGCAGGCCATACGCCTTGCGGACTTTGAAAAAGAGGACGCTCATGCAGGCGTAAGCCATGAAATACGCCGCCTGAATCCAGCCGCCCTGCTGCAAATCGAGCGACAAATCGCCGCGCAGCTGCGGCAGCGAGGCGGTGAGCAGCCCGTTTTGGAAGCCCGACGACAGCGCGAGTAATAAACCGATGGCAAGATACGCGAGCCGCCGCTTTTTCGGATGCTCGGGCGAGGCGGGCGAACCCGGCATAAAGGGCATTTCATGCGGCTTGAAGGTGTAGCCGCCGGATTGCAGGGGCATGGGGTTTCCTTTGGTGGGTTGGACGGGACAAAGTTTTAGATTTTTAGGCTACCTCAGCTGTAGAAAATAACCGCATTGTTTACACCACAGGTTGAGAAAAGTAAGCCTGCAAAACCTCAAACGGCGTATCGCCGCCCAGACCCGGGCGGCTTCACAGTGTTATAAAAGTTCACAAATCGGCATAGCTCCTTTTGCCGGTGTTCCGGACTGTCAAAACTATGCTTTTCGTGCCATATTTCCATAATCGTCCGAATAACCCTCTCGGCTTTGCCGTTGGTCTGCTGACGGGCAGGACGGGTAAACTTTTGATTGATGCCGTTTTCATAACAGGCAGTGCCGAAAGCATGACTTGCCCCGCCTTTATATTCGCTGCCATTGTCCGAATACACGCACTCGATCAAATAGGGGCAGGGTTCGATGACTTGTTCCGTTAGAAACTTGGCCGCACTGTCTGCGGTTTTGTCCGGCAGAATGGCGGCGTACAGTTCTCTCGAGAAATCATCAATGGCGGCAAACAGGTAATCCCGCTTATCGGTGGCTTTCTGCCCTTTGGGCAGCGGCAGTCATTTGGTATTGAGATGCACCGGCTCTCCGGGGCAGGATTTATTGTAGCGTTTGGCCTGCCTTTTGAGTTTTTCCTGAATGCCGCGTTCTACCTTGGCCGGACGTTTCATTCCGTACTTTGCCTGTTTGAAACGGTTGTTGGTGCCGGTTTGGGGTTTGGGCAGCCTGCCCCTTGCGGCCTTAAGTGCACGGTAGATAGTGACGCGGCTGACTTGGTAACGACGGGCCAGGGAGGTGACGCTCTCCTTCTCCTGTGTGTATGCTGTCCAAATGGCTTGGCGGTGGTGCGGGGTGAGTCGGGTGTTTTTGTGCATGTTCATGTCAGTATTCTCCTGAAATACTGTAAACAACGCTAGGGATTTCTACACCTTATTTGTCCGCCGCAAAACCTCCGCCAAAGGCGGTATTTAACGCCAGCCACGCGGTAAACAGCTTCGCCTGTGCCTGCGCCAGTTGCGCTTCGTTTTGCAGGGTTTCGTCTTGCGCCGCCAGAAAATCCAGTTTGTTGTCCAGCCCCGCGTGGAAGCGGCTTTGCGCGGCGGCGGCGTTTTTGCGGGCGAGCGCGGTCATCTCGGTCTGGTCGCGCACCGCCGCCAGGGCGGTTTCGTACTGCGTCAGCGCATCTGCCGCCTCGCGCAGGGCGGTGTAAACGTTTTTGTTGTAACGCGCCGCCTGCTCGTCAAACTCGGCTTCCTTGCGCGACAGGTTCGCCCGCAATGCGCCAGAGGTGAAAATCGGCAGGCTCACGCTCGGCAGCAGTCCGGCGAGAAATGACGACGAATGCGGCAGGTTGCCGATTTCCACATTGGACAAGCCGGCCAGCGCCTTGATGGTAATGTTCGGATAAAACTCGGTTTTCGCGCTGGCAACCAGATGGCGGCGGGCGGTCAGTGCCTCGCGCTGCGCCGCCAAATCGGGGCGTTTGCCGAGCAAATCGGCGGTGAGCTGTGACACGGGCGGTGCGGGGGGGGGTGGTGGTGGGATTGGGCGTGAAAGTGTCCAACGCCTGCGCCGGTTGTCCTGTCAGCGCGGCAAGCGCGTGGCGCACTTGGGCAATGTTGCCGTCCAAATCCGACAAGGCAGCCTGAAAACGGCTATTGCCTTGCTGTACCGTATAGAGCCTGCTCGGCGCGACCTGTCCGGCGCGGATGAGTTCGCGCACCACCTGCTCGCGCTCGTGGTTCAACTGCGCCCGCTGCGCCACGCGCTGCCGCGTTTCCAGCAGCAACTGCCATTGGCGGTAATACGTCGCCACGCCCTGCGCCAGCAGTAGCCGCGTCTGCGCGATTTCGTATTCCACGGCGCGTTGCTGCCCCAGCGCAGCTTCCAGCTGGTGCTTGTATTTGCCGAACACATCGGGCGACCATTGCCCTTGCAGTTGCAGCGATTCATAAGTGATATTGGTGCCGTGGTCGCCCAGCAGCCGCTTTTCCAAATCGCTGATGAGTTCGGGCTTCTCGCGCTCGTTTACGCCGTCGCGGTGCAGCAGTGCGCCGCTCAGCCCCAATCCAATCTTCACGCCGCGCTGCGAATCCGCCAAATCCGCCCCCGCCTGCGCCTGCCGCAAGCGCGCCTGTGCCGCCGCCAAATCGGGCGAACGCGCGAGGGCGGTGTCAATCAGGCCGTCGAGCTTGGCATCGTTGAGCGCACGCCACCATTGCGGCGCAATCGGCGGCTGCGAGCTGGCGGGCAGACCGAGCGTTTCGGCGGTTTCCACGGCGGCGGGGGTGTGCTTGGGATGAGTGGCGCAGCCCGAAAACAGTGCGGCACAGAGGAAAAATAAAGGGAAGCGTTTGAACATTTTAAAATATATATAAACAGGAATCGGGATGATTATAACGCAAAACGTATCGGACGGGGGTTGGAAAACTTCAACGCAAAAGGCAGAGACCTTTGCAAAATTTCTTTTCCTCCAACAACCGAAACCCAAAAACAGGTTTTCGGCTGTTTTCATCCCAAATCACTCCTGATTCTACTCAAATACCCCCTTAATCCCCCTTGAATACCTGATTAATCAGGCATCCGGACCGCCTTTTAGGCGGCAACAGGCACACTTAGCCTGTTGGCGGCTTTCAAAAGGTTCAAACACATAGCCTTCAGATGGCTTTGCGCACTCACTTTAATCAGCCCGAAATAGGCTGCCCGGGCGTAGCGGAATTTACGGTGCAGCGTACCGAAGCTTTGTTCGACCACATAACGGGTCTTCGACAAATATCGGTTGCGTTTGGTTTGCGCTTCCGTCAGCGGACGGTTGCGGTGGGCTTTGCGCATAATGCCGTCCAGCAACTGATGTTCTTTCAGGTGTTGCCGGTTTTCCGCACTGTCATAGCCTTTATCGGCATAGACGGTCGTATCTTCGGCAATGCCTTCCAGCAAAGGCGACAGGTGGTTGCACTCATGGGTATTGGCGGGGGTGATGTGCAGTTTCTCGATATAGCCTTCCTCATCGGTACGGGTATGTTGTTTGTAGCCGAGTTTGTAGAGGCCGTTTTTCTTTGTCCAACGGGCATCTTTGTCCTTACTCGGTGTGGTTTGTCCGCTGACTTGTCCTTCCTCATCGACTTCTATGGCCTGGCGCTGTTTGTTGCCGGCGGCCTGAATAATGGTGGCGTCAACGACGGCGGCGGATGCTTTCTCTATTTTTAGACCTTTTTCGGTCAGTTGGCGGTTAATTAGTTCCAGCAATTCGGACAGGGTGTCGTCTTGCACCAGCCAATTGCGGTAGCGGCATAAGGTGCTGTAATCGGGGATGCTCAACTCGTCGAAACGGCAAAACAGGTTGAAGTCGATGCGGGTGATGAGGCTGTGTTCGAGTTCGGGATCGGAGAGGCTGTGCCATTGTCCGAGCAGGACGGCTTTGAACATGGACAACAGGGGATAGGCGGGACGGCCGCGGTGGTCTCTAAGGTAACGGGTTCTTTGACGATTCAGGTATTGTTCGATCGGTTGCCAATCAATCACCTGATCCAACTTCAATAGTGGGAAACGGTCGATGTGTTTGGCAATCATGGCTTGGGCGGTTTGCTGGAAGAAGGTGCTCATGAGAAATCCCCTAAATGTCTTGGTGGGAATTTAGGGGATTTTTGGGGGGATTTTGCAAAGGTCTCTGACCGTCAGCGGCTCGGTGCAAATGTAGGATTTTCTTTTAAATCATTTAAAAGGCCGTCTGAAAGTATATTTTTCAGACGGCCTTTTGTATTGCTCAATGATTAGAATGGAATATCGTCGTCGATATCATCAACCGGAGCGGTCGGTTGTGCCGGGGCAGGACGACGGGCTGGGGCGGCCGGGGGTTCTTGCGCTGGGGCAGATTGGTATTGCTGTTGTGGCGCTTGTTGGTAACTGCTTTGGCTCGAATGACCGCCTTGGTTGTAGCCGTCATCGTATGGTGCGCCGCCGCTGTTGTCGTTGCGGCCGCCAAGCATTTTCATTTCGTTGGCGATGATGTCGTAAGCAGTGCGCTCAATGCCGTCTTTGCCTTGGTATTTACGGCTTTGGATACGGCCTTCCAGGTACACTTGGCTGCCTTTACGCAAGTATTGACCGGCGATTTCGGCGAGTTTGCGGTACATGGTGATGTTGTGCCATTCGGTACGTTCTACGCGTTGGCCGTTGCGGTCGTTCCAAGTTTCGCTGGTGGCAACGCTGAAATTACAGACGGCCTCGCCGTTGGGCATATAGCGGACTTCCGGGTCGCGGCCGAGGCGGCCGATGAGGATAACTTTATTCAATGACATTTTACACTCCTGTGATAATTTTTTCGGCGGCCTCTTGGTCGAATCCTTTTTGCAAGGCCTTGATATAAATGGTTTGTTTGTCTGCGCTGAAGCTGATGCTTTCGACGCCTTCAATTTCGGTCAGTTTTTGGTAGAGCAAATCCGGATTTTGTTGCCATTCGGCGTTAAGCAGATAACTGAGGTTTTTAACGGGTTTCGGTGCCGGCGAGATGACTGCCAATACCAGCCATAGCAACATCAATACGCTACAAAAGGTAAAAACGCCTGAAAACCCATATTTTTGGAACAATAAGCCACCGGTCGCGCCGCCGACAAACAAGCCGACCGACTGTAATGTGTTATACACGCCCATCGCCGTTCCTTTCAAATCGGACGGGGCGATTTTCGATACCATAGACGGCAGGCTGGCTTCCAATACATTGAAACCAATAAAATAAACAATCAAATAGGCGGTAATCAACCATATCGAGTGCATGCCAAACAGCAAGCCGATTTGTGCCGCGGCAATGCAGACAATACCGAGGATAAACACTTGCTTGAGTTTGTTGCGCGTTTCGCCGACGATAATCAGCGGCACCATAATAATCAGGCCGGTAATGGTTGACGGCAGATAGACTTGCCAGTGATGGATTTTTTCCAAACCCAGCTGCGTCATGGCAAACGGCAATGCGGTAAATAATGCCATTTGCGCCGCATGCAAGGCAAAAATGCCGAAATCGAGATTGAGCAGCTGGCGGTTTTTCAATACTTCGCCCATACGCGAAGGCTGCGCCTGCGTGTCTTCGTGCAATTTTGATTCTTCCGGCTCCGGCGTCATCCACGCAACCACGCCGATACTGATTACCGTCAGGATACCGGTCAGCGCAAACAGGCCGGATACGCCGATAAAGCTAGCAATCATCGGCGCGAGCACCAGGCTGACGGAGAAGGTCAAGCCGATACTGAGACCGATCATCGCCATCGCACGCGTCCGCACTTCGCTGCGGGTCAAATCCGCCAGCAAAGCCGTTACCGCCGCGCTGACGGCACCCGCGCCTTGAATGGCACGCGCGGCGACCAACATTTGCAGGCTGTCGGCAACTGCGGCTAAAAAACTACCGGCGGCAAACACAATCAAGCCGATATAAATCACTTTTTTACGGCCGAACTTGTCGGAAGCGATGCCCAATGGCAGCTGCAACAAGGCCTGTGTCAGCCCGTAAATGCCCATTGCCATACCGACCAATGCTTTATTATCTTCCGCACCGGGCAACGAAGCGGCATACATCGCCAAAACAGGCAGCACCAAAAACATCCCCAGCATACGCAGTGCGTAAACGCCGGAGAGTGTGGTACTGGCACGCCATTCGTGCGGAAACATTTGAATGCGGTTATCTCTTGCCATAAATAATGTTTCAGACGGCCTTAAATTTGCGAAAGGCCGTCTGAAAGTGTGAATTAACAGATTTTCTGATTATACAGGATTCAAAGGAATTGCATGGGGCAAATCGCAAGCCGCTCAACCCCACTGCCATCTATTCCGCCACGCGCCCAATACGGCATTCGGATATTTGTTGCTGCCCAAGCTGCCGTTAAACCTTGCCAAGGCGCGGACAATATTGCCTTTTTCGATATTGTTGTAATGGCGCAGAATGGTGCAGCCGTAGCGCAGATTGGTGCGGATGTCGAAAAGGTTGTGTGACGGATTGCCGATATAGTTTTTCCAAAACGGCATCACCTGCATCAAACCGCGCGCACCCACGCCGCTGATGGCATATTGGCGAAACGCGCTTTCCACTTCAATCAAACCCAAAATCACTTGAGTATTGAGTCCGGCCCGGCTGCTTTCGTATTGGATATTGATCAGCAGGCGGCGGCGCTCGCCTTCATCGGGAATAAAGCGTGCCAATCGGGAAGACATCGCTGCCAACCAACGCTCCCCTTCCCTTGCATCGGTAAACACCAGCCGCGCAGGGCTGGCGCTATTGATCGAACTGCGCATCACGGACGCCACATCATCAGCTAGCGTTTCTTCACGTTGCGCTCCCGCCCATGCGGCCGCAGGCGTCAAAAGCATGGCTCCGCCGACTTGCAACAGGCGGCGGCGTGATAAAAATAAGGAATCTTGGTTTTCCGATTTCATGCGTTTCTCTTTTTAGGCCGTCTGAAAAGTTCAGACGGCCTTTGATATATTTGCTTAAAATCGGCATTATAAAATACATCTATGAGCAGAATCAAAGAGCTGTATTCCTTTTATTGTCAAGTGATACCGCCTCAAGTAACATTTAGGTTTTTCTAATCAAGCGGTATTTTTTATGACCACCACTCCCGCCAACGTTTTAGCCTCCGTCGATTTGGGTTCCAACAGTTTCCGCCTGCAAATTTGTGAAAACAACAACGGCCAGCTGAAAGTCATCGACTCGTTCAAACAAATGGTACGCTTTGCTGCCGGCTTGGACGAACAAAAAAACCTGAGCGAAGCCTCTCAAGAACAAGCCTTGGAATGTTTGGCAAAATTCGGCGAACGCCTGCGCGGATTCCAACCTGAAAACGTGCGCGTGGTGGCCACCAACACTTTCCGCGTCGCCAAAAACATCGCCCAATTCCTGCCCCGTGCCGAAGCGGCGCTGGGTTTCCCCATCGAAGTCATTGCCGGCCGTGAAGAAGCGCGTCTGATTTACACCGGCGTTGTGCATACCCTGCCGCCCAAAGGCGATAAAATGCTGGTTATCGACATTGGTGGTGGCTCGACCGAATTTGTCATCGGCTCTGATTTGCAACCGCTGACCACAGAAAGCCTGCCTTTGGGCTGCGTAACATACAGCATGCGCTTCTTCCAAAACAAAGTGACCGCCAAAGATTTCCAAGCCGCCGTTTCCGCCGCGCGTATCGAAATCCAGCGCATCAGCAAACTGATGAAGCGCACCGGTTGGGATTTCGCCATCGGCACGTCCGGTTCGGCCAAATCCATACGCGACGTTTTGGCGGCCGAATTGCCGCAGGAAGCCGATATTACCGCCCAAGGCATGCGTTATCTTGCCGATAGGGTTATCGAAGCCGGTTCGGTTAAAAAAGCCAAATTTGAAAACCTCAAACCCGAACGCGTCGAAGTTTTTGCGGGCGGATTGGCCGTGATGATGGCCGCTTTCGACGAACTCTCACTGACCAAAATGACCGTTACCGAAGCCGCCCTCCGCGACGGCGTGTTCTACGACTTAATCGGCCGCAGCCTCAATGTCGATATGCGCGAGCAGACAACGGCAGAGTTCCAAAAACGCTACCACGTCAGCCTCAACCAAGCCAAACGTGTTGCCGATACCGCGCAAGCCTTCATGAATAGCCTGTGCCACGTCAAAAACGTAACCGTTCAAGAGCTTGCCCTGTGGAACCAATACCTCAGCCGCGCAGGCCGTCTGCATGAAATCGGTTTGGATATTGCCCATACCGGTTATCATAAACACTCCGCCTACATTCTCGAAAACGCCGATATGCCGGGCTTCTCACGCAAAGAGCAAACCATTTTGGCGCAACTGGTTATCGGCCATCGCGGCGACCTCAAGAAAATGGCGGACATTATCGGCGACAACGAAATCATGTGGTGTGCCGTATTGTCCCTGCGTTTGGCCGCCCTCTTCTGCCGCTCGCGCCTGCCGCTCGATTTGCCGCCGCAAACCCAGCTTCGCATCGATGAAAACAACCACAGCTTCATCTTGCGCATCAACGCCCAATGGCTGGAGCAACACCCCCTCATCGCCGATGCGCTGGACTACGAAAGCGCGCAATGGCAAAAAATCGATATGCCTTTCTCGGTTCAAGCACAATAAACCGCGCTCCGTTATAATAGGCAGCTGTTCAAAATCCAAACCGCAGGTCGTCTGAAACGACAGCCTGCCATACATCAAGGAAAACCATGAGAAAACCCCAACGCGGCTACGCCCGCCAAGACCGTGTCAAAGAACAAATCATGCGCGAACTGGCCGAACTCGTCCGCACCGGCCTGAAAGATCCGCGCGCAGGCTTCATCACCATCAACGAAGTCGAAGTTACCCGCGATTACAGCCACGCGACCGTGTTCTACACCGTCCTCGACGACAGCACACGCGACATCACCGAAGAAGCTTTGGAACACGCCAAAGGCCATTTGCGCAGCGAATTGGCCAAACGCATCAAACTCTTCAAAACGCCCGAGCTGCACTTCAAATACGACGAATCACTCGAACGCGGCATGAGCATTTCCAGCCTGATCGATCAAGTGGCGGCGGAAAAACCGGTTGAAGACTGATACTGCTAGAATGAACAATCTGATTCCCGAACATTTAGCCGCCTATGCACATAGTGATAGCCTGCAAATTGAAGGCGAGCACCGTTGCTTTTCATTATCCTGCCAAGGTAGAGATACTTTCCACATCCGTTACTATGGAGAGCCTTTTGATGGATTGATTACCGATACTGATAAGGCTCCGGTAAAAATTGTGGCGGTAGAAGCTGTAAGCGGCAATGAAATTGTATTGTTTGATGGAACGGAACATGGCTATAACGCTATGTTTTGCGACAAATATAGCCCAAATCAAAAGCAAAACAGAATGTTAACTGATTTGGATGAGTATACTTACCAAGTTCTGATTCATCTTTATTACAATATAGACTACGAAGATGAATATGAAGATTTCGTCAATTCTGAAGGACAAGTCCCCTTAATTGATGGCCGCATTATTAGTTTTGACTCATTAAAACGAAATGGCTTTGATGCAATCAGCATTGATCTAATTGATGAAAAACACTCTGTTCGTGAATTATTGAATGAAGAATTAAGCTAACACGCAGGCCGTCTGAACCCTTTCAGACGGCCTGAACATTAATATTCCCTAATTAATATGACCAATAAACCCACCAAACGCCCGGTCAACGGCGTTCTTCTTCTCGACAAACCCGAAGGACTTTCCAGCAACACCGCCCTGCAAAAAGCACGGCGCTTGTTCTGTGCCGAAAAAGCCGGGCATACAGGCGTACTCGATCCTTTGGCCACAGGGCTTTTGCCTGTTTGTTTCGGCGAAGCGACCAAGTTTGCCCAATATCTGCTGGATGCCGACAAAGCCTACACCGCCACGCTGAAACTCGGCGAAGCCAGCAGCACGGGCGATGCCGAAGGCGAAATCATCGCCACCGCACGCGCCGATATTTCATTGTCCGAATTTCAGACGGCCTGCCACGCCTTAACGGGCGATATCCGCCAAGTTCCGCCCATGTTTTCCGCCCTCAAACACGAAGGCAAGCCGCTGTACGAATACGCACGCAAAGGCATCGTTATCGAACGCAAAGCACGCGATATTACGATTTACTCCATTGATATCACTGAATTTGATGCACCCAAAGCCGTGATAGACGTACGTTGCAGCAAGGGTACTTATATCCGCACCCTCAGCGAAGACATCGCCAAACACATCGGCACATTTGCCCACCTGACCGCCCTGCGCCGTACTGAAACCGCCGGCTTTACCATTGCCCAAAGCCACACGCTCGAAGCCTTGGCAGAATTAGACGAAGCCGAACGCGATACCCTGCTACTGCCTTGCGATGTCTTGGTGCAACATTTCCCCAAACTTGAGCTAAACGACTACGCCGTTACCATGCTCAAACACGGCCAACGTCCCCAGTTCACCGAAAACATTTCCGCCGAGCAGCCCATCCGTGTGTACAGCCAAGACGGCACATTTATCGGGCTGGTGGAATATCAAAAAGAAATAGGCCGTCTGAAAGCCTTGCGCCTGATGAATACCGCCGACCAATAACTTCCTGCAAAGAGAGCCGATCATGAAAGTCTATACTGCCGCCCAAATGCGCGAACGCGAACAAGCAGCCGTCGATAAAGGTACGAGCTTCGACCAACTGATGGAAAACGCCGGCAGCTCTGCCGCCCGAGACCTCATGCAGCGTCATCCTCAAGCCGGACGCGCCCTGATTGTTTGCGGCAAAGGCAACAACGGCGGCGACGGCCTAGTCATGGCAAGATATATGCAGGCGCAAGGTTGGCACATCGATATTCTGTTTTCACTCGGAGAAAACCTCTCCCCTTTGGCTCAAACCAATCGAGAACGCCTCAAGGGTTTGCCCCATATTGAATTGATATCCGCACAAGAACTGGAAGGCCGTCTGAAAAAAGGTTACGACATCATTATCGAAGGCATATTCGGCACAGGCTTCAGCGGCGCACTTCCAACCGAAATCGCCGCCCTCTGCCGCCAACTCAATCATTCAGACGGCCTGAAAGTCGCCCTCGATATTCCCACCGGCCTCAACTGCGACACCGCCGAAGCCGATCCCGACACATTCCGCGCAGACCTGACCTACACCTTTGGCGCCTACAAACCGGCGCATTTAAGCGAATCCGGCAAACCCTATTGTCAAGAAACCGTCTGTTTACCTATTGGCATTGATTAAAAAAGCAAATAAGATGTCATATTTAAATCGCTTTATTTTTAGAAACAACACATTCTAAAAAAAACACGCGAATTAATTTACAACCCAATTATCAACGACACGGAAACAGACAATGAACGAACAAGAATACCGCCAAACTTTTAAAGAAGATCAAGCCGTCGGCTGGGAAGCCATCGATGCTGCGCTTAAAGCACTTTATGGTGATGTCAAACCACGCTCCTATGGCCCTATAATCAAATATTGGTTGGGAGGCACCGATCCACTGGACAATAGCGATATTTTTGATTGCGAAGAGCAAACCTTCCATCGCCATATTGTTTCCTACGGCATGAGCGAACTTTACTTTAATCCAAAACTTGCCGGTGCAGATTACAGTAAATGGGGATTTGAATTTACCTTCCGTACTCCTCCTTACGATCAGGATCCGGATTCTGACTACAACACCAAACACGAGCCTTATTGGGCAGTCAACATGATGAATAACCTTGGCCGTTACGTTTTTGAAAGCGGCAACTGGTTTGAAGCCTACCACTTTACTTCAACTAACGGCCCTATCCGAATGGATACAGAAACCGCCATCGTCGGCGTAGCCTTCGCACCAGATCCCAAGCTGCCCGCTATCAAAACGCCAAACGGTGAAGTTCAATTTCTGCAGATAGTCGGCCTTACCCAGCCCGAGCTTGACTGGCTCTGGCAAGATCCAACAACCAAACGTTGCCAAGAGCTGATCGATATGATGCGCAAAGACAATCCGCTGTTGATTACCGATTTAGCGCGTACAAAAAGCTATGTACACCCCTAATTGATAAAGCCGAAGGCCGTCTGAAAACAGATTTTCAGACGGCCTTTAGTTTTTATTTCAATTAAAAAATAGCAACTTACTTCCAAATCTGCACCAATTTAATCCCCAGCGCCGTCAAACCAAACGAACCGAAAACATGCAGACAGGTTGCCATCAAAGCCATGCCCCAGCGTTGCGCCTGCATCAAACCCACCATCTCCACTGAAAAACCTGAAAATGTGGTCAAGCTGCCGAGAAATCCGGTAATCCAAAGCAAACGCCATTGCGGATCGGTTAAGAGTTCTGCCAATACGCCGATCAACAGCGCGCCCAGCCAGTTTGCCGCCAATGTACCAATAGAAAAAGGCGTAGAAGGCACCAGCACCAAGCCAAACAGCCAACGCAATACAGCCCCGACAGCGGCACCGCAAACAATGGGAAAAATATAAGCAAACATAACACGTTAAAAATTCAATTCAAAAACAGGCCATCCGGTCATTAGGCCGTCTGAAAACCAAGCAAGGATGCCTTCATATCTTATTGCCAAATCTTAGGCGCAGATTTCAAATATCTGCCGTCATCGAAAGTACAAATCCATTGCGGCTTGAGCGCAATAAAAATGGCTGTTGAAATACCGCTCAAAAATGCCTCTGCCCAAGCGATTAAGAAGAAAACAGGAAAAGCGGTTTTCCACAATACCGACGTATCAAATACATCCGCCCAGTCCAACAAACCGACCAAAATTACGCCGGTAAACACCATACCGACCGCCGCAGCCCAAAAACCATTCAGAAAAATAAAGATAAAGATATTGGCAGGCAATCGCGATACCCAATGGCGGAAACCCAAGTTCACCAACAAAGGCGGAAGCAATACGGACAAGGCATTGATGGGGAACATATGCCAATCGCCCCAAAGCCACAAATACGGAAAAAACAGTAAAACGCCAAGGCAGAATGCGGCAGAGGTGCCCAGCATTAAAGCCGTCAGGTTCAAGGCGAGCAAATGATAGCTCATGCCGGCCAGTTGTCCGCTTTCTGGGGAGGCATTCAAACTCCAAGCCAGCGGCAACATCACGGCAGCCACCAAGAATGCGGAACGATGCTGCGATACCGACACCCATGCCTGCTTTGCACACAAAGCAAAAATCACCAGCAACACAGGCCATGCCGCCATCACGACACCAACGGGAAACCATCCGTTTTGAAAAATCATCATCTCATCCGCAAAATGTTCAGACGGCCTATTATACGCGTCTCAAGCCACAGCTTTGACAATCCTGTCTGCCTTTGCCGTTAAAGCTTGTTTCGGCTGGTTTTGTTTACCCGAAAAAAGCGTTAGAATAACGGACTTTGCCGTTTAATTAAGGGGATGGACGCATGCTTTGGACAATATTGGCTTTAATTCTGCTGGCTGTCATAGCCGGCTTGTTCTGGTGGCGCCAGAAACAAGAGCAAAAGTGGCGCCAAGAATTGGCCCGACTCAGTGGCGACGAACAAGAAATAAACGAAGAAGACAGATCGGTCGGTTTTTCCGACCAACTTGACAGTCTGAAACGTTTGTTCAGCATGAACAAGCGCACTGCCGACAATCATAAAATCGCCCGCATCCGCCTGCTTTCCGCGCTCGAACACAATAAAACGCAACGCGCTGAAACAGACAAAGAGCACGCAGCAGAGCCAGTTGCCGAAGAGCTGGAACACATCGCAACGACCGAAGAAGAAATCAAAGTTGCGCCTAAAACCCGCAAATCTGCCAAACCGGAACGTATTCCTAAAATCACGCCGTTTGCACAAATGGAAACGCCCGAATACAGCCCGTCTTTGGTGCAAAACAGCAATTTTGAAGAAATAACATTAGAAGAAGCCACTCGTTCCCTGCATGAAGCTGCGGTTGAAGAATGGAACGAGCATTTGGCCGAAAAAAATGCGCCGATTTACAAAGACGAAGTTGAAACCCCATTGTTACGTGCTTCATCCCTGCCGATGACCGGCATGGAAATCATCGACTACAACGACCCTATCTTGCGCCGCACACGCGAACGTGCCTTGGCGCGTGCCAATAATGTCCGCGTGGCAGAAGCCAATGCGCCGCATATCGAAACCGTTCAGACGGCCTTAAGAACTGCCGAAAAGGAAGCCATCCTCCCCTATACTTCCATGCAGGCATTCCCATCTGAAATCCAAGCAGAAGATATTCACGACAACCTTGCCCGCCGTACCGCCGCACGCCACAAACTGGCCGCAGCCGTTGCCCCATTGCGCGACTACTCTCCGCGCACCATCGAAAATGACGAAATTCTGGCCAACTTAGGACAAATCAGCCGTCCTGCCAGCCTGCGCCGTCAAGTTCGCCATACCGAAGCGGCCGCCGAAAGATGGGCGCGTAAACAAGCTGCCACGGAAGCTGTTGCACCACAACCGGCAACACCGGCAACACCGTCCCGTCAAAAACCGACTGCGCCTGTGAAAAAATCCCCTTATATTTCCCGACCTGCCGCACCAAACACAACCGTAGTCGAGCCGCCTGCCGTACCGGTTGTCCCTATGGCTAAAACCGATATTCCCGAGCCGCCCGTTTTCCAAAACTCGATTGCGCCGATTGACATCCCCGTGCCACCTGCTTTTGAACATAAAATCCAAGTGCCGATTTTTGATTCGCAAGTCAATGCGCACGTCAGCAACCAACCTGAACGCAGTATCCGCGATTATTTAATCAGCGAATCTGTCGTCGAAGAAACAGAATTCGATGCTGAGCCGGAAGCGCCTATACAAGCGGAAGCAGAAGCTATTCAAGCGGTTGAAACCATTGAACCCATTGAATCTATTGAAACGATCGCAAGGCCTTCTGAATATACACAGACAGTCGTTGAAACGCCTGTTCAAACCGTAGAACCAAGCGTTCAAGAGAGTACGCCAAGCATAGCTATTCCAACTTCGGCAACACTGACCGATGCGCTTCTACCGACCACTGCCCTGCTCCTGCCGCCGCAGTTTGACCCAAGCGCCTCGCAAACTGAAGAACAGCTGCTGGAAAACAGCATTACCATCGAAGAAAAACTGGCCGAGTTCAAAGTTAAAGTCAAAGTGATGGACTCCTATTCCGGCCCGGTCATTACGCGCTACGAGATTGAGCCTGATGTCGGCGTGCGCGGCAGTGCTGTTTTGAACCTTGAAAAAGACTTGGCGCGCTCGCTTGGCGTGGCTTCCATCCGCGTGGTGGAAACCATCCCCGGCAAAACCTGCATGGGCTTGGAATTGCCTAATCCGAAACGCCAAATGATCCGCCTGAGCGAAATCTTCAATTCGCCTGCGTTTACCGAATCAAAATCCAAACTGACCCTTGCGCTCGGACAAGACATCACCGGCCAGCCTGTTGTTACCGACTTGGCCAAAGCGCCGCATCTGCTGGTTGCCGGTACGACAGGTTCGGGTAAATCCGTAGGCGTGAACGCCATGATTCTGTCCATGCTCTTCAAAGCAACGCCTGAAGACGTGCGCATGATTATGATTGACCCGAAAATGCTGGAGTTGAGCATTTACGAAGGCATTCCGCACCTGCTCGCCCCCGTCGTGACCGATATGAAGCTGGCCGCAAACGCACTGAACTGGTGCGTCAACGAAATGGAAAAACGCTACCGCCTGATGAGCTTTATGGGCGTGCGCAACCTTGCCGGTTTCAACCAAAAAATTGCCGAAGCCGCCGCTCGTGGCGAAAAAATCGGCAGCCCGTTCAGCCTCACGCCTGAAGACCCTGAGCCATTGGAAAAACTGCCGTTTATCGTAGTCATCGTAGATGAATTTGCCGACCTGATGATGACCGCCGGTAAGAAAATTGAAGAACTGATTGCCCGCCTCGCCCAAAAAGCACGCGCAGCCGGCATCCATTTGATTCTTGCCACCCAACGCCCAAGCGTGGATGTCATTACCGGTCTGATTAAAGCTAATATTCCGACACGCATTGCCTTCCAAGTGTCCAGCAAAATCGACAGCCGCACGATTCTTGACCAAATGGGCGCGGAAAACCTGCTCGGCCAAGGCGATATGCTGTTCCAGCTACCCGGTACCAACTATCCGCAACGTGTACACGGCGCATTCGCCTCCGACAATGAAGTTCACCGCGTAGTGGAATACCTGAAACAATTTGGCGCACCCGACTATATCGACGATATTTTGAGCAACGGTTCCACCGAAGACTTTACCGGCACCAGCCGCAGCAACGACAGCGACCTCGACCCCATGTATGACGAAGCCGTTTCCGTTGTCTTGAAATCGCGTAAGGCCAGCATTTCCAATATCCAACGCCAACTGCGCATCGGCTACAACCGCGCCGCCCGCCTGATTGAACAAATGGAAGCCGATGGTATTGTTTCCCCGGCGGAAAACAACGGCAACCGCACCATCTTGGCGCAAAGCAGCGACCATCTGGATTAATTTATCCTTGCTTAAAATTAAGGCCGTCTGAAAACTTTTCAGACGGCCTTTTTAAATCAGATATGGTTCAGCAATTCCAATCAAATAAACAAGCAAATAAGTAATCTATAAACAACATTTCTTACAAATCTAAATGCTTTTACATTGACGGTATTTGCTTCATAAATAAACAAAGTTCAATCAACCAAACTCTACCTGCAAAATGCATATTTCTACCCGTTTGTCACCATTTTCAGACGGCCTTTTGTCAAGACCGGAAAAAACAGGTAAATCCATTTTTCGATTAGAAACAATATTATTATGATTCATGCCTTCGGCAACACCCCCACCCTTTACGAGGAAAAACAAATGAAAAAATATTTTGCAGAATTTTTCGGCACTTTCTGGCTGGTATTCGGCGGCTGCGGCAGCGCAGTATTGGCAGCAGCCTACCCTGAACTCGGCATTGGCTTTGCCGGTGTCGCCTTGGCATTCGGCTTGACCGTACTGACCATGGCTTACGCCGTCGGCCATATTTCCGGTGGTCACTTCAACCCTGCCGTTTCCGTCGGCCTTTTCATCGGCGGCCGTTTCAACGGTAAAGACTTGTTGCCTTACATCGTATCCCAAGTCATCGGTGCGATTGCCGCAGCAGGCGTTCTGTATCTGATTGCTTCCGGTAAAACCGGTTTTGATGCTGTTGCTTCCGGCTTTGCCAGCAACGGTTTCGGCGAACACTCTCCTAACGGTTACGACATGATGGCTGCTTTGCTGATCGAATTCGTACTGACCGCATTCTTCCTGATCATCATCATGGGTTCTACCGACAAACTGGCTCCGGCCGGTTTTGCCCCTATTGCTATCGGCCTGGGTCTGACCCTGATTCACTTGATCAGCATTCCTGTGACCAATACTTCCGTTAACCCTGCACGCTCTACCGGTGTTGCCTTGTTCCAAGGCGGCTGGGCTGTTGAACAACTGTGGTTGTTCTGGTTGGCTCCTATTGCCGGCGCAGCAGTGGGCGCGGCTATTTACCGCTTCGTTTTGGCTAACGACGACAAATAATCTTGACGGAATGACATTCCCGGTGCGGCTGACACTTCTAAACTGACCGCACCCAAGTTGCCGAGACACAAACGCACCGCCTGACTCAGACGGTGCGTTTGTTTTTGCCATGTTACAATACTTTCTTTTCTCACATTCTCAAACCATCATGCAAACCTTACCTTTTCAAACAGATATCGCTGACAGAATGCTGGTCAATACCGAAAATGAAACCATCCACCCCGATGCCGTATTCGTAAAAACGCAAAACGGCTATTGGATTGCTTGGCACGATCAACAAGCCGCCCTGCTTGCCCCCGACACGCCGCCCGATATTCCCTGCTTTTGGGTAGAAGGCGCAGAAAACTTGGAAGAGCTGGTAAGCATGGTAGAAAACGGTGAATTTGACGAAGTCGAAGAATTTGACGGCGATGATGATGCTTGGCAAGAAGCACTCGGATGCGACCATCATCATGAAGGACACTGCGGATGCAATCATTGAGATGCACAAAACGTCTACTTCCGGCACTTGCCCTTTGCTTGACGCTTAACTGCTGCGTTGTAGGTGCGGCTGTTGATTTGGCTGCTACAACCGTCCTGACTGCCGGAAAATTGGTTGTCAAAGGAACGGGGGCAGTGATTGATGCCGCCATTCCTGACGGTAAAAAAGACAAGGATAAAGAAAAAGAGAAGGAAAAGGAAAAGAGCAAAGAAAAGCCAAAATCGGAAGAAATCATCTATAAAGAAGAGTCCTCCGACGAAGTAACGCAATAATCCTTCAGACGGCCTCAGTAAGGTAACCTAATCCTACTGAGGCCGTCTGAACATTCATCCTTACATATAGCCCTGTTGGCGCAAAGAACAGGTTTCTTTTGCCGTCACGATAAAATGGTCCAACAGCGTAATATCGACCAAACTTAAAGCCTGTTTCAAACGCTCTGTAAACTGCACATCAGATTCAGACGGCCTTGCCGAACCGCCCGGATGATTGTGTGCCAAAATCAAACTGTCGGCATATTCATCCAATGCCAATTTGACGATTTCACGAATATAAACCGTATTTTCCGCCACCGTACCGCGCGACAATTCCCGTACCGCAATCAATTGATTTTGACGGTTGAGCAGCAAAGCAACGCTGACCTCGATTTTTTCATGCCCAAGATGCAGGCGCAGATAATCCGCAACCGATTTCGGGTTTGACAAAACAATCTGCTCCTGCAAATCCTCACCCAAAATCCGCCGTCCGATTTCTTTGACCACGGCAAATTGAGTATAACTCGCCAAGCCCATGCCCTTATAAGCAGCGAGTGTTTTGGCATCCGCACTCATCAGCTTCCCCAAGCTGCCAAACTCACTCAACAAATAACGCGCTAAATCAACCGCGCTCATACCGCGCGTTCCGACACGCAGCAAAATCGCCAGCAACTCCGCATCACTCAACGCCGCCGCACCGTGCGCCAAGAGCTTCTCGCGCGGCCGCTCCCCCTCGGGCCATTCTTTAATGCTCATGTTTTCCCTTTTTATTCATATAGCGGATTTGGTTTTTATTTAGAACAAAACCATCTTGCCCGCATAAAACGCAATCCGCACGACTTTATTAAAATTAATGCAATTTGCGTATTTTATTCTATTTTGAATAATTGTTTAAGACATTCGTATAACAATTAAACCCTTTTGTGCAGAAAAACAACGTTACCCATTTTTACTATCCTGTTCCCCTGCCTGCCTTTCCTTTCCTATTTGTTTCAAATCAGCCGATACAAGCAATTTCATATTGCCCCTAACAGGCTTAGGCTAATATAATATTGAGTTTGCCGAGAGCAAAAGCTTAGGCTTAAACTGCTTTCTATCCACGCTGCCCGTGCGCTTTACAAGAGTTTCAGACGGCCTCCGTCCGACTCCCGCCAGCAATCAAACAGCTTTTTATCACCCATTCGAAAATCCGTTTTGCCGGTACTCGTCTTTCTTTTTGGAGTATTGCCATTATGACCGCAACCACTGCGTCTTCAGCCAAACCTTATTTGCAAATCCAAGGCTTGGTGAAAAAGTTTGGTGACAATTACGCTGTCGATAACATCGACTTGGACATCTATCAACACGAAATCTTTGCCCTTTTGGGCAGCTCAGGCAGTGGCAAATCCACACTGCTGCGCATGTTGGCAGGCATGGAAAGCCCCAATCAGGGCAAAATCATTCTCGACGGTCAAGACATTACCAAGCTTGCCCCGTATGAGCGCCCAATCAACATGATGTTCCAAAGCTATGCCCTGTTCCCGCACATGAGCGTTGAACAAAACATCGCTTTCGGCCTGAAACAAGACAAAATGCCTAAAGGCGAAATCGACGCCCGCGTCGAAGAAATGTTGCGCCTGGTGCAAATGACCAAATACGCCAAACGCAAGCCGCACCAACTTTCCGGCGGCCAGCAACAACGTATCGCTTTGGCGCGCAGCCTGGCAAAACGTCCGAAAATCCTGCTGCTTGACGAACCTTTGGGCGCACTCGATAAAAAACTGCGCCAACAAACCCAACTGGAATTGGTCAATACGCTGGAACAAGTCGGCGTAACCTGTATCATGGTTACCCACGACCAAGAAGAAGCGATGACGATGGCTACCCGTATCGCCATTATGTCCGACGGCCAATTGCGCCAAGTCGGCACGCCTAGCGACGTGTACGACTACCCTAACAGCCGCTTTACCGCTGAATTTATCGGCGAAACCAATATTTTTGACGGCGTCGTTATTGACGACCGCGCCGATTTCTCCATCGTCAAATGTGACGGCTTGGAAAACCACGTCCGCATCGACCACGGCTTGGGCGTTCCAAACGACCATGAAATCTGGATCAGCATCCGCCCTGAAGACATTGATTTGCATAAAGAAAAACCGGAACACTTGGGCGCGCACAACTGGGCCCAAGGTACGGTTAAAGAAATTGCCTATCTGGGCAGCTTTGCGATTTACCACATCAAACTTGCCAACGGCCGTGTCGTCAAAAGCCAAGTTCCCGCCCCTTATTGGTATGTGCGCAACATTACGCCGCCGACCTGGGATGAGACTGTCTATATCAGCTGGCCTGAAAACCAACCGACACCTCTGTTCAGTTAATTTGAGGGAAATGCAATGAACCTTAAAAAACTGAAAAACAAACTGTTCCGCCGCCCCGGCCAGCGTGCAGTGATTGCCGTGCCGTATATTTGGCTTTTGATTCTGTTTCTGATTCCGTTCGCCATCGTATTGAAAATCAGCTTTGCCGAACAAGAAATTGCCATTCCGCCATTTACGCCGCTGACAACGATTGATGAAGACTTAGGCCGTCTGAACATTGCCATCAGCTATCAGAACTACGCCGACATCTTCCAAAACTTTTGGAATACGCTCAATCCGTTTGGCGACAGTGAAAACAGCAATATCTATCTGATGACCTACTGGTCTTCGATTAAGACGGCGCTGACGACAACCATCATCTGCCTGTTGATCGGTTATCCGACTGCTTATGCCATTTCACGCGCCAATCCGGCTGCGCGCAACGGCCTGCTGTTGGCAATCATGCTGCCTTTCTGGACCTCTTTCCTGTTGCGTGTTTACGCATGGATGGGCTTATTGGGACACAACGGCATCATCAACAATTTCTTAATCAAATACGGAATCATCAGCGAGCCTTTAGACTTATTCTATAATGCGTTTTCGCTGAATTTGGTGATGGTTTACGCTTATTTGCCGTTTATGATTTTGCCGCTGTACACACAATTGGTAAAACTGGACAACCGTCTGCTCGAAGCCGCTTCTGACTTGGGCGCAGGTCCGATCAAATCGTTCTTTACCATTACCCTGCCTTTGTCCAAAACCGGCATCATCGCAGGCTCTATGTTGGTCTTCGTTCCGGCTGTCGGTGAATTTGTGATTCCTGAATTGGTGGGCGGTTCTGAAAACCTGATGATCGGTAAAGTATTGTGGCAGGCATTCTTCGACCAAAACAACTGGCCGCTGGCTTCTGCCGTTGCCGTCGTCATGGTTGCCCTGCTGGTTGTACCGATTGCCCTGTTCCAACACTATGAAAACCGCGAATTGGAAGAAGGAGGCAAATAATGCAGAAAACCAAATTATCCTGGTTCTTGAAACTGATGCTCCTGCTCTCGCTGGCATTCCTCTATATTCCGCTGGTGGTTTTGGTCATTTATTCTTTCAATGAATCCAAGCTGGTTACCGTTTGGGGCGGTTTCTCAACCAAATGGTACGGCGCATTGATGGAAAACGACACCATCTTGGAAGCAGCTTGGCTGTCATTGCGTATCGCCATCGTTTCCTCGCTTGCCGCCGTAGCACTCGGCACATTGGCAGGCTACGCTATGGCGCGGATTAAACGCTTCCGTGGCAGCACCCTGTTTGCCGGTATGATTTCCGCGCCTATGGTGATGCCTGATGTGATTACCGGTTTGTCCATGCTGCTGCTGATTATTCAGGTGCAAATGTTCCTGCAAGGCAGCGAATTGCTGCAATCGCTCTACTTCGATCGCGGTTTCTTCACCATCTTCCTCGGCCACACCACGCTTTGCATGGCGTACATTACCGTCGTCATCCGCTCGCGCCTGGTGGAATTGGATCAATCCTTGGAAGAAGCAGCTATGGACTTGGGCGCCCGTCCACTGAAGATTTTCTTCGTGATTACCCTGCCGCTGATTGCCCCTGCGATTGCTTCCGGCTTCCTCTTGGGCATTACCCTGTCTTTGGACGACTTGGTCATTACCTCCTTCCTATCAGGCCCGGGTTCATCGACATTGCCGCAAGTGATTTTCTCCAAAATCAAACTCGGTCTTGACCCTCAGATGAACGTTTTGGCAACCATTCTGATCGGTATCATCGGTACGCTAGTGATTGTCGTCAACTACTGGATGATGCGTCAGGCAACCAAACGGGAACGCGAGGCTGCCGAAGCCTACCGCCAAGAAAAATTGGCAGCCGAAAAAGCCGCCTAATATGCAGACAGGCTGTCCGATAAAGCGTCGGAACAGCCTGTTTTATTAACCGCATTTTATCCTTTCAGACGGCCTAAACTTAAGCCCATATTCCTGGCCGTCTGAAAACCTGTTTTCAATAAAGTGAAAACCAACCTAAAGCCCAAATCATGATCAATCCCAGCTTCAAAGAATACCTTCCTTCCTACTATGTCAGCACAGCCAATCCCCATCCGTCTTATCCGACGCTCGAAGGCCGTCTGAAAACTGAAACCTGCGTTATCGGCGGCGGCTTGACCGGTTTATGCACCGCCCTACCGCTTGCCGAAAACGGCCATGAAGTCATCGTGCTTGAAGCCGCCCGTATCGGTTTCGGCGCATCAGGCCGCAGCGGCGGACAAGTCATCAGCGACTTTGCCTGCGGCATGGAAGAGATCGAAAAACAAGTCGGCTTAGAACAGGCCCAATGGTTCTGGCAGCAATCCCTGCAAGCCGTTGAACTGGTTGACTCGCGCATTCAAAAACACAATATCCAATGCGATTGGCAACGCGGCTATGCGACCGTCGCCGTCCGTCCTCAGCATTGGGAAGAATTGCAGCAATGGCACGAACACGCCCAAAAACATTATGGCGCAAGCCATTACCAGCTTTGGGATAAAGCCACGCTGAAGCAACAACTAGCCAGCGATAGGTATCAAGGCGCGCAATTTGATCCTTTATCCGGCCACTTGCACCCGCTCAATTACACCCTAGGCATTGCCAAAGCGGCAGCCGATGCAGGTGCACAACTTTTTGAGCAGTCCCCGATGACACGTATCGAGCCATGCGATAACGGCTGGTTGGTTCATACACCCAATGGCAGCGTTAAGTGCAAAAACCTCGTTTATGCCGTCAATACTTATGCCGGTTTACACCCGAAATTCAAAGTATTGGAACAAAAAGCCATTGCCGTCAGCACCTTTATCATCGCCACCGAGCCTCTGGGCGAGCGTGCTAAAGACCTGATCCGCAACAATATGGCCATCTGCGACAACCGCCACGTCCTCGACTACTACCGTCTCAGCGCCGACGGCCGCCTGCTCTTTGGCGGCAAAGACAACGAATTTATCGACGATCCAGACCGCATGACCGAACTCGTCCGCCAAGACATGCTGAAAGTTTTCCCGCAACTTGCCGATGTCAGAATCGAGCATTCTTGGGGCGGCGAATGCGACATTACGCGCAACCTCGCCCCACATTTCGGCCGCCTCGCCCCTACCGTTTTTTTTGCACAAGGCTACTCCGGACACGGCATGGCAATTACCGGCATTGCCGGTTTAGCGATTGCCGAAGCCATCATGGGTGATGACGGCCGTCTGAAACCTTTCGAGCAACTGCGCCACAGCAACATTATTACCCAGCCGTTCCTACGCAAACTCGGCTCTTACCTTGGTTCAAAATACTATCAATGGAAAGACAGCCACTAAACCCAAACGACAAACATATTTCAGACGGCGGCAGATTCAAGTAGAATTTAGGCCATCTGAAAGCGTAGATACGACAAAATTCAATCATTTATCAGCAAGGAAACCATCATGAGCAACCATCACAAACTCATCATCCTCGGCTCCGGCCCTGCCGGCTATACTGCCGCTGTCTATGCCGCCCGCGCCAACCTTAACCCTGTGATCATTACCGGCGTTGAGCAAGGCGGACAACTGATGACCACCACCGAAGTGGACAACTGGCCTGCCGACGCAGAAGGCGTACAAGGTCCGGAACTGATGGCCCGTTTCCAAGCTCATGCCGAACGCTTCGGCACTGAAATGATTTTCGACCAAATCCACACCGTTGATTTGCAAAACCGTCCGTTTACCCTCAAAGGCGATATGGGCGAATACACCTGCGATGCGCTCATCGTTGCCACCGGCGCATCCGCCAAATATTTAGGTTTGCCAAGCGAAGAAACCTTTGCCGGCAAAGGCGTTTCCGCCTGTGCAACTTGTGATGGTTTCTTCTATAAAAAACAAGATGTTGCCGTAGTCGGCGGTGGCAATACCGCTGTGGAGGAAGCCCTCTACCTTGCCAATATCGCCAACACCGTTACCCTGATTCACCGCCGCGACAGCTTCCGCGCCGAAAAAATCATGGTGGACAAACTCATGCAACGGGTTGAAGAAGGTAAAATCATCCTCAAGCTCAACAGCTCGGTTGATGAAATCTTGGGCGACGAAAGCGGCGTTACTGGTGCACGCCTGAAACATGATGACGGCAGCACTGAAGAAATCGCTGTAAAAGGCGTTTTCATCGCCATCGGCCACAAACCCAACACCGATATCTTCAAAGGCCAACTCGATATGGATGAAACCGGCTACCTAAAAACCAAAGGCGGTACCGGTGACAATGTCGGCGCAACCAATATCGAAGGCGTATGGGCGGCAGGCGACGTCAAAGACCACACCTACCGTCAAGCCATCACCAGCGCAGCTTCCGGCTGCCAAGCCGCGCTTGATGCCGAACGTTGGCTCGACCGCCACGGCGTATAAGCCTCTAAGCTACGCCCTATTCTTTAAAACATAATCAAAAGGCCGTCTGAAATTTCAGACGGCCTATAATCTATCTACCACACTCAAATATTCATTTTAAAAGCAAATTTATATCAAATAAGTACTTTTGCTTTATAATAACGACAAATACCCAACAAACAGGGAACAAACATGAAAAAAACACTAATGACACTTATCCTTTGCGCACTGACTCCTGCCGCCCTGGCTGCCGATACTTACGGCTACTTGGCCATGTGGCAAAACCCTGCCGACAGCAATGAAGCTCTGCAAATCAAAACCACCAAAGAAAATGCCACCCAACTGGATGCGACAGCCGAACTCGAAACATTCTGCAAAGGCCAAGATGCCTTAGCCGGTATCAGCGCAGGCCAAGCAACAGGCTGTAAAACTGTTGTCCCTCTGCACAACACCTGTATCGCTGTTGCCTATCCTAAAGCCATGGGCAAATTGACTGCTCAAAATGTAGTGGCCATTACCTCCCCACGTTTCAAAACCGTGCATCAAATTGCCTTGAACCAGTGTATCAAAAAATACGGCTCACAAGGACAATGCGCTTTAGAAACAGTCTATTGCACTTCCGAAACCTACTATCAAGGTACGGTCAAAACCCTTTGGGAAAAAATCAAATCCATTTAAGGCCGTCTGAAAATAAAACCGGCTTGCCCGATATTCTCCATATCACGGCAAGCCGGTTTTTTATTCTGGCTTTTATTTGCTGTTTTTTTCCAACAACTTGGCTACAACGCCTTCAGCCTGTTTCACCAAATCAGGGTTGGTTCGGAAGTGATTTTCATCATTTAAAGAGTAGCTGACAGTAGAAACCGCATACTTCGTGCTTCGCAACACAAATACGCCTTTACGCAAGATTTCGTCATTGCCTTTGGTTTTGTAACGCAGGTTATACGGGCAAGAAGAATCATACAGTTTGCCGCGGTTGTCCGCTGTCACAATAGTGCTGCCAATACCGCGTTTTGCCAACGCTTTAGACAAAGCACGATCCAAATCATGCGGCCTTACTTTTGCATTTTGAATGATGCAGACATGTTTGATGCTGGTCAGCTCTTCAGGTTTCAATACTCTTTGTTCCGTAGTGGAACACGCGCCCAGCAACAATACGGCTGAAGCCGCCACTAAAATCATGGTTTTCATCTGTTTTCCTTTTTAAAATTTTCAAACAATAAATATTCAGACGGCCTTTATAAAAAGGCCGTCTGAAAAAATCAACGTACGTTTTTCATCAAACGCTGCTTCTCACGCTTCCAATCCGCTTCTTTCAGGCTCTGACGTTTGTCATGCTGTTTCTTACCCTTGGCCAAACCGATTTCCACTTTGATTCTACCGCGGGTGTAATGCAGGTTTAAGGGCACAATCGTATAACCGGCGCGTTCGGTTTTGCCGATTAACTTATTGATTTCCGATTGTTTCAACAACAACTTACGCGGACGGACAGGATCGGGTTTGACGTGTGTCGAGGCAGTGGGCAATGCGGTAATGTGGCAGCCCACCAAATAGAATGCGTCTTTTTTCCAGTAGATATAGCTTTCTTTTAATTGCACGCGTGCAGCGCGGATGGCTTTGACTTCCCATCCCTCCAATACTATACCGGCTTCGATTTGGTCTTCGATAAAGAAATCGTGAAAGGCTTTTTTATTATTGGCAATACTCATTGTGCTGATTCTTTACAAACTTTTCAGACGGCCTATTTTATCAGGCATGCTTAAAAAATAAAACGGCAAACGGTTTTGAAACGTTTATTTGCTTAAAACATGGCGGCGGTAAAAGCAGTCTATATCGGCAATCGCTTTTTCATCTTCAGGGCGCAAATCCAGTTTCAAATCGGCAAGGCGGATCAAGATTTGGTCTTCACGCTCGGCAACGGCGCAGCTAACCTCGCCTTCGCTGCGAAAATGACGGATAAGCTCGTCCAACTGGTTTAAAGCATTTTGATAAGATGAATTTTGATTCATAATTTTTGACTCGAACGCCCATAAAAAATGGCGGGAAACCCCGCCATGATTTTACGGCTTATGCCGCGCATTTGATTAAGCAGCTTGAATATTAGCAGCTTGTTTGCCTTTAGGGCCGGTGGTTACGTCGAAAGACACGCGTTGGCCTTCTTTCAGGGTTTTGAAACCTTCCATGTTGATCGCTGAGAAGTGAGCGAACAGATCTTCGCCGCCTTCGTCAGGAGTGATGAAACCAAAACCTTTAGCGTCGTTAAACCATTTTACGATACCGGTTGCCATTAGAAACTTCCTATACTTAAAAATTAACAAAATCAGCAAAACAAGGCATACAGCAAACTAAAACGTTCAGCGTTTCTCCCCCGTTTTTATTACGCGGTCGAGTGCCAACTTCTGCTTAACCGTCTTTTTACATTTGTTAAGACAAAACGTCAAGCTATGTTTTCAAAAAAGTGGGAAAATAGAAAAAATTGGCCGAAATACAACAGAAAACGGTTTGCACTCTAAAACAGGCCGTCTGAAAACTGAAATCTAAGATCATGAACCATCCGAATACCGACCACCAATCCGATACCCTGCTCAGCGATATCAACACACAGCCGCCAAAACGTTACGGCGTATTTTTATTGAACGACGATTACACCACCATGGAATTTGTCGTCGAAATCCTGACCGAAGTCTTTATGCTTGCACAAGAACAGGCCGTGGCCGTTATGTTGCTGGTGCACCACGAAGGCAAAGGCCTGTGCGGCACCTACACGCACGATATTGCACAAACCAAGCAGCATCAGGTCATGGAACGCGCCAAAGCTGAAGGGCATCCGCTCAAATGTATAGTCGAAGAGGTTTAAACCATGCTTTCACCCGAATTGGAACACATCCTGCAACTGCTCTACCGTGAAGCACGCAACGCGCGTTATGAGTTTATCAGCTTGGAACACCTGCTTTTGGTGCTGATAGAAGAAGATGCGGCTGTGCCAAACGTCTTGAAACTGTGTGGTGCGGATTTGAAAGTCCTGTCCGAGCAGCTGGCCGCCAGTGTTGCCGAAAATACGCCGCAAATTCCCGATCATCTTCTGGATACGGTCGAAACCCAGCCGACATTGGGCTTCCAACGCGTCATCCAGCGGGCGATGGTACATACCCAGTCTGCCGGCAAAGCCGCAGTAGAGCCTTTGGATATTTTGGTTGCCATGATGAGCGAATCCGAAAGCCATGCGGTTTATTTCCTCAAATTGCAATCCATTACGCGCTTTGAAGTCTTGCGTTGCATTGCCCATGGCTCACCCGATGACGAAGACGGCAATGATTCAGACGGCCTGGAACGTGAGGGCGAAGAAGCAGAACAAAAAACCGGCTCACTTTCCGACTACACCGTCAACCTCAACGCCGAAGTCAAAGCCGGCCGTATCGACCCTTTGATTGGTCGCAAACACGAAATGGAACGGTTGGTGCAAATCCTGTGCCGCCGCCGCAAAAACAATCCGCTTTTAGTCGGCGAAGCAGGCGTGGGCAAAACTGCGCTGGCGGAAGGTTTGGCACATCAAATCGTCAACGGCGACATTCCCGACGCGCTGAAAGAAGCCGAAGTGTACGCGCTGGATATGGGTTCACTTTTGGCGGGCACGAAATACCGCGGCGACTTTGAAGCGCGGGTCAAATCCGTCTTGAAACAGCTCGAAAAAATCCCGCACGCCATTTTGTTTATCGACGAAATCCACACCATCATCGGCGCGGGCAGCACCAGCGGCGGCACGATGGACGCGTCCAACCTGCTCAAACCCGCACTAGCGAAAGGTTCGCTGCGCTGCATCGGTGCGACCACCTACGATGAATACCGCACCATTTTCGACAAAGACCACGCCTTAAGCCGCCGCTTCCAAAAAATCGACGTGGTCGAACCCACCGTCGCCGAAACCGTGCAAATCCTGCGCGGCTTGAAACCGATGTTTGAAGATTTCCACCAAGTCCGCTATACGCAAGGCGCACTTGAAGCCGCAGCCGAACTTTCCGCCCGTTACATCAACGAACGTTTCCTGCCCGACAAAGCCATCGACGTAATGGACGAAGCAGGCGCGGCGCAACGGATTTTGCCCAAATCCAAACAGAAAAAAGTCATAGGCAAAGCGCAAATCGAAACTGTCATCGCCAAAGTCGCGCGGATTCCTGAAAAAACCGTATCCCACGACGACAAACAAGTGCTGCAATTCCTCAGCCGCGATTTGAAAAACATGGTTTACGGTCAGGAAAACGCCATCGACGCGCTGGTTGCCGCCGTCAAAATGTCGCGCTCCGGCCTCGCCCTGCCCGACAAACCGATAGGCAGCTTCCTCTTCTCCGGCCCGACCGGCGTCGGCAAAACCGAAGTCGCCAAACAGCTTGCCTACTCGATGGGCGTACCGCTGCAACGCTTCGATATGTCCGAATACATGGAACGCCATGCCGTATCGCGCCTCATCGGAGCGCCGCCGGGCTACGTCGGTTTCGAACAGGGCGGCCTTTTGACCGAAGCCGTCAACAAACAGCCGCATTGTGTGTTGCTCTTGGACGAAATCGAAAAAGCCCACCCCGACATTTTCAACGTCCTCCTGCAAGTCATGGACGCAGGCAAACTGACCGACAACAACGGCAAGAGTGCCGATTTCCGCAACGTCATCCTGATTATGACCACCAACGCAGGCGCGGAAAGCCTCAGCCGCCCCAGCCTCGGCTTTACCGCCAAACGCGAACGCGGCGACGAAATGCAGGCAATCAACAAACTCTTCACGCCCGAGTTCCGCAACCGCTTGGACGCGATTATCCCATTTGCGCCCTTGTCCGAACCCATTATCGTCAAAGTCGTGGACAAATTCCTGCTCCAGCTCGAACACCAGCTCCTCGACAAAAAAGTCGAAGCCGAGTTCACGCCAGCATTGCGCAAATATCTGGCGGAAAAAGGTTTCGACCCACAAATGGGCGCGCGCCCGATGCACCGCCTGATTCAGGAAAAAATCCGCAAACCGCTCGCCGACGAACTCCTGTTCGGCAAACTCGCCGAGGGCGGCTTCGTGCGCATAGACTGGGATGCTGCAAAAGAAGAAGCCATGTTGAAGTTTAAGAAAAACAAGGTCAAACCTGAAGCAGAAACTGTTTAACCAGTTGAAAAATAAAAGGCCGTCTGAAATTTCAGACGGCCTTTTTATCTCAATCAAAAATCTGATTTACAAAACGGATTTCACAGTAGCAACCACATTGTCTACGGTAAAGCCGAATTCTTTGAACAGCAAGTCAGCAGGTGCAGACTCGCCGAAGCGGTTGATACCGACCACGGCGCCGTTCAAACCAACGTATTTATACCAACCGTCAGCGTGTCCGGCTTCTACGGCTACGCGCGGCAAGCCTTCCGGCAGAACGGCGGCTTTATAGGCGGCATCTTGGCGGTCAAATACATTGGTAGAAGGCATGGAAACAACGCGCACGGCAATACCTTGTTCTGCCAATACTTTTTGCGCTTCAAGAGCCAATTCAACTTCAGAACCGGTGGCAATGATGACGGCTTGGGCGTTGCCTTGGGCTTCGCTGATGACGTAGCCGCCACGTTTGATGTCGTTCAGTTGTTGTTCGTTGCGTGCTTGGAATTTCAGGTTTTGACGGCTGAAAATCAAGCTGGACGGATGATCGGCCGCTTTAACGGCCTCAGACCACGCTACCAAAGATTCAACGGTATCACATGGACGCCATACATCCATATTTGGAATCAGGCGCAGAGTGGCAGTTTGCTCGACAGGTTGGTGGGTTGGACCGTCTTCACCCAAACCGATGGAATCGTGAGTGAACACAAATACAGGGTTGATTTTCATCAGCGATGCCATACGCAAAGCATTACGCTCGTATTCGCTGAACATCAGGAAAGTCGCGCCAAAGGGTTTCACACCGCCGTGCAAGGCAAGGCCGTTCATGATGGCGCCCATGCCGAACTCGCGTACGCCGTAGTGAATATAGTTGCCGCCGTGTTCACGGGTAACGGAGACGCTGCCCGACCAGTCGGTCAGGTTGGACGGGGTCAGGTCGGCTGAACCGCCCACCAATTCGGGCAGCTCTTTGGCCAGAATTTCGATGCTGTTTTGGCTGGCTTTACGGGTGGCGATGGTTTCGGCTTTGGCGCACACTTCTTTCAATGCTGCTTGAACGTATGCATCGAAGTTATCAGGCAGTTTTTTATCCATGCGGCGCACGAATTCTGCAGCTTCGGCAGGGTATTTGGCTTGATATTGAGCGAATAGCTCGTTCCATTCGGCCTCAAGTTTTGCGCCTTTTTCTTTTGCATTCCATGCGGCATAGATTTCTTGCGGAATTTCAAACGCAGGATATGTCCAACCCAAATGTTTGCGCGTAGCTTCGATTTCGTCCGTGCCCAAAGGTGCGCCGTGGGTTTTGTGGCTGCCCTCTTTGTTGGCGCTGCCTTTGCCGATTAAGGTTTTGCAGCAGATGAGGGAAGGTTTGCCGGTTTCGGCTTTGGCTGCTTCAATGGCCGTCTGAATGGCATCGGTATCATGACCGTTTACATTTGGAATCACATTCCAGCCGTAGCTTTCAAAGCGTTGCGGGATGTTTTCAGTAAACCAGCCGTCCACTTTACCGTCAATGGAAATATTGTTGTCATCATATAAAACAATCAGCTTGCCCAAGCCCAAAGTGCCGGCAAGCGAACAGGCTTCGTGCGACACGCCTTCCATCATGCAGCCGTCGCCCATGAAGACGTAGGTGTGGTGGTCAACGATGTTCAAATCGTCTTTATTGAATTCGGCAGCCAAGATTTTTTCGGCCAAAGCCATGCCCACTGCGTTGGCAATACCTTGTCCCAACGGGCCGGTCGTGGTTTCCACGCCGTCGGTGTAACCGTATTCGGGGTGGCCGGGGGTTTTGCTGTGCAATTGGCGGAAGTTTTTCAAGTCTTCGATGGATACGTTGTAGCCGGTCAGGTGCAACAGGCTGTACAGCAGCATAGACGCGTGGCCGTTGGAGAGGATGAAGCGGTCACGGTTGTAGAATTTAGGGTTGGCAGGGTTATGGTTGAGGAACTTCGTCCACAATACTTCCGCCATTTCCGCCATACCCATAGGTGCGCCGGGGTGGCCGGAGTTTGCTTTCTGTACGGCATCGACTGAGAGGAAACGGATTGCGTTTGCCAGTTGAGACATGGTTTGACCTTCCTTGGACAAGATTGGAAATATGAAAAAAGGTGTACCGATTATCGCCTGAATCAGCCGTGCTTTCAAGGATAGCTTTTGATATTCGCTTTGTCAGACGGCCTGTTTCCACTCGGTTGCCCGAAACGGACGGGACAGATGATATTAACTGTTATTTCGTTTTGAAACAGTGCTTTATATATTTTTATCGTGTAAATAGCAAATCACTATAAGTTTGCACACAGGCCGAACCATAAACCTTTGAATACTGCCCTTTTCAGACGGCCCTACATCAAACGGCCGCAAGGAATCCATCGTTAAGACGAAGTCCCTCTTTTGCTTTGAATAGAGTCAAATGTTATGATTTGTATGCACGCGAAAGGCCGTCTGAAAATATTCACATCAAACTACTACCATGACAACAGGCTTGTGTGCACTTCATCAAGGAACACTGAAATGTCACCAGAAAACCAAGCTGAAAACACCACACCCTCAACAGAAAAAACAGCAAAAGCCACTCCGCCCAAACCTTCCAAACCCAAATCCAGCGTGATTCAAATCCATCCCGAAGGCGAACGCATCCATCCTAAAAAGGCGGAAGGACGCTTTGCCAAACTGCGTATCGCCGCCGTATTGGCGACCCAGTTTGTATTTTACGTTATTCCATGGTTCAACTGGAGCGGCCGTCAGGCGGTTTTATTCAATATCCCTGACCGTCATTTCTTCATTTTCGGACTGTCGCTGGGCATGGGCGATTTGATCTACCTTGCCTTGCTGCTGATGATTTGCGCATTCGGATTGTTTTGGTGGACAACCATTGCCGGTCGTTTGTGGTGCGGCTATTCATGCCCGCAAACGGTTTACACCGAAATTATGCTGTGGATCGACAACTTGGTCGAAGGCGATAGAAACAAACGCCTGAAACTGGAAAAATCGCCTTGGAACTTTACTAAAATTCGCATCAAAGCCACCAAATACCTGCTGATTTTCCTTGTCTGCGCGTGGACAGGCATTACTTTTGCAGGCTGGTTTGTCCCGATCCGCCAGTTTGTTCCTGATTTGTTTGCCGGAGCAGCAGGCGGCGGCGCGATGTTTGCCGCAGCATTTTATGGATTCATAACCTTCTTCTTCGCCCACATCATGCGCGAAAAAGTTTGTCTGCATATGTGTCCGTATGCACGTTTCCAAAGTGCAATGTTTGACAAAGACACGCTAATTATTTCTTACGATGCCGAACGCGGCGAACCGCGCGGCGCACGCAAGAAAACCGCCAACAAAGAAGACAGCGGCTTGGGCGACTGCATCAACTGCACCATGTGCGTGCAAGTCTGCCCCGTCGGTATCGACATCCGCAACGGTTTGCAATACCAATGTATCGGCTGTGCGGCGTGTATCGATGCCTGTGACGAAATCATGGACAAAATGGGCTACGAGCGTGGCTTGATCCGTTATACGACCGAAGGCGCGTTGGAACACGAATACCCTGAAAGCGACATCAAAAAACGCTTGAAACGTCCGCGCGTAGCCGGTTATGGCGCAGTACTCTTGGTGGTCATCATTGCCTTCCTGGTCGGCATTTCCACCCGAAAAATGGTCGAAGTCGATATCCTGAAAGACCGTGGCGTCATGGTTCGCGAAAACAGCCAAGGCTGGTTGGAAAATGCCTATAACCTGCGCATTATCAACAATAGTGAAAACGAACAACTGATGACCGCAACCGTCAAAGGCTTTGATGAAATCGCGCTGACCGGCCTGCCTGAAAACGGTATTAAAATTGCGCCGCGGGAAACCGTTACCATCCCGGTACAGGTATCTACCATTCCCGAATACGCCGACAAAGGCAGCCATCCGATCGAATTTACCTTTACCTATCGTGAGACCGGCTCTGCCGACTCCAAACCGACTACTTTAGAAGAAAAAGCAACCTTTATCGGAGAATAAACGGTGTCCCCACAACCCCAAATCAAACCTTGGTACAAACATATTTGGCCCTGGGTGCTGATGGCCGGCCCCATCTTCGTCGTTATCGCCAGCGTTTCCATGTTCTTCGTCGCAAAAGAACACACGACAGATTTGGTGTCTGACGATTACTACAAAGACGGCAAACACATCGAAATCCAACTTCACCGCGATGAAGAAGCCGTTAAACGGCAAATTCAGGTGCAGGTCTTAATCAGTCCGGATATGAATGCCGCCAAAGTATTCGTCAGCGGACAATTCGATACCAAACAGCTATTAAACCTATTGTTGATGCACCCGACGCGCAAAGCCGATGACCAAACCGTCAAGCTGCGCGCCGTAACAGCCGAACCACAAAACGGCCGCATGGAATACGAAGCCGTCTTTAAGCCTTTACGCCCAACCAACCATTGGTACTTACGCGTTGAAGATGCTTCAGGCGTATGGCGTGTTGAAAACAAATGGATAGTCAGCCAAGGCAATGCAGTCAACCTGACACCCATGGACAAATTGTTCGACAACGGCAAACAAGCTGCTTCAACAGAACAATAAATCCCGACCCAGGCCGTCTGAAACCTTTCAGACGGCCTGAAATCTTCATACCCTCTTATATTTATTCTCTTCCAAATATGATTTTTTCCGATTGGCGCAGACTGACCGAAAATGAAGTCCGTATGGCAAAACAAGTTTTTGCGGACAGCATAGACTTCCACCGCATCAAAATATATCGCGGCATTCCACTTATACCCAACGCCAATACCGCCATTGCGCCCAATGGAAACATATACTTTCCGCGTAAACACTGCCCCGAAGATTTCACTCAAGCCGGCATAGCCTACAAAATTTGGCTGATTCATGAGCTGACACATGTCTGGCAACACCAGCGCGGTCACAAAGTTTGGCTTTCCGGCCTATTCATCATGCTCAAAGGCGGATACAGAAAACGCAAAGCTTACGCCTATCCCATCCCCTTACCCCACATCAACCAATTAAATATCGAACAGCAGGCAGACCTTATTGCCCACTATTTCGCAGCTACTTTTCTACCCAAAAACATTTACACCCCACAACAGCCTATTTTTCAGACGGCCTTAGCAGATTTTCTTCACAACCCACACGATAAAAACCTATGCCCGAGATACTTATCGGCAAAAAAACAACACTTCAAAAAGCAGAGTGAACAAATAAGCTATAATGAACAACCCGACACATCATCCCAAAGGTCCCAAACCATGCCTTGGAACATACCTATTTTACTTACCTGGATGCGCGTCCTATTAATCCCCGTGTTCACCATCCTATTCTATTTACCGAACACATGGATTCAACCGCAAACCGTCAACTGGACAGCCGCTATTATCTTTGCACTTGCCGCTATTACAGACTGGTTCGACGGCTTTTTGGCACGCCGCTGGAAACAAACTTCCGACTTTGGCGCATTCCTCGACCCCGTTGCCGACAAACTCATGGTCGCAGTTGCCCTGCTCCTTCTCGTCAGCCTTGGCAGGACATACGCCATCTTCGCCATGATTATTATCGGCCGGGAAATTACCATTTCCGCCTTGCGCGAATGGATGGCGCAAATGGGCAAACGCGGCAGCGTTGCCGTGGCAACCATCGGTAAATTCAAAACCACTGCCCAAATGATCGCCATCTTCCTTTTGCTTATCGGCACAGACAAATATAACGATCCTTTCTATCTCATTGGTAACATATTGATGTTTATAGCATCTGTATTGACCATTTGGTCAATGTGCTACTACCTGAAAATGGCATGGAAAGAATTCAAATAAATTTTTTAAAAAAATAAAAACAAAACACTTGACGCACGCGATTAAATCCATAATAATTGCGTCTTCTTCGATATACGAAGCAACAAATATCAGAGCGGGAATAGCTCAGTTGGTAGAGCGCAACCTTGCCAAGGTTGAGGTCGCGAGTTCGAGACTCGTTTCCCGCTCCATTCCGATTACTTGTTGATTGTTCTTTTTCAATATGCGGGAATAGCTCAGTTGGTAGAGCGCAACCTTGCCAAGGTTGAGGTCGC
>ERZ1674037.20-NODE-20-length-35354-cov-22.421853_pt1 | contig 35354 bp, 36 predicted proteins | sample MGYA00581136_ERZ1674037 | MGnify/ENA primary metagenome ERZ1674037 (study PRJEB41354, sample SAMEA4873341) | human saliva metagenome | biome: human-associated habitat [ENVO:00009003]; feature: mouth environment [ENVO:08000002]; material: saliva material...
AGATGCGCGAGAGTGACTGGAGTTCAGACGTGTGCTCTTCCGATCTGGGTGTAGTAGTTTCGGGGTCCTGTGTAGGTTTGGATGTTTTGGGTGGTGAGTCCGTGGAGGTCGGGGTGGTGGGGGTTGTGGGGTTGTTTGTTGGGTGTGGGTGGGTTGGTTTGGTGGGTGGGGATGAAGTGGTTGGTTTGGGTGGTGTCGAGTTGGATGGTGTTGTTTTTGAGGTGGGGGTTGGTGGGGTGGATGGTTGCGGGGTGGGGTGTTTGGTTGGTGTGGGGGGTGCCGGTGATGTTTTGGTTGCGGTTGGGGTTTTGGGGGTTGGTGGTGTCGAGGTTGTAGGTGTCGCCTTGTCCGTAGTTGGTGATGTTGGGGGTTTTGCGGGTTTCGAGTTGGATTTTTTTGTTGAGCCATTGGGTGCTGGCTTGGGGGTATTGTTGTTGGAGTTGTTGGCGTTGTTGTTGGGTTGTGTATTTTTGGGGGGTGGCGCCGTTGGTTGTCCAGGGTGCCCAGGGGTCGTTGTTGGCGTAGCCTTCGCCTTTGAGGTTGCGGATGGGTGGGTGGTTTTGTTGGTGGAGTTTTTGGGCGATGTATTCGCGGAGTTGGGGTGTGTCTAGGGGTTGTCCGTTTTGGAGGTGTTGTGCGAGGGTTTGGGTGATTTGGTTGTTGATTTCTGCGGCGTATTGGAGTGCGTCGTTGGTGAAGGTTTGGTCGCCGTGGACTTGGGGTGCGCCGTTGGCGAGGTGTTCGGCGGTGGGGTTTTTTGGGTTGTAGGGGCATTTGAGGGGGTTGCGGCAGAGGAGGGAGCGTGAGGGTGTGGTGGGGGTTGCGGGGCTGATGTGGTAGTAGCTCATGGGTTCTATTCGGTGGTGGGGTTTGGGGGGGGTGGTTGTTTTGTTGTGGTGGTGTATATCAGGTTTTTGGTGTCTCGCTGGTGGGGTGGTGTGCCGGTGTCGCATACTTAGGTGGGTGTTACATGGGTTCTTTTTTGTGTGGTATGATATGGGTGTTAGAAGATTTGTTTACTACTGATTTGAAAGAGAGCTGTGAAGCGTATGTCTGAGTTCGATGAGTCTGGTCGTCAGAGCATGATTGAAGGCACCCCCTGGTTTAAGATTTCTGCTGGCGAGCGCACCCACACGGTGTATGTGGTGGGTTTGATTGAGTCTCCGTCTGCTGTGTTTGTGCATCCGCCTATTGAGGGTGTGAAGTGTACGTATGTGGTGCCTGCTGGTGCTGAGGGGGTTGAGGTTGTTGCTCAGCCGTTGATTCAGGCTGTGGAGGGGCATTATCTTGCTGAGGGTGTGGAGATTGAGGTGTTGGGGGTCGAAGACTGATTCCCTAGCCGGTGCCTCTGCTTCCGAGGTATAAGAAAAGGCTGGGCTTGTACAGTTTTTTGTACAAGCCCAGCCTTTTCTTGTGGACGGGGTGTTACTTGGCTTGCTGTGCGGTTTTTGCTTTGCGTGCTTCAGCTTCTGCTTTGGCTTTTGCGCGGAGGGGTTCGAGGCGGCGCTTTTCGGCTTCGCGGACGGTGCGGATTGCTTCGTAGTCAGGCTGGAGCCACTGGGCGATGACGGTGGCGAGCAGGCGGCTGTACTGGTCTTCTTGCTCTTCGGTGCGTTTTTCGGTGTCGTTGAGGTAGATGGAGAAGAGTTTTTGGGCGCCGGTGAGGTCTACGTAGTCGTCGAGGGTAACGAAGGCGTAGGTGGTGTTTTCTCCGTTGTCCATGTCGATGACGGGTAGGGGGGTTGCGGTGCTGGAGAGGAGGGTGGAGGATGCCCAGCATGCGATTGCGCCTCGGTCGCTGATGTTGGGGTCGGTGCCTTCGGTGGTGGAGCGGAAGATGAGGGCTCGGACTTCTGCGTCGGTGCCGTCTTCGGTGTCTACGTGAGAATAGATGGTGCATCCGTCGCCGTTGAAGGGTCCTGCGGGTGAGGAGCCGTATCCGAGTCCGACGAGGCTTGCGACGAGGGTTTGTGCTTCGATGTTGTCGGGTTGGGTGGCTTCGCCGTATTCGGTGCGGTATTTGGCTTCGGTGTCGGAGATGGGGGTGGGGATTTGTGCGAGGTTGTCGGGGTATCCGGTGTAGGGGGTGAGGGCGCTGATGTCGGGCAGTTCGAGTTCTTTGAGGGAGTCGTTGCCGCTGATGATGGTGTAGTCGTTGGTGGGGTCGTAGGTGATGGTGGTGTCTGCGTCCTGGTAGATGACGGTTCCGACGCCGTTTTCGATGCGGATTTCTTTGGGGGTTCCGGTCATTGTGGTTCTCCTTGTTGGTTGTGGCTTTTGCCGGTTAGGTGTGGTTGGTTTTCTTGTATTGTGTATATCGGGTTGTGGGGGTGTGCCGCCCACCGGCGGTGTTGCTGGTGGGCGGCACGGGTTTAGGGGCGGCTACTACTTTTTGCGTACTTCGCCGGATTCCATTTCTGCCTTGGTTGCCTTACGCTCGCTGAGCTTGGTGCTGATTCCCAGGCAGGAGAGTTGCTGGTCTTCGGTCAGCTTCTCCTTCATGAGTTGGGGGTTGGGCACCTTCACGACCTTCGCGTAGGAGTTGGTCATCTTCTCGAAGCGTTCACGTCCGAAGTAGCGTTGGAGCTGGTTGGTGGTGAGTGCTTCAAGCTTCGTGGACTGGACGATGTTCGAGCCGACAGCGTTCTTGTTACCTGCGACGAGGACGTTCACGCCTTCACCGTAGGTTTCAGCGATACCCTGCTTCAGCGCCTTTGCGTCACGGTCGTTCTGCGCGAGCGCTTCGGTCATGGTGTAGCCGTTGGGGTTGGTTTCGGTGAATCGGCGGCTGGTCTTGCTGTAGGCTTTGAGGACGTCGCCGACGGCGTTTCCGAGGTCTTCGACGTTGTTGATGTCGCCTGCGTTTTCGAGGTCGGGCAGGTCGAGGGGGTTGTCCTTCTGTGCTTGGCGCATGTCTTTGATGGAGACGACGTCGAGTTCGGTGATTTGGCGTGTTACGTCGTTGAATTCTTCTTGGGTGATGTCTCCTGCGTCGAGCATTTCTTGCAGGTCGTTGGCGGTGATGTCCTGGACGACGGATACGCTGATTGCGTCTCGGGTTGCTTCGGGTAGTTTTTCGATTTCGGACATGACGGGGGTGTCGTAGGTGAGTTTTGCGGTCACTACTTTGTCGCCGTCTACGATGGAGTATTCGTTGCCGAAGGCGTTTCCGTTGCGGATGTCGGGGTTGGTTCCGAAGCTCATAATCATGCCGATGCGTTGTGCGGCGTAGTTTGCGTTTTCGACCTGGTGTTGGTGTGCGGTCTTGTTGCGCATGTAGTCGCTGGCTTTGACGGTGCGGGTTTCTTCGTGGGCGTTTTTGTTGCGTCCGACGGTGATGGTGGAGGTGAATTGGTTTTCTTTGACGAGCCATGCGCCTTCGGCTTTGTCGAGGAATTCTTGTCCGATGGTTTTGCCGGATGCGGTGAGGATGGGGATGTCGCGGTTGTAGGTGCGTTCTTTGTTGTATTCGGTGGTTCCTCGGATGCCGTGTTCGTCGAGGAAGCGGGAGTACTGGTAGAGGTTTGCTTTGCGGCGGTTCATCTGCTCCTTGTACTGGGGGTCAGTTTGGAGTTTGATGAGCATTTCGGAGGATTTTTCTTTGCCTGCGTGTTCGGCGACGGTTTTTGCGTCGCTGAGCATGGTCGCGGTTTCCATTTCGCGCAGGTGTTTCTGCATGTCTTGGAGTTCTTTGCCTTGTGCCTGTGCCGCCGCCTTGGGCATGAGTTTACGCAGTGCGGTTTTACGGACGATGTCGCTGTATTCGTGTCCGACGACTGCGAAGATGTGTGCACGCTTGGGGTCGCCAAGTGCTTCCGCTACAGCGAACGCGATGATTTTCTGGTCAGGAATTTCACCGTTTTCGATGAGGCGGGTCTTGTAGGGTTCGGGGAGGTATTCGGTGACGAGGTGCGCGTTCATTCCACCGAAGGGGCAAGGCATGATGGTTGCGTTGCAGGCGGCGGCGCCGGGGAACGGGGGCTTGTTCGGGCTAATGTGGATTGCGTGTGCCATGAATATTCTCCATTTATTGCTGGTGACCGTCTGCTGTGCAGGTTGCCTGCGAGGGGTTCTGCTGTTTTTTCTGTTGTGCAGGCACCCGCTGGGCGGTCAGCTTTGAACTGTTTACATTTTTTACATATCAGAACTGGTGGCAGAAGTAGATTCTTGGTGATTCCGGTGGGTAGGTGCGTGTATTTGGGGAGCAAGAGAGCCCCTGCATGGAAGGTCGGTTTCCATGCAGGGGCTCTTTGTTACAGTGCGGGATTAGAATCCCATTGCAGACTTCACAAGGTTACCCTCAGAGGTGCCAAGTAGTTCTGCGAGTTCCTTGAGGGTCTTGGTCTCCAGGTGCTCAGAGTGTTCAACGACTAGCCAGTCGAGGAACTGCTCGACGTTGGTGTTGGTCGAGAGGCACAGAGAGTTCAAAGTATGCTCCTTGGCGGGGACGGGGCGAGCGTCCAGAATCGTACGCACGACGGTCGGGGTGCTCTTGGACAGCTTCTGCGCAATGTCCCCCAGTTTCACACCAGTGGACTGTCTCTTATAGAGGGCACCCTCTGAGTAGTGGTACGTCTTAATGGGGACACTGATTCCTGCGGCAAGCATGTAGACATCCGAGTCGTTAGCCATTAGCAAGTAGCCCACACGTTCCACCGTCAGCTCATCAAAATCCGTCTCAAGCAAGACGCGCGTGATGATAGAGTCACTACTGGTCTTGAAGATGCCTGCCAGCCGGTCAATCTTGCAATTATTCTTCAACTTGGAGCTTGCCGCTTCAAGGACACGGGATACAAACGTCTTCATGCTGATACCCAGCTGAGCGGCGGCTTCACCAACGCTCGGGCTCTGGTCAGGAACTTCCTGGACAGGTGCAGGAGCGAGCGCCGATGCAGTTTCGGGCGCCTCCGGTGCGTCTTCCACGGGGGTGGGCTCTGCCTCGGGTTCCGGCTCGGTAGTGGGTTCCAGCTGTTCGGTCTGGGTTTCCTCCGGCTCCGCCTTCTCCTCTTCTTCCTGGATGTCTTCGGGGGTCATTTGTGCCCAGGAGGGTACGGTCTTGCTTTGGGTTGCCCACCAGAGGGGGTTGTCGTCTTCTTCGGGTAGGGGGATGAGGGGCTGTTGGATTGCTCCTCCGTTGAGTTGGTATTCGCCGATTGCGTGGTTGGGCTCGTTTTCCTTGTCTGTCTTGGTGGTGGCGGTGAGGGTGTTGAGCATGTTGATGAGGTCGGCGGTGAAGGTGTCTTCGGGTTCTGCCTCAGTGGGTTCCGGCTCTTCGACGTGGGTGGGGTTGTAGATGTCGAGGATGCTTCGGGGCTTGGAGGTGTCCAGAGGTGCCTGCGTGTTGTTGTGCTCGGGTGCAGGTTCTTCGGTGGCAGTCTCCTCTTCTTCGGTGTTGCTGGAGGCTTCCTCGGTGAGGGCAGGTGCGAGCGGCACCGGTTCGATTTCTACCTGTTCGGGTGCTTCCGGTGCGTCTTCCACGGGGGTGGGTTCCGGTTCGGGTGCCTGCTCTTCGGTCTGGGTTTCCTCCGGTGCCGCTTCTACTACAGCGCCCTGTTCCTGGTCGCCGTTGGTGAAGGTGTCTTCGGGTTCTGCATCGGATTCCTCAAACTCGGGGGTGGGCTCCAACTCCTCGGTGTCGGTGGTGAGCTCCAGTTCCTCTGCCTCGACAGGCTCCGGTTCGGTGCCGTTTTCGGTAGGTGCCTGCTCCTGGGTGGGTGCGGGTTCTACTTCAATGGTTTCCTCTTCGGTGGGTGCGGGTTCTTCCGGCTCGGTGGTTACGGGGAGCTTGGAGGGGTAGAGGAACAGCTGGTGTTCTTCGTCGTAGACTGCTTCGAAGGGGATGGGGTAGGGGCATTCCTCGCTGGGGTCGGTGTTCCACTTGGTTTTGGGGTCGGTGCCGCCGTTGCCGAAGGTGCCGTGGAAGGATGCGAGTCCTCCTCGGGTGGTGTAGAGGGCGAGGTAGCGTGCGAGGGTGTTGGGTTCGTGGGTGAGGTTGAGGTGGTGCAGGTAGGCTCGTTCTGCGGGGGTGCTTCCGGTGAGGTTGTTGGTGAGCCAGGGGTAGTGGGTGTAGGTTTTCCCGTCGAGTCCGGTGAAGGTTACGTGGTGGGGGGCGCCGGATGCGGCGTAGGTCTGGTAGGGGTTGCCGGTGGTGTTGATGGAGGAAATGACCGCAGGGAGGTTCTTCACGCCCTCGGGGGTGTTGAGGGTGTTGAGTTCTGCGCCCACGCGGGAGAAGATACGGCGGATGCTTCGGGAGGTCTCGCCAGCGTTGGTTAGGATGGTCGTCAGGTCGTCACGGGTCACGCCGTGCAGGGCAAGGTCACGGATAGTAGTAGTCTTCTCCTCGTCCGTGTATTCAGCCCACTGGGGCTTAAACGCGTTCAGGTTCAGGGAGCCGTCTTCACTCGCGTACTCAGGTTCAGAGATAAGAGTGCCACCACTGACGGTAGGCACCTTCGCAGAATTATTAGCGTAGTACTCCTCAAACGAACCACCGTAAGGGCAGTTAGCAGACGCAGGCTTCAGCTTAAGCACATCAGGGTTCCACATCTTCTTACACTTACGGTAAACCGACACGATACTACGCGGAGTGTACAGCAGATAGTAGGTGAGAATATTATTCGTGAACGCATTAGGATTCGGCTCACGGTAAGTCTTCAAAAGATACGCAAGATACTCCTCCTCCGCACTAGTCCACACCTGCTCAGACCAATCAACATCAGTATTCACAGCCGGGTGACGAAGAGACGCCTTCTCAGCAACAACAGCAGTAGTACGGTGATTCATCGGACGCAAATCCTCCACATAAGGGTAAACAGGCAATTCATGAACATTATTAGAAATCTGAGCGCGAAGCTGGTCAAACATAAGCACACAAGCAGAAGAACGATAAAAACGTGAAATAACCTTCACATCACGCACCCCACCCAAAGACTCAGCAACCTGCTCCACAGAAAGACCACGAAAACGGCAATACGCAACCCACCCACGCTCCAAAACAGTCAGCGCAGACGGCAAATCAGTATGACTTACAGGAACCTCACCAGAAGACCCAAAAACCAAGTCATAAACAGGCTTAGCATGCACGGTACAACCACACTCCTTCTCAAAAATTGGTTGAAACAAAAACCCAGCACAAACAGACTGGGTCAAAATATAAAACTGACTCATAGTGAAAGTCAGCAACTAAACATCTCCCCTTATTGCACCAGGGAAAACCACCACACCCGCCACAAATTAAGCACAAATCAAGGCACACAAAAAGAAAGGACGGCAAGACCAGCAACCACAAAACCTACAACAACCCAATACCAGTCAAGAACATAACATCCTCATCCAAACCAACACGAGCCGCCAAATCAGACGTCTGAACCCCCGCAAAAACATGCTCCAACAAAACACCCTGCGGCAAACCAAACCACTCCGCAAACTCACCAAACGTCAAAGCACCCAACGAATCCCGCGCAGTACCAAACACATTCACCACAAACTGCTCAGCCGAAACATCATTACCCTTAGCGGCAATATCCGACACAAGCACACCAAGCTTCTTACCAGACACACGACTCTCCTTCTTCACAACAGGAACAACAACCTTCTCCCCCACCGGCACAACCACAGGCTCAGCAACAGCAGAAACCACCGGAACCTCCTGCACCACAGGAACCGGCTTCTCCTGCACCTGCTGAGCAACCGGCACGAACTGACCTGCACGCGGAGCGCTCGCAACGACGGTCGGAGTCGGAGGAACATATGCCTGTTCCTGCTCTGCACGTGAATCAGTGAACGTCGCCGGGGCAACGGGGGTTCGGTTGCCAGGGGCAGCCTGCTTGCCCTGGTCAGGATTCTTCACCGTAGCCGTTCGGTCTGCAACGGGGGTAGCCACAGAAACCTTCTTGGCAGGAGCCTGTACCTTCTTCAGCTCTTCGTATCGGACAACATGCTCATGGTCTGCATCATAGACTGCTTCGAAAGGAACCGGGTAGGGGCAATCAATGGTCGCAGTGTAGCGAGCAATCGGCGATTGACGACGGTACTCTTCAACAAGGCTCTGCCCAGACTTTCTCGGCGAGTACAGCAGAATGTAGTCATAGACTGCCTTCTGCGGGTATCTGCTGAGCAGGAAACGAAGGTACGACTTTTCGTGCTTATTCGGGTTCTTCTGAATATTCACGGTTAGCCACGGGTACACCGTGTATTCCTTATCGTCGAACCCGTGGAACGTGTAAGAGTCCTTGTAGCCCCAGTTTGCTCGGCGGGGAAGGTAAAACTTCTGGGTTGAGTTGCTGAGAACTCGTGCCTCCAAGTGCGTCTCAAAATTGAAACGCTCACAGATGTCTTCCAAAGTCCCCTTGCCCTTGGGAGTAAGAAGCTGGTCAGTGATACCCTGTGCGGCGGCGCCAACCACGCCTGAAGTGGGCTTACGGGAATCCACTTTGTACTTGTTGGAATTCAGCATGTCGTAAACCTGAGTCACAGTCATGCCGTGCAACATCAAATCACGAATCCACCCGCGAGTCTGCTCAGTGTTGATAAGGGTCTTGTTGGAGGTTCGGGAAAGACCAGCAAGGTACTTTTCCTTCGCCCAATCAGCACCCTTGACAAGCTCAGATGAGAGCGACGGGCGCTTCCAATAGCCAGCTTCAAGGTAGCTTTCAAAAGAGAAAGCATAGGGGCAGTCCTTACTTTCAGCGAAATCACCGATGTACTCGGAGTTCTCATGCCACCATGCAAATACTTCCTTCGCAGAGCGGGGAGTGAAAAGCTGGTAGTATGCCAGCACTTCCATATGGTTGCCTGCATCTTCCTTCGGCACATAATGCTGGAGGATGTAGAACAGGTACTTCTGCTCCTGCAAGCTCCACCCGATACCGTCCCAAGAAATCTTGGTGTCAATCGTGGTGTCTTCGTCCACTCGTACACGACCAACAGCGAGTGCTTCTTCGGTGCAGGATGAGCCTGCCGGTCGTTCGTCGGTGTTGTAGGGGTATTTGGGTGCTTTGCGTGCACGGTTGCTGTGTAGTGTGCGTGCTTCTGCGATTGCTTCTTCGGTGGCGCTGTTGATGCAGAAGCTTTCGATGTATTCGGCGGTTCGTTTGCCGCCGAGTGATTCGCTGATTTCGGGGTAGGTTTTGCCGATGGAGCGGCAGAATACAATCCAGTCGCGTTCGGTTTCTGTGATTCGCTCGGTGGTGGGGGTTGTCATGGTTTTCCTTTCTTGGGGTGTTTGAAACCGCCTGCTCCTTGTGTTGGTGGTGGGGTGCAGGCGGTTTCAAATGTTGTTTCAATGGTAGCACACTGTTTTGTGTGTGTTGTTGTGGTTTAGGTGAGTCCTGACATGATGACGTCCATTTCTTCTACGCCTGCGGAGTGTGCGAGTTCTGAGACGGTTCCTTGTGCGAGGCGGGGGATGATGCCGGTGGTTTTGAGTACGTCGGTGAGGGTGGTTCCGGCGAGGTTGAGTACTTCTTCTACGGGGCGGGTGGTGATGTCGTCGGTTCCGGTGATTCGTGAGAGGAAGGTGTGGATGGTGGTGTCTGAGGTTTTGTTGATTGCTTCGGAGAGGTTTCCGGGTGCGGGTGCGGGGATGGTTAGCACGATGGGTTCCTCCGTTTCTTCTTCTTTCTGTGTCGTGGTGAGGGTATGTTCTTCGGGTTTGGGAGTGGGCTGTTCAGGGGTTTCGTTGGTGGGTGCCGGTTGGGTATCGGTGGTGGCGGGTTCCTTCTGGGTGGTGTCAGTGGTTACGGTTTCCGCATTGGTGACTTCTACGCCGTGGAGGGCGGTGAGCTCTGCCGGGGTGTAGATGGTTCCGGTGGTGTGGTCGTGTACTGCTTCGAAGGGGATGAGGTAGGGGCAGTCGGGTGCGGTGGTGAGTCCGGGGATTTTTTCGAATTTGCCGCTTCGCTGGGCTACGGGTGAGAGTCCGTTGAGTACGGTGCGGGGTGAGTAGAGGGCGAGGTAGCGGAATGCTTTGGACGGTCCGTGGGTGTCCCAAATCCAGGTGATGTAGGCGCGTTCGTCGTGGGTGAGGTCTGCTTTGGCGGCGAAGTTGAGCCAGGTGTGATGGGTGTATTCGTTGCCGTCGAAGCCGGTGAACTTGAGGGTTAGTTCGTCTGCCAGGTTGTATCGGGCGCGTGCGGGTACCTGGGGGTCGAGTAGGGCGAACGGGGTGCGGTATGCTTCGACCCAGTCGTCAATCTCTGCCAGGGTACGGAGTTTTTCTCGACCGGCTACGGTGAGGTACTGTTCCGCGAAGCTTTTGGCGGTGAATCCGTCTTCGTCTTTGCGGGGCAGGTGCATCTGGGTGCCGTTATCGACCAGTTCCTGAACGTCTTCGACGGTTACGCCGCGTAGGAGCATCCGGTAGAACCAGTTCTTGACCGTCTGGGAGGACTTCAGGTGCTTGGAGGAGCGGACGAATCCGTCGATGAACACGGATGCCTGGGCGAGGGTTTCGTCCTGCGGTGCGCCGTCCAGCAGACCGGACTTCAGCAAGAGCGGCGACTGGGTTCGACCGTCCTTGATGTAGTCTTCGAAGGAGTAGTCGTAGGGGCATTCACTGGTGGGTTCTACACCTTCCTGCTGTGCGAGCTTCACGTTGGGTTTCCACTCGCGCACAATGTAGCTGGGCTGGGGGGTGTAGAACTCGTAGTAGAAGGTCAGCTCACCCAGCGCATCACGCAGAGTGTCCTCATCAGAGCAGTACGTATCAATCAGGTGGAGGAAATATCCTGCACCGGGGAACAGCTTTCGAGCCATAGTATTTCTTCTTCCTTTCCTTCTTGTTAGTCGCTGAAAACAGCCACCAGAGACTCAGCAGTAACACCCAGCACACCGGCGAGCGCACCCAGTGTGAGGTTGGCGGGGTCGTTGGCGGTAGTGTGGGTGAGGATGTTGTGGGTGAAGGTGACGGGGGTGGTGTTTTTGCCTTTGGCGGCGGATTCTCCGATGGTGTGGTTCATGGTGGGTTTCTCCTTGGGGGTTTCTTGCGGGGTGGGTTCTGCTGTTGCGGGGGTGTTTGTGGTGCGGGGCAGGGTGCCGCCGGTGATGTTTTGGGCTTGTTTGTGGGTGAGGATTCGGCGGTTTTCGGTGTTGTAGACTGCTTCGAAGGGGATGGGGTAGGGGCAGTTGTTGGTGCCGGTGGTGCGTTGCCACATTTCGGTGTTGATGTGGGTGCCGTTGAGTAGGGGTGTGATTCCGGTGAATCCTGCTCGGGGGGTGTAGAGGGCGATGTAGTCTAGGATTGCTCCGTGGTCGGCGTACGTCTCATACAGGTACTTGAAGTAGCTGATTTCGAAGATGTTGAAGAACTCGGTGATGTTGGTGACGCATTTGTAGGCGTAGTTGTAGTGTTTCCCGTCGTAGCCGGTGAAGTTGATGAAGCTGTCGGTTTTGCTGTGGTAACCTCGGAGGCTGGTCGGTGGGGTGATGATGCGTTCTTCGGGGCGTACCAGAGGGCTTCGTGAGCTCTGCCCCAGCATAGGAGTCTCAGCCATGATGCGCTGTAGCTCACCCTTGCCGCCAGGAGTCATGAGAGAACTGTGAATTTCATGCACTGCACGGGTGATAACGCCACTATCCTTGCTGACCTTATAGCCAGCACGGGTAAGAGCATAACTGACCGAATACGGGCTAATACCATGCAACAACAAATCACGCACCCACACATACGCCTCATCCGACTCAAGACGAACATCACGAGCACAACGCTTAGTAGCACGACGATTATCAGACTTAAACACCGTCGTATGCTCAGCCGTATCCAAACCCTGCAACTGCACATACACATCAGTATTACGCACCATCTCAAACTCAAGATAATCACGGAACGACAAGTCGTAAGGGCAAACAGCAGTCTCCGGCACACCATCAAACCGAGCATGCACCCGCTGACCCCGACGACCATTAAAACCCATCTCCTGAACAAAACGATGGTCAAGAGGAGTATGAAGCAGATAATAAATCTCCAGCTCACGCAAAGCCGCAAACATCAAACCATCAGCAAAATTATACCGACGAGCAAGATACTTCAAATAACCAATATCCTTAGCACCAGGCTCACGAGTACGCAGAGGCATAATCCAAAATTTCCTTTCTAGATGATAAAAGGGGCTCACCAAGGAGCCCAACAATCAATAACAATAATACCACACAAACAGAGAAACGGCGTGCCGTGTGGGGCTGGGGTGGGAGCCACAAAACCCCCACCCCAAGCACCCGAAAACACCAAACTACCGAATACCCAAACCAGCCAACGTAGCCGCCGGAACACCCAAACCAGCCAAACCAGCCACAGCCTCAACCTGAACCGAAACCAACGCCTCAGCATTAGCCTCAAGCACCCGCACCAACACCTCACCCACCGACAAACCACGCCCCGAAGCAAACTCACCCAAAGTCACCGAACCCCAATCAACCACCGGCTCAACCGGAGCATCAACCGACTCCAAAGGCACCGGCGCATCCACACCCGCACCAACACCACCACTCCCACCACGCACATCATGACGAGAATAATACTGAACCAAGCCCAAATCAGCCACAAACACAGCCTCAAACGGCACATACAAAACACCAGAATCAACAGCATCCTGCACAGCATAACCACCCAAAACAGAAACCAACTCAGTGGCAGTCATACCAGGAATGTACAGCAGAGCGTACTTCACAACTGCGCTCGCAGGGTATTCGTTGAACAGGTGGCGTAGGTGTTTTGCAATCAGTGCGTCGTCGTTCACGGTGCCTGCCGGGATGTTGCGCACCTGGTAGATAAGACCGTCAGCAGTGAACGACTTGTCGCTGGTGTAGGAGACGATGTCGTTCTGGTTCAGACCAGCTTCTAGGTATTCGCTGTGGGAGATGGTGTACGGGCACTTGCTGTTCGCTTCACGCATGGTGGTGACTGCCATATCCAGCACGCACTTCTGCACGCGCGAGTACACGTCAGCGAAGTCGTGACGGAGAGAGTACAGCATGTAATAACGAACTACGCTGTCTACAAGCTCAGTTCCACGCATGCCCTTCATCTGTGATTCTAGAATCGTGAAGCGAAGATACTCTTCCTCCACGGCAGACCACGGGTAGGCGTCCAGAGTCCACAGCGGGTTCAACGGAACATCGGTTAGTGCATACTGGGCAAGCACGCTGGGGTGGCGGCGCTTAGCCTTCTTCCGCATGGGGGTGATGTCAGTGTAGGGGAACTGGGTGTCAGGTACTGAGTCCAGTGCGCTGGTGAGCGTAGGAAGTGCTTCAGGGTCTACCTGGTCAAGTGCCTGCTGGATTTCGTCGCGGGTACGTACACCTTCGAGCGAGTCCTCAATGTCCTCGACACCATACCCGTGAAGTTGCAAAGCAAGGCACCACGAACGTTCAATACCGGTAAGCTCAGGGTGACGGGTCGCCTGATGCGACTTCATAGGCTGGACGGTTTCTGCCATGTTTATTTTCCTTTCTTACCCCTTGTCAGGGTTTCTGTATTGGGGTGCAAAAAATGGGGACATGTTGTTCGAGATTTCAACATGCCCCCATTCTAGCGGATAGGGCGGGACTCGAACCCGCAAAACCGGTTAAGGTTCGCCAGTGTTCAAAGCTGGTGCATTGCCATTCTGCCACCTATCCAAATAAAACAAAAACCACCGTATCACAGTGGTTTTTAGTTTTGCTGGGCTACTAGGACTCGAACCTAGACGAACGGCTCCAAAGGCCGCTGTGCTGCCATTACACCATAGCCCATTGCGGCGCAACCTTGTGGGGTTACGCCACTTAAAGTCATTCCCAAGCGTTCGCACTAGTTAGTTGTTCTGATTGGGAGGGTGTGTAGCGGTTGAGTCCCGTGTGGGTCTCTGTCGCTACATGAAATACTGTAACACACCTACCTGGCAACGTGTCAAATGGGCGTGTTATTTATTTTCTGCACGGAGCCAGAGGGTTCCCTCTTTGGTAGCCGGGATTCCGTCGAGGTACCCGTTGTAGACAGCGACTGCTTTGCGGTATGCGGTGCGTAGCTCCCTTTCGGCAACTTCCACGTTTTCACTGCAACAGACTGCCGCTACCGTATCCAAATCGTCTTCTCGGAGCCGTACAATCCGCCACAGCTCAGGCTTAGCTCGCAGACCCGGATAGTTTGTCACATCCTCAAGCACTTGGTACAGAGAGTCTGCATCTCGGGCGGAGCGTTCCCGTACCAAAAAGTTCACACCCGATTTCCGAAGCGCATACTCAGCGGGTATATCCCCAGAACCAGACTGGGTCGTCACCCCCGGAGCAACAAGGATGCCGTACATTCCGGTACGCCGGTTCTCATATGTAATGGTAACAACAGGGAGCGGTGCCATAGGGATATCCTCAAATCATTCAATAAATAGTTGAAACCAACATATCTACACTCCTTATCGACCCGGAAAATAAAAGGGGGGTGCGTAGCAGGAAAATACTCTTGCTCCGCACCCCCCTTAGACTACGTGTTATGCGGGCGGCTCAGGTACCCTCAACCATCTGTCCTGGTACCGAGCACTATTCTTCGACGGGAAACTATTTACCGCACGCCAATAAGCCGTGACAATCTTGTCCTTATTCGGCGGGTCAAGACTGATGACCAACACTAAATTAGACTCTACCGGCTCCATACCCCGCTCAAGTACCACCGGCTGGCTGTAGTTCTTCGACCGGATAGTCACAGCACGTGCCGCAGGTTTGTGAGGGCTACTCTGCGTCACTTGGTACGCCTCAACACGGTACGAATCAAACGTCTCAGCAATGTCCTCAGCTTCCAACCGGCTCAACCGACCAGACGCCAATTTCTCACGCACATGCACTGAAGGCTCTAGCTTCGCCAAATCCACACCTGATACGAGGGCTCGGAAGTTCGCAATATCCTCATCTGTCATCTGGTGGTACGCCAGCTGACGCTGACCTTTCGTTAGTCGAGCCCAATGCGCACGAGACCCCTGCCGCTCAGCTTGTTCACACATCTCATCCCACATGTCCAGAACTACAGGAACATCCCAAGGAACCCCTGCACGCTCTGCCGCCGCCTGCTCACGCTCTTTCTCTCGCTCCAATTCGCTACGCCGAGCATAGGAAATATTGGAGCGTCCCAATTCCTCTTCGCGTTCCGTAACGTACCTTGCACGATTCAAAAACAGTCGCTGTTTCTCAATCTCAATCAAGAAGTCTTCCTCCGACTCCGGCTGGCGATTCATAAGCTTCGGAATAATGTACGTCCGCCCCTGAGCACCAGTTACCCGAACATCACCCGGCAACAGCTCTGTAGCTGACACGTCTGCAACAGAAGGAAGGGTCTTCGTAGAGCCCACCGGTGGAGGTGTGGGTGCAGGGCGGGGAGAAGGCTTGGGGATAGGTCGAGGCTTCGGGCGCTCTTCAACCGGAGGCGCCTCTTTGGTTTTCTCCCGTGCGGCTCTGCGTCGGTCACTTGGGGTAGGTCTCGAATTTGGGATACGAAGCTCATCCGGCGCTTCAGGTTCTTCAGAAGGGGTATTGCGGCGGTGGTTTTTTACGCCCGATACTCTTTGAGCCTGTTTCGCGAGACGTCGTTCTGCAAGGATTGACCGCTCAGCCTCTTGCTCAGCTATTCGACCCATCACCGCAAGCTCTCCATGAGGTTTGCCTCTGAAATCGCAGTTGTCAGGGGTTTGCGCGCTACATTTGCGGAGCTCATCATCATCATTGATGTGCCACATCTGCCGCCCTGCCGTTGGTTTCTTTTGGTTCTCACTCACGATACACACCAGGTTCTTTACTAAGAGGGAAAAAGAATGGGCACGCAGATGGTTGTCTGTGTGCCCCTAAAGCTTATATCGGATTTTAGATAGAAAAAGACCCTCAACCGGCGGTGTGGGTGATGGGGGTTCCTCGCTTTGGTGACTGCCACATGTATTACTATACGGGGACTATAGATGGATTGCAAGCTGAAAAGGGAGATTCTTTGAAAAATTTTATTTTTTATTCAATGGGCGGGTTTTGCCCATTACTTAGCTTAGTGTGATACGATATAAGCGCTTAGACCTCTGGACGGTTACCCTGAAGGTGGTCAAGCATACGTATTGTCCACCTAACAGATTGGGTACCTATCATGTCCACCATTACGAGCAAGGAAATTTACGCTAAGGTCGCTGAGAAGGCTGGCAAGAGCGAGGCAACCGTAAAGGCTACGGTCAATGCAATGTTTGAGATTATCGCTGAGCAGATTGCTCAGGGTAACAAGGTTCAGTTCCCCGGTTGGCTGACCATTGAGCGTGCTGAGCGTGCGGCGCGCGCTGGTCGCAACCCGCAGACCGGTGAGGCTATCGAGATTCCCGCAGGCTATGTTGCGAAGACTTCGGCTGGTACCAAGCTGAAGAAGGCTGTGAAGGGTTAGTAATAACCGCCTGCGCCACAGATGAAAGCGGCGGCACATACCAAGAATATTGGATGTGTCGCCGTTTCTGTGCTTCCAAACGATTTAGAAAGGATTTACCCATATGGCTGTACATGCTCGAAAAGCTCCCCCTGCACACGAATCAATCAGACTTGAAGATGTACATCAGCGAGCGACCCTCTGCTTCTCCCCTGTAGGTGGCAAAAAGCACGGGGTTCTTTACGAAGCCGAACCGACCGGGGATGATGAAACCCTGGCGCCGTCGGTAGAAATCCCCGTAGAATCCCTTGTGGCGATGATTAGCGCCGCAATTGAAGCCACCGGATACAAGACTACGCAAATTGTCGCACTTGCCGAAGAGCAAGGACTCTTTGCGGGCAGTCAGCAGAAGCAGGCTCCTGCTGGTGACACTGCAAAATCTCCCACTGACACAACCCTTGTAAATGCAGTGAGTCGAGCCCGTGACTGGCACTATGAGTTTGTCGATTCGTACGGTGACCGCCTCATGATTCGACCTGCTACGACCTTTGGTAATGTCACCTTCCAGTTTGTACCTTCTGAGGGTGCAGACGTGTCGGTGGAGTTGTCGGCTGTGCAGATTCTGTTCCTGTACTCTGAATCAGTTCGGATTACGAACTACACGGAAGATGAGCTGTGCGAGCTGGGGTTGAAAGCGGGTGAGGTGCGGGTGTCCCGCAAAGCACCCGTAGCGGCGAACCGCAAGGCGCGACGACGCGGTCTGGTGACCAGCACTAGGGGTGGTGCTTCTAAAGGCACCCTTTCGTCTCTGGTGGCGTCTGCTGGGCTGGGAGATAAGCCTCTGAACCGGGGCGGCTCTTCCTTCCTGAAGCGCTGAGTTTAAGCCCTAGAAGCCCTCAAAAAATCCCCGCCCGGAGTGGTGTTCTCCAGGTCGGGGATTTTTTATTTAAGGCTGTGGTAGTTAGATGCTGAGGGTGCTCAGTACGTTCTTCCAGCCGTTACGCTTATTCAGTTCTGCCCAGGTGGTCGGGGTGTAGTTGCTGAGCATCGGGGTGCCCTGACCAAATGCGACGTTACGGAACTCGTCTTCGGTCGGGCGATTCTCTGCGGGCGGCTGTTCAACCGAGATAACTTCTGCCTTGATGGTTCCACCAAGTGCGGTACGTGCCTTGCTGGTGTGGACGGTGAGGTGCTTGTTGCCGATGTGTCGCACTCGTGCGTCCCACTCGTTCTGGGAGATGAAGCTTTCGCCGTCCTTGTAGTAGATGACAGGGAGGACATCTACATAGTCCTTGGTGATGTAGCGGACGATTCCCTCAAGCTTGACGTCCCATTCATCGTGGAGGCGGGGGTCGCTATCCTCGTTGGTGTGGATGTATGCGGTCACCTTGCCACCGATGGTGTATCGGTTGCCGTGAAGTTCCATCGAGTAGATGCCGCCAAGGATTCGGTCGATGCTGTTTGCTCGGATGTCGGCAGAGATGTCAGCCGCCGGGCGGGTGGAGAGGTCGCCGATTTCGGTGACCTTGTCCACAGAAGTGTTGTAGTGGTTGGCGACTTCCTCGACGGTGTGACCACGATTTTCGGTCAGGTGGTTGAGGGTCTGGTCTGCGTTGAAGTTAGTAGTCATAGGGATTCCTCCTAGAGATAAGTGTGTTGTGAATGTATATCCGCTAGGTAGTGCATATTTCCTGCACATGTCTAGCAGATTCAAATCTTTACGTATTTAATCATACCACACTTTAGCTTGACCGTGCCACTTGTGGTGGTGGGTTTGGAAATTGGTAGGCTGGTATGATTCTTGGGACTTCTATTTTTTTGAGTAGGCGGTTTTTGATGAGCGGATTGTCCCTAAGTAGTTTTGTTGAAGTGATGGTACGCGATGAGGACGCCTCCACTTTGGTGTACCGCTTGGTTGCGGTAAGCCAGTGTGCAAAGGGTTTTGTGTTTGATGGTGGGGTCTTTCCTGCTGTGGGGGTGTATCTGCCGGGTGATGGTGCGACGGTGAAAGCGCGTGTTATTTCTCGTGCGCGCCTGGATGAAGTGGTGCCTGATTTTATCCAGGCTGTGTTTGGGCGGTCGGTGGAGCTGGAATTTCTTGAGGTGGGTGAGGCTTTCGGTACGGCTCCTTCCTCGGTGGAGCTGATTACAGAGGGCGTGGTATTGGGGGTTGGAGAAACACTCCATCCTGCCGTGGTGGACGTATTGAACGAGTTTTCCAGGCGTGAGGTTTCTGCTGATTCTGGGAGGGAGATGGTCAAGGCTATTCGCGCTGTGGTGGCGGGAGTGGATGAGCGGGTGGCTTGCTCAGGTAAATATGATGATTCATGCGCCTCTATGCAGTGTGGACATGCGCAAGAGATGATAGACCTGTGCGACTGGCTGGGAGCCGCCAGATAGGGGTGAACACAAGAAGCCTCCAGAAGTAATCTTTTTCTGGAGGCTTCTTTACTGCCTGGGCGAGCTTAGTTGCTGTGGGAGAGGATGCTTCGGACGAACTTGTCAAAGAGGTCTTCTCGGACAGGTTCGGCAAGGTTGATGATGCCGGTGACCTGGGTGGCTACGTTAAGGCGCTCGATGTCTTCACGTCCCCAGCTTCGGGATGAGCCGATGAGAGCGTTGATGGAGCCCTGGTTCGCCTCTACGAAGTCGCAGACGAACTGCGCGACCGCCTCGTGGTCATTTAGCCACTTGCGAGCCTTCCGGGGGCTGTGGAGCGGTCCATCAAGAAGCTGGTCGCTACCCTTAGTGCGGTTCCCCGGCTCGGTGCTGAAGAGCGTGTAGGTGATGGGCTCTCTGGAACCCATCTTGAAGGTGTGGGTTACGGTGAGCGCGTAGGTCGATAGGGTGAAGGTGGTGTGTGAGGGGTTGCGCTGTGCGTTGGGGTTCGGGTTTGCTTCTCTAACCTCTAGGGTAATGGTGGGGTTTTCGGTGTCGGTGTTTGCTTCGGTTACGGTGACGGTGAAGTCGCCTTTAGGGGAGGTGATGGTAGTCATGGTGTGTGTCCTCTTTGTGTTGTTGTGAATGTTCCCGGTATTTGTCGGGTAGGTTGTTGTTTTCCCCTTTGTTTTGTTGGGGTGCACACTAATATATCAGGGGTGCGCCCAGGTTTGCAAAGGGGTGTGGGGTTAGCGGGGTTTGTAGCTTCGGCTGGGGGTGTCGATGAAGATGTGGAGTGCGTCGGTTACGTTTTTTCCGTATGCGGTTCGGTTGGCGTATTTGGGATTGTTTTTGGTTCCTTTGGCTGTGTAGCGTTGGAGTCCGGGGTGGTTTTTGTAGTTCTTGGTTTCTTGGATGGTTCCGACGTGGACGCCGTCTGCATTGTAGATGCGGTAGGTGTTGGATTGGGTTTTTTCGGTGGTGTGGTTTTTGTAGCGCATTTGGGGTTCCTTTCTTAGGCGGCGAGCGCGTGGGTTGTTGTGGTGTGTTGGTGGATGATTTGGGTGAGGGTTTCGTGGGGGATGCGGTTGTGGTGGTGTGGGTGGGTGGTGAGGTGTTGGTAGAGGGTTTTGGCGGCGGCTTCAGTGTGGAAGGTTTCGCCGGGTTTGGGGGTGTGGAGGTTGTCGAGGGTTTGGGTGAGTTTGGTGATGGTGGGGTTCATGGTGTGGTTCCTTAGTTGGTTTGTGCGTAGTGGGGGGTGGTGTATTTGGTGTGTTGGGGGTAGAGGGTTTGTAGGGTTTGGGTGGTGTGGTGGAGTTGGTGGGTTGTGGTGATGAGTTTTTTGACTTGTTCGTCGTAGTGTTTGCGGGCTTTGGCGAGGTTTTCGGTGTCTTGGGTGTTGGGGTTGGGTTTGGTGAGGTGGTTGATGAGGGTTTGGTGTGCTTCTTGTACGTTGGTGTTGTGGAGGATTTGGGTGGCTTGGAGGTAGGTTTGTAGGACTTCGAGGTGTCGGATTTGGGTTTTGAGTTGGGTGTAGGGGTTGGTGGTGGTGTGCATGGTGTTTCCTTTGGGGTGGTGTTTTTGTTGGGGGTGTCCCAACGTTTCCTCATGTACATATATAGTACCACACTTAGGCTTATGTCTGCAACTTTTAGTATGTGAGGTGGGTGGTGTTTCCCTGTCTCTGTGGTGTGCCTTTGTGTGGCTATTAGGGTTTCCAGTCTGTCGCCCTGCACGTTCTATGTCACCCCATTTAGGCGAGCGCCCATGTAATGCTCTCTCAGACCTGCCAGGGCTCCATCGGGGCGTGGTAAGAAAGAGGGAGCCCCTGCCAGGTGTTGTGTCCTGACAGGGGCTCCTGCGGGGTTTTTAGCGGTGGAACTTGTGGATTTCCTGCGGGTTCTCTACGCCGTAGACGTCACGCAGGTGCTGGTACCAGTCTTCACGGCTTCCAATGTTGAATCGGACGCGCTCGGAACCTTCTACGCTCCGGTCTCGGTAGGACAGGACATCGTTGAACGGGAAGAGGACGCAACCTTCCAAAGCTTCGAGCATCTGCTCTTCACTCATGCTCTGGTACTCAGTCGGTACATTCTCGTGCAGACCTGCACGGTTGAGCAGGTAGCTAATGGCAACCGGGTGACCAGCCAAAGCCAGAGGAAGAACTAAACCGCACTTGCAGTTCTCCTCGCTCTTCTTACGATGCAGGGCACTGTTCAGGCAGAACGTGCTCAGTCGCCACGAAGCGCCGCCTCGGTTCGCATGGGTAACCGTACGCACCCACCGACGCCCATCAATACCAAAGTCACTAGGATTCATGGAACCATCAGCACCGGTGAAGCTATGAATCACGGAACCATCAGCCGCCAAATGGTAACTACTCAGCATCTGGGAACCATTAGAGCCACCAACAACAACCTGACCATAAAGGCTAGTGTTACGGGTCGTCACATCACAGACAACAACAGACTCACCAGAAACATGCAAGTCCTTATGCTTACCACCAACAACAGTAGCGAAACCATCCACAATGCACGAATCAAGCACGGTGCGCGCCGCATACGCATGACCCATAAGAACCGTATTCTCCATACGCAAATCCTCCAAAGTCACAGACGCCTTATCAACAATCGCGTTCAAACCCAGCAAACGCTCACCCAGCTCATTATCACACTGGCTAACATTCCTCGACACAGAAACCATGCCCAGCTGGTCACGAAGCCTCTCAGGATTCTCAATAAACGAAGCCTTCGGAGCACCCGGAGCCACACTATAAAGCACAGCACCCGAACGACCAAACATCACCGAACGATAAAACGCGTCAAGCTCACGAGAAGAAGTCAGCTTGCTCACCGACACCTCACGAACAGCCGCCTTATCAGCAGGCATCTGCTCACCATGACGAATGGTGTTCCAGACCGGAACCTTCATCGAAGGGTGAACATTCTTCGAGGTCTTCAGGACACATACCGCAGGGGTAGTGGGGAAATCACGAGTCAGCATAATCAAGTCTCCTATCAGTAGGTGGTTAGTAATTCTTGAGGTCTCTCTCAATCTCACAAATATATAGTACCACACTTTTAAATACGTGTGCAACTCTTGGTGTTGTGGGGTGGAAGGACTCAATGCGAGCGCTCGCACTCTGCCATAAATAAAACCAGGGCACCCCGCCGTGTATTGGTGGGACACCCCGGTTACTGGGCGTATTCGACTAGTCGGTGGGACAGCTCTTGATGACGCGCTTGTAGTAATCTTCGATGAGCCTGTCTGCATCATCACCCATCAGGCGGTGTTCCTCGTCCAGGGTGTGCTTTGAGACGTACCAGTCGTAGAAGGGGAAGTCTCGGATGCTACCTACTCCTTCACGGAAGGAGAGCCAGGTGCCGCACTTGCAGGTTTCGTCGTGGCGTTCGGGCGTTACGCAGAAGCGGGTGGACTCGAAGCCGACTCCCTTTTCGTCGCGTGCTCGAAGAAGCTCCCACATGTCCCACGTCCAGGGTTCGGGGTTGGGGTCGCCGGTCGCCTTGATTGCGGTCTCTACCCAGTCCGCCCCCTCAGACACAATGAAGCCGTTGCGGGTGCAGACAGGGTCGATGTCGCCTGCCTTAGAGTCGATTGCAATATCACCCACGAAACCAGTACGCCACAGCTCGAAATTGCCGCGTGCACGGAGGGTGCCGTAGATGAGCACGCTTTCCATCTGGAAGACGGGGCTGAAGTCGGAGCCGGTGCTGTCAATGACGCACTCGTAGTACTTTGCAGTATTGAGAGGGGTGTCGGTTTTGATGACGCATCCTCGGAACAAGCCGGTGAAAACGGTGGTTTCGGTACCGGTGCCCTTGAAGAAATTGAGGTTTCCGAGGGTGATGCCCTTCTTCTTAGTGATGCGCAGTTCTTGCAGGTCGAGGGAGGCATTACCCAGCACGAAGGTGCCCTTGTGGTCAATATTGGTGAGCTTAGCGTACCCTACAGGCAGGTGCAGTTCGTTCTTTGCTTCGTTTACCTTTGCGCCAGGCAGGGCGTCGAGGGATTCGACAATGAGGCGGGGTGCCTCTTCGTGGGTGGGAGTAATAAAGTAAAGCGCCTTTGCCTCCCGTGCGAGCGCATCCATTTCGTCGCAGAAGAATTCTTCTGAAGAGATGTCTTCGGGATTGCTACGGTGCTTGTATGCGCGGGTGAGCGCCTTGAAGTGCTCCGCATCTTCAGTGGTGAAGGTGCGGTACTCGATGGTGCATTTGGTGGTGCGTGTCATTGGGGTTAGCCTCTTTCTTTGCGCCCCTGTATCGGGCTGGTGTTTCTGGTTCGATGGGAACCGTTTCCTAAATCCTTACAGAAAATATAGTACCACACTTTAAATTAAGTGTGCAACCCTTGGTCTGGGTGTTTATAGAGCTAGAGATTTCCTGCCACCGCCCCAAACCTAGACACAACAGAAACACCCAGCAGAAAGGAATCAGCACACCCATGTTTACCTGGTAAGCACTCAAAGAATACACTCGACCCGCCCTCCTATCAGATGCTACACTGGAACTAGTGCTCGCCTCCGGCAGGGGGAGAGCCTGATAAACGGATGTATTACCAGCACTGGTGGTCATCAAGACCCGAGCACCCATCTTGGGTGCAAAGGTTGCCGTAGGCGGGCACCGCCTACTCACCCCACACGGGGAAAAGTGAACGTATTTCGGGCATCTCGCATGCGTAGAACCTTGCCAGAAAGTCTTTTCTCCTCATGCTTAGGGTTGAGCCTGAAGTAAAGCTCCTTCGCCTCCCGTGCGAGTGCCTTTTCCCCGTGCACGTGGGGTTGAGCCGGTCGGATTCATCAACAAGCCCGGTGTCACCGTCTTTTCCCCTCATGCTTAGGGTTGAGCCCACCTACACACCCACACCACCCTTTTCCACGCACATAAGGAGTTGAGCCCCATGCTCACCTGGCAAACCCTCGAAGAATGGGCAGAAGACGTGCTCGACGCTTTCCGCACCGTAGCGAAACGAGCCTACGCCCAGCACACTACTGACGCTGAAATCGCCAAACTCGAACTCGCATTTGTGGGTACCGCTACACTGCCTGACAATAGTGGCGTCGTACCCCAATCTCCCAGTAATGACCTTCTTGATGCGACCATCCGCGCCGACCGATGGGGCAAAATATTTGAAGACGCCTGCACCCTCTGGGCTACCTACTGCCCGCTCTTCAATGCCCACATTATCCTCGGCTATTATGCTGACCTCGAAAAAGCCCTGCGTGAAGCCGCTACCGACCTTGTAGACCTCGTCCGCAGAGCAGGATTCCTCCTCACCAGACGACCAGCATAAACGGGCACAAAAGAATAACCCCCTGTGGTTGGGTAGCTTTTGGCTACTGAACCACAGGGGGTTTTCTTTTACCAGACTAAACTGGCATGCACCAACAGGTTGTTACCTGGCATCTACCAGCGCATCCATGTACTCGAAAAGGGAGTAAAGTTTCAGCCCGCCCGCATCACAGATGTCTTCACCCGAGCCCAAGAACTCCTTGAGAAAATCAATCAGACCCGGAGGAACTAACCCGGCAGGAACATCGGATGCCGCAAGGTGGGCAGACGTCTCGAACACGACCTTGCGCACCTCCTCAACTACAGGCAAAACACCCTGCACAAAATAAGGGTTGTAGTGCTTACCGTGCTCCATACTGCCAAGAATCACCAAAGAAACCAGCCGAACCGCAAGTTCCAAAAATTCCCTCCCGGTCACCGTGGATTCCTCACCCCAGCGAGTCGAACCAGTAACCCACTGCTCACACATCTCAGAGACATAGAAGGAAACCCGAGTGTACACGTCAGGACCATTAGACCTGAGCGCGCTCGCAGGGGCGCGAAGCAAATCCTGGTCATCCAAAAGGTGCAGGTAAGGAAGCCACAGGCGACGATGCCCACTAATGAAATCACCAAACTTCTCCCCTACCTCAGCGCCTACTGCACCAGCAATCAGTGCCTCAACCTCCGGGGAGAGCGGCTTCAACTCCTCAATCAACGGCAGATTTCCAAGGGCGAGCGCCAAATTACTCCACCGGGCAGGGGAAAGGTCAGTGCGCCGGTAGGTTGCGAACTCTACCTTGTTCAAGTCCACACCCAGGTGCTTCCAGTGGTTCGGGTTCATGATGCTCTGGAACACGAAGTTTCGCTGGAGCACACCGTTGTAGGTGACGGTAGGCTTACCGTCCTCACCATCCGTACGGCACGCTTTCTTCGCCGCATCTGCGCCCGTCTTGGTCTGCGTCAGTGATTCGGGGATGTAGCTGATGGTGGATTCAGGGCGCCAGGTGAGATACTGGGGGTGGGTGCTGATAAAGTCTGCAATGAGGTGTGCGTACGGGCTGGCAGGGAAGACGGATGATGCCATGCCCCACTCGGTGTGCATACCCTGCACCCACTGGGCAGGCTCGGGTCGTACGTAGAGCCAGGTGAGTGTATTGCACAGCTCGGCGTTCAGGTCGCCTTCATGCAGGTCTTCGTGGGTGAGCTCGATGACTACAGGTGCGTGGTTGCGGCGGGTGAGTAGTGCGGCAAGTTCACGCTGTAGGTCATGGTTTCCTTGGTTGAATCCTTTGAGGATGTATAGAGTGGGGCGGTCGGGTCGGTGCCGCCCTTCCTTCAACTCCTCAAAGCTGGTCGAGACAGTGTGCTCCCGCCTGCCTGCAAGAGCGGTTAGTGCGGCGGTCTTACCGATACCCGACTGACCGACAAGAGCTACCGGGATGCTCTTCTTGCCCTCGTTAGGGAAGAGAAGATGCTCTGCTACTTTCATCGCAGTATTGAGGTCGGTCACCTGCTGGGTGGTTTCCATGAAGGTTTCCTTTCTTGCATTAGGTGAGTAAAAAGCGTACCAATCTTAGGTAAATCCCCTGGGAAAAATCCAAGATTGGTATGCTTTTCGTCGATAAAGTTAGTTAGTCGCCAAAGGAGCCAGAATCAGAGCTTCCACTATCGTAAGAGTAGGAAGAACCCGAATCGTAAGACGACGAAGAGTAGCTAGAATCCGAAGAGCTAGAAGAATAGCTACTAGAGCTGGAATCCTGGTAATCGTAGCTAGAAGACGAGTAAGAAGAGCCCGAATCATAGGAAGAGCTGTAAGAATCATCAGACGAAGAATCATCACCATACCCCGAGTCATCCGAATCAGCACAAGCCTCATTCTGGTCACCATTAGTGGAGCACTCTTCACCATCAGAGGCGTCTTCCTCTACATGCTCCTCATAATCATCATCACCCGGCTCCGGGGTATCCTCATCAAGCTCATACTCATCAAGAACCGACTTGTACTGCCACGGGTTATACGGGGAAGACAACGCGGCAAGGCTAGGGACACCAGAGAGCGCGTCATCACCACTGGTTACAGAAGAGGACGCACCAGCGGCAGATTCCTTCGCCTTACGCTTAGCCTTCTCACGTTCCTCACGCTCGGTGCGGTTGCGCAGGATGCGCTCGCGGTTCTGTGCAAGGAGCTCGTACACGTCATTGCTGACCGGAACCTCGTGGGGCTCCTTGTCATTGCTGAATACATTCTTGAAGAACTTGAAGATGGGGGTCATGTAGCTTCTCCTTAGTTTTCGGTGAAAATCTTGGGTATTTGAATGGGTTTAGGGGTTGGTCAAGCCGTGCTCGTAGAGCTGGCAGAAGATATTGTAAGCCTCTTCGGGTGTTTGCGGCTTCACTCCGGGAACAGCGTTTCGCTGAGCGTACCGTTGCTCAATGTTGGTGTACACATGCTTACCTGCCGGGTACGAGTACCACTCATTAGCGGTGAAGTACTTCGAAATGAAGGCAACCGGCTTACGGTAGGTCTCTTCGGCTGTGCTCGTGATTGCGTACAGATACTTAAGATTCGTTGTCTCAAGCTGAGTCTGTGTGGCTTCGTCGTAAAGCTCTGCCACATAGGGTCTCGGTGATTTAGCGCCGTACGCGCCAGCTCTTCTAGAAACTGCCAATTTACTCTCCCGGAGGGGTTAGGCTCCGGCGATGGGTGCCTGCACGCCGCCGGTAGCGATAAGTCTTACTGCACTAATATTGTACAGTGTCTGGGAAGCGCCCGGTGCGCGCATAGTTCCAAAAAATACGACGCTAGAGCCCCAAATGTTCAATGCCTTCATCGCGAATTCAATATCCCGCAGTGCCATACGAACCTTCAGAGTGAGAGCATTATCGTTCAAACGCTCATTCACTTCAGGCGGCAGAGCAACGGTAACGAAACCTTCCGTGTAGCTCTGCGCTGTCTCCGGCAAGATAGTGAATCTGGTCTGCTGACCTCCCAGTGCACGCCACACGTCATCTAGTGTAGGGACACCCTGGAAAGGTTCAAGCATAGGGGACGTATTACGCAAATCATGCTGAGAAGAGCCAACATGCACCGGCAGGAAATGCTCTGCGAGGGCGTGGGTGGATACGGGTACCCAGTTGTCACTCATGTGTGTTCCTAGTTTCCGGTGAGGTTGTAGAGGCTGATTGCGATGAGTGCGATTCCGGTGAGGAGTGCGGCGTAGTGGTGGTGGTTGGTGTGTTTGGTGTTGTGGGTGGGTTCTTCTTTGATGTATCGGCGGGGCATGGGGTTTCCTTTCTGGGTTGTTTGTGTGCCCATGCGGGTGGGCTGTGATAATAATATCACACTTTTTATTTTCCGTGTTGCTATGGGGGGGTGTTTTGGGGTGGTGAAGAAGGAAGCACCCCCAGAGGTTTCGGGAGGTGCTTCCTTCTTTGTTTGGGGTTAGCGGATGTTTACGTCGTCTTCGCGGGGTGCCCAGTCTGTTGATGTGGTGGTGTAGGTGGCGGTGGTGTAGGTGGTGGTTTCGGTGTTCATTTTGAGGAGGGTTTTGTCGTTGGAGTGGATGTAGCTGATGCGGATGGTGGGGGTTCCTGCTTGGTGCATTTTGAGTGCTACTTCCAGTTCTGCGAGTTCGGGTCGTGCTACGGGGTTGTGGGAGAAGGTGCTGAGCTTGTGGGGCTTGCTCATGTCAATATTGGCGGTGGTGGTGGTTTCGAGCTGTGCGATGATGACACGGGGTACGGGGACGGTTTTGGAGGTGAATGCGAGGCGGGTGGTGGGCATGCGCACCTGGAGGATTTTGTTGCGCTGGGTGTCTGCCGCCGCCTTGAGTGCTCGGGCGAATTCGGTGGTGGGTACGTATGCGGAGACGGTTTCTTCCTGCTGGTCGTACTGGTGGATGGTGTCGAGGTGTGCGGAGGTGTCGAAGCGGTGGGGTTTCTTTACTCGGTGGGTGGTGATGTTGCCGTTTTCAATCTTTTGGATGAGGCATTCGGTGGTTCCGTGGTAGACGGTGGTTCCGTCCTGTGCGCGGGTGCTGAGGCGGAGTTCGTGGATGTCGGGTTTGGTGGTGGTTAGTAGCTCTGCGTAGAGGTCGAGGGTTTTGCTGGTGGTTCGGTGGGTTCGGAGGGTGCTGTAGGTGTACAGGTCGATGGGGATGCCCTTGAATCCGTCGAGGTGACCGCGTAGTGCACGCATGGCGAGGCTGTTACCGCCTGCGTTGGTGAGAGGGGTGGTGGTGTGTGCGATAGTGCCTCGCTGGTTGGTGACGGCAACGCTGTGGAGGATGTTGTCGTCGGTGAGGAACAGGGCGGGTGCCGGGGCGTTGTCGAGGTTGCGCACCTTGTGGGTGATGGTGTGGATGGAGTTTGCTATAGCGTTGAACGCTTCGGTCTGCACGGTGCCCAGGTATTCTGCTTTCTCTGCAATAGTTCGGGGCTCGACGTGTACCATGTCTTCGCTCTTGCGCAGGGTAATACCGTCTGCCTGCACCTTGAGGACGGTTTCGGGGAGGGTCTTGCCAGGTTCATAGTGCTTGCTCATCAGGATGGTCACCTCATCCGCGTCGGAGGGGAGGTTCTTGATGAGGCTCTTCAGGGCAGAGGCAGAAATGGCAGGGGTGATTTCACCAGAACCGGGGAAAGTTTCATTCTGCTCTACCTGATTTACCGGCAGATTCTTCTCTGCAACAGCTGAGTGGGTACGCCAATCAATCATCGCGCACACGACCTTCTTACCCTTCTCATCGAGGTTGAAACAGATGTAGAGGTCATTGGAGCGCTTCAGCATGTTTGCGAGCGCCTTGAATTCCTTGGTGGGGATGGTGAACTGTTTGGTCTTCATTAGATTTCTTTCGTTTGTTGGGTTTGTGGGTGGGGGTGAATACCACCCACTTGCAATATATAGTACCACACTATTTATTGTTTGTGTAGGGGTTTTGGTGGTGTGGTGTGTGCAGAAAGACCCCCACGGTTCCTACGTAGAGTGTGTAGGGGTTGTGGGGGTCTTGTGTGGGTGCTGGCTTTATCGGTTGAGGTGAATCCAGACGGGGTAGGAGGTGTATCCGGTGTGGGGTTCTGTGATGCGTTCGCTGTCTTTGATGATGGTGATGCCTGCCCCGGCGATGGTGAATTCGGGGATGTTGAGTTTGCTGAAGTCTGCGATGTTTAGGTCGGTTCCTTCGGGGATGTGTCCGCCGGTGATGAGGTGTTCGATGTTGAGGGTTTTGGTGAGGTGTGTGCGGGGTGCGCCGGGTTCGCGGAGTGCGGAGGGGCTTCCGATTTCTACCCATGCTTCGAGGGCGTTGTGGTAGGGCTGGGTGCTGAGCCAGCCGCTGATGGTGTTTCCGTTGTTCTTGGTGGTGAAGGGGGTGAGGTCGAGGGTGACGGGGTTGATGACAGTAATGTCTTCGGTGAGTGCGTATTTGTGGTCGAGGTTGAATCCTGTGCCGTCGCCGGACATGTAGATTTTCTTTACTCGGGCTACGCCGGATGCGCCTGCGTGGGCTATGCCGGGGACGAGGGTTTGAAGGTGTCGGGCAATTTTGTTGCCTGCGTCGAAAGGTGACTCGTTCGGGGTGAGGGTGCGTGCGTAGTTGGGGGTGCTACGCTCGGGTACCACGGCGAGGCGGTAATCGTCAGGGTTGTCATCCGTGGGTACGCCGAGGAGGACGTTCTTCAGAATATGTGTGCCGTCCGCCTGGGGGCTGTAAATACTCAAGATGATGCCCTTGATTCCACGGACGGTCTCATACTGGGGCTGTTCTACCATAATCAGCTACTTCCTACTGCTTCTTCTGTTTCTTCTCGCCTGCGGGGTGTTTCTTCTGCTCGTCACGCCATGCCCCGACAGCTTTCTTCACAGCTTCAGAACAGCCCTGTACAAGCTCCCCGGTGTGGTCAATAGCCTTATCCCAGGATTCCATGAGGTAGCATTCAGAAGATTTACGAACCTTCTTCTTCACCTCATCTACTGTGTAAAAAACAGTAGTAGAGCCACGGGTTCCGGGAACCCGCCGGTACGCAGGAACCAGCTTCAACTGGTTCATTACCGACGCAGGCACCAACGTAATCGGGCTGTTACCTACACGACTCAGGTAGTCCTTCCGCAGTGCAGTCGGGGTTACGACCAGCACAGGTTTCTTCCGGCTCAGCGGCAACGGTTCGGGGTACGCTTCAACAATGCGCTGAACAGAGTCCTCTAGCCACAATAGCCGCAACGAACCAGAAGTCGAAGAGGACTTCAGGACAGCCGCGTCCGGTCGGTACAGCCGATGTACGGTGTCCAGGACAGCCTTACGTGTTGCTCCGCCAGCTTTACCTGCCTCCTCTACAGCATCCACGACCTCTTGCGCGGTGTGGAGAACCGGCAACGACTCGACATCAACATTCGTGTCAAAAGGCTCATACGATTTGTACGCACGAGCGTGTTCTTCAAGGAAACCCATCAGAGTCCTCCTACTTCTTATTCTTAAAAATAGTGCGGGCGTCCAGGCAGACGGCAGTAGCCGCGACCGACACCATAAACACGGTCAAAAACAAAACACTGCTCCCCCACACTACAAAAGCTACCAGGGACAGCACCACAAAGGCGGCGGCAATAGCGGCAACGATACCCCACGGAAAAGCCTCAAGCTTCGCCAAAACATCAGGGTGCTGTGCACGCAACAGACGGTGCAGACGATTAACAATTTCATTCATTGGGTAAAGACTCCTCAACGTTACGGTGGTTCACGCCGTGCACCGGCATGAAAAGGGTATCAAGCCGCTCAATAGCGTACTGCTGTGCGGCGTTAAGAGACTCTACAGCGCGGACTCGGTCGGCGGCGAGACGGTCAGCGAGGGGGACGGTCGCAGGCTGAAGTCTCAGCCGCACCTTCCGATAAATAAGAGGTGCATGTTCCTTGATGATTTTGCTGGCGGCGGCTTCATAGTGGAGCGTGCCAACTGCCTTGCACATGGGGGTGTCCTTATCGGTCATTCTTCACCTCCTGCACAGCGATAGTGAGGACGACCTTGCCGTTATCGTTGGTTTCTGCCCCAGCAAGGGCGAGGGCTACACCATGCTTCTGGGTGTCTTCTTCGGCGAGCGCGCCGATGGTTTTGAAGAGGGTGCCGGGGGTGTAGTCTGCGGTGGTGCGTACTGCCTTGGTGCAGGCGTTGGTGAGGGCGTTCCAGGCGCCGCGTTTGATGCGGCGGGTGGTGCCGGGGTTGGGGGTTGCTTCTTCGATTTGGGCGTGGAGGGTGCCGTTGGTGTATGCGGCGTCTACGATGATGTAGTTGATGGTTCGGTTCATGGGTTTAGATGAGTCCTTTCTGGTGGAGTTGTTCGGTGGTGTTGGTGTATTGGGTGTTGATGGTGTTGATTCCTGTGGTGCAGGCTTCGTTGATGAGGTTGGTGACTTTTTCGCGGGTGCCGGGTTTCCAGATTCCTTGGGTGATGAGGGTTTCTGCTTGGTTGAGGGGGTCGGGGTGGGCTCCGGCGGTTTCGAGACCTGCGCGGGTGGCGTTCCAGTGTCGGATGCGGTTGTTGGTGACTCGCTGTTTGTAGTCTTCGGTGAGTGCCTGGTCGCATTCTGCGGGGTTGGTGGTGGGGAAGATGAGGGTTTGGATGAGGGGGGTGGTGATGTGTTCGTAGGGTGCGGCGGGTGTGAGGTAGATTTGGTACCATTTGTGGGGTTCTTGGACGATTTTGAGGGTGCCGATGGTGGTTTCGGTGCCGTCACTGTTGGTGTGGGTGAGGGTTCCGTCCTTGTGGGTGAGCAGGGCGGGTTTGTGTTCTTTTCCGATGCTGACGATGTCCCTGCCGAAGGTGTTGTTGATGTGTTCGGGTAGGCGGGGGTCTGTGGTTTCGGTGTAGACGGCGATGAGACTGTTGTTGGGGATGGTCGGTTTGTGTTGCTCGGTGACTTTGTAGAGGGTGAAGTTCATGCGGCTGGTTTTTACTTTCTGGGAATGAAAATAGGACATAACAATAATACCACACTACCCCCACCTGTAGGTAGGTATGTAGTGTGGTATCTCAACAACTCAATCGTGGCTAAGAAGAGCGCTTACGGTTCATCCGACGAACCGCACCAGAACGATTCTGCTTCATAGAAACATCAAACGTGTAGTACGAATCAGTCAGCGGGGCATCAGAAACATCAGAACCCTGAACAGGAGTCACCAGGTTGTTCAACCGAGCACGATAAATAAGACCACCCATCCGGTCCTCACGCACATTCACAAACGCCTGCAACTCACGCGGAGCCCTACGACCAACAAACGGAGTCGTCGCAAACTTGATAGGGTATGCCGAACCACCAACATGCACAGTCACAGCATTACCCGAACCAGCATGACGCAACATCACCACAAAACGACTATTATGCTCATCCCACAGCGCACTATACGAAAACTGCTCACCACTACGAACCAGCCCACGGATACGGCTATTCACCGCACCAAAAAACACGCGAGCATACTCCCCACGCGCATACCAATCAGGAACACACAAACGCCCCTGCACAGCAACCGAACGCACAGAACCAGAGCCCTGACCAGAACCCGGAACCTTACGCGAACCAGCCGCCACAGGCTTAGACGAACGATGAGACATAACCCGTGGAGTAGGCATAGGAGACATAACAGAAACAAATCCTTTCAAAGGTAGAAAACAATACAGACCCAAAACCAGGTCACACAACAAGCATACCACACACAAAACAAAACATGCAACAAACAGGTTTCCGGGAAACAAAAAGGCGGCTGGTCACCCTACACCCAACAAAGGCACAAGACAACCAGCCACCAACCAAAAACACTAAACCAACTCACCCCGCCCAGCAGAATAAACCAACTTATCCCACTCAGCAAAAATCGCCTCAGCATCCTCACGACGATACAACAAATCCGACGCCTTCAACGGCTCATCAAAACGAGTCACCGAACGATGCGGCTTACCAGCAACAGCAGGAAAACGACGCAAAACCCCCAACATCGCCTCCTCACCCGCAACCCTCGCCACGCGACCGGCATACGAACCAACCACCCAGAAACAAACCTGCTTCACACGAGAACGACCAGAAACCGACACAGGGAACTTACGCTGAGCCTCACGAACCCAACGACCCTCCACAGCACCACCAGTCTCACTCATCCACTCACGAATGAACAGAGACTGCTCCAGCGAAAACAGCGAACGAACCTCACCCTCACCATCACGCTTCCACGTCATAGTGAACGAGAACGTACGACCAGCCGCCTTCAGCAGTTCTTCAACGCGCTCGCCAACGAAGGTGGTGCTGAACTGCTTCTGGGGAGCCTTCTCGCGGGGCTCACCTTCAGCTCGGCGGCGGCGAAGAGCGTAGTAGGTTGCCCACGCGCCAACGACCATCATGGCGTCATCTGCCAAGCAACCCTTGAGGCTCGGGGTGACCACAAGGCTACCCTTGCTCGTAGGGGTAGGTGCCTGCTGACCCAGGGCGAACTCGACAAACGCGTCGAATTCGCTTTCCTCGATTGCACCCGAGTAACCAGGGGTATCGGCTCGGAACTCCGGGATAAGGCGGGTAGACAGCAACTGCACGGAGCCCAGGTCGGGGCGGCGAGCATTCAACGCGCCCGCAGACAGGAACACTACCGGCTTCACTGGTGCAGTGAAGACACTGCGGCCAGAGCCCAGGCGGTATCCATCCGAGACGACACGGGTATCAACGAGGCGGCGGGGGCTACCGGTCTTCATCTCGATGTGTCCGACAACGCAGACGCCGTCGATGATGACGGGGTTCTTCTCGGTTGCACCCTGGGTGAGCTTGCTGGCGGTCTCGGGGCTCATGGGGATGCGTGCAGTGAACGAACGGTAGTGGTTCTCTGCAATCTCCTTGTACTGGTCAGAAGGCTGTGCGGCGCGAACGTTGATGCCGAGAACGTCACGGTAATAAGTGTTCAGGGGGATGTAGCCGCCGTTCTCCTTCTGGGCGGCGGTCAGGCGCTTGCTAAAGTCCTTGTCGAGTAGGGTGTCGAAGTTCAGCTTCGGGGTCATGATTTTCTCCTTAAATCTTTGTAGTAGGGGATTTTTCTAAATCCATTTCAAATCTAAAAATAATAATATCACACTCTAACCGAGGTGTGCAACTAACATTTGTGTGAGGTTTGTTAGCCGCCTGGAGTTCGGCACTACAAGATTCTCAGGAGTCAGCATGATGCACTGAGCTTCCTGCTCGATGCTTTGAATTTCTACTGCAAGATTCTCCTCGACTTTACTGGTTCCTGCCTGGAGGATGCTGGCATCTAATATTTGGCTTTGAATTCTGGACAGTGTCGCCCAGTTACCGCTGGAGATTCTGTGGCTGTCCAGGTGATTGGGTGTCGCTAAACCAAGGAGCTTGTCGATTTCCTCTAGCCGAGGTTGGAGGACGGTTTCGATGGTGTAGGTGCACTCGTGCGCGTTGAGGTTGTGGATACTTGCGGCTTCCTGCACAGAAACGATTTTCAGCCGCCGATTCACAACAGGCTTCGAGGTAAACGCGATGGGAGTAAGAACATCGTCTATAAGCCGCGCATATTCTTCAAGGTTCCATCCCGCCCTGGAAGTGAGGATGTCGATGTGGTTACAAATGATTCGTCGCATTGAGAGGAGAGCTGACATGTAGTTCATTGGTGTGCACGCTCTCCTTCCGATTGCAGAGATACTGAAGGGCAAAAAAGAAAGCTGGCTCATACATTCGGCAACCCTCTCACACACCATCAAACGGGGGCTACCGGCAGTATGAGCCAGCTCTGCTCGAAAATCTTCATGATTTTCTATGCCGGGTGCCTTTCGTGTGGAATCGGCGGCAACCGGCGGATTTACCCTCCCCCTGCCCATAAAGGCGGGAAGGGAAGGAGGAATCCTTGATTATCAACCTCATAACGCTAATAGTAATGAGGATGCCATGTCCCATCAAGGGATTCCTAGTGCGCCCTACGGGACTCGAACCCGCGACACTTGACCCACTTGGCTAAAGCAGGGCTCTTTCCACTGAGCTAAAGGCGCTACCGCACCCTATGGAGCCAACCCAAGGGTGCGCCCGAAGGGTCATGACAACCTCCGGGGAGACATCCGTGTGCATAGACGAGCCAAGACTTCAAGCCTCAACAGTGACCCTCCAGCCAGCCGAAGCCAACCTTCCTGGTCTTGGCACCACCTGAAGGCGATACCCGTTTAGTTTATCCACCTCTCCATCCTCTCAATAGGCGAGGTGCGTAACACGCCGCAAAGGGTGTGTCACGTGCGCCTGGTGGGACTTGAACCCACACTCCGAAGAACCTGATTTTGAGTCAGGCGCGTCTGCCAATTCCGCCAC
>ERZ1674037.22-NODE-22-length-29454-cov-33.998605_pt1 | contig 29454 bp, 39 predicted proteins | sample MGYA00581136_ERZ1674037 | MGnify/ENA primary metagenome ERZ1674037 (study PRJEB41354, sample SAMEA4873341) | human saliva metagenome | biome: human-associated habitat [ENVO:00009003]; feature: mouth environment [ENVO:08000002]; material: saliva material...
TAGGCTCAGGAGTAGGCTCAGGAGTAGGCTCAGGAGTAGGCTCAGGAGTAGGCTCAGGAGTAGGCTCCACGCCCACCACAATCACCGGCAAAGAATGACGACGCCCACCAACAATCAGCACAGGCTTCCACAAACCAGCCGACAACCTGACAGGCTCAACCACACCATCAACAACCGGCACCTCAACCACACCAGGAACAAGCACGACCCCTCCACGGCGCTCAGCACCGCCCTGCCAGATATACCGGACAACACCACACACCGGGGTAGAATCAGCATCCCGCCCAAACGGCAGAGCTACAGTGCCTAAATCAACTCTCACTTGATTACCTCCCACTCCCCATCAGCGCCAGCATGGACATCGAGAGGCTCACCCAGGCCGTTATGAACAGACCATGCGCCAGACCCGCCATGAGCCACGAACACCTCATCACGCGCCTTCAGCTTGCCGTCCAGTTCCGCCAGCTTCGCATCAATCACCATCAACGCCGCACCAGCGTCAACAGCCACTCGTGCCGGGGAGTCCTCCCCCGCATATGGGATGCCAGCATGCGGCGTCTTACCACCCAAATCTGCCATTTACTGCACCTTTCCAGGCAGCGCCGCGTAGACCTGCCTATACGTCTTGCCAGGGTTAATATCACGGTTGGTGGCGTATGCCTTCGCCATATCGCCGTAGGTTTTACCAGCCACACCGGAGGTCACGGTCTTCACCTGCAGCTCTACACTGCAGGTCGGGACCTTGCCGGCCCATGACTCGCGGTAGCCGGTGATGAGTGCCTCCACACCCCACCGGCCAGCCTCCAGTGCGACCGTATCGCCAATCTGCTTACGCGGGTCCCAGAGCATGTCGAGCCCGTCAAGTGTGATTCGCTCGACCCCTAGCTCCTCTACGAGTGCGCCGATGATGCGGCGTGCGTCCTCGTTGTGCAGCCACCAGCCTACCTCCAGCGTGAACGGCGGCGCGCCCGGCGGAGCCTTGCGAATAAGGCGTTTCAGCGTGTAGTCCGTCCAGGTCACCAGCGTGCGGCACCGGAGGATAGGCACGGGGCGAGCGCGGTTGCCGTAGCGGAGCTCATCCGCACCTAGTGAGGGCGTGCAGAGGTAGTATTTTTCGGGGCCACCGCTAGTTCTCTTCTGGACGCGGAGCGTCAGCTTGGCAGTACGCTGGCCGAGCTTTTCCATCCGCCCGTAGAGGTCTTCGTGATTTGCGGCGTTACCCGTCCACCGGTACCCCGGCGGGTCTTCCTGATTCTCAAAGCTAATAGCCCACCACGACCCCCTACCTGCGTTGAAATCCTTGTAATCGAAGATATTTGACTTGGATTTCACGACCGGGCGGAAATCCGTGTCCAAACCGAGAACATCCACTTCGTCAGGCCACTTGGCGAAAATCTCCAAGTCCTTGTTCGCAGGAATCTCCGTGAGATTGTCAGGCTCCCACGCAGTCATGACCGCATCCACACCGTTGCCCTGCACCGTGGGATTCTTGCCCTTCACCGTGACGCTAGAGCGTACACCGTCGCGGGCGGTCTTCCAGGAGCCGCCAAAAACACGCTCCGACACCTGGTCAGTGACAGTGACGGTTCCAGCTGCCAGCCGGTCACGCGCCGCCATATTCAGGCGCCCTTCCTCATCCACCCAGACGGTAGACAGGGTAGCCTGGCACCACGACGAGACAATCGACTCGCAAGTGACGTTCTCAAAACCGCGCGTGGCAGGGACACGCATCTGCTCCAGCGCTGACGGTTGCAGGCGCGGGGCAGGGCGCGCCATCATGCCGACGCGGCGGCCGCCGTCCAGCCAGTCACGCAGATAATCGATTTTCACGCCCAGCACCATGTTCGCGGTCACCGACGCGACATCAGCAGTAGTGGTCACTCTGGTGGACTCGACCAGCTCCGAATCACCCTCCGCAGCAGACAGCCAGCGACGCACACCGCGCGCGTTCAACTTGACCGCCATCACGGGACGCTCACCCACCGCCGGCCAGGACGACATAGCCCCAGTAGCAGACGACCAGCCGCCAAACGCCTTGGTCGCCGCATCGTAGGACACGATGAACCGCGCCCCATCAGTAAAAGTCACCTCTACCGACGCGCTCACGTTGAGACTGTAGATGCGCGAGTAGATCATGACGTCCCTGCCGTTGCGGCTCACAGTGCTGTCAGCCTCCGTGGTCTGCTTGCTGCGTCCCACGAGCCCGTCAGGTGAACCGAACTCAGCGCCGGGGGTGGTCATTTTGCCGACCGCCGCCGCCGCGCCGTACTGGTGCGAATTCTGTAGCACCGTATCCTCAGTAACCGGGGGGAGCACGCCATAACCGGCCTGCTCGACAGCGCGATATGCGACCCACGCGGTGCGCCCATAGGACTGTAGCTCAGCCATAGGGGGAATACTTACAATTTCCTGCAAGCCCGCCTGCAGGTTGTCGCTAATCTGGGTGGTCACCGTGTCCGAGGTGAGCGAGTAGGTAGACGCGCCAAGGTACCCCCAGAAGCGCGGGAACTCGACGCCATTCACGACGGCTACGATGCGCACGTGGGCACCCTGACTAGGCACCCAGCGGTGCTCACCGACAGGTGCCAGCGGGTGTTCTACCACAGCAGTCTCAGGAGCCCACACAATAGACCCAGTGCGAGAATAGACGTTGTCGCCGGCGGCGACCAGCGATGACGGCAGACCACCGGAGGTGTTACCCTCCCACGACGCCGACAGGTGAGGACGCTCAACACCATCCACAAAGATACGGAGCATCGCGTCAATCACCGCGCCGGGTTCATATTTTCCCTTGAGCATCAGCCGACCTCCTTAATTGTGAGCGACATCGTGCGCCACGTATCCTGCGTCCAGAACTCGTGCTCCGTGTACGTGGTCGTTGCCTCCTCGACAATGACCGAGTCAGCGCCAGCCCCAACATCCCAGCGTGGGCATGAATCCAGCCAGACCACCTGCGGGAGACATAGAGTCGTGTACCCTGACGCGGTAATCTTCAGGCCAACTGCGGCGGCAGGAAACACGGGGATAGTCACCTGCAACCGGTGCATCACCTGGCGCTGAGCCCGCTCAACACGAGCGTTACCCACCGGGCGGCCTGCAGCGTTCACAGGCTGGAGTGTCAGCACCGTATCCCCTGCAGTATCCACAGACACAGTCACAGGAGACCCAGCAGGAACCGGCACAGACTGGGCGATAATAACCTCGCCGCCGCCAACACATGACGCCGCCGCGGGGCCACCCACACCATCCACGTAACCACCATTAGCGATACCAGCCAGCATTGACTCGGCAGGCGTGAGCACGTTCGTCACCGCCGCCTCATCGGAAATAAACCGCCAGGGGCCGGGGCCGAACGCGCCCGCGACCAGCTGCGCCAACCCAGTAATCTCTCGGTTCGTGCCGGATACATCGAGCGACCATTCGCGCCGCCGCGCCCATGCCGGGGTTGTGACAAACGCCCAGCGGCGCGACGGCGCAGACTGCACCTCATACCGAGTCGGGTTAGTGACCTTAACCGGGGTCGGCCACAGAATCTTATGCATCCTGCCCAGCTCGCCAATGTATCCAGCCATTAGTAGACCCTTTCAGCTCGTCGGGACATCTGCAAGAACGCACGCTCATCCACAGCACCCAAGCGAGACAGCACATCTGCAAGCTGCGCCAGCACCTCAGCATTCTGTGCACTGGCACCTTCAGCCGCCTGGGCGTTAGCGGTAGCCGCCACCGGTTCAGGAGTCGTAGGGACACTCAGCCCAGCAACACTAGCCGCCGAGAAATCCGCACCGCCAAGAGCGTAACCGGCAGCCTCTGCAACCTGGTCACGACCAGCACGGATAGCACCAGCAAAATCACCAATCAGCGCCTTACCCGAGTGCGTGGTGTAGCCACGACCTGAGAAAGGTCCGACCTTCGCCGGTGAGTGCGGGAAGAATCCCGCGATGCCGTCCAGCACGCCCTTCACAGCATCCTTCAAGCCGTTTGCGGCTCCCTTGATGCCGTCGATAAAGCCACCGATGAGCGCGCTACCGGATCCCTTCAACAGGTCACCCAGGTTACCGATAGCGTCCAGAATCCCCTTCGGGAGTCCCTTCATGAAATCAGTGACGCGGCCGGCGCCTTCCTTGACCTTGCCGACGATGCCGTCCCAGGCACCGCGGAGGAAATCACCAATGCCATTCCAGAGGTTATTCCAGATGTCGGCGATAGCTTTGCCAGCGTTCGAGAGCGCGTCGCGCAGCAGAGACAAGCCGCCACCGACCAGGTCCTCGAACAGCTTCCAGGCGTTCTTGAGAATGTCACCGAGGCCATTCCAGGCCTTATCCCAGTCGCCGGTGATAGCGCCAAGGAAAACGTCCAGCACGCCGCTAATGATGTTCACCGCATCCGCGATAATCTTGCCGATAAGCTCGAAAACCGCCTTGACCACGCCGCCGAGCCAATCAAACGCGGGACCCAGCACCTTGCCGAGCCACTCAGCCACAGGAACCAGCGCGCCGAGTACCGCCGCCGCGATCTCAACAATCTTAGTCACCATAGGAACCAGCGCCGCAATCACCGTATTCACCATGTTCATGAAGCCCTCGGCAATCTGACCGAGGGCAGGGAGCACAGCCTCAATAATCGGAGCAACGATGCCAATCAGCGCGCCGATAACCTGCGCCAGAGCATTACGGAACTGCTCAGAGCTGGCAAGCGCGGCGATGAAACCAGCGGCCAGGCCAGCGATGCCGAGAACCAGACCAGCTATCGGCAGTACGACGCTAGAGATGGAGAGTCCGAGGGTACTTGCAACGCCGATGAGGGTACCGAACGCGGATACGGCGGTGCTAATCACGCCTCCGATAGCGCCGAAAGCACCAATCACGCCACCAATGACAGACACGATAGTGCCGATAATAGAGACTACGGTGCCAATAATCGGCGCCAGCGGAGCCAACGCACCCACCACGGCGAGGATAGTCGCCGCCAACTGCGGGTTATTGCGCATGAACTCAGCCAGCGCCTTCACCACGTCAGCCACAACCGGCAAAATAATCTTCAGCGCCTCAGACAGGCCCTTAGCGAGCACCTCAACCACAGGTGCCAGCGACTGCTTAAAATCAGCGAACGCCGGGGCGATGCCCTGCACAATCTGAGTCACCAGAGGCGCCAGAACAGGCAGAATCTCACCAATAGCCCCCAGCAACGCACCCACAGCAGGTGCCGCAGCCGAGAACGCCGGAGCAAGCTCGATAGCGGCCTTTACCAGCCCGTCAAACATCTTGTTCACGCCGTCAGCGATAGCGGGGTTCCGCAGAGCCTGGGCGATGCCGTCAAGCAGGATGCTGACGACCGCGCCCGCCTTCTCCATCGACCGTGAGATAGTCGGCGCGAGTTGCTCAAACGCGCCAGCCAGTGAGGACAAGCCGGGGGTGAGGTTCTTCATGCCTGCGAACGCGCCCTCAAATACGGTGGTGAGCGCGCCCTGCATCAGAGGACCATTTACCGCCTTATTGATTGCGTCAAAAGCCGCAGCCAGCCCCTGCAGGCCGCCACCGCCGGCGGCTTCAGCCGCCTTAGCAACACCGTTGATGATGCCTGCGACATCTACCAGGATTCCGCCGAAAAGCTTCGCGTTCGTGATGCCGCGGTCGATGATCTCGTTGATACGGCCAGCTTCGCCAGCCTCCACAACCCAGTTGTGGAAGGCAAGCGCCGCATCAGCAGTAGCAGTCGCCATACGCGGCAGGTAATCGCCACCAATAGCACCAAGACGAACCAGTGCATCAGCAAACGGTGCGGCGGCTTCGGTAGCGATAGCAAAAGATTCACGGAGCGGCTCGAAGAGACGCGCCATGCCACCGACCGCGACCATGCCGTTAGAAATGCCCTGGAAAAATTCGCTCCAGAACTTACCGGCAATAGGGCCAAAAGCCACATACTGCTTGAGGAACGGGTCGAACGCATTCTCTACGAAACCGGCGAGCCCGGCGCGTGCCTCATCCCAGAACGCACGCCCGAAAGCGAGACGGACATCACGGACAGTATCCATAATGCGCCCGGCGCCATTGTAGAATTTGCCGAGCTCAATATGGATATTCTGCAGACCGTCAGCCGATGCCGCCATACCCGTCAAGAAACCAAAAAAGATGCCAGGCAGCGCAAGACCAGCACCAGAAATCTGCGCCATCGAAACAGCCACCATAGCCGCATTACCAGCCATAGCGGACATAGCCGCGCTCATAGCCGCAATCTTCGTCGCCGCCGCACCAGCAGAAACCGCAATACGGTCAAAATTCGAAGCAACTTCCTTAGCATGCCCAAACCCAACCGACGCAACATTACCGCCAGCCAGCGACGCCAAACCAGCCTTCGCCGCATCCAGGCCCTGAAGCACCACACGCACCTCAGCAGTACGCGGACGCGTCAACACACCCAACGCCGCAGACGCCTTACGAGTCTGCGCATCCACCGTCACATGGGTCTTAAAATCCTTAGCGATACCCGCCAGGCGAGCCTTCGTCTGAACAAGAGACGCCTGATCAACACGCGCCTCAACATCAACAGCAGCCCGCAACTGCCCCTTCAACGCCGCCAAATCCTTCTTCAGATCAGCCTTGAACTTCGACGTATCCGGGAAAACACGGATAGACATCTTGCCAATCGACGCCATCGACTAAACCCCCTAACGGTATTTCGCTGGAACCATCCGGGACAGGTCCATCTTTTCCACTGGCTGACGCATATCAACGCCGACGCGTTCTTTCTTCTTCTTGACAGGCTGCGGAGGGTTCACACGCTGTGAAGCCGTCAACCGCTTGCCCTTCACCTGCGTATTCACACCATTGACCACACCAGCCAGCAGATAAGCCTCATTGCCCCACCCGAACAGGTCAGAGCTCCCAAGCTCCAAAGCACGGAACAGAGAACGCTCCTCGTACTGCACCCGACCCAGCAGGGCCTGGACCGGGCGCAGATCCTCAACCCAAACCATCTCGAACGGGTTCACACCGAACAGGGCGAGGAAATCACCAACTAGCTCTTGGTGCTCTGAGAAGAACTGGTCGAGCGCATGCCTTTTCCCAGCTCCTCCACAAAGGCAGACACAGTCTGAATCGCAGGCAACAGATTCGCCGCGTTATAAAACTCTTTGCGGAACGTCTCCACGTCAACGATGAACGTGTCATTCACGACTGCCTTCACCAGCAGCTTCATGTCCTGGTTAGTGAAGTCATCAACATCAATATCAAGACCCTGCAGCGCTTCCACCGCTTCCAGAGCATCAATCGGGTCAATCTCATTGAGCGGGCGGAAATACTTAGCACCAGGCAGCTTCTTAAAAGGAACCTTCGGCGCCTTACGGTCAGCGGGCATCTTCTTACGAGCAGTAGTCATAACAGGGTTCTCCTATAGGGGGTAGAAGTGCAGCCGCCCCTCCCCTACCAAAAAAGGGGCGAGACGGCTACAACAACCAAATATTCAGTTACTAAGCGGCCACACCGGCGGCACGAACAGCAGGCGCAGCGGCAGACTGACGCTTCACCGGGTAGAAGGTCTTATGCCAGCGATCCTGGTCATTCGGCTTCACAGTAACCTTCACCGGCACTTCGGTGTACTTCTCGCGATCAAGGCCAAGCAGACCAGCCTTCAGCGTAGCGACGTAGTAGCCGATACCAGTCAGGGTGCTACCGTCTTCAACGACGATAAGCAGAGCGTGGGTCTTGCCACGGGTACGGCTAGTAGTAACGTAACCGTCCTCTTCCTCGATGCCGCCTTCCTTCACAACAGACCAGAAGGTCTTCGACGGAGAAACACTCTTAATGGTGCCAGTAATTGAACCACCAGTGCGGGTATCCTTACGATCCCAAGTGTCCTTGTTCGAGTCCTTATCATCGTCCTCTTCGAACTCCGGCAGAGACTCTGCCGAGGTATCGCCAAACCACTTCCAGGCTCCCCAGTCCTCGCCAGTGAACTCAAAGGTGTTCAGCTTCGGAAACTCAGTGCCAACAGGGGCGTAATAAATATGGCCAATGTTCGCAATAGTAGTCGCGTCAAGCGATTCATCAAGCTTAGACATCAGCCCTCCTTCCATAAAAGGTCTATAAAACAACAGAGCCGGGGGTTAGCCGGCATTAGGAGATTGGCGGAAAACCACCTGAACCGCCGCAGTGTACTGAAACAGGCGGGATGCCTCGTACTTGTGCTGAACCAGGTGCGGCTGCTGAACCTCCGTACAGCGGCTCACCCACCCCAACTCAGTCACCTCATGCACACCATCGAACAGGCGGCTAAACGCGTCAGCACACAACTGCTGAGCATCCACTCGACGCTCAGCCAACGCATTCAACGTCACCGTAGCCACCGCCGAAATCGCCGGATTATCCAGGTTTTCGCTAAAATGCGTCGGCGCGGACTGCTCAACAACCAACGCCGGTAACCTCCGCAGCAAGTCAGTAGGAGCCTGAAAGAACAGCGCCCCACCAATCCCCTGCAGATGATGTTCAACGAGTCCGAGCGTATCAATGGTCTTCATTAGAGCGCCCTCGCATTCTGTAGAGCGCGCGTGAACACGAACTTGCCGGGTTCCCACCCGCCGTCCTTCGTCACATGCCCCCACTCGATAATGTGAGCCTGCGGATCCGTAGTGAAGATGAGGTAGTCCATCACGCCGCGCTTAGTCGGCTCACGCACAAACCCGAAGGACTCACGGTACGCGCCAGTGACGCGCCCTTCTGGAGTTGCGTACACGCGGGCAACCTCAGCATCCACCAGCGCCTTGCCCTTGCGGGCAAGCGCAGCGAACTTTGGGTCACGGGACGCGTGCCGTGCCGCGATGAGCTCAATATCGGCTCTTGCATGGAATGACACGCTACTTCACCTCCGCAGACGGGTCCACCATCAACACCTTGTAGTGTGAGGTCGTCGCAGACATCGACGAGAGGATAGCTTCGCCTCTCTGCTCGAACACGCGGCCGTCCCATTCGATATGTGAGTACGGTCCGCCAGGCCATGGTGCCTGCCCATGCTCCTGGTGGAAGTACTTCACGCGGTAGACAGTCTGGACACCCTCAGCGAGCCCAGCAGCCTCTTTAGAGGAGACTGGTTGCACGTTGCATCGCACCGTGACAGGGGTTGCGGGTTCTTCAGGCCCATACGGGCCAACCGAGGGTTGTACGGGGGTTACCGTGACTGTGTGTACGCCTTTGCGGAGCCTGCTCACGGCAAACCACCACCGGTGATGTACCGCTTCTCAGAGAACGAGTCCTGGGCAGGCCAACCGTACTGGAATTGACGGTCAGGAGGCAGGGAGATGTTAGGTCCCCAGCTCCGGTACCGTGCCGCAGCATAGCCGTCAGTCGCAGGGGCGACGGTCCGGTACCTGCCGGTACCTGTCGCCTGTGCGAGGTTTTTCCAGTCCTTCTCCAGGATGTCCAGAAGACCGGATGCGACCATGTAATTCAATTGATAGCTGTAGCCGTCTTCAGTCTCAGACTTATAAATGCCGCCATCATCCGCACGAAGCACACGAGCAACCGCCTCAGCCTCAATATTCCTGACCAGGTCGAACACAACCTCATCAAGAACCAGCTCGTCGAGCCGACGATAGCGGACACGGATTAGGTTCTCCGCCTTGGATAGCAGGGAGGCAATGTAGGATTCTTCGTCACCGCGAAACTCCCTGCGGAGCGCAGCCTTCACATCGTCAGCCGTCGCAATCGTCAATGAATCACTCACCATGTACGCCTCCCTTCTCTACCAGCACCCCGATTACTTCGGGTCAGCAACCTTATCCTCGTAGGCGACGAACGCCGAATTGTCGGTGATAACCCAGCCGAAGATAGCCTCCACCAGGAAAGCCTCCATGTTGCGCTGCCACAGGTTAATGGTCTGGCTGCCGTCCTGGATGGTGGCGGTATCGGTGGCACGGATGGTAATATCCTCCGCGAAACCGTACTTGAGCTGATTCCAGTCACCACCGAACGCCTTCACCTTGGTGTCTGCGCTGGCACCAATCTTGCCCGAAACGGTGCGGCCGTACGCCACCGGCAGCCCATGAATGGTGCCCAGGCTATCGGCAAGGTTGTTGGTGTACAGGGGACGACCCAGGGCGTCAGTCTGCTGCATCAGACGCGAACGCAGAGTGTCATCGGCTGCGAAGCCGGTGAAGTTCCACAAGTTCTCCGCGTCGTTCACGACCAGGTCATAACCGGCGATCAGGTCGGCACCCACACCGCCGGCGTCCTTCTTCGCAGTGCCCAGCTCCACACGCTTAGTGGTCTGGTTTACGAAGTCCACACCGACGATGTTCTGACCGTTAAGGGCGTTCTTGCCGTGCAGAATCGCCAGGTCAAACGCACGAGTCAGAGCAGCGGATGCCTGCTCCTGCAGCACGTCCAGGTAGCCGGCGGGGTTAGCCATGCGGGACTCCTTGTCCCAGTAGCAAATGACCGCTGCCTTGACCGGTTTAATAGTCTTGGTTGCCACGGTCATGTTGCTAATCGGCTTAGCCTCACCAGCGCCGACGATACCAGCCTGGGGCTGCCCGGTCTGCACCGCGATAGTGGAACCGGTAATCGGCACCGGGGTAGTCCCGGCAAGCTTACGCACGACCGAGTCCTGGGTGACCTTCTGGATGATTTCCTGGGCGAAGGGCTTAGGCATGAGCCCATTCTGCACCAGCGAGTCAAAAGTGGTACCAGCCATAGGTTGGTGTCCTTCCTCTAATGATTTGGGTTAAACAATGGCACCCCTCCTACCGCGGCGGGTAGCCGGTGGCGGGTGGGGTGCCAAGACTAGGGGCGGCAACCAGCTCTGTAGTTGCCGACAAGGGGGTTAGCGGGTGGCTGAGCCAAAGAACGCCGCCGCCAGCTCTTCCCTGCTGGGGGAATGGGTGGCGTGTTGGGCGGGGTCTACCGCCAGGCGCGTGCCCTTAGTACCTTCCAGTTGCCCGGTGGGGCTGGCAGCGCTGCCGCCGCCGAGTTTGGAACGTAGCAGCTTGATATGCTCGGCGAGTTCTTCGGGGGTTCCCTCCGGCAGGTACGGGGCAAGAGCGATATCCACCCCGGCGGTTGCGAGGGCGCGGACTTTGTTGAGCTCGGCGCGGGTGGCGGCAAGCTCGGCAGCCGTAGCGTCCTGGCTCTCGGTCTTGCCCGCTTTGGCGGGTTCTTCCTGCGCGGGTTCTTCGGTGCCCTCTTCCTTGGCAGGTTCTGCGGGCGCCTGCGCGGGCTCTGCTGTTGCTGCCTGCTCCGCCTTCGTCTTGAGTTGTTCCTTTTCGGCGCGCAGGGCTTGGATGAGTGCCCAGGCTCGTTCGGGGTTGAACTCTTCGCCGTCTCGTTCCCAGGGCGGGGTGGCTTCCTGCTCGGTGGTAGCCTGCCCCTGGGGTTCTTGGGTGTGGGTTTCCTGTTCGGGGTGGTTGCTGGGCGGGGTCTTATGCATCACGCCCCTCCTTCACTTGTTCGAATGTTTTTTTTGGCATAGCAAAAGGGGGCGCCCACCTGATGGTGTGGCGCCCCCCCTGTGTGGGTTGGCTAGTTGTCGTTGCTGGGGGTGAGTTCGGGCGGGAAGGGAATAGGGCCTTCTACGGGCTTGATGCCGCGGCGGGCGTACTCGGCAGCGATTTCAGGACGCTTATTCAGCTTCCGCACCGCCGCTACCAGCCGCTTCTCATGACCGTCATTACTCAACCAATTGATGTACGGGTAGCTTAGCAAGAAATCTACGTACAGCTCAGGATTCATAGGGTAACCATTATCCGAAGACACCATAAGGTTCTCTTCCGCTTGCATCCGCTCATAACCGGAGAAACCGACACCGTAATACCCGCCTTCTTCCGTATCGGTCAAAGCCCAGTTAAAAGTAGTAGCAGAGTCTTCAGCATAATACGCCTGCCGGGGACTAACGTCGATATCTTTAACCCACATGCTTCCACTCTTTTTCCTGTAGGAGCCTTCTAATATCCGAGGAGATATTTAAAGGCGCAAGTACTTCTACCCCAGTATCGGCCAAATTAGCTCGACAATCAACACCCTTCATCGGGAAAGCAGCATGAAGTATAGTGCGACTACCGATAATCTCAAGACGGGCATGTAAAAGAATATCGTCTATAACCCCTAACAGCTTAACCCCAGCCGTCCCACTCCCGTAGGACTTAACAGAGACCATGTCAGGAGAATCTAGCAGCTTTTGCACAGCTTCTCGTGCCCGCTGCTTCGTCCACCCCGGAGGGAACTTCACCTTATTCCGATGAGTACTCTCAGGACGATGCCCACCATCTAGCCCGTTCGGCTCGCCTTCCCAGATATGCCGCATATCCTCATCAGTCAGCCGATACTCGGGCACCTTCACAGAAGCACGCGGAACAGTCTCAACACCGGGTGGCGGCCATTGCCACTCCTGCACCTCGGGAAGCCCCTTACGCCGGGAACGCCGCGAAGAGCCCATCTTCTTCGGATACTGACCATCCACAGAAGCGAACCCCCTTTCTGCCATAAACCCGTTATGTTCCTTGAACGCCTGCGCCTCGAAGCCACGCCGCTGGGATGACTCCAGCTCATCAGTCACAGCTTCCAGATGCTGTTCATCCGCACCATCTGTCACGGTGAAGGCGGCGGCTTCGTCCCGCTTATTCGAGATCAGCACGGGCGAGCCGGCGGCGGCACGCTCGGTCAGCTCCTGCTCAACCCAATCCCTGGGGTGGTTGCCCTTATATGCGTCCGGGTTGGTTGCCGCTTTCTTCACGGTCTCATCCCATAGGGTGCGCAGCCGCTCGTATTCCGCTTTGCCGACCCAGTTCGACTCTTTGTAGACGGGAACCACAATGCAATCGCACGAGTCGTGGAATGCGTTCATGTTCTCTAGGCGCTGCTTATCGGCTGCTTGGCGGCGTCTGGCTGCGGCGCCGCGTCTACCACGCCCACCAGTAACGAAAGACCGCCCGTCCTTGTAGGAGGCGGCGAGTTTGGAGGAGTAGACGGGTCCTCTGGATGCGAGCATGACGCAGAACCCGCAGTTTGTTTCGCCGGTGAGTACGCGCGCCCACCCGATTGGGTAGACTTTCTCACTTACCGGCTTAGCGCCCTCAGCATCGGCGGTGGCTTGGTCAGCATCCTGCCCCGCCTGCTCAATCAGCTCATCAAGAGCCGTAAACCCCTCCAACACCACAGGGTACGCCTCAGCAGAAACCATGTCCTGAATCGGCACGAAGTTCGGCACCTCCGGGTCAGGTACCGCACGCATAATCTGCGTCCGCGCACCCGCCCGCACATGCCGCTCCATCGCATGAATCAGAGCAGCATCAGACTTACCCCGATAATCACGCAGCAGCTTCCGCACAGCCTTCTGCGTATACGTCGCCGGCTCTGGCAGATACGCCTCATACCCGAACTCCGCCGCCGTATCCGTCAGCATCCCGTTTCCCACCTGCACAGCCTGCTCACGAGCCCCACGGATAAGCCGCCACAGGGTAAGCACCGCACGCTCCACCTGCACGGGGTCGTTCCGGTCAATGACCTCCAAGGTCTGCTCCATCTGCACCCTAAAGGGGCGCAGAATCGCCTTAAGCATGTTCAGGTACAGCCCTAGAAGCACCACCGCTAGCCCCCTGTCATAGCCCGCATACTCTGGTCCAGATGCCGGTCACGCTTAATCTGCTCCGGGGTCAAACCCAGATACTCACGCGCCGTCTCCTCCGAAATAATTCCCTGCGCCTGCGCCTGCAACATCAACGCGTTACGAGCAGACACCGAAATAACCGCCGGATCACGCCAACGCGCCTCCAACGTCTCCAACCCCGTAACGTCCTCACCAGCAACCGCCAACACCAGCCGCGCCAGCTCCTCCACAGCATCCCCAAATAGGTTCTGCTTCAACTCCGCGCGAGTAATAAGCCTGTCCTTGGCGCTACGCATCGCCTCCGCACTGGCGGGGTTAGAATCGGCGCTAATGCCCATCATGAACGGCGGGATACCCGTCATCGCGCTCACCTGCTGCGCATACAGCTTGAACGTGTTCAGCAGGTGGGACAGGTCAGCACCCGGGATAGCGCCAGTCTTCGCATCCGAAGGACCCACAATGAAACGCCCAAAGTACGCCTCAATACGCCCCATACCCTCAACAGACAGCGCCTCATCCACCCCATCACCGAAAAGGTACCGGGTCGGCATCGCCAGTAGCTCCTGAGCCACCTGCAGGTTCGTGATCGTGCGAGAAGCGGCATCACAAAGCTGATGAATCTCCTCAATTTCGCTCCGCCCAGCCTCACCCAAACGGATTTGATTCACGAAAGGCACCACAGGGATACGCCCCAGCCCGTGCTCCTCCCGCGCCACCAACTCCGCCCCAGACCCGCCGGCACGCCACCACGTGGTCACATTCGGCTCGTACACCGCCTTGTACTCGCTCTTACCGGAACGGTACCGGCGTACCGCACGCACCACGCGCCCGGCATAATCCTTCTCCAGCTCAAACTCGTTCCCGGCGTGCACACTCACCACCGGAATATCCGAATCCGCCGAACCGCCCACCACCATATACGAGCAGCCCTGGATAAGAGCCTCAGTCAAAGCCAACGTCAGCAGCGTCCGGAAGTTGTTCGCTTGCAGGATCCGGTTAAGCTTCTCCGGCGCCTCGTGGACTTCCCCCTCATTAGCCAGAGAGAACCCATCCAACACCAGCGACTCCACCAGCACGTCAATGCTTAGCTTTGGCCAACGCACCGGCATCTCCAGCACACGGACGTCGGGAGGCAAGGACACGCCGATCGCGTCCAATCTCGCTTCGCCGTTATAGTAGGCTTCCCACTTCGCCGGGGAATTTACATAAGTGCCCAACCTGCACCCGCCTTCCTATTCTGCTTTTCCAACAGCCCATGGTGGGCAAGAGTCGCCGCAACCAGCGGCGAAATGTCCTGAGACCGGTCATCCCTCGTCCAATACCACAGCTCGGACGACCCCTTAGAGCGGCGGCATGCCTGCACCGCCGTGTCTAGCTCGTCCTGCCCGGTATGCCGCACCCCGCCACGCCCCAGAGCCTCAAAAAACACCCCGCAAGCCTGCGAATACGTGCGGTGGTCAAGAGCCGTCAGGTGCCTCCGTAGCCTCGGCTGCTTCGCCACCACCTCACTGGTCTGCCCCGCCGCCGTGTACACGGTAGCGACAGGCTCCCACTTGCGTCGCAGCTCTTCCAAACGTGCCGGAATCCAATCCGTACCAACGCGCCTATCAACAACCTCAATATGGACGTTCCCATCAGCCCGGCGAGACGCTGCGGCAATCGTTGCCACGTCACGCAAAGGCGTGACGTCCACACCGAACGCGACCTCAACGCCGGAACGAGACTCCGCGTCAAGGCACTGCGCCCAAAAATCAGCCGGAATCGCCGACGAAGAGCCAACCTTCGACCAGATGCCGAGGCGCTCACGCTTGAAATGCTCATCACTCATCGCGCGACGCTCCGAATCCACATACTCAGCCGAAATGCGCCGACCAAGCGCAGGATTTGCCAGCGCCCAGTTCGCCGGGTCAGCCGGGTCAGCATCCTCAAACGCGGACCATTCGTAAAACGCCAGCTTCGTCTCCTCAGCAGGCGAGAGCGCCCTATCACGGATGCTTTTCAGCACCTCAGAGTCCGGCATGCCAGCAGATGAGGCGTACCAGATTTGCGGAGACTCATTTAAACTCTTCGATGCCAGTGTCGGCAGCATCGAGGCCTGCACAGACCGCGGCAAATCGTAAGCCTCGTCAAAAACAACCAGGTCTGCGGTGAAGCCACGCGCCGAACCGCGGCTACGCGCCTTAAACAGGACGCGGTTACCGTTCGCAGTCGTCAAGGACATGCCGCTGTTGCCGGTTTTGATGCCTGACATCTTCCCCTGCGGGTCACCCGCGTACCCAGCCATGTACTCGACCAGCTCGGACCCGCGAATCAACGACTCCAAACGCTGCTGATGCTCAACAGCCGTACCAAACAGATGCGCCGAGTGAAGAATCAGCCGCTCACCGAACAAAAACATGCCAGCAAGCTCACGCGCCTCAAGAATCGAGCCTTTACCATTCTGTCGAGGAACAATAAGGCCAACCTCGAACGCCTTCCAGCGCCCGTCAACACGCTCACCAAGCGCGCCACGGAGCACATGCTGCTGCCAAGGGTCTAAATGCAGGCCCGCAACAGCCGCCAAATCCACCGCATCATCACCAGCAGAGGTGAAATACAGCGGCGTGACGTCAATGCGAGGTGTCTGAGACCCCATCAGCTGACCATTCTCAGCCACAGAGCCTCACCTCCACCCTAAACAGCCTGCGCCTCTTCGATGCGGCGCTTCCTACGAGCCGCCAGCTCATCCAGCTTGCTCACCTTCGGCTGTACCGTCTCCTTCAACCGGGCAATTTCAGCAATGTCATCACGTTCAGCAGCCATGAGCCCCGCAATATCACGCGGCGCAGCAACCATGAGCGCGGCACGGGTTCGGTGAAGACGCCAACGCGCGGACTCAAGAGGATCCTCGTGCGTCGGCACCGGCACCTCACGGACAGCCCCATAAGCTCCGACCTGCTCAATGACGACCACATCACTGTGTCCAACGACTTGGACAACAGGCGCAGGACCCGCCTCACTTATCACAGGTTCCGGCGGCCGCTCCGCAGCCTTACGATCACGCGCCGCCTTCGACGCGGCACGCTCAGCCGCCCGACATTCCGGGCAAGGAGCCTCACCCCGGCGACGGTGACGCTTCGCCGCCGCCGTAGTCCCGCAAGGGGCTAGACTGCGGCCTTTTTTCTCAGCCACAGAACCCCCTCTCAACGGGAAATTTTGGGTTTCAGAGCCCCGCGGGGGGATGTCACTATGACCGAAGGGGGAAACTTGACCCTTAGGGGGTAACCCCCGGGGGTACGTTTCCCATTTCGTCATCACCTGAAAACCAATTCCGGTTCGTCGTCGTATCAAAAAACTTTTTGAACCGCTCACCATGCTTGCGTGGTCTTGGGTGGTCGCACTTGGTGTGCGAGTCGTTTGCGTCCGCGTCGGCTGTTGCATCGTCTGTGTGCTGGTGCGAGGTCGCCGTAGAGTCCGCCGCCGTTTGCTATGGCGTCGAGGTGGTCGGCGGTGAATGATAGCGGCGAGGTGTATGGGAGTGTCATGTCGATTGGTTTGCCGCAGAGGTGGCATGGCCAGCCGTTGTCGCTGGTTGCTTTGCGGAGTGCTGCGGCTTTGGCTCGGTAGGTGCGGTCACTGTATTTGGTTGCAGTCGTCATTGTTCTGCCTCCTGGTACAGGTGGAGCCCCTGTCCGTGGTGGGCAGGGGCTCCGACTGAAGTGACTACACGCTGTTGCTAACCATCGAGTGTGTTGTCTGTGATCCGCCGCGTCATGGGTGCCCTGTTTGTTTTTGGGCACCATGAAGCTGGGCCACAGTGTACACAAGTTTTCAGGTGGTTGCAATGAGTGCGGCGCGGATGGTGTCGATGCCGTGCCAGGTGGTTTTGCATGCGGCGCAGATGGCGGTTTCGGCGCGTAGGTGGAAGTGGATTGCTTCGGCTACTCGTTGTCCGCCTTCGCTGGTTTCGGTGACGACCCATTCGGCGCCGCAGTTGGGGCAGGGTACGCGGAGCGGGACGGTGGTTTCGTCGAGTGCTTTGATTGCTTCGCGCCAGCCGGTGAGTTTGGTGGTGGCGTAGTCGGTATCGACGTGGCGCGCCCAGTTGGTGAGTTTGTCGGCTAGGGTGGCGTGCTTGTAGATCTGGTAGGTGGCGGGCAGGTCGTACCTGATTTGGTGTTCGATGGCGGCTTTGATGAGGAGGGCGTGGTCGTTGCAGGGGCTGGTGGATTTGAATCCGCCGCCGCCGGGTCCACTGTTGGGGCGTTCGGTGATGGCGTGTTCGAGTTGTACCAGGAGTGAGGGTGCTTCGAAGTAGCTGGTTTCCCCACGCCAGGTGTAGCTGACGAGGTGGTCGTTGGTGAATTCATGGAGCAACGAATTCAAGGAGAGCATGGTGGTGTTTCCTTAGTGTTGTGGGTGGGTTGGTGGTTCGGGCTGGCGGTGCAGGGGTGTGATGACGATGAGCAGGCCGGGGGCTTCTTTGTCGAAGCCGCCGTGGTGTAGGTGGGGTCCGTCGAGGTGTTCGTGGTTGTCGTCTGGGAGGAGCCCCGCTTGGACGTAGGTGTCGATGATGGCTTTGGCGGTTGGGTAGAGGTTGGCGGGGTCGTAGCGGCCTCGGCGTGCTTTGTAGATCCAGATGTCGATTTGTGCGTGGGTGAGGGTGGGGATTTGGTGGCTGGGGTGTTCGTTCTTCCATTGGTGGATGTCGTGGTTGGCTGCGTGTTTCCATTGGTCGGCGTTGGTGCGGTAGGTGCGCCAGTGGGTGCCGTTGGAGCGGTTGATGGAGAGGAGGGTTTTTCCGTCGAGGGGGATCCAGCGGAGGATTGGTTTGCTGTGGGGGGTCTTTTTGAGGGTGATGGTTGCGGGCGGGGTTTCAGAAGGGTGGAGTGTCATTTGTGGTGTCCTTTCGGTGTTGGTTGAGTATTGGAGTGTAGCCGGGGGCGGTGTAGTGGCAGATGTGGTGGGGGGCGACGGTGATACCTGGGGCTGGTGGTGCGTGCAGTTCGTTGAGGTGGAGTGCGGTGTCGGTGGTTTCGACCTGGTAGGCGCGTCGTCCTTGGGCGAGGGTGGCGCGGATGGTGGTTGGGTTGGTGGTGGTTGTGGGGTCTGCTTGGGTTGGCATTGCGGTGGTGGGTCCGGTGAGGCCGGTGAGGATGAGTGCTCCGCAGCGGGTGCAGGTGTTGATGTGTGCTTGGCGTGCTTGGCGGGGGTTGGGCTGGGTGTTTTGTTCGTGTCGGATCCATTCGGGGGTGCCTGGTGGTGGTGTTGGGAGTTGGTCGAGGAGGTCGGGCTGTTTTTTGGCAGGTTTTCGGGGCATGGTGGGTCTTTCGGGGTGCATGGAAAAGTTGTGAAGCCCGGTGTTTAGGCTTGTCGGTGGGTTTTTGGCTTCACAACATTCACAAGGTTCTATATGTATGGTTGTAACGGGCGTGTGTGCGCGCGTATGTGTTTGTCATCTACTTGTAAAAGTTGTGAATGTTGTGAAGCCCATTTGTGCCCTGACTTGGGAAAACCCCGGCTTCACAAGGGCTAAAACTTGTGAAGCCCTTGTGAATGTTGTGAAGCCCGGCGTTTACCAGATGTCAGAGTCCTTGAGTTGCAGACCGCCGTACAGTCGGGGTCCGCCGTGCACCTGCGGGGGTGCGTCTCGGCCGACCAGCACCCCGTGCACCTTCAACTGGGAGGCGAACGCCCTGCCCTTGACCGGCTCCAGCCCTTCCTCGGCACACCAGATGTGGTATGCCTGGCGTAGGTCGGTGACCGCCACGGTGCAGTGTCGGTTGCCGGGGTAGAGGTCGCAGCGGGCGGCGAGGAACTGACCGACCGTGTCCTGGCTACTCTTGTAGGCTTCGGTGGCGGCGCGGACTGCTTCGGGCGGCTGTAGCCCGTCACGGAAGTATGCGACTGCGCCTTGGATGATCCATGCGAGCACTGCCGCCGCATCCTGCCGCAGCTTCTCCGGCAGGAGCTCATCACGCTCTTCGGCGGGGACAGTGTGGACGAACGGGACGAGGTTCATGCGCCTCCACACGCTCTCGCCGCCGTCTTCGACTGCGGGTTGGTGGTTGCCCATCAGGTGCAGGTGGTGGGTGGGGGTGAATTCGAAGAAGTCTTTGTTCATGAAGCGGGCGGTGATGCGGTCGCCGCCGGTGAGCATTTTGAGCTTTGCTTCGTCGAGGGTGTCGGTTGCGTTGGTTTCGGAGCCGACGACGAAACGCTTACCGTTCAACCTGGCCAATTCGGTGGCGTGTTCTTGGAAGGGCTTCTTCATGAGGAATCCGGCGGGTAGGGTGGCGGCGTAGTCGCCGAGTGCGCCGGTGATGGCGTCGTAGTAGACGCTCTTGCCGTTGCCGCCGGTGCCGTAGGCGAAGGCGAAGACGTGCTCACGCTGCAGGCCGGTCGCACTGTAGCCGGCGATCCTCTGCATGTAGCCGGTGAGCGCTTGGTCGTGGTTGAAGGTGGTGGCGAGGAACCTCTCCCAGGTGGAGGAGGTGCCTGCGGGTGCCACGCTGGTTTGTTTGGTGTGCATGCGGGTTGGTGTGTGTGGCATGAGTTCTCCTGTTCTGAGGTTGATGATTCCTGCGGGGGTGTTGAGTTCGTCGAGGTGGGTGTCGAAGGCTGATGCGGGTACTGCGATAGTCGGCTGGACTTTGAGGAGTCCGAGTAGGGCGGTGGAGCCGCGGTGGGAGCGGGCGTAGCGGATGAGTGCGTGTGCTTCTTTGTCGGGTTTGCCTTCGTCGGTGACGGGTGGGTTGAGGGCGGCTGCGAAGTTGAGCAGTGCGAGCTTGGTGTCGCCGCCCGTATCAGGCTGTTCTTCCCAGCGGGTGCCGGTCCAGTGGAAGAAGCGGCCGCGATCGATGCTGTAGCGGATGTGGTTGTTGAAGAGGTGGGTGAAGGCGCGAATGAGGCCGAGTTCGGTCCAGTCGGTAATGGCGGTTGCGCCGTCACTACTGGCGGTGGTGGGTTCCTCTGCGGCGGTGGTTGCTGTTTCGGGTGCCTGCTCCCTCACCGCCGGCACCTCTGCCGGTTCTCCTGCGGGGGCGGGTGGCGGTGTGGGTGGTGCCGGGTGGCGTGCGGGGAGGATGTCTGCGAGTTTCACGGTGATGGGTGCTTTCTCACCAAAACCTGCGGCTGCGAGGGCGCGGGCGGCGGCGGTGTCGTCGCCTGCGTGGTTGAGCAGTGAGTAGGCGCGGAATTTGGTGATGGGTTCTTCGATGGGGAAGTCGGGGACGGAGGATGAGAAGACGTAGAGGCGGTCGCGGTCGTCGGCGTGGCCGGTGGAGGCGGAGTGCCCGTCGCGGGGGTGTTTGCCGGGTCGGGTCCAGAAGCGCTCGCCGCTGGTGAGGGTGGAGTGGAGAGTCCAGCCGTGGGGGGTGAGGATGTCTGCCCAGTCGGTCTTTGCTTCGTAGTCGTCTCCGGGCTTCACACCGCCCTCAGCCGGGCTTTCAGCAGCGGGGCGGGTGGTGGTGGGCTTGGGCTGGCTAAAGAGCGTTACGGGGCGTTCTGGGGTTTTGTCGAGGGTGTCGGTGATTGCCTTGTGGAACGCGGCGCGCTCAGTTTCGGTGATGGTGGGGACGGTTTCGCATCCGCCTGCGAGTACCTGCCAGGGGTTGCCGGTCTTGTGATGCGAGCCGGGGGTGGGTGCGGCAATGAAATAACCGCCTTCGCCGCGGGTTTCGGCGAGGACTTCACCGGCGGCGTTGCGTGCGAGTTTGGTGTTGCCGGGTACCTTGGCGCCCGCTTCGAGGCGGTAGATCCAGTGGAAGCCGCCGGAGGGTGAGAGTTCGAGCCAGCCGCTGTTGAGGCGTTCCCAGAGGTGGGCGTGGCCGCGTTCGGTCATGGTGGCGGCGATTTTGGGGAGGTCGGCTGCGGCGCGTCCTTCGATTTCGGTCATTTCGAGGCGGTCACTGGCGGCGCCGGTGACGATGGCGATGCCGAGGTTGCGGGAGTTTCCGTCCTTGTACCACTGGTTGATTTCTGCGAGGGGGGCGGGGGCGGTCTGGTATGCCTTCCAGGGTAGGGCGGGGGCTTTGGTGCCGTCGGGGCGGGTGGGGATGATAGAGAGGCGGTGGTTGCGTAGGTGGAGGGCGGTTTCGAGGGTGACGGGGGTTCCCATGGCGTGTGTCCTTCAGGTTGGCTGGTTTGGTTGGGGTGGGTGTGCCCCGCGCGGTTGGTGTGTGGAAGTCCGCGCGGGGCACTGTCTGGTTACCGGTGAAGGTAGATGTGCGGCGCTAGGCTGCGGCGCGGATGGTGGCGACGGTTTCTGCGGTGACGGGCAGGCCGGTTCCGGCGAGGGTTGCGGCGATCTGCTCGTCAGCCTGGCCGGTGGCGATGAGGGCGGTGACCGCCTGGCGGATTGCGTCGGGTACGGCGGGGACCGGTGCCGGGGTTGCAGGAGCCGCAGGCTGTGCGACCGGTGCGGGTGCTGCGGGTGTTGCGGGTGCCGCTACAGGCTGTGCGGGCGCCTGGCTGGTGAACATGCCACCAGCCGGTGCCGGCGGCACGTAGGCGGCGGTGTAGATCTTGCGGGGGTTCGCCGGGTTCTTGCTGTTCGGGTCGAAACCGGAGAACGCCACGGTCAGCTGGCCGCCAATGTCGATGGTGCCTGCGCCTGCCTGGTGCACTGCCTGACGGATGGCGGAGAGGATGGAGCCGGAGCGGCCGTCCTCAACAACCCAGAGGGTGCGCTTACCAGTGTCATTACTGTCCTGCGGGTCACGCTCAGTGGTGTCCAAGGTGACTGCGACCTGCATCTTCGGGCGGGTGCGCTCCTTGTCCCAGTAGGCAAGCTCGTTGGAACCGTACTCGGTGGCCTGGCGGGCGTCGCTTACCTCGGTGATGGTGCCGGTGTGGGTGTCGCCGGGGTTGGTGAACTTCCAGGAATGGCTGGCGCGGGGTGCGAAGAAATCTAAAGCGGACATTATGGTTTTCCTTTCAAAAGGGGGTTGATAAAAATTTGGGGGGTTAGATGGTGGCGTTCTGCTTCGCCTTATCGGCAGGGCACCAGGGGCAGAACCGTTCGTTGCAGAGCGGGTACATCGCCAAGGTGGCGTCCTTGCCGATTGCGTTGATGAGGCTGACCAGCTGGTTTGCCTTAGCGAGCGCAGCTTCTGCAATCTCGGGCTGGTAGGGTTCCCACCAGAAGTAGGCGTCTCCGAGTTCACCGTCACGGGGCAGGAACGCGATCATGACCTGTTGAACTTCGTAGCCGGCGTTGACCCAGCCTGCCCCGTAGAGGTGCGCCTGCACCCGGTACTGCTGGCTCGGACCATGCAACTTGTACTTCTTGAGCATGGCGGGGCCGACGAATTTCCAGTCGATGACGGTCTTGTCGTTGACGCTGAACAGGTCGGTTGAGCCGGTGATCGCGGTACCGCCAATCTGACCGACGGTGACGCGGTTCTCGACGAGGTACCCTTCGTCCTTGTGGGCTCCGAACCACTCTTCCATTTGGGTGTGGCAGGCGGTGCCTACGGTGGGTTTCCAGGCGATGCCGCGGTCGGGTTCGGTGTCGCCCGCGAGCTTGTGGATGAGACGGCGGGTGCAGTCCATGCCGATCTCGGACGGGCCGATGCGTTTCTGGAGGCTGCGGGGGTGGGCGGTGATGGAGTCGGTGATGATGCCCATGATGCCTGCGACGGTGATGTCGGCGGTGTAGGCTTCTGTCTGCCCTGCCCCTGCGGGGGGTTTGGCGATGGTGGGGGTGACCAACGTGTGTGTCCTTCCTATGGGTGGTTAGCGGATGGTGAGGCGTGCGGTGGTGTCGTCGGCGAACTGGTCCTTCAGCGCCGGGGCGAGGGTCTTCAAATCGACCTTGCGCACGGTCTGGTAGAACTGGGGGAACGCTTCGACCGGGTAGGTTTCGATGAATTTTTTCTCGTTGAATCGGCGGGGGTGGGAGACGGTGAGGGTTGCGTCGCCGCAGGTGTACTTGCCGTTCGGCAGGGCCTTGAGGGTCGCCTCGATTCGGGCGGCTTCTTCCTTCAGTGCGGCGATGTCTGCCTGGATGTTGACGAGTTCGAGGGCGAGTGCCTGCAGCTGCTCGTCGGTGATGGTTGCGCCGGTGAGGGTGGTGTGGGTGGTCATTTCGTTACCTTTCTTCGGGGTGGGGTTGAGGCGGTTGCGGCGGGCGGTGAGCCAGCCGGTGAGCGTCTCGTGGTTGTGGACGTCACGGCTCGTGGTGAGCGTGGTGACGGGTACTGGGGGCGCCGCCATCGCCTTCGTGGTCATGAAGGGAATCCAGGGCTCCCTACCTTCTGCTTTAGCTCTGCGTTGTTCGCGTTTGATGCAGGTTTTGCAGTCGGGGTTGGTTTGGTGTGCGGGTTGCCCACAGGCGGCGCAGACGTTTTTGCGGGGTGTGGGGATGCCTCGGGGGTCTCCTGCCCTGCACCAGCGTGCGTGCCGGTTGCCGCAGGCTGCGCAGTTGGGGTTGCGTTCTAGTGCATCCTGCCCGCATGCCCCGCAGAGTTTCTTGACAGCCATGGCGCTTACCGCTTCTTGAGTGCGATGATGCTGACAGTTGCGGCGAGCACGGACAGGGCGAGTGCTGCGTTCGCTTTGGTGTCGAGTGCCTCGTTGGCTTCATTGAGGGCGTTGACGGTGGTGGTGAGGCGGGCGGCTTGGGTGCGCCAGTCTGCCACGCCCTGGGCGGTGGTGCGGTGTAGTTCTTGGTGGCGTTCGCGGGCTTGGGCGATGCGGTTTTCAACGCCGGAGAAGATGGTGGGCACGGTTATTTCTTCCTTCCTTCGTAGGGGTTGTTCCAGTCGATGCTGGAGCGCTTGAGGCGGGGTGGGGTGAGCTGTTCTTTGTTGGGGATGATGTGCCGGTACTCGCGCTTTTGGCGGCGGGCTTTTTCTGCCTGGTGGAGTGCGTGGTCGAGGGTGGCGCGGGTGAAGCAGTACCCGGTGTCCCGGCTCCAGGCGGCGGGGGTGAGTGTGCGACGGTAGACGCGGTTGGTGATGGTGAGCGGTTTGACGCCGAGGAATACGGCGGCTTCGGCAGCCGAGTAGAGGGGCTTTTCTCCATCCCAGTCGTTGGGGTGCGGGAGGCTATCTGCGATGTGTCCCATGGTGTTTCTTTTCTGATTTGCTGAGGGCGGGGTTAGCGGCGGCGGTATGGCAGTTGCATGTGGTTTCGGCAGCGTGCCTTGGTCTCGGCACGCTTGACCTTCCACGCCGCGACGTCTTCGCTGATGTACCAGCGGATGCCTGCCTCGTCCTTGCAGACCGGGTCTAGGCGGGCGCCTACGGCGGCTTTGATGGAGGCGTGCGAGTACTGGCGGAGCGTCTGGATCTTGATGCCTTCGTCCTCTGCGACTTGCACCTCGGAGATGAGGTTGTGGTTGGGGTTGCAGGCTTCGTATGCGGTCTTGTGCGGAAGGTCGTTAGCCATTGGTGGTGTCTCCTGTGGTGTGGTCGTGGATGAATGAGCCGATGAGGATTGCGGCGGCTGCGGGGATGAGTGCGGCGGTGAAGATGATGGCGCGCAGGGCAATGTCTTCCTGTGCGGTGCCGATACCTGTGATGAGGATGGATGCTAGGGCGCATGCCCAGGTGAGGGTGCGTGCGGTGCGGAGGGTGGTTCCCATGGCGTGTTCCTTAGTGTGTGGTGATGAGGTAGGCGAAGATGGTGATGGCGGCTATTGCCCAGAGGGCGACGGTGATCCAGGCGAGCTGGAAGAGACGATGGTTGGTGTCGTCTACCTCTGCCTGTAGGAGGTTGATTTCCTGATTGAGCGCAATCTGCTTGCCGTGCACTTTGTTGGTGTAGGCGATGAGCTGGGCGATTGCTTCCTGGTGTTCCTTCTGCACGCCGTGAGTCATCTTGTTGATGGTCACCTGCTTGGCGTTGATGCCTGCCTGTTGCTGGCTGAAATCCTGGAGGATGCCGACGGCGCTCTCAACTTCGGCCTGCTTGCGTTCATTCCTGGCGACGCGTTGCATGGTGTGGGCGACGTTCTGCCGGGTGTGGGTGTTCTTCTCGTCGAGGATGGTGTACCAGTGGTCGAGTCGGCTGCCGAGGTTGCAGTTTTCGTCCTGCAGGGCGGCGATGGAGTTGTCGATGCTGGCGATGTCGTCGATGATGCCTTGGTGGTTGTCCTTGATGGTTTGGATTGCGGTGTGGCGGTGGTGGCGGCCGGCGGAGCGGTCGCGCTTGGTTTTGGCGGTCATTGTGTAGTCCTTAGTTGGTGGTGGGTTCGATGATGGCGCGGAGCTGATCCTTGCTGTGCCTCATGAGGTGCTCAGCCATGCGGATGGTCCAGTCGTCGATGACGTCCTTTGTGAAGGTGAGCGTGGTTTCGCCCTTGATTTGGTCGGTGGCGAGGTACTCGTGGAGCGTCGTGCCGCATCCGGCGGGGCAGGGCAGGTGGAGGTCCATCCGGTGCTTGAACAGGGGGTTCTCGACCAGCTTGGGGCCTAGCTCGTCGTGGAGTTTCCGCCTGTCTGCCCACCAGATGCCTTGTGCGTATTTGGTGGCTAGTTCGTGTGCCGTGCTGAGAGAGATTTTCACGGTTAGCGGTCATTTCTTGGTGGTGGTGTGGTTATCCCTGTTTCAATTGGTCGATGAGCTTACGGAGCCTTTCCTCCCGCTTCTTTTTCGCCTCTTCTTCCTCCTCTGGGGAGAGGGGTAGGAGGAGCCCTCGGATGGTGAATTCCTTGACATCGACCGAGGTGTCGTAGGTGATAGCGACTTCGACGTTGCATAGGTGCATCCCCGCGGCGATCTGCCGGATCATGCGGAGGGTTCTTTCTCCGATTTCTTGGAGCATGTTGTTCTCTTCGGGTGAGAAGAGAGGCTCTTCATGCGGGTTCATTACTGGCTCCTTAGTTGTTGGTGTGAGTGACAGGTAGCTTGCTCAGCCAGGCGGTTACTGCGGTTGAGGTGTAGTAGACGCGCCCTCCGCGCTGTCCCGTGGTGGTTCGGATGAACTCGGGGCCGGTGCGTGCCGTTCGCCAATCGGCGAGGGTGGTGGCGGAAACTCCGAGCGCTTCGGCCAGTTCATCGGGGGACCAGATGGTCAGCCCCTCGTGAGGGATGGTTAGCATTTCGTGCATCCCTTTCTAGGAATAGCTCCTATTTTTAGGAATGGTGGATAAAAAAATTAGACGGTGGTGCCCATGCTTGCGGAGTGGTCTTCAAAAAGCCATGTGATAGGTATCTGCAGGGCTTCCGCAATCTTCCATGCTTCGGTAATGCGAGGGTCGGCCTTACCTGTAGCGATAGCGCTAATGCGACTGGGGTGAAGCCCCGATGCTGTGGCTAGACTGTGCTGCGTCTTAGCCTTCATTGCTAATGCCATTCGCATGTTCTCGCTGAAGGTTTCCTTCTGCATCTCAGTGCCTCCTTTCGTTGATATGCAACTATCATATTCCTATTTTTTGGAATGTGCAACCTGAAACAGGAATTTTTTTTAGAAATCTTGTAGACTGTTCCCATGACAGACATCAAAGAACTGCAATCCCAAGCAGAGCTCTTCAACGACTTGGTGAACCGTGAAATCAAGGTATGGATGGTTCGGCGAGGTGAAGACCTGCTGACTCTCGCCGCCAAAACTGGCATCTCCAAGAGTAAGCTCAGCCGATCCGTATATCGGTCAGAAGGCTCGCTTCCCGTTCGTGACCTCAAGACCATCTGCGCCGCACTCAATGTGGACATGACGGTTATTGTCTCAGCGGCAGACAACGCAATGCGAGAACAAGTGGGTGCTCCCCTTACTGATGCTCAGCTGGCTGCGCAGATTTTGGCGCGTGCCGAAGCCGCAAAGCAGGCAGGATATGCTTTGGCGGCACACCCTGCGGACGATGTTGTTAGTGAGGACTCGGGATGGGTAGCGTAAAAGGAAACCGTAGAGGCACGGGCCCGGCAAGTCGCTTTAGTCAGCTTATTAACGCGGAATTGCGCGCCGAAGTTGCGAGGCAACGTCTGAGCTTGCGGATGCTGGAAGATATGACGGGGATTAGTAAGACTCGTTTGAGCAACACTATTAACCAAGATGCGTCACCTCTCAATACCAATGAGGTGGACGTGCTTTGCGAAGCGCTTAGGTTGAGCCCCTCGGATATCTTCCTGAAGGCGTACACTGCCCATGAGAAAGAGATGGGGCTTTAGTCAGCCCTGGTATAACTTCTATCCCAAAAAACCGATTCACTCATGACTTCTGTAAATACATATGACCCAGATGCCCATGCCGCTGAGCTGGGCATCCGCATAATTGATGCCAAAACACCTGCAGGGGTGCTTGCTCTCTGGGACGAGACAACAAGGACGATTCTCACAAGCCCAGGGCTACTACACCGCCAGCGCCGGTGCGTCCTCGCACACGAGCTGGCACACGCCGTCAATGGCGATACTCACGCCCTCCTCGACGACGTTGCCGCGCGCAAACGCGAGCGCAGGGCAGACCTGACTGCTGCCGGCTGGTTGCTTGATCCTGTTGCGGTGCGGACGGCGTTGGCTGTGTCGCCTGATTCGTTGTCTGCTGCGGCGGCTGATTTAGATGTGACCCCGAGGATTCTCTCTGCGTGGTTGGAGGGGAGGAAAGGAAAGGAAAGATGGTGAGGGACCCGTTGCCTATTGGGTCGCATGGTGTGATTACTGTGCGTCGGTTGAGGGCGAAGACGTGGCGGGCGCGCACGTATTTTCGTGATGAGCGTGGGGTGCGTCGTGATGTGACGGCGCAGGCGGCGACTCGTGCGGCGGCTGAGACGAAGCTGAAGCTTAAGTTGGGGAGCTTGCCGGCGGCTGGTCAGTCGGTGAATGCGAGCATGACGATTAGTGAGGCTGCGGAGCGTTGGCTGGGCGGTCTGGATAGTTCATTGTCGACTAATACGGTGAGGAACTATCGGTTGTTGGCGGCGGCTGTGAGTCGTGATTTGGGGTCTTTGCAGTTGCGTGAGGCGACGGCTGGTGGGTTGGATTCGTATTTGGGGTCTGTTTCTGCCCCGTCTGCGCGTCATAATCGGCGTCTGGTGCTGCGCATGATTTTTGATGAGGCGGTGCGTCTGGGTGCTGTGCCGTATAACCCGGTGTTGTCGACGAGGTCGGTGAAGGGGTCGAAGAAGGCGGTGCAGGCTTTGAGTCTGGAGCAGGTTCAGCAGCTCCGGTCGCTGGTCTCTGGTGATTTAGCTGATCTGGTTGATGTTCTGCTGGGTACGGGGTGCCGCTGGGGTGAGGGTGCAGGCTTGCGCTGGGAGGACGTCGATCTGGAGTCTGGCGTGGTGACCGTGAACGGAACGCTGATTCATGGCGCCGGGTGGCAGGCGGACACGAAGACCCATCAATCAAGGACCCTGCAGGTGCCGGCGTTCGTGGTGAAGGTGCTGCAGAGGCGGCGAGCGCAGGCCGCGGCGGGCGCTGTGTTCGTGTTTGAGTTCAGGGGTGCGCCGCTGAAGTACAACTCGAGTCGTGCTCAGTTGAAGAAGGCTTTGGCTGGGTCTGGGTTGGAGTGGGTGACGTGGCATGTGCTCCGTAAGACGACGGCGACGCATCTGGATCAGGTGTTGGGTTTGTCGGAGGCTTCGGTTCAGTTGGGGCATGCGTCGGAGGCTATGACGCGGCAGGCGTATGTGACGCGGTCTAATTCTGCGGCGTTTGCTGAGGCGTTGGAGGGGTTGGTGGCGTGAGGTCACTATTTACTCCCTATTTTGTGAACCTGTTTTCTCCGATATGGTCGGCATCTCTCACTGGTATATGTCTGGGGTGGGTTTTTGCTTGACTTCGTGTTTTTCCGTGATTTAGCCGGTTAGATACCCGTTTATGCCAGTCTCATTTTTGGGTGCTGGATTATAAAGAGTTGTTTATACGGGTGTGCGCATGATGTAGTTAAGGAACCTACAGACTAGAACGAACCGAAAGAGAGCCCTCATGTCGCACCCGAAGATC
>ERZ1674037.25-NODE-25-length-27349-cov-13.871803_pt1 | contig 27349 bp, 33 predicted proteins | sample MGYA00581136_ERZ1674037 | MGnify/ENA primary metagenome ERZ1674037 (study PRJEB41354, sample SAMEA4873341) | human saliva metagenome | biome: human-associated habitat [ENVO:00009003]; feature: mouth environment [ENVO:08000002]; material: saliva material...
TATCTTTGTAGTGTGAAAGGGGAACAAAACGAAGCCCTCGCCACAAGATCGAACTATAAGTAACAACTAAAGAGTAAACGAAAATGGAAACGAAGAAGATCATCGAGGCTTTCGGGCTGACGTTTGAGAGAATTGACGACAAGAGCGGCATCCGCTACCAAGCTAAGGTGTCTAACGTCGCCGAGAGCGTAAACGACGTTAAGGGGGTACTCCTCCACGTAATGGGTAAGGCGATAGAGGCAGAACCAATGGCAGTATCATATCCTTACGGCATAGCAGTTCAGATCTCAGACGAGTACGACGGCTACCTCTACCCAGTCATAGCGATCTGCAAGCCCGCCGAAGACGTAGCTGAGTGGCTCGGGGATGATTACCACGAAGTCGCCCGAGTGCTGGGTGACGGCACTGAGATACGACTTGGCACACCTTATCGCACTGGCCTACCCTGCGAGAAGGACTGGGAAGACTGGGACTAACAAAGATAAAGAAGCGCCCCGACTGCGGTAGGGTAGTCGGGGCGTTCTCTTCATAAAAGAAGGGCGAGGAAGTTACACCTCCCCGCCCTTGTTAGACGTTGCGAGATTAAGCGAATAATCACGTACATCTGTGAGCATAAGCTCGTTTCAATTCAGCACCCCGAAGGGTGGACACGTAGAAGCGTGCACTCATCTACACTGCAAAGGTAGGCAAAGTTTTGATACCACCAAACGCACGCAGACCATTTTCGTGAGGTCACGAAAATGATGCCACGCTAAAGCGTTCATCCTCTCAGTGCTTGGACATTTGCAAAGCACGAAGATACAGCCACATAGTGCAGTCCACCGCCCGCCAATAGCCACATTTCGGGCTGTCGTTTGGACTGATCTTGGACAATTACAGCCCACGCAGTAGCGGTATCCAGAGCTTGCGGGACACCCACGCACTGAGGGCGAGTGCAATAGCCAGCAGGGGCGCAAAGGCTTTCAGTCGCCACGCCTGCCACGCAGTGAGCTTGGCAGGGACTTCCACCACCTCGGTCACTCGGATGCTGTCTACTCGCCCTGTATTGATGGTATCTACTCTCCAGCGGTCACGCCAGCGGTACACCTCCTTGACCTTGTAGATGGTATCGCCCGCCATACGCTCGGTGAGGTAGATGCTGTCGTGGATATACACACTATCCAACCGCAGGCGGTCACGCCACTCTACCCTCGTCCGCTCTATGGGGACGACCCTAACCTTCGGCGAGCAGGAGGTGAGGGCATAGCCTATCAGTGCCACGGCTATAATCACAAGGAGCGTTTCCCACGCGCTCAGTCTATTTGCTTTCATCGTAAATCTGTGTTAAGTCTTTGATCGATAGCCACAGCTTGCTACCTTTGTGGGAGAGAGGAGCTGGGGCTGGAGATTGGCTTTCAGATTTCGTACTCATAAATCCTATCCAGCCCCGCCTCTCTACGCGCCCTGCCGACTGGTGGGGCGCACCTATTTAGGGCTGGGGCTGACCAGCCTCTGCCTCAGCCTGCTTCTTCTCTTCCTCGATCATCTTTAGATAGTTGCCGACAGTGCTACTGATAGCCGAGAACATCATAGTTGCCGACTCGTAGCTTGGGACGAGGTACTTGGCCTTAGCCTTGTCGTCCTCGCTATTAGCATCAAGGCCAAGGAGGGTGACGATGTCAGAGGTCATAGCTTCCACCCATCGTTCAAGGCGCTCACCGCCAAGCTCCTCTGAACCGCCACCTTCTCCAAGGATCGAGCAGTACGCGCCGACGTAGAAGAACATGTTATTGATGACTGACAGGATAGCTTTCAGCTTATCCTCGGGCATCTGCTGTACGGACAGCGAGCGGACGGTGTCCTTGAGTTTGTTGAACTCCTCGAGGGAGACGACGTCGCCCGCTGGGGCAGGGGTAGGAGTAGGCACTACGGGGACTAAGCTCGCGAGCCACTCCTGGAGAGTACCCTTGAAGCCATCCTGCACAGCCAGCTCGTAGGCGGACAGACCTCGCTCTCCACGGAGAGCCGCGAGCGCCTGCGCGGTGATGCTTTCGGTAGTTGCTTCGGTGGCGCTCTTCACGACACTACAGAGCGGTGCTACGATCTCGTAGTCGTGGTATCCGTCAGCGTAGTCCTTATCGGGAGTGCGACCTGTGACGATGAGCGTATATACGCCAAGCCTGAGAAGGCGTGAGATGTCTGCCGTCACCTCTACCACCAGCTCACCGTTGGAGATGGTGTACGGGATCGTAGCAACCTGCGTACCCTGCTCGCTCTTTACCATCACGTGGAGCGCCTCGAGGGTAGTAGGATCGATAGCCTTCCCCGATGGTCTGGCTACAAGAGCTACTCTGATGAGGGTGTCATTTCCTCGCTGTGCGAGTGGGAGCGTTGCCGTCGACTTCTGGCAGGCACCCTTTCCAAATGCGTTCATATAGGTTTGATTACGTTGTGTGAGGCCGTTGGTTTGTTGGCAGGTGCAGGCGGAGGCCTCACGTCACCGCCCGCCCTGCTGTGTTAGTTACTTTAGTCGGGTGAAGTTCTTGCCGTCGCTCGTCGTCATCGCTTCCTGCTTCGGCATTTCGCCGAGCGGTGGGATTGCGACGTGTACCCAAACGCTCTGCCCCTTGCGCTCGTATATGACCTGCTGGTAGCCTCCGCGTTTGCGGATGAGGTCGAACAGCTCACGCAGTCGCTCTGGGCTCTTCGCTGGCACGATGTCAGCGGCCTGACCAGCGAGGTGCTGGCTCTTCTTCACGCCACCGACGGCGTGGTTTACGTCCCAACTTCGGAAGCCCGAGGTCACCTTGATAGCCTCGCGGAACTCCTCGCGGATGCCGTCGAGGTAGTCCATCAGTCGCAGGAGGTCGCGCTTCTGCGTGGCGTTGGGGGTGTTGTCATATCCGAGGCGCGCGGCCGTTTGGCTTCTCGTCAGCTCCTCGAGGGTGAAATACTTGCTCATAGTCTCTATTCTGATTTTGCGAGGTTACGAACTTCGTTAAGTGCCTTTGCCAGCTCCTTCGCCAGCTCCTGCGTCTGCTTAGCGCTGTTCTTGATCGAGGTAGTGTCGTGCTTGGGGAGGTTTTCCCAAACGCTCCAGCCCTCGGTGGCGACCGCACCGATAGAGGCAAATACGGTCATATAGGGCAGCTCTGGGATCGAGAAGCGCACCTCGAAGTCGATTATGAACAGAAGCACGTCGATGAAGGCGAACATTGCGATGACGAGGTAGTACCTGATGAGCTTGCCGAAGACACGGCGCGCGAGGCTCGACTGGATCACCTGCTTGTTACGCTTCGCCCTCATTATTCCAGAGATCGTGTCGATGATCACGGCGGCCAATACGATCAGCAGGGCTACGGCCATCAGCGTAGCCGCCTCCTGCGCCTCTTCGGGCGAAAAGAATTTAAACATAGTCTCTTAGGTTGGTTGTGGTTAGTTTGTTAGTAGTTGTCGCCTACGACGATGAATGAAAACCAAATATCGTCGTACACTCCGTCGTCGTGGTTGGTGCGTATCGTGAAGTAGTTATCCGAGTGCTCCACGTAGCTGGCGTTGTGGCCACCATTACCCGATGCGTTACATATCACATTGTAGCGTGTGTGTCCCAGCGTGTGGTGGATCTTGTACATGCCTCGACCGATACGCTCTACTCGCATAGAGTCCTTTTTTGCCCCCCACACATATTCAAGGCGCATCGTTCTTGGGTTTAATCGGCCAGAGAGCAGAAGCCCAGGGATGTCGATGTCGCCACGGATCTGCACCACGGGCTTGTTTAGCTTATTCGAGATGCGGACGAAGCGAGGTGTTGCCCCAAACATACCGAAGAAGAAGAGCGCGCCATCTTCACCGATATAGGTGCGTGAGCGTTCGTGTCGTGGGTCGTTGAATTCAAGTGTGCGGAGATCTTGAGTGTATGTGTTGGGGAGCTTTCCGCCGAAGCGCATAGAGCCGATCTGCAAGACCTTGCCACTCTCCAGTACCTCCATCTGTCCCCAGTGGCCTGTGCCGTCGTGGTTGATAGCGACGACGCGCGCCTCGTTGGGCTTCCCGAAGTCCGTTACACCCGCAGCGAAGGCAGGGAGGTTGGCCACGCCCGAGAGGTACGACGCGACCGCCCCCGCGTTGTTCTTCGCCCCGATAATCGAGCCGAGGACAAGGCCGCCGCTTATCTCCGTGCTTCCCTCCTTTATCGCCGTGTGTAGGTAGTCGTTGGGGTAGTCGTGGAGAGAGCCGTCGGGGTAGACGAAGCGGATAGAGCGAGAAGCTATCACGCCGCTATTGAGATCGAAGTAGGAGGAGCCGTCGGGCGTTGCGATCTTGTCCGTGCGGATCTGTCCAGGGAGTACCTCGGAGTAGCCGTACATTGCCACAAACGAGCGCTCACCGTCGGTCTCGGCGTTGAGAAGGCCGAGGAGTAGCCAGTGCACACCCGCCTCGCTGTCGATACGGCGCGACTGCTCCTCGACGCGGAACGTGCCGCGCGTGCCGTTAGCCTCGACGCGGGCGTAGATGTAGTAGCTCTTGTCGGCCTCGTCGAGGCGCGCCGACGTGATGCCTGGGATGTCCCAGTACTTATACTCGCTCGGCGCGTGTCGTGAGCTTAGCGTCGTTATGCCCATCGTGAGGTGCTGTATCGTCCCCGAGGGGATGATCAGCTGGCGCGTCTCCTTTTTATAGGTGACGTTGTGCGCGGCCTGCTTTGGGTTGGCGCGGTTGTCGATGAAGCGAAATTGCAGGCTTTCGTCTCCCACCAGCAGCTGCATCGTCTGCACGACGATCGGCGATACTTTGCCCGTGAAGCCGTCGAGCGCCGCCTCGATGAGCGCCTCCGTGGTGCGCTTCGCATCGCTAAATCGGCGCTTGGTGAATTGCAGCGCCTCCTTGTGTCGCTCCTCGACCATCACTTCGTCATCCTTGAGCTTCTGCAGGCCTCCCGAGAAGGACGAGCCGACGACGTCGTTCGACAGCTCGAGGATAGGGGAGTGCGGGGCGTTGACGAAGTCCTTAATACCGACGATGCGGAGGAGGACGCCGTCGCGTGCGAAGCTATCGTCGCGGAAGGAGACGTAACCGCCGAGGACGAGGCGACCGCCGATATTCGGCCAGTCACGCTTAGCCCATAGGCCGTCAAGCTCTCCCGTAAACGTGTACTTCTGATCCTCGGTCTCGTAGAGGTGTCGGACGGCCTTCCTAAATAGCTCCCACTCCGCCCCCGTCTTTGTCGCGTTGTCGGCGATATAGGCCTGCGGGAGAGAGACGTGAAACACGGCGTACTTGTCGCCGCGCTTTGGTTTGAACTGCTCGTTCGGCATCGTGACGCCGTCGATCTCTTGGGGGATCAGCTCGAAGCGCTTACCCGCCTTCTTCGGTGTCGTGCGGTGGTGGTACTTCACCTCGAACTCGCGCCCAGCCAACTGCCCCGACTGGAAGATGATCGTCATCGTCTCACCAGCGATCAGTGCCTTCTCATAGTCGAGCGCGTCGGGAATGAAGATGTCGGTAATGTCGTAGAAGTTGCGCGCCGTATTGACCGCTACGACCGTGCTAACCTCCCCTACGCGGCTCGGGTAGATCTCCGTGGCGCTCACGCTATCCTCGGCGCGTGTCTCGAGAGCCTTATCTGCTCGGCTCACCGATAGCCCCTCGGCGTCTACTTTGTAGCGTCGTGCGGTGGCGGCGACGAAGCCCGCCTCTCCTTCAAACTTAGAGCCGTCGTAGGCGATCGTCTGCCCCTTCGGAAGGTGCAGTGTCTTTGCGCCGTACTTCGCGGGGTCGATGTTTCGATCGCCGCCCTGCACGAAGAGGATCTCCGTAGGTGTCTTGCCCGATGCGGTGCGCCCGACGCCCGTCTTGAGGCCTCGCCCGAAGCCGTAGGCCAGCGCCAGCGGGTTGGTCTTGTTGTACTCCACCTTACGGAGCGATATGTGCTTGTCGGCGATCTCCCACTCGGTCGAGAACTCCTGCGCCATCTTCCCCAGCGCATCCCAGCAGGAGTTATGGTCGTAGCTGACGAGCTTCTCGGCGGTCTCGATACATTCGCCCACCGACCAGCCCGCGTCGCGTGCGTTGAGGTTAGCGACGAGCATCTCGAGGTGTTCGCGGGGCGTGGCCGTTAGGGGGAACTTGAGGCGGCCGTCGACGTTGTTACGGAACTTCCACAGCTTGAGGCGTGCCTGCCGAGCCTCGAACGTCACCGTGTACTCGAAGTTGCGCGTGTGGTGCATCTTTATCGCCTCGGGGTTGAGAAGCTCGTAGCGCTCGCCCTGATACTCGCACCACGCACCGCGGGGGAGTTCGACGTGATCGGGGAGCGAGTACTTGAGCGTCAGGGTGTGGTCGCCCTTGATCGCGCGGTGGCGGAAGCTCGCGTCGTCGACGTCGCCGTCGAGTAGCTCCCTGCCGTTGCTGTCGTAGATAATCATAGCTCTGTCGTTTTGGTTAGTGTCGTTAGTTTGGCTCGCGGAGTATTACGAGCGTTATCGTTGTGTCGAGCCACGGGCGGTCGTCGGGAAAGAAGGCCGTCACCTGCGCCGACTTGTAGTAGGCTTGGTAGTCTCTGTTACCGAGGTCACGCACGCGGATCGTGCGCGCCCCTGGACGTGTGAGGTCGTAGAGCAGGGCGTCGTAGTTGCGCCACAGCTCGGCGAACGTCTCGGCGCGGAAGTGCAGGCGCATCTTCACCTCCTTACTCTTTTGTCGCATCGTTCCCCGAGCGTCTCCTATCACGCCGTGCGCCGTGGCGATGTTGCGCGTTAGTCCGACCTTCACGTCGGCACGTCGTGCGAACTCGGCCAGCGTCCCCTCGGTGACGCGTGCGCCGTACTCCGTGAATGGGCGGTCGTTGATGAGGTAGTCCGTCGACGCTTGCACGGCGCTCTGTGGCGCTCTATATGTGTAGCCCTTCTGTGGGTAGTCGTCGGCGAATTTTAGCGTCACGAAGCCGAGCGCCTGCGCGATCGTGAGGTTTGGCTCGCCGACGAGGCGAAGCGTGTACTCTCTTCCTCCGAGGAAGGCGAAGCGAAACACCCGATACACGCTCTGTCGGAGGAAGGCGAGGAAGGCCTCGAGCTTGGCTATCGTCTGCGGTGCGCCGAGCGTCCCCGTCGCCCCGATCTTTATAGACACTTCTCGCCCGTTGAGCCTCGGTGAGGAGAGGTCGGCGTCGATGCCCTCCTGCTCGTGCCAGTCGTTCGCCTCGACGGGCTTTAGTGGCGGGTATGCGAGTAGGTCGTTCAGTCCCGTCTCGAGCGCAAAGACGCCGAAGCGGTCGAACGTATCGACGCCGTCGACGATGATGCGAGCCGTGGCCGTCATAGGATGATAGCGTTGTCGTGGCGACGCACCTCTACCCGTGAGGCCTCGTCGTAGCGAGGTCGGACTACTGCAAACTCGTAGGCGTCGACGGTGGCCGATGCTCCGTAGACGGCCGTTAGCTTGTGGCACTCTATCTGCTCGTAGGTAGCCTTGGCCTGCGTATCACCTACGAGGATAGCCTCGAGGGTGTCGTGCAGGTTGATCTCCCCAGCGTCGACGTACACGCCGCACCCCTCGGGCAGGGCGTCCTTATACTCGCGGAAAAGCTCGAGCGTCGGGAAGCCCGAGAGCAGGAGGAACTCCAGCCCCTCGATGCTATGGAGCTTCGCGACGACCTCGGCGAGCGTCGTCTCCTCGCCCGTGAATACGTTGCAGGCGCGTAGACGGCGTGCGAGGAGCATATCGCCCTCGAGCCTCGCCGTGCGTTCGGCCTTGTTCTTCGCTTCGCGCCAGCCGTTATAGAGGCGCGCGATGATCTTCTTCTCGTCCATAGTCTATTACTTGATCTTGATGCCCGTTAGCGCCATCTCCTCGAGGGTGTCGCTCGAGCGCTTGACGAGCGCTTCCATACGTTCGAGGCGTGCGCCGAAGCCGTTAGTCTCGCTCTCGATATTGACGACGCTCTGAAGGATAAGGCCAGTCGTGGCGGTCAGCTGTCGCGTATGCTCGGAGATCGTGAACGTATGGCCTTGTACGGCGGTCATACGGCCGTTAAGCTCGTCGATGCTATCCTGCGACGCCGTGGCTATGCCCTTATGCGATGGCGTGCGCCCCTCGTCGCCGTTAGCAAACTTCTTGAGGCTGTCGTCGAGCGCGCCGTACGCCTGCCCGAAGCTCTCGCCGATACGGCCTATCTCGGTGGCCATTTCGGCGGCAGAGTTATTCACGGCTTCGATGCCATTAAATACGCCCTTCTCGTTGAACCACTTTGACTTATACTTATTGAAAAGCTCCCCGAGTTGTGGCTCGAGGTACTTAGTGACCAGCATACGACGCACGATGTCGCCGACGATCTCGTTAGTCTTCTTGTGCCAGCCCTCCATAGCGTCCTCGCCAGCCTTCGCTGCGTCGAAGAAGGCATTACCCAGCTCACTGGCGAGGCTCTCCGCCGAGCTTCCGATGATCTTCTCGAGAGGCTCGTTCAGCGCCTCGGCCATTTGGTTACCGATCTCGGCCAGTTTCTGCTTGTACTCGGCGACCTTCCCGTTGTCGGTCTTCTTCTTCCCCTGCTCCGCCTCGAGCTGCTCCTTAATGAGGATCTGTTGCTTCGCGAGGTTCTCGAGCTTCGCGCGGCCGTCGTCCAGTCGTGCCTCGCCGAGCGCCTTGTTCGCCGTGTAGTTCATCTTCGCGTAGGCCTCGGCTATCTTCTCCACCGTCTTAGCGAAGACCTCCCCGCGGGTGCGTGCGACGGCGAACATACGCTCCCACGCGCTGCCCGTGGCGATACTCTCCTTTCGGAGCGCCATCACCTCGTCGCGCGTCGAGGCGTAGAGGTCGCGCACCTTCTCGAGCGCGTCGCCGTACTCGGCGCTTAGGCGCGTCGCACCCGTATTCGACAGTTCCCACTGGAGCTGGTCGATCTCGGCCTGCAGTCGCTCGATCTGCTTCTGCTTCTTCCCGTCGCTATTAAAGAGGTTGGCTATTGCGGTGGCCACTTGCAGGGCGGCCGAAATGACGGCCAGCACGACGGAGGCCTTCTCGACCATCGAGACGGCCGTAGCGCCAGCCGTGGCCGCCGCCGTAGCGCCCGCCGATGCACTCTGCACCGTGTCGGCCACGCCCTTAGCCACGCTCTTACCGACGTCCCCGACGGCTTGTATCGCCGACGAGGTGGCGTCGATGACCTCGCCCGTGAAGTCGACGACCTGCGCCAGCCCCTCGGAGACGTCCGTCGAGAAGACCGAAGCGAGGAGCTTAGCCTTACCCCCGACGTCTTTAAGGACGCCGCCGACGTTGCGCAGGCTCGTCGTGAGGTTGGCGTACGAGGCCGTAATGCCGTTGCGTGCCTGCATAGCACGACGCACGGCCTTGTCGCTCTCGTCCTGCGCCTTTGCCTGCTCCTTCTGCGCCGCGGCGAGCTTCTCGTTAGCCTCGGCGATTGCGGCGATGAACTCGGGCGTCGTCTGATCCTCGTGTGCGTCCTGCACGGCGGACTTCTCACGCAGTGCCTCGTTGTACGCGCGCTGTGCTTCGGCCAGTCGCTCCTGCGCGGCCACCATTGAGGCGATCGCGTCGGTGTACTCTGTCTTCGCACGTGATACGTCGCGGATAGCCTTATGGAGCGAGGCAAAGGGGTTACGCCCTGCGATCTCGCTCTCCATGTTCTTTATCGCCTCTTGGTAGTCCTTGATCTCCTGCGTGGACAGTACGCCCTTATTAGCCTCGAAGTACTGACGCACTCGCCCGAGCGTGTACTCGAGGACGGGCAGCGCCTGCTTCGTGAGGTCGCCGAACACGGTCTCCCAGTCGATAGCCTTGCGGAAGCGTTCGCTCGAGATCTTCGACAGCTCCTCGTCCATCTTTCGCACCGCCTCGTCCTGGAATTCGAGGGGCATCGTGGCGAGGCGCTTAGACCAGTCGCGCAGTAGCTTATCCTCCTTGTCTTGGATCGTGCCGAACTCGTCTATGAGGGCGTCGTGGTACTTCTGCTGTGCGGCCTTGATAGCGCGCTCGCCGTTGGCCGTCACCGCCTGCCACATACGCTCGTAGAGGCGTGCGATCTCGGGGTTGTCCTTTGCGACGACCTCCTGCCAGTCCTTCGTCGTGCGCTTGCCCTCGGAGCTGTTTGCCCAGCCTACCTCCGTAGCGCCCTTCTTGCTCATATAGATAGCCTTTGCCTCGGCCTTGCGGGCTTCGGCTATCGCCTCGTAGCGCTCGTTCAGCGCCTCGAGTTGCTTCTTAGTGCCTTGGCGGATCTCGTTAAGCTCGCGCGTAAGCCCCGCCTCCTGCGCTTCGATAGCGAGCTTCGTCATCTCGTCCTGCGCCTCCTTGATGTACTTCTTCGCGTCCTTCGCGTAGGCCTCACGTGCCTGCCGCTCCTCGAGTGCGGCCTTGGCGGGGTCGAACGTCTTCCCGCTCGTCTTGCTCTTCGTCGTGGTAGGGTCGACGTGTCCGCCGATGTTGAACTGCGCCTTCGCGTTCTCCGCCTCCTTGAACTTATTGCGGTACTGGGCGGATAGTTCCTCCGTCTCCTTCTGTAGCTTCTCGACCTCGCGCTTCTTCGTCAGTTCGTCGCGGGTCTTTGAGGATAGCGCCCAGCCGTACTCGGAAGCCTTCTTGTCCTTCGCTTCTTGTAGTGCGATATACGCCTCGGTGTATTTGGAGAGGATAGCCTGCGCCTCGGCCTCCTTGAGCATCGAGTTAGCGTAGGCGTCGCCCTTCTCTTGCAGTATGCGCTTCCACTCGGCGGCGCTCTTGTAGTAGCCGAGCGCCTCGCCGTACTTGCTGTTTAGCTCCTTGACGATCTGCTTCTCCTTCTCCTTCGAGCCGCTATAACGCTCGAGCTTCATCTGGTAGTTGTCGATCTCGACGCGCGCCTTAATGTAGGCCTCGTTGCCCTTCGACGTGATCTCCGCCATCTGCTTCGCCTTCTCCTCGGCCTCGGACGTCGCGGAGGCGAGGCTCGAGAGCCAGCCTACCAGCTCACCGACGGCGACGATGAGCGCACCGATCCCCGTAGAGATAAGCGCGGCCTTGAGACCTCGCAGGGCGATTGATGCGGCGCGTGTTGCAACCGCCTGAGCCGTCGTGGCGGCCGTGGCGAGAACGGTAGAGCCAGCGAGCGTGCGCTGTGCAGCGACGCCCGTAGTGGCCGCCGCATTGTTCGTCGCCCTGCTCGCCGTGTTCGCCGTCGTGGCGGCGGTATTGGCCGTCGTGGCCACCGTCGACGCCGTCGTACTGACGGCCTCCTCGGACTGCTTCACAGCGCTCTCGCCGAGGAGCTTGTTCCATATCTTCTTTAGGCTGTTGAGCGTCACGAGCGAGAAGGCGCTATCCTTGTTGAGGGTCTGCTGGATCTGTTGCAGTCCCATCGTGATAGCCATTACGCTCTGCACGCGGAGCATAATCTGCTGGAGCTTCTCATTCTCCGCCCCGAATAGCCCCATAGCGCCTTGCGCCACCGTGGCCGCACCCGACAGCCCCGACAAGCCCGAGATAACGCCCTGCATCCCGCGCTGGTCGTGTGCGAGGATCGTAGCCTGCGCCGAGGCGTCTGCCCACGCGTCCGTAAGTCGTGCCGCCTCGGCCTGTAACGCTTGATACTGCGCCGTGCCTCGCTGGCCTGCGGCCTCCATCTCGACGAGCGCCGTCTTAATCTCACGCAGTCGCTGGCGTAGTGATACGTGCTTCTCGCCCGCCTGCTTCGCCTGCTCACCCGCCGAGCGCAGGGCGGCCTCCTCCTTATGTAGCTGGTCGGCCGTCGCCTCGATCTCGGCGAGGAGCTTCTTGCGCGTCGCTATGACCTGCTCGACGACCGCCTTCTGCTCGCGCAGTGCCGCTGCACCCTTGCCGTCGCCCCTGTTGTTCGCCTTACGCTGCTCCTCGGCGAGGCGTCGATACTCGGCCTCCAGCTCGACGATGCCCCGCTTGTTGGCGTCGTAGACGCGGTCAAGCTCGGCGAACGCCTGCTCGATAGCCTGCGCCGTGTCGGGAGCATTGCTGACGAAGTCGATATTAACCGTTGGGATGTCGGTCAGTAGCTCACGCACGCGGTCGCTCTGCTCGTGAGCCTTCTGCCCGATAGCGTCGACCTGCACGATGAACTCCTGCGCTACCTCACGCTGGCGACCGATAACGCCACCGACGCGCTCGAGCGAGCTTGTCAGTTCATCCGCGACCTCGTGGGCGTTAGTCTCCACGTTGACGCTCACGTCGATGTTAGGCACTCTCGCCGCATCGCTCGCGTCGCGCGTTGCCTGCTCGACCTGCTTGTCGATGTCGACGAGTATCTGTCGTGCCTCCTCGGCGTCGCGGCGTAGCTCGCTGTTATCGATGCCTATGCCGTAGTAGCTCTTGCCGTCTTCGCTGTTCATCTTTATTTATCTTGTTAGTCTGCCTTGTCGAATAGCTCGCGCAGTGCTTCCCTGTGCCTCTCGTCGCCCTCTCTGATTATCTCCTCGTCCTTCTTCTTGTCCTTCGCTCCTTGGTAGCTTGGTATGACCGCCCCGAGGAGGATAAGGTTAGGATAGGACAACTCGTAAAGGACGTAGTCGATAGGGAAGTTATAGGCCTTGGCTATGCCTCCGACGATTGCCCACGGGCTGTCGTTTCTGTCGCCACTCCCCGCGTCGCCTTGGTCAGGTTGACCTCGAGGAGGGAAGTGGTAGCGCCGAAAAAATCGCCCAGCTGCATATCGCGCAGTAGCTCGGAGATTAGACGCCATAGGTCGCGCGGTGCGAGTGCCTCGAGAAGCTCGTCGGCCAGCTCTCGTTTGCGGTCGATCGTCTGCGTCGTGCGACGGCGACGAAGGCCGAAGAGTGTGCGCTCCTCGGTCGTGCGCTCCTCGGTCAAGCCCTTAGCCCCGAGGACAAGGATAGCGAGGATGTCGCCCAGTACGCGGCAGTCCTTCGCGATGCGTAGCGTCTCCTCGACGATATGCTCGTCGTCGAGACGCTCCTGCGGGAGGAGCGAGATAGCCTCCGAGGCGAGGATAAGAGTTGCAATGGTAGGCGGTGCGACGTTGTACGTCTTTCCCGCCACTTCGATCTGTCGTGGTTGCTGGAGGAGCGTAGCGCCGACGCGCTGCTCTATCGTCTGCTGTTCGTTCATCGTGTATCTGTTGTGTTGGATGTTTGGCGAGGTGGTGGGAGTTGCACCCACTTACCGCTCTCACCTCAGCGAGCGGTGGCCTAAGCGCCTGCACCTCTTGACCGCTCGTGGCGATCGTGATCGAATTAGTTAGGAAATGATAGCGCCGTTTACGTTAGGCGGGTATCTGCGTTACCTCGATGATAGCGCTCTTCCCGTCGGCCGTGATCGTAACGACCGCCTTACGTGGCTTGCCCGAGGTGTTCGCCTCGGTCTTCACCTTTACCGTCTTGCCTGCCGTTTCGACCGTAGCCCAGCGCTCGCTCGACGTGGCCGATGGGTTGGCCGTTGAGGTCACGGTGATAGCCTTGCCCGTCGTGTCGGCCGCGCTCGTGAAGAAGAGTTCTCTCAGCGAGACTACGAGGCCGTTGTGCGTGTAAGGCTTGAGCGTCTTCCCCGCGGCGGGCTTGATCGCCTTGACGACGACGTGACGGATCTTACCGTCGGTTGCGGAGTAGTTCTCCTCGACGCGGATCGTGGCGCGCTCGATGAGAAGCCCCTCCGTTGCTTCGTCCTCGGGGATGAGACGGATAGCGAACTCGCCAGGGACGAGGCCGTCCTCGTCTTCGAAGTCACGAGCGACGCCCTTCTTTACGAACTGGTCGAACTCGAGAGCGTAGGTGTTCTTGCCAGCGCGGACGTCGACGACGTCGCCGCCTTCTTCGTTCGCGGTCACCTCCTGCCCTGCGGTGGTCGTGAGCTTCGTCGTGTCCTGCTTAGGCGTATCGAGATCTACCCAGTTGCCGTCGGGGACACCCGCCACCGACGCGCACTTTTGGATGCGGGGCTTCCCCCATGAAAGTACTGCCATAGTTATGGTTAGTTAATTGGTTGGATAATGGTTGTATATCTAATCTTCGTCGCCGTCGTAGTAGCGATAAGCGAGCTTGACGACGACGAAGTGCTGGTTGATCGAAGGCTCGGCGACGCTGTGGATCGTCTGCAAAAGGCGAAAGCGATAGCACGACCGCCCCGCTGTGAGCGAGCGGACGAACGCACGCGCCAGCTCCTCGATCTCCTCGACGCGTTGCATATCCTCGACCTGCACGCCGTTGTCCTCACCGTAGGGGATGACGTCGGGAACGTAGATATTGAGCGTCACGACGCCCTCGTCTATTTGGTCGGGGACGCCACCCGTGAAGATGACGACCGCGTCCTCGGCTCGGCTATCACGTGGGCGCGTCCCTGCGTGGTAGACGCCTCCGCTGATAGCCTTAGCGAGATCGCTCTCGAGGAGTAGATCGCGCACGTCGCGCTGTACCTTCTTACTCGTTAGTTTCATCTCTTACGTTGTGCGAGATTAGGAGACCTCGAAGCCGAGCGACTGCAGGAGCTGTGGGACGAGTTTACCCGCCAGCACTTCGGCGCTATCGAGTACGTCGTACCCGCGTGCGGAGAGGTGTGCGGCGTAGTTCATCCCAGCCACGACGACGAGGACGATGCCGTGCGGAAACTCCCGCGCTACTACCTCGGAGGCGAAGGCCTCGCCCTGCCCTGCACCCTCGCCGCCCTCCTTTATCGACGGGAAGCGACCGCCCCCTACGACCTTGCCGTCGATAGCGACGACGTAGCCGATAGAGGAGCGGAGGTTGCCCGTGCGGTCGATATAGTTAGGCTGGTGTGGTGATACTCCCGCTTCGGCAGGAGGCGAGGGGAGGCTACGTGCGTGCACGACGCACTGCTCGCCGATGTACTGGAGGTTGTAGACGATAGCCCGCTGCATACGTTCGAGCTGCTCGCCGACGTACCTCTCGGCGGCGTCCGTCCGTGTCAGTCTCTTAATCGCCATAGCCCTGTTAGATGAGGATGCGGATCTGTCCGACGGCCTGCAACGGCTCGATCTCGATAACGGAGGCCTCACACACGACGACGCCGAACACGTCCTCGAGGCGCACCGCACCCGCCGTAAAGGGTTGCTCCTCGATAAGTATCTCGTACTTTGCGAGGCGCACGGCCTCTCCCTGCACGCGCGTCAGATTGCTATAATCTCGTGTGCGGAATTGGCAGCGGATAGGATTGCACCAGCACTCGTCCTCGGCGCGGCGTGGGTAGCCTGTCTTAGGATCGAGCGAGGGTGTCGCCTCGGTAGCCACGCGCGTGTACAGTACTCCGTTGTCGATGATCATAGGTTAGTCCCTTTGTAGCCGTAGGTAGGTCTGACGTTGAGCGCATCAGTCTCGCCAAGCTCGGCGTAAATAGCGGATGCCTGAGCGCGCATCGTCGCACGTTGCTCGCTCGAGAACGTATAGCTCTGTCCTCCCTGTGAAACGAAAGGCGCTTGCGAGAGCCAAACGAGGAGGTCTGCCGAGGTCAGGCGGTACGCCCTCCCTCGCAGTGCCTCCCGTGTGGCGTCGTCGTCGAGGAAGAGACCGCGCGCCGTCGCTATCCCGACGAGCGTGCGCTCGGGGATAGGGTAGGCGTTGAGGCCTCGTAGCGCTTCGGCGATTGTTACCATACGACGTCGGTTAGGCTACCAGTCCTGCGCGTCGGTGCGGACGTAGAGATTTCGATACGCCGTGTCGAGGACTGGGATAGCATCGGCCTGCCCGATGGTCACCTCGGCGAGAGGCTCGGGCTTGCTGTACTTCTTCACCACCGTATGGGCGCGCTCTACGCGGATGACGCCCTCGTTCACATTCTCCTGCAGGAGATCGTACTGCGTCGAGCCGAGGATCTCCGTCTCCGAGATGATGATGCGCGCATCCTCGAACGGATTGCGAGAGATCGAGGGCTTGTCGGAGAACTCGCGCGTCACAGTCTGATCGATGACGCGGATCTGCAGGCCGTTGAGCCAAGCCTGCTTACCGAGCATCTTGTTCACCTCATCGATGTCTGGAGACTGCGCCACACCTACGGCGTTAGCGAGGAAGCTCGAGCAGGCCTTGATGATCTGATCGGAGGAGCTGATCTTGTAGAACTCGTCCATGTTCATAAAGATGAACTTGGGGTTCAGCCCCTTCTCCTTCGCCAGCTTGACGAACTTGCGCAGGTCGCCGATGATGTCGGCGGAGGAGGCGTTACCCCAGTCGCTCGAGGTCTTCTGCTTTTGGAAGTCGTAGACGTCGTAGTCGAGGTCGTACTGGTTAGCGAACGTCGCGTTGTTCGTAGTCGTGAAGGAGAGCTTACCAGCGTTTGACGCCAGCGCCCACGCGATGTACTCGAGCTCGTACTGCACGCCCTCGAAACAGAAGTCGACGTCGTTACCCCAGTATTTGACGAGCGCTGCGGCGTCGGGGTTCTGTGCCATTGCGAGCGCCATCTGATACTCCTTGATCTCCGAGCGGCCGAGTTCTCGGCTGATCGAGATAAAGGGGATGTCCCCACGTGCGCTCTCGAACGTAGGGCGGAGCTTTCGGAGCGAAGAAGACCCGTCGGCGTGGATGTCGGCTGCGACGTTGAGCTTAGCTGCCTGATTTGCGAGCGTCTTCCAAGAGAAGCCGTTTACCTTCTCGAGGGGGAAGTGCGTGCCAAAGAGGAAGCGCTCGGTCTTGACGCCCATTAAGCGCGCCTTGACGTACTGCGCGTCGAGGCCTTCGATAAGTGTTCCTTGTGTCATTGCTATTCGGTTGTTTTGGTTAGTAGTTCACGACGCCCGTAAGGCTCTTGCGGATGCACTCGGGGAGCGCGTGGCCAGTGGTCACGGCGATCACCCACGCGTCGACGATGAGGTTGCTCTTCGGCTCGATGACGACGTTCTGCCCAGCGATGGCGATAGGCTGATACTTCAGCGCCGAGGCGTTCGCGCTCTCCTCCTTAGCTTCGACGAGGATAGCGCCCTTCTTCAGCTCGCCGAGAGCGGCCTTGATCGTGATCGTGTCGTAGTCCTTAGCCGTGTCGTCGATCTTCGTGATCTTCGTTGCGACCTTAGCCTCGTCGACCATCACGACGTCGTCGACGCGGAGGTTGTGACCCTTGGCGATCTTGACGGACTTCTCCGTCGCGCCGACGTCACCCACGACGCGGGCGATCTTGACGGCGTGGCAGACGCCATTCACGGGGGCGCTAAGGGGCGTACCCTCGAGGAGGATGTCGCCGCCCAGCTCCTTAGTGTCGACCGACACACCGCCACGAATGTCCGCTGTCTTATGCACGACGACGCGATGGAAGTTATCGTCGCGACGTCTCTTTACGGTCATTGACATAGTTAGTTCTGTTTTTGGTTAATGGTTGGAAATCTAATACCGCGCACTCGTTAGAAGGGCTGCTCCCCGTCGGCGGGCTTGCCGCCTCGGTGGTTGATCGTTTCGATCTGCTCCTTCGTCAGCTCCTTCTGTGCGCCTGCCCCGCCGTGGTGAGCGCTGGGCGTGGAGAAGACTGCACCCTTGGCAGCGAACGCCTGCCCGATCTCCCCAACCTCGGCCGTTACGTCCTCCGTGAGCTTCGTGAACTCATCGTCGGAGAGCGTGTCGAGCGAGATACGCTCATAGCCCTTTCGCAGTGGCTCGGGGAGGTGGCCATAGATCGCTTCGAGTGCTTGTCTGCGCCCCGTCGTCGTCCGCTCTGCGTCGCGTCTGTTCAGCTCATTTTGGAGCGCCGTTACACGCTCGGAGAGTGATGCTGCCCACGCTGGCACAGGCTCGTCCGCTTGTCCCTTGGGTGCGTTGTCGTTGCCCTCGCCCGTAGGCGCAGGCGGGGTGGTCGGCTTGCCCTCACGAAGCCCGTATTTCGCTTCGTAGTTCGTCACCGCGGTTGTCGATGCCTCGGTGGCGCGGCTATCGCCGTAGCTCTCGATAACCTCGATGAGCTCGGGTGTAACTCCCTCGACGGCGGTCGTTACCAGCTCGGGCGTCGTGGCAGTCTTCGCCAGCTTTTCGGCTATCCTGCCCAAGATTGTGGCATTGCGTCCTGGGAACTTGGCGCGGAGTGCCTCGAGAATTTGCTCTTTCATACGTTGGATGATTAAAAATTAAACCATTCGGTTTACTTCCACAAATGTACTCTTTTCGGGAATGCCTACGTACCTAAGTCGTTTGTATTGTGTGAAATGTGTGTTTATATGTGCGTATTAGGTGCGTATCTATACTTACTATTTAGCAAATAGTGTGCAGGTGTATTTGTATTATCAAATATAGTACTTATCTTTGCAGTGAAGATTTAACCAATCGGTTAAATCAAGATCGAACGAAATAGTAACTCAAAAGCAACGACAACGCAATGGAACACATCGACGCCATTACCGCCGTACTCCGTGCCATCGACGCAGGACAGCGCCCTATCCTCCTCGAGAGCTGGACGGGCGTAAAGCACGAACTCTCCCCACTGACGCACGCCTTCATCATCGCCAAGCTCGCACACCTCGAGCAGGTAGAGTGCGCACAACCTCTGCCCGAGTGGGAGGGAACGTTCCCCGAGAACGGCGGGTACTACCACATCACGCTGCGCGGACACGAGGGGCTGGTACAGATCGCTATGCCCGCACCCACCACTAAGGCGAAGTAACTACTATGAGACTGCGAGACATCAACCCCGACATCCTCGAGACGGACTGCCCGCTGGGCTTTGCCTATGACCTCCTCGAGCAGGTCGAAGGCGTCGAGGATCTATATAGTCGCGTCCGCACCGAAGCGAGCTATCAAACGTACACGGCGGAGATACGCCAGTACCTACGCCAGTACCTTATCTCCGTGATCCTACGCTCCTGCGCTCACTCGAAGCTAAAGCGCGAGCATAGGATCATAGCCCAGCGCCTCGAACGACGCGACCGCGTAGCCTTCGCCGCTCTACTGCGCGTAGATCCCGAGCAGGTTGTGTACGCCTCCGACTACGAGGACGGCTCGACGTCTGTCTACCTCGTCACGAGATACAGCGACCGCATCGGCCGTGGTATTCCCCTCCCCGAGGGTGCAACGCTTCACAGCGTCTCCGCCCTTAACAACGTCACCTACTACTCCCATAAAATCAAATAGCAACGACTATGACATACAGACTTTACAATGCAGAGACGCTCAACCGCTACGCCAAGGACTGCCACGAGCGGGCGGTAGCTAAAGGCTTTTGGGATGAGGCGCACTCCGTCGGGCATTATCTGATGCTGGTTGCCTCGGAGCTTTGCGAGGCTGTCGAGGCTGACCGCTTAGGAAAATGGATAAAGCTCACGCCCGAACAGATAGAGGAGCTTCGAGGACTTGAGGGCGCAGCGTACGCACAAGCGTTCCTGCGGATGATCAAGGACACCGTGGGAGACGAGATAGCCGACGCTGTAATACGCCTGCTTGACCTACTTGGGTGGATGCTCAAAGATCGTGCGCTTTCGGAGAAGGAGGTAGAGGTCGACTTAGGCGTATCTGCATTTCACATCGCTGGGGAAATGACGCTTGCCGATGCGCTGTGGCCTATCCTTCAAGAGGCGTGCTGTCATTGCGATATGTACGCTCACCGCACCGCCATCCTCTACGCCATCAAGTCACTCGAGTTGCTCTGCGACCACCTCGGCATCGACCTGATGACGCACATCGAGCTGAAGCTCAAGTACAACGCCACACGCCCTGCACTGCACGGCAAGAAATACTAAGGACTAAGGGAATATGACTTATCAAGAACTACTCGGGTGCATCTTCATCATCGTGTCACTCACCGCATCGTACTTCATCGGGTGGGTGCGAGGAGTTAAATACGGCTTTGACGTTCGCTCGTTCGCTGATGGTATCGTTAGCAGGCTGACGAATATAAAGGTCACTCACACGCAGAACGCAGACGAAAATCAACAACGACAATGACACGGAACGACATAGCAAAGAGCCTCAAGCCCATAGAGTGGGCATACAAACACGAGTGCAGTATGTACGTGGCTTCTCTTGGGGTTGGTGGGAAAAGCCTCGAGATTGAAATCTCCCCAGCTTTTGGTGCGCCAGAATTTTCGCAACTGATGATATTTCGAGACGAAACACTCATCGAGGGATATAAGGTGTGCCATAGTACCCTCGACAGCGCAATGCAGGAGGCTCGCAAATTTCTCGTAACCGAGGTGTGTAGCCTCTTTGAACTCGACGAACAATGATGATCGGAGCACTCACCACCACCGCCTTAGTGGTCTGCGTTGTCTCAGTTGCGTTGGGCCTGTTCTTCTATCTCCGCTGTGTGGATTTAGAGTGTAAGGTATACTTACTCCAAGCGTCCAAGGACGACCTGCGGGAGAGTATGAGCAACACTAACTACGACCTCCACCAGCAACTCGAGCGGGTGAAGAAGGAGAACGAAGCCCTCCGAACGCAGAACCACCAGCTCCGAAAGGAGCAACAGAAGCAAGACAACTAATGCACACAGCTATGACCAAGGAACTGAAATGGCATGGATGGTCTGATTCCGACGTGCCAGGCTTAGAAGGCTATTACGCAAAAGTAGAAGATGATAACGGGATGCAAATCGCAGAATACACTATCAAAATCTACAGAGCGAAAGGACACCTATACCTCCAGCACACAAAGAGGTTGTCAGATGGAAGCTGGCCTATGTATGGTGGGGAATATCTCCTTGAGGATATTAGACGCTGGACGCTTTGCTGGGCGAAGGAAGTAGCCGATAAGCACTTCAAGAAGAATTACCTCAAGAGCGAACGAAACTAAGTAACTAACTACGAGTGCGCTCTGCTGGCGGTTTACCGCACGCGAGACCTTCCGCGCCTGGGACGGCAGGGCGCACTCTAATCAACACAACGAACAATGACGCAAGAAGAACTGAAAGAGATGGAGTGCTTCGCATCCATCTTGACCTCACGCCTGAAAGAGGTTACAGACAAGTACGAGGATATAGACAGCCGAATCGAAGGCCTTGATGATGAGCGTGTAAGGAATATATACAGAGTTGTCGACAAAATACAAGAGGAGTATAACGAACTGGACGACAAGCTCACCGACCTAAGCGAAGCGGTAGATGAGTTCACCGAGGCAATACGCAAGATAAAGAAGGAGGCACAGATATGACACGAGAAGAACTACTGAAAGCCCTCCGCCCGCTCGAATGGCGAAAGCTGACGGGCATCCTTAGAACGACCTACAAAGCCGACCAATTTGTAGACGGGGACGCACTAATCAGCGAGGTTTACCCGAAGTGGATCACATCATTCGACAACGTGGAGTACAACACTTTGGCGGAGGCTAAGCAAGCGGCCGAGGAGTACCGCAAGGAGAAGATACTATCACACTTTAACCTCGAGGAGAAATGACACGAGAAGAAGTAAAAGCCCAGCTGGCGAAATGCCCGCTGGAGTGGAAGGAGGATATTGATGGAATTCTTACCGCTGAGGTGTGCTCGCTTGAGAGGGAGGTCCGTATAACCTACCGCTTAATCGAAGATGACGTGTATATGAAAGCAGCCCATAGCAGTGGTCGCTTCGTTGGCGAGTTCCTCGGAGTGGAAGGTGGAGACGAGGCGCTAAAAACCATAGCCGAAGACCAGCTCATCGACTTCGCCTGCCGACTGCTCCGCATTAAGGACTAACGACTATGACACGCGAAGAAGTAAGGCAACAGCTAAAGGAGAACCCGCTGGAGTGGGAACGTGAGGCGCATCCACGCTACGGATATGAGTACCTCAAAGCCAAGATAAAGCGAGGCGAGCTACAACTCGAGTACCGCATCTTCTACGAGTATGAGCGCCTCGAGCTTAAACGGGTGAGCCTCTACCTTATGGCGATGGCTGACCGATGGGAGGGTGGCGAGTGCGTTCTGCGCAAGGTAAACAACTTCCCAACACTGGAGGAGGTAAAGGCCGCGGCCGAAGCCCACCGCCTCGAATTCATCAGCCGCCGACTGCTCGGCATTAACGACTAACACAGACAAACGATATGAAGCTATTATTTTTCGACCTCGAGACGACGGGGACAAACCCAGCGCGCCACGGCATACACCAGATTAGCGGCATCGTCGAGATCGACGGCGTCGAGCAGGAGCGCTTCGACTTCAAGGTGCGCCCCAATCCAAAGGCCGAGATCCTGGACGAGGCTCTCGCCGTCGGTGGCGTCACCCGCGAGGAGATAGAGGCCTATCCCCCGATGGAGGAGGTGTACTGCAAGCTGGTAGCCCTGCTCTCTCGATACGTCAATAAGTACAACAAGACCGACAAGTTCTTCCTCGTCGGCTACAATAACGCCTCCTTCGATAATCAGTTCCTGCGGGGCTTCTTCCTGCAGAACGGAGATAACTACTTCGGCTCGTGGTTTTGGTCTAACTCCGTCGACGTGATGGTGCTGGCCTCGCAGTACCTGCTGGCCGAACGGCCGCTGATGCCTAACTTCAAGCTCGCGACGGTGGCCGCGCAGCTCGGCGTGGTAGTCTCGGAGGACAAGCTCCACGACGCACTCTACGACGTCGATCTCACGCGCGACGCTTACCACATAATGATCGACGGAAGCGATGAATAAGAGTGCCTACTACGCCTATGAGGTGCGCTTCCACGATCCCCCAGACGGACACACGGAACGCTCGCACTACTTCTTCTCGCTGGCCGCTATCTTCGACCACTTCACGCCGTCGGTGGTGGGCTGCTCGGTGCAGGCACTTTACAGGGCTGGCGTGAGAGAGGGTCGAAAGTACGAGGGGCGTCGGTGCGTGGTGCGCCGCTTTCAGATCTACCGAAAGCCACAGCGGGCGAGGGCATAGCCCCTTTGAGAGGTTTGCATAAGTGGAATGCTTGGCTTACCTTTGCAGTGCTAAACAAATGGTAGTAATCTACTTCGTGGGAGCAAGCGGTTAAGTTGCTCACGTCAAAGGTGGGCATTTTTATTGCCCAGCTTAAATATATAGGGCGGTTGCCTATTACGTACAAATTTTGCTCTTCGGGGTAGACCATTTGTTTAGCAGCGTAATATGGCGACCGCTCTTTCTTGTTGCATTATTTAGGCGAACGGGGGCTTTTACTCAAGAAAATACTTTTTACTACCTTTGTAGTGTAAGAGATGGGTCTTTGAGGATGCCTGGACTGTAGATCCTGGAGGGTTCTCAATTAAGCTCATCTCTTATCTTTTCCACCAATGAGTAGAACACCAGACTTCCTTTTTCTTCACGTAGCACAATAAAAGAGTCTACTCCGCCAATCTTAATCTTTAAATAGTGGAAAGTGAATGGTCGCCCTTTCGTATCACCTGCGCTACCTATGTATTCACCTCGTGGGATAAGTTTATCGATTTCTCTTATAGCGTCATTCTTCGCCGTGTAGTTCTTGTGAGGCTGATTGATGGCTTCCTTCAGCCCACCCACCGTGAATGTGATGGGCTGTGCGAACTCGGGGCGAGCAATTTCTTTCCCGACAAGAGTCTTCTTCGCCCAGTCTAATATATCAATGCGTTGCTTCTTTATTTCGGCTTTCTGCGTCTTGATATGACTGTCTGAATACTTAGAACTCCCAATGTGCTTAGGATTGTCCTTGATGAAATACGGTAAAGACTTCGCCCCCTCGATACGGCTTTTATTCTCCTCCAGCCACGTATTGAAGCCCTCGGGGACGTCGTCCACGGCATTAACGCTCCGCCCGTCGGTTGGCTCTCCTCGGAGGATCTTCTGCGTATCGGCGGCCATCTCCTCGGGGGTCTTGAGGATGGGCGTTGTGTAGCAACGGCAGTTAGGATGCCAGCCCGTAAACTTAAAGTCCTTCGGGTACTTCCCGACGAGGTCGTCGCACATACACTTGAAGGGCTTGCCGTTGAGGGTGTGGTTGCCCGACAGATGCACCTCGACGCCGACGACAAAGTCGAGCGCCTGCTGTCGTTCGTGGTCGGCCGTTCGGTAGGCTATGTTCGTCTCCGTAGCGGCGAGGCGGAGGGCGTTCTTGTAGCTCGAGCGATACACGCCCTGCCCCGGGTGGTAGGCCTTCGCGCGTGCCGATAGTCGGAGCTGGCCGTGTTCGTCCCGAACGCGTCGGAATAGCTTGTTAGGCTCGCGAAGGAAGCCCCGCAGGGATCGGGAGAGTTCGTCGGCGGACTTCCCCGCACGTATTCCAACGTCCAGCCCCATCTCGATCTCGTCCTTAAACTGGTCGGTGTATCGCCATACCTTATCACTCAAGCCCAGCCCCTGCTCCTTGCGCTTGACGAACGTCTCGCGGGCATCCTCGTTGTTGCTTAGGAGTAGGCGCTTTCGCTCCTCGGGCAGCGTCTCGAGGCGCTTGCCGTAGACGCGCTTCACGAGGTCGTCGGCCTTGTTGTTGGCCAGCGTCCACTCGGCGCGCACGCCCTGCTCGATGATCCCCTGCATACGTTTCTGAAGTCCTGCCATAACGCCCTCGATGCGCTTCTTCGCCGCGGGGTGCTTATCGAAGGTGAAGATCTCCCCCTCTGGAGGCTTGATGCCGTGGATGGTGACGGCTACCGCCACCGCCTCGTATATGGCTTTATCGTACGCCCCCGAGATCATACGCGAGTAGGCCTCGAGGTGTAGGCGGTGCAGGTCTTCATAGTAGAGGCCTGCGGTGCGTCGGCGTCGGCGCGTGGTGATGAGCTTCTTTGCCATTGTCTGTCGTTAGTCCTTGCTTCTCGGTTGGAAGTGCTGGCAGGCCTCCCTCGAGAGGAGGTCGAGGAAGCGCCCGCCGTGCTTGTTGTACTTACATCGCCCGAGGGTGGGGCGTCCGTCGACGGCCGACGGGTAGGCGAGATCGTGAATGAGTGCGCAGTCTCGGCACTGCCCGCGTACGCCGTTCCCGTCGTCTGTGACGTCCTTTCTCCTTGAGGCTGGGGTGTTACTCCGCTTCGCCACCGATAGCGCCCTCTAAGGGGTTAAACACATCGCCCTGCGACTGCTCGGCTATCTCGCGCAGCGTCTGATCGACGTCCTCCGAGTGACCGAGCGCCTCGATAGCCTCACGCTGTGACATAATGGGCAGGCCACCGCACGCCGTGATGAGCAGATTGACCTGCTCCTGCTGGTCACCGATCGAGAAGGGCGTGATCTTCGTCTCGACGATGAGTGCGTCGATAGCGTCGGCGTATGCGGGGAGGGCGCTCTTGAGGAACGCCTTCACGACGTTCAGCTCGCGGTCGAAGAACTCGAGCAGGCGGCCGCTCTCGTCGGTGACCTTCATCTGTGCGTCGATGAACAACTGCTTACGGCTTTCGCCCGATAGTGCCTGCTGTGACATCTTTTCATACGACCAGTCGGGGAGCTGTAGCTGGGTGAAGAACAGCGAGCGGAGGTTGTCGACAAAGAACTTGAGGTTATCGACGGCCTGCTCCCACGTAACGTACTCGGCGCGCGCTCCCGAGGGGTACTGCATCACCGAGCGGAACTCCTTATCTTGGCTCTGCTCGTCGCCGTAGGAGATCACCTCGTCGGCCATCACGATAAACAGCGGCTTGGAGTTCTTTCGGAGGTAGTTGCCGTTTCGAGATAGCGCCATTTCGATCTCGTAGACGGTCTCCGACGTGTTCTCCCAAATAGGGGTAGGGCGGTACATATACACGGCTGGGATCTTGCCGAGGGTGGTAACCTCGCGCTCTACCTCTGCCCACTTGCCCTCCCCGCCGTCGCTATATCGGACGTGCAGGCCGTCGGTGTAGGTGTCGAAGTAGTTAATCTTCGACTTGCCCACCTTGCGGGCGTAGCCCACCGAGAGCGCCACGAGGTCGCCGTACTCGTCAAAGAGCGGGTACAGCGCGTCGCCGAGCATAGGAGAGAAGTTACGGCAGCGGAATTTTAGTCTACTATCGAAGCCGTAGACATTGTTAGGGGCTTCGGTGGCGTACCAAAGCGTTAGTACCTCACACCCTGCGAAGAGCATATTGAGGCGCTCGATATTGAGCGTGTCGACGCGGTTACGTAGGAGGATCGCCTCGAGGTACTGCGCTACCTCCTTCTGCCTTTCGTCGGCGGGCTTATAGATGCGCTTGACGGGGATGCCGACGCACAGCTCCGTCATACGCTTAACGGCGAGGCGTTGGAGGTCGAGCGCCACGCGTGTAACCTTCTCGATACCATCCTTGACGACGACGTCGGGGTACTGCGTCTTGTCCATCACTGGGTGATACTTCGGGTCGTACTGCCCTTCGAGGTTTTTCTTCCCCGCCCACACGGGGACGTCGATAGCCTTCTCCTTTAGGGCGGTGAGTTTGTCCGCCACGGGTACGGCGGCGTCGTTGAGTAGGTCGTTGATATGTGACATCTTTCTCTCTTGTTTTGGTTAGTCGTTAGTGTCGTTATATGCAGGTCGCACGCTACACAAGCGCGCTAAGTCGTGCGAGGTCGATACGGCCACCCGTGACGCCGTGCGTGGGGTAGAACGTGTTGGCGAGGGCGTCGAAGCGGTCGGGGGATCGCCCGAGGCGCTTCTTTATCTCGTCCTTCTTCTCGATGAGGACGCGCCCATCGGAGCGGAACGACCAGCGCACTTCGGTCATCTCCTCGGCCAGCTGATCGTCGGGTGGGAGCATTGCCCCCGTGTCGTTCTTTGGATTTAGCCAGTCACGCACCGCCCAAAAGAGGTAGGCGCGGAGGTTGGCAAAGCGGTACTGCCCCGTTACGTCGGTGAGGTCGCGGTCGCGGATCTTTGCCCCTGCGCTGTATTTACAGCTAATCAATAGGCGGCTATCACCGCCCAGCTCCTCGAGACGGCTATACACGCCCGCGCCCTCGCCGATAGTATCGATGCTCACGATGAGGTTAGGCTCACGGCGTCGGCGGGCGTGTACCTCGCCAGCGACGGCCATATGGTCGGCGCGTCCGCCCGAGTTACGGCAGTCGAGGGGGAAGACGTAGTTACCCTTTCGCTCGCAGAAGCACGAACTATCGCGACCCATCCCCGCGACGTCGACGCCGAGGATGCGCTGCTCGTAGGCGGGTGGCTCTTGCCCTCCTGCCCGTCGCCAGCGCTCGACGGCGATGTCTATCCACTGCTGGGGGATGAGGACGTCGTCGCCGACCTTCGGGAAGCAACCGAGTACCTTCTTTCGGAAGAGATCCTCGGGGCGATACCACTGCCCCTCGAAGCAGAAGTCGTCCTGCTCCTCGGTGCGGTCTCTCTCGTCGATCGGCGTACACCACTCGCGGAGCTTATCGACGACCCAAGCGTAGTCGACCTGCCCAGGGATGACGACGCGCTTCTCGCGGACGTTCGGGGCGGTTAGGCTATTAAGGCGGAACTTCGCCCAGCGGTCGCCCTTGTGGCTTCGTGCAGCGTAGCCCGTGGTAGTATTAGGATTGAAGACGAGGAGGATGCGGGAGTCTCCCTGCAGGTTACCCTCGATAGCGGCGAACGTGTCCTCCCCGATACCCGACGCCTCGGTGATGATAAACATAGTGTGGACGGCGTGGAAGCCCGACCA
>ERZ1674037.29-NODE-29-length-24014-cov-23.474394_pt1 | contig 24014 bp, 21 predicted proteins | sample MGYA00581136_ERZ1674037 | MGnify/ENA primary metagenome ERZ1674037 (study PRJEB41354, sample SAMEA4873341) | human saliva metagenome | biome: human-associated habitat [ENVO:00009003]; feature: mouth environment [ENVO:08000002]; material: saliva material...
TTTCCCCGCACACGTGGGGTTGAGTCCTTCACACCCAATAGCCTCTATGGAAATCCTCTTCCCCATCTTCTTCTTCGCAATCATCCACCTCTACCACAAGGCATGACCGACGCAAAGTAGCAGTGTGCTACTATTTGCCCACAGTCAAAAAAGGAACGACTATGGCAACCACCATTTACAACCCTCCGGCGACCCGCCCCAGTATCCACACCATCAAATCTGCACTCGAAGGAAACCCGACCCATCTGGTCGCATTTAGCAAGAACGTAACCCTCAGCAACCCTGCTGTGAAGGTGTACAGCATCCTTGCCCACAACTCCCGTTTCATCGTGCTCTCTGACGAGACGGCACCTGCAACCCATCGACTGATGTGGGAGCCCACGCGCAACGGTATCAAGCCGCTGATTCATGCTCTAGATGGTGCTGGTCATGGGTTCGAGGTTGGCGCATTGCTCCTCACCAATAACCCGCAGAGCTACAATCAGCTCAGCGACCTCATGAGTGAGATTCATACGTCCCTGGCGGCACAGCCTATCGACGTTGAATCCCTCAACACTACCCTCAATACCCCTATCCACGAAACCAGCGTTGGAGGCATTATCGACAGCCTGACAAGCATCGTTCATGGTTTCTGGAAGACCACTGAGCGCACCCTCAGCAAGGGGCACGCCGCCGCACACGACACATACCAGCGCATCCTCAAAGCACGCATCAATAAGACGCTGAACCTCAACAGCATCACTGCGCCGAATGAAGAGTACTCTGCCGCAACCGTCGGGAATATCCACATGGTGTGTGGGGACACGCTTCATCTGACTGGGCTGGGTATGCCCTCTGATGCCTTGTATATGGTTTGCAAATTTCAGGAAGACCCTCACACTGGAGCGGTCTCAGCAGTCGTATTCAAGGGCACCCCGAGCAACACTATCGTCGGAACCGTCACGTACATTGACCATGCTGAATCCTACGTCTACCGTGACAAGCTGAACGGTAACGTGAACCTCCTGTACTCAGTCAAGGTCATCCCTACAGCCACCAACGAGGATGCACAGCACCTGCTGGGTGGCGCGTACAGCTTCTACAAGGGCGCACGGGAACTTACCGAAAAGCTCCTCGAAAGCTACAATTCTGACCAGTGCATCCCCGCTGATGCGAAAGCACCACTCAGTAACCTCATTCAGTGCCCCCTGGATGAGTACGTGCACCATTATGAGTGCGACGACTACGTCGAATACATGATTGACCAGCACTACACCCCGTCCTCCATCTTCTATGGATACAGCACCTACACCCTCAACAAACACAAGGTCGCCACGCTACTGTCCACCGCACGCAAACTATCCACCTACTAGGCAAAAAGGAACCGCAACTCTTGCACTTTTCCCGAACTACTTTCCAGGAGCAGTGGGTTACCGACACGCTTCTCAATGGGGCACCTAAAAATGTTCGATGGCGCATCCACCCCACACCTGGGAGAAACCCTACCCTGACCGCAACCAACACAAATCAGCTGGGTAGAACTGAGTCCCGAGAGCTTCACGTTCAGCCGTCCCCTGCGGGTGCCCTCGGCCGCCATACCGACATCTTGAAGACCATCATCAACAGCGTCCCTGACGACGCGTCCGCCGGGTGGGTACCCACAGCTAAAGGCAATGTAGGCTCCAACACACAGACCCTTATCCGCACCACCACCCCGCCCACATACGCCGTCACCCTGCGCATCTGGAATCAAGACCCCGCAGGGATTAACACCGGTGGACTAAGAGCATTCTCCAACTGGATTCTAACCACCCAAGCAACCCACGCCACCATCCGACCTGCCACACCAGGAGTACTCCCAACCCTAACCCTCACCAGTCTCCAGACAGGAAATATCGCAGACAGCCCCTACCAGTGGGTATCCCACACAGTTAAGGTTGATGCGAACCTCCAACAAAAATTGAACACCCTAGAATCTGTCGAGTTGGATTACACCACAGCCACCTATATGTATACTCCCGACCGGGAAAACATTAAATACGTGGACTACATCATCCCCGTAGGCAAACTATAACCCACACAGTGTCACCCAGAAACCCTGCTGGGGGTGACACCACTTCACCCTCCTAGCCCACCAGGTGCGCATCCTTCCCGCTGAACTCCCCAAAGCACGCAAGTATCTGAAGCTCAACAAAGAACAATACATAGCCATTAGCACCCTCCACCATGCCCATCGTCGCCTCCAGCTTCACCAGCATCTGCTTCGCCTACTCCTTCCTCAAGACAAGGAAACCTGCTATAATCAACTCAGGAAAAATTATGCTTGCAACGGCATCGCAAGCTACAACGTCACCAGCAGAACGCACAGCGACGCGGGACGTTGGCAGGGACCACCCTGATTCACAGCCCCCTTACATCTTAGATGGAAGGGGCTTAGCTGTACCTGAATCTACGAAAGGAAACTCAAGATGCAGGAAGAAACTAGCTACCTCCACCCCGGAGACCTGCTCCTCATCAATCTCCCCACCCCATTCAGCGTCTACGCGCAAACCTACCAAGTAGCTGAAAGTAACACCACCAACTTCACCCTCCAAAAAACTACACATAACAGCCCCCGCCCCTTCGTTTCTGAAAATATTCCTGACATCATCACCGGAACCCACCAGCCTGGCGGCAAGGAATACCTGCATGTTCCTGGTGCGACCATCATTGCATACCTCAACGACCCCTGTGATACGGATACCGTGCACCTGGAGCACAATAACCCATACATCAAGGATTCTTTCGGTTACCACACCTACCGACCCAATCAACCTGTTCTCATCATCCCCCGAGGCAAAGAAGTCCCGAAACTCGATACCGTCAAAAACGCCTGGGAAGAAGGCGTCACCCTCCACAATTCGCGTGACATCTACCTCGACCATAACCTCTACCTTTCCTACATGGAAGAACCTGATAACGGCGCGTACGGGAGGTTCATCTACGGGCTAGACCATACTGCCAACATCATTCCCCTCAGCAACGAAACGTATCAGGCAATTAAGTACATTCTGGAATCAGGGTCAATCACCGAGATGACCGCTAATGTGGAAGAGCTTATCGACCTATCCTTCAATCTTGGCGCAGAGGGAACGGATGGGCACCTATCCGTTAAGGCGTTCAATAACCAGCTCGACAAGATTGATACAACGCTTCAGGCCCTTATTTCTTCCATTCAGCGCCTCCAGGACGACGTACAAGCGTGCCGCAACATGCTAAACTGAAATACTCGTAAGGAGAACCACAATGATTTTAAGCCCTTACCGCCACCCTGAAGACATTAGCACCGGCGAAACCGTCCTAGTCGTAAACCAGGGACATAACACCAACCGCCTCTACTGCACCGTTATTGAAATTACCTCCAACGACAATGGTTCTTACGGAGGAGCCGTTATCTACCCTGGCTCTTGGGCTGGTGAGCCTGTCTTCATCAACAGTAACTCTAACCAGTCTGAATGGTCGCTAAACTATTCCGCCTCCCGTCACATCCATAAGAACCCGCGTGAAGATTTCCGTGATGACGTTTGCCAGGTGTACCCCTTGGGCTCTCCTATTCGCGAACGAGAGGAGCCGAACCAGATTGAAATTGCCCCTGGTAGCCCTGTGTGGCTTGCTGTAGAGGGCAGTGGATGCCGTAGCGTGAACGTCAAGTCCGCCTTCAAAGACCTGTTCTTCCTCGAAGGAATGGATAATTACCTCTTCATTCACGGTGAGCTGGAGGATACCTTGGACGAAGATTTTGGACTGCTCGCCAAGTGGAATGAGCGATATTTCCCGAATGGTATCGTTCCCATCTCTAAACGACTTGGAGAAGTCCTACAGCAGACCCCTTGGTCTACTATTTCCGAGGCTATCAAGGCTCTGCGGGATACCGGCGATGTATCCACTGAAGATGAAGAGCTGGAAGAGCTGTTTGAGGAACTTGACGACATGTTTGGTCTTGGTCAGCCCACTTTCCTCCAGGACCTTATCGACCTGGACGCATTTGATGGTGAGCCCCTGACTGACACCGAGCTGGCTGACTTCTATAGTCAGAACATTCGCTACGTAGCGGATACTGGGAACGCAGAAATTGATGTCGCTGTGTGGTCTTTCGCTGATACCCTGGATAACTTCGTCTCCTCGACTAAGTAAGCGTCCAAAGGCACCCTTCCGCAATGTTTCAAGCATTGCGGAAGGGTGCCTTTGCCGTAGAACAAGGCGGATTGCATGCTTAGCAGGTGGTGTGTTACACTTGTGGTGTTGGCAGGAGTTGAGCCGGGTTTCCGGCTCCCAGCCAGCAAATATAACTTCAGAGAGAAAAGGATGAAATCATGAGCGAAGTTACCGCAGAGACCCTTGAATTCGATGCAGTCATCGAGGGCAAGAATCTCACCCCTGAGCAGTTCAAGCGCTTCATCGAGGATGAAGAATCTGTTGATGTGACCGGTATCCGTGTCACCAGCAAGGTCATCAAGCACAACCCCGGTAAGGAAATTGACCGCCTGGCAATTTTTACGCTTGCCACTGAGGGTGTGGAGCCTATCGAGGTTGAGGTTGGTGCCTTGGCTGAGTTCGAGTATGAAGCCATGAAGCTGATTGCTGAACGAGCGAAGAACGGTTTCGAAATGTACAACGACAACCGTGAAGGCGATAACCTGCACATCAAGCTTGAGCTGGTTGGTGACAGCGTCCCTGTGATTGAGATGTAACACCGCATTCCATTAGAAGCCCTTGCCAGATTCCCTCTCGGGAGCCGGTAGGGGCTTCTTTTTTACCGCAAGGTTTTGCGCTTTGCGCAACTCAATATAAGTGTGATACTATATTTATGGCTGGTGAAAATGAACCAGTGAAATTACAACTCCTGAAAGGAAATACAATGACCACCATCAACGAGCGAAACCTCGAATACTTCGACCTCATGCACAAGCGAGAGTACCGCAACGCAAACGTGCGCCTCGTATGCCAGAACGACCTGGGTAACGTCTGGACCATCTACGGTACCGTCCTCTCCGCAAGTGACCAGTGGGTCACCGTCAAGAAGAAGGACGGACAGACCTACTACTTCGCCGCACCCAAGAACGCAAACCCTTTCGTTGCCGCCGCACAGGAAATCCACGGCGCAAACCACTACCTAAACATCATGGGCGGTGTCGCCGGTAAGTACAACCCCTTCAACGTCAAGTACGTCCAGCTCGACACCAGCAACCCCATGCGTGAGCTCACCCGTGTAGCTGACATTGAGGAATACCTGAACGTCATCGCACTCATCCGAGTCGAGATGGAAGCCCCTAAGAAGTACCCCCAGTGCAAGCTCAAGCTCTGCTTCGGTGACCTCGATACCAGCCGCATCGACGGCGAATACAGCCCCCTGGATGCCTACGCACCCGAGGTTGAAGACCGAGTAACCGAAATCTTCGATGCCTTCGACCGTGCACCCAGCCTTGCTGAGGAAGTAGTAGCCGCCCACAACAATATCCACCAGCTCAAGCAGGCGCACGGCGCAGAGCTCAAGAGCCTCCGTCTACCCCCCGTCGCACTCCTCGGTGACTTCCGCCGGTACGCTGGACGAAACAGTTACTACCTCAACCAGGCGGTGCACCTCAAGGGAGCAGTCACCGACAAGAACACCATCGGATTCATCAAGGAAGTAACCAACGAATTCCTCACCGTCGGTGTTGAAAAGAACGGCAAGATGCTCGCTCTCTACAACTTCATCACGAACACCAACAACGGCTTCGTGACCCCCACCCTCGCTGAAGGTGTACCCAGCATGGAGCAGATGCGACTCATCCGAGTTCTCCCTGTACCCTACGTACCGGGTGAAAGCGGAGAAGAAGCAAATGCAATCGCCGCAGAACTGGGTGAAGCAATCCAGCACTCCCACGAGCACGTTGCAGAGATGCGAAACATCATCAAGAACATCGACTTCAACCAGGTCGTTCGAGAAATCAGTGGTGGCGACAAGGAAAAGTTCAAGGAGACCATTACTTTCCTGAACTCCTTCCGAGTTCATGTAGACGACGCTATCAAGAACGAACCGAAGACTCTCGACGCTGAAAAGCTCGACCAGATTCTCGACCGTGCACGCCACGCCCTCGCAGACCTGCCCGACGACATCTACACTCTCGCAGGAGAACTCAAGCCCACGCACCACGATGAGAGCATCCGCCGCCGAAAGATGCGCTACCTCAACGCATAACCGCCACACCGACAGAGGCCGCCACCCAGCAGGCGCATCCCTGCTGAGTGGCGGCTTCAAAGTCACAATCAGGAAAGGAGACCAGCTTGGAGACATCCACCCGCAAATCAATCCCCCTCACCATCTGCCCCACCGCAGAACAATCCCGCATCCTTGCCGAGCACGTGGAGATGTACCACTTCGCACGCAATAAATTCCTGACCATCATCCAAAGACACAAAACCTTCGACCCGCACGAAATCCTACAAATTGCTGAGCTTGACACTTACTCCCAGACCCCAGCGATTCAGCACCTACTGAAAAACGCCCTCGACGAGTCAAACTCAACCTCATCAAACCTGGACGGTGAATACCCTACTCAAGAATACGTTGCACGATTTACTTACAATCACGACTACAGCATCGACTCCGCAGGAAACGTAGCCCTAACCACGCTCCACGGGAAAATCACTATCCCGACGAAATGGGAGGGTACCCCCACCCACTACCGGTACCTAACCCACCACAACATTCGGCTGAAGCCGCAAGGTAAAGGGTGGAAGATTTACTTCACTATCGACACGGTCACCCGCTCACAAGCCACCTGGGACACTGTAGGTATCGACCTGGGTAGAAGGTTCCTTGCTGTCACGTATGATGGGGATAAGACCTTTTTCTACAAAGGTAATCATGAAATCTCATCCCGCAGGATACGTTACAGCCAGACACAGGATAGCCTGCTCAAAAAGAAGAGTCGAGCCGCGCGAAGGAAAATGCAGTCCATTAAACGCAAACACTGGGCGATGATGGAAAAGTACATCCAGAACGTAGTCCAGCAGATTGTAAGCAGGCAAGAAAAGCCCACCGTGTTCTTCGTAGAAGACCTCCACCCGTCTGAAGAGGCTCAGCAGAACGCTCAGAGGCGCAGTCCTTACCACGGTAATTCCGTAGAGTACATTTTCCCCTATTTCTTGAAAATGTTGCACAGTGAGGCAGAACGGTACGGGCATCATGTCCGCATTGTCCATATTGAAAACACTAGTAGGGAATGCCCCAAATGTGGTATCATTTCTAAAGGTAATCGAAAAAACGCATCGCACAAATTGCAATGTGTCGAATGCGGATACCAGACAAATGACGACCGAGCCGCCGCTATGAACATCCGCAATGCAGGAATCATTGGCTACGACAAGGGCGCATTTGAAAGCCGCGTGTAGGCAAGCCCTCGCACGATGGTCGGGGTGCCAACAGTCACCCCACAGGCAAACTGACCCACGCTGTTCTCATTGCCGTGAGAACAGCATAAGATGCATCTGTGGGATATAAGGAATAGCACCTTACATGTATGTCTACGATATTCCGCCCGATGCTACGGGACTGGGATGAACACCCCGGTAGCTAATTGCAGTTAGCTACCGGGGTGAACTGCATCCTAGACATATAGCCGCAGTACGCCGAAAATCTCATTCATGCCACACTTTTTACGGTATCAATGAAGGCTATATAGCCTACATTTGTAGGTCATATAGTCCTTTTTGATAGCCGCCTGAGTGGTCTCCGTGGCACCGTATGCGCCACAGTCCGCTAGTACCGTGGTCGGATTGACCCTAGCGGGGCTAGAAGGAAGAATCACCTCCCTAGAAATTCGGGGGTGGTTCTTCCTTTTTGGTGTGGAAGCGTGCTTTGTTCTGTCCCTGCCGGGGTACTTCAAAGAACCCCTAGCAGTAGGGGTTTTGAGTGGTGCTTGGGGTTGGAGTTCCCAGTTTTTCGCACGTGTCTTCCTGGCTTTCTCCACCTTGGGTGCGGCGCGTGAGGCGATATTCGCGGCGGCGTTCACGTCCCTATCCATTGCGCCATGTTTGGGGCAGACCGAGACCTTATGAGTAGGATGCGTGACCTTAGAACCGCAGACATGGCAGACCTGGGACGTGTTAGCCGAGCTCACGGATACGACCCAGCCGCCATTCTGCGTCACGTAGTGGGTGAGCCACTGAGTGAACGCGCCACGATTCCACCTGCCGTTGCTCATAGTGTTAGCAATCCAGCTAAGGTCTTCAACAGCCACAACCGCGTTATCGTAAACATGTGACAGGTAGGCGATTTCCTGAGCGGCAAGAATCGCCAACTCACGTTTCTTACGGGAAGCCGCCTCGCGGTGGAGCTGTGCCTCATCAAGCGCGGACATGCGTGCTTGGCGCTGGTACAGCAGTCGGTCTGATTTCTTTTTGAGAGCACGCAACTGTTTCTCAGACGCACGAACAGAATTCCAGAGGGAGTGAACACGCTGGGAGAGCGTCGTCTCATGAACTATGCGACCTGTTTCCGTGTTACGGACAACCACGGTTGCGTAGTTGTTGATACCCACATCCACACCAATGACATAATCGCCCGAGAACTGAACAATAGGGTTATCGGTCATGACCGTGAAAATAAAAACAGGTGCTCCGTTCTCAACCTTCACCAGCGGTAAGGTGACTTTTCCCTCGGGAAAACGAGCCGTATCGAAGCTGAAAATCAGTCGGTGCCACTTGCCTTGAATCACCAATTTGAGGACGATTTTTCCATCAGTAAATGGGTTGTTTTCAATCGTCGCGTACTGCTTGTTTACAGCACCCAAGTTGATAAAATCACCATCGCCATACGTGGGCGCTGAGGCGTTCATGGTGCGCTTCCAGCCCTGCGAAACGTATTTAGCGGAGGTGCCGTTTACGGCATTAATGCGTTCCTGCCACGACCTATAACTAGTAACCACATTGTGCTGAATCAGCGCTTCTTTACGCGACCTACCCGACTTGCCAGTTATCAGAAACTCAGGCATAGTCACACCAGCACGACGACCAGCAGTAGCAGGCTGAACAGCCCCGACCCGCGCCAATCGCTCACCAAGCGTCACATCATTACGAACAACGTAAGTGGCATACGCCGAAATGTCTCGCACCTCAGAGGCAAGCTGGTACAGAATGTGGGCGCTATCTAATAGCTCACCGTTTAGGTCTAGAATCTGAGAAGGGCGCACAGTGAAAGCTCTGTACGTCTGATTTTTCGCCAATGCGCCCTCCTACCCAGCATCCTTGAGCTACAGCTAATGTACCTAATATTGCCAATATTAAATCATGAGCGCAATACCAACAAAACCGGCAACAGCCGTCTACGCTAGATGCAACAAAATAATTCCGCTATACTGGCTGTAACGGGTGGTGCAGACCTTCTGCAATGCCTATGCACGACAACTTGAACACTCACAAATAGAGAGAGAGGATAAACCTTGTCAGCCACTTTCATGAAGAACCTCAAGAAGAAGACGGTTGGTGTAGCATGCATCACCGCACTGACCTTGAGCACCGGTGCCGCAGGCGTTGTAGCGCTTAACGCCGCTCACGCTGTTGAAGCCTCCGCGTCTGCAACGACTAACCAGGCACGCACGAACACCGACAAGACGGTGCAGGTATCTGACTTCACCGCTAAGGCGCCTTCCCAGACTATCGACAACTACGTCCACTGGATTTACAATGATTCCAATTTGCCGACGTACAACACTGCATCCAGCACCACGTACACCGTGAATGTGGCTGACCTTGCAGGTGTCGGTATCAAGCCTGAGACCCTGCTCATTGGTGCCGGGGCGACTAGGTCCAGTGCAGATTCTCTAGACCAGCCCGTTTACGCTGGCGATGACGCATCGAAGCCGAACGCTACTACCCTCACCCTGGGTGAAGGCAGTGTTTCCACCACTATTCGTGTAAATTCCAATGGAACCATCACTATCCCGCGTAATGATGACGCTCTTCAGCGCATCACCTTCCTCTATTCCGCTGAGCGTGCAGACGGAAATGGTACGGTAACTCAGCGTATTACGTTCAACCCCACTCTGCCGACTCGTCAGCAGGGTGCAGTCTCTGCCAACACCACTATTGGTCAGCTGAGTACGACCGCAAAGAACCCTAGCGAAGTTAATGTCAATGATGCAGGTGACGTAACTTTTACCTACACCAACAACTCTCAGGTTCCGGCAACCACTGCGGCAGGGTCTTCCCTGGACGACGGCAAGATTCACTTGTCCATGACCCGTGACGGTAAGCCTGTCACGCTGGAAAAGATTGAGATTAAGCCTGGCGAGACCAAGACTATCTCCGTTCAGAACGTCAAAGCATCTAGCACTGCTGGTGAAGTAACTGGCTCTGATTTCAAAATTATTGAAAAGGTGCCTAGCTGTAGTGAGCCGATTTATGTAGGACCGTCTGACCACCTTGCCGCACGCACTATCGTCATGCCTGCTGACAGCAATATGTTCCCTGGCACTGCAACTGAATTCTTCTCCAATGCAATCTTCGGTAAGGACGTCGTTCGAGCGGCACCCATTACCCCTGCTGGCGCTAAGGTTGAGACTTACGATGCTAAGACTTCCCTCTCCCCGTACCTGAATGGGCAGGGAACCCTGAATGTTCTTTCTTCTCTGTCATTTGGCGATACCTCCGCTACTGCGGCATGTTATATTTCTAGCGAGCATGAGCACACTTATGACTACTCGGTCTACGTGAAGCCTGTGGATGCACCTGAGCCGACTCCTACCCCTGAGCCTGACCCGTCTGAGACTCCCGAGCCGGAACCCACCCCCACGGTCGAACCGACCCCCGAGCCCACTCCTTCCACCCCGGAAGTGACTCCTGAACCGACCCCGAGCGAAACCACCCCTCCGGCACCCAAGCCCTCGGAGCCGGTTGTGACCCCGTCGAGTGACCCGACTCCTTCTGAGTCCACCCCGCCCGCACCGACTCAGGAAGTTACTACTCCTGCTCCTTCGGTTTCTCCGTCTGAGCCTGCTGTAGAGAAGCCTTCCGACCCTGCTAAGCCGATTCAGGCTAAGACTGGTCATGAAGGGAACGAGCAGGGCTCTATGACCGCCTTGTTTGCTGGTATTGCCGCTGGTATCGCTGTAATCGGTGGTATTCTTGCCGGGTTGCTTATCCGTAAGAAGCGCAAGGAAGACGTCATTGAAGATGCACCTGGTACCGAAGAGGAATCTGAGGTTCCTGGTGTAGAGACCATTGATGTCGAGTCTTCGGAGTCTGCCTCTGAAGAGTAGGGGACACCCTGCATCTGCTAGGAATTAGCTAAATCCCCCTAAGAGTAATCTCTTGGGGGGATTTTGTTTTGTGTGCACCCGAGCGGGTTGAGTGGCAAGCTAGTGTAACCTGCCCTTAAATCGTTCAGTGTGGTAGCATGGGTGTTACTACAGAAAGGATTGAAAATGGCAGGAGATATTGCTGTCGAGCTTCTTCTGGCTCGCGGAGATGCTGAACTGGTCGCCTGTAAGACGGGTAGTGATAACTTCAAGCAGGTTATTCATGACCATTATGAGAACCCGTCTGATGACCAGCTACGCGCCGCCGCCTCACTCCAGCGTGCCACATACGCTGAACTACAGAGATTCATGCCTAACGCATCGCATGAAGAAATCGCTAAACGACTAGAAGGAGCTGACCTGTATATGGATACCACGGATAAGAGCCTTACACGACTCCAGAAGCAACACGCCGAGAACCGTGTTCTTGCTGGACAAATTGCAACTAAGATTGCAGAATACAACTTCCTCCTTGAAGAGTATAAGAACTCTCAGCTCAGCTGGGAAGCGAAGTTCAGCGAATTGCTTCATGGCGGCGCCTCCCTGGAGGACCCCAAGGTACTTGAGGCAACCCAGGAAATTGCATTCAACGAAGAGCGAATCAGAATCCAGACCTCAGCAGTAGAGAAATTCTCTAAGCGCTTTGAAGACGTCAGGGCAGTCATCAGCAAGATTGAGCAGTCAATCAAGGAAATGGACATTGCGCTGTCGCTGAAATCTCTTGCCACTAACGTATCTGACACATTGAACGACCTCGACTTCGGTGGATTTGAAAACGATAGCGCCGACATCTCTAATGTGCGACGTGCCGCTTCTGAAGCAGAAGGAATTATCGAGGTACTGCACGACAAGAGTGTCACATCTGGTAATGCTGAGCTCAATCAGCTCAGTATTGAAGTGAAAGCCAAGGAAATCAAGGCTCGCCTGGGCGTCTAATTACTCGCACTTTATCCGGGGTGCACTCACGCATATGAGTGTGCCCCAGATAAAGCTATCGGGAAGAAAGGATGAAACTGCATTATGAAATTTTATGCACCGCTGACAGAGGAAGACCGTGATTTTTTCAACCACTTCGTTGAATCTATGGCGGAACTTTCCAACTGCATCGGCAAGCTCAGCTACGCCCGAAGCTCATGCAACCATAGGATGCACCTCATAATGAACCTACGACAGAGCTTCCCCACAATCATCTGTGAAGAAGATGAAGAATACCGAGAAGAGCTGAAGGTAAGAGCTGAGGCAACCTATCAAGACGGGTATGTTTTTTACCGTGAATCTCAAGATTTCCACAATATCCCTACACGTTGGGATAATTTTGAACAGCTCGCAGATTTGGTATGGAAAGATTGCTCTAGGGCTGTCCGCTGTCCTGTGTGTGGCTACGCGGATGAGGTAGAGCTTTTCTTCAAAAAGATTAGGAACCGCACTGTGCATGTTCCTGGAGCTCTCGGGGTGGCACTTGCACGATTCATGAAGGATTTTGCAAAGATGAATCCGACGGAACATCGGGTATCTGAGTATGACATTGATAAGCGGAAGTATTTGGATTATGCAGACGGTTTCGGTGCTTACGCTCTCACGAAAAAAGTCCTTGGATTTACGAAGGGCAAATCTCTGACGTCTGAGCCAGCACTATTCCACACAGTATCCAGAGGGCGCCTACACACACCGCCCATATGGTACAAGGACAAAAATCTTCGACTAATTCTGACACTCATACTGATATTTGAGATTCTTGTGTTCACTTTCTAGTTTGACAACCTGGAGCGTAACCCTGGTAGACTATCCAATGTACTTAAAATCTTTTTAAGAGGATAAGTACTTTGCCTCCTTAGCTCAGTTGGTAGAGCGTCTGTCTTGTAAACAGAAGGTCGTCGGTTCGAGACCGGCAGGGGGCTCGACCATTAGCCGTCAGGTAAGTGGTTCCAGCTAAAGCGAGACAAGCTTAGGCTCTGCATGGTGTCAATGGCTTAACCAGCAGATTTCCTGGCTGAATCTAGATTTGGTTGGTGTGTCTCTAATTTTTTAGAGACACGCTCGGTGTGTTAGCTCAGCGGTAGAGCGCTTGCCTCCCACGCAAGATATGCGGGTTCGACTCCCGTACACACCTCTATCCCCTTGAGAAGCGTTACCTCATGGTTTAACGAACTCGGGGATTTTACCAGGGGCTCTCTGATGCCAAGAGCCTCGGAGAGGTATCTCAATGAGCGTGTTTTAGCTTAGCGCTGGAACATGATATGTCACCCTGCTGGGTGGCGACCCGGTCTTTCATCCTTTCTTCCGGGTCGCCACCTTTTTTATGCCCGAAAACAGTGGGTTCTCATTTTGCTGAATCTGTTAGAATTAGAAGGGTTCCGGGCAGAAGAATTGCCTAGACCAGAAAGGATTTTTTATGAGCAACGAAGAGCTGTCTCCCCGCCTGCGGCACCGCAAAGAGTATGCCCAGTGCTTCGCAATGTTCGCGTACATCGACACTTTGTGCGACGATAAGCTGGCTGAAGCGATGCTCAACTACCACAAGAGTGTCACCTGGGCTAAAGACGGTGTTCCCACACCCAAAGAAATCGTAGACTTGGTGCAAGCCGGTCAAGGTGCTCTCCGCAGGGCATACCCTGCACTCACTAATGAACAACTCACTGAACTTTACCTGCTCATGTGTGGAGAAAGGATTTTTATCACGATGCCCGAGTCGCAGAAGACCAACCCCGATGTTCGCGAGACGATGGAGAAGATTCATGACACCCGCCGCCAGGTAAGTAAGCTTTCTGAGGTCTACCACACTTTTATCATCCGAGCTGAGCACGGCAAAGCTCGTCTCGAAAAAGTAGAGGCGGAACTTAAAACCCTCTGGGAAAAGAAAGACACCCTCACCGAGAAAAACAAGCAAGCTCTCGCCAAACTCGACACCGAAAAGGTTAAGACGACGGACGACAATGAGCGCAAGTACCACGGTTTGACCGATGAAGAAATCCGTGAACTTATCGACTGCAACGCATCAATCACTACCAACACCAGCGTGTACCGTTCTATTACCGAATCGGTGGAAGAAAACGAGGACTCGTGGAAAGAGACCCGGCGAATTGTTACGAATCTGTACGAGTTTGTGACGCATGTAGAGACTGGCGTAAACCGTCTCGTCGCCATGAATGATGCAGTCAATGTGGCAGAGACCCTGAGTAATTTGGGTGAGTCTTCTCTCTCGTTCGATGTTAAGGGTGTGCGACGTAAGGCAGATGAGTCTGCGGCGTATCTTGTTCGATGCTGTTCCACCTTTGGTGGTGTGGGAGGAGCTGTTCAATGCGTCTGAGGGTTATTTTGCCAACGGTGGTGGTGGCGCGGATAGTGGGAAGGCGCCTGTTGAGGTTGCTCCGCTTCCGGGAGGTTTTCCTGGGAGTGGTGTGTATCGTCCGGTGCCGAGTGGCACTTTGGTGTTCTTGGCTTTTGTGTCGCTTTTGGTAGCTGTGGGTGTGATTGGGTTTTTGTGTGCTGTTTTTGGGTAAGGGTAAGTGGCTCTTGAAGGGAGGTTGTTGTTCTTTGATGACTGAGGATGAGTGGTCTCTGATTCTTGCTGAGACGCCTGGTTTGAAGCGTATTATCGAGGAGAATGAGGCTTTTCGGCGTGCCCAGTTTTGGGGTTTGTGTGGTGGTGTGTTTGTTGAGTGTTCTTTTTTGGTTGGCGAGGAGTGTAGGTTCTGATAGATGAGGTTTTTTCCTTGTTGGGTGATTGGTTGGTGGCTCGTTCTCGTGCGTGGGAGACTAATCAGGAGCTTTTTGAGCTGACGAAGAGGAGTCGGTCGAGGTTGGGTGGCTCTGATGCTGGGGGTCAGCGGGCGTTGGGGGTTTTTCCTGTTGAGGTGGTTTTTCAGAAGCATATTTGTGGGGTTGCGAAGGGTTGCTCTGTTTGTTCTGCTTTGCGGGAGGGGCGGTTTTATTCTGCTGTGCAGGATTCTCTTGACCGGCTTGACCATTTCCGGGCTGGTGTTTGGGTTGATTCGGTAAGCTTTGCTCGGTATTCGGATGTTCGTTTGTCTCGTGTGTCGGGGGATGTGAAGCTTTTTTATTGTTACCCGTATCAGGTGCTAGTGCATGCTCCGTTGTCTGCTAAGCCGTTTCCGGCTTTTGAGGTTTCGGATTCGTATAGGGGTAATGGTAGACCTGTTGTGATTGAGCTTCCTTTTATTGCTGGTGGTGAGTCTGAGGTGCGGATGAATGGGGTGATGTCTCGGTTGGGGTATGAGTTTGGTGTGGAGGAGAAGGTGGTTGGTAGTATTTCGGTGCGGAGTCAGTTTAGTAATGGGGATTCTATTGTTGAGCTTTCGCCGACGCGTGGTGATGATGCTTTTACTGCGGATTTGTTTGCGGCTGGGACACTCGACAATCTGGAGAAGATGCGGAAGAAGGGTAGGCTGACTGTGGATTCTTTACCTACCTCGGACACTTCTAGTTGTGAGTGTTGTTCTGCCGCTTATTCTGCTGAATGTACGTGCAATTGTGATTGTGGGGACTGCTGTAGAGCTCAGTGTGAATGCTGTTCGTCTATCGCTGGAGTGGATTTCCCGCGAGGTGTAGCGAAGCAGTGTAGGTGCAGTTGTGACTGCGGGATAGATTGTTGTTCTTCTAGAGACGGTGGCGTGTCGAGTGATGCTGTGTCTCTAGAGTGCTCCTGCGAGTGCGAATGCGATTGTGTTTGCACCTGTGGGTGTGAGCATGTCTGCTCGGGTGAGTGCGAATGTGATTGCCATGAGACTGTTGGGTTCTGTGAGTGCTCCTGTGTAGGTGGGTGTGTACCTGGCTGTGAGTGCACGTACTGGAAGCATGGTGGTGGGTATCCGCCGTGTGAGCTTGGCGTGTTCCCTTTCTCGGAGGCGTTCTTCGCCTCCGGGGAGGCTGATGTTCCCGAGAACCCCGCTGAGGAAGAATCAGAGGATGCCGTGGAGAAAGTCGAGGGTGCGGTTGAGCAGTCTCCCCCTGCCGATTCGCCTGCTTCCGCTACTGGTGGTTTTTCTAATAAACTGCGGCGCTGGTGGTTTGGTTCCGGCAGTGACCGTACTTTCGTTCCGTAAGATTGGAGTTTATTGATGTCCGATACTTCTAAGGTTCAGCTTGTTGTGCTTGACCCGGATGATTATGAAGGCTTTGCGGCAGAATCAGTGGCTTTTGAAGAAGCCACTTTTCGTGGGGAGAGCCCCATGAAGGTTCGTGCAGGTGGTGACGCAGACGAACCTGTCGTCCAGGATACCCACCGGCGAGCAATGTGGCTGTACGTGCTAATTCGTGACGGCGCCCTACATAAGGGCAAGATTTCCATCCCGTTCACGATTGACCCGTACGAATCGTACGACATGCACACTTTTGAATTACCCACTGAGAAGCTGGAACGTGCGGCAGAGTCGAAGCTTTGGACGAACCGTGCCCCTATCCCTACTGGCGAGCCGGAACGTGCAGAGGCGTACCGTCTGATGCGTGTTCTGGACTATCAGCATCAACCTACGGTCATCCATGTGAATGACGATTTTGATGTGCTCCTGCCGACTTTGAAGGTGCCGGTGCACACGAGTTTCGGTATCGCTGAGGTGAAGCAGATTCAGGCAGTGAACCCGAAGTTCGGTGTCGATAACGTTATTCTGACACCGGAGAGCGTCACTCAGCTGACGGACGAAGAAGCATCACATATTTTCGATGACTACGATTCTGGGGTGGACGTCGGTTGGGCAGTACCGTTGGAAAGCGGGTACCTCACCATCCCCACACCCAAGTACATGAGTGAGCATTTCCCTGCTCTCAAAGCGGCGAACGTTCCTTTTGAGAACCTGACGTACAACAACCTTATCGGCGACTACACGATTGGTTGGGTTCGCTCTATCCAGCGCCCCACCGCCCACGCAAAAAATGGGTACGACGTCATCATCGGTGATTACCAGTTTGATTCTGCCCGACCCCACTGGGTAGATGACACTTTCATGCATGCATACCTATGGAAATCCCCCGAGCACAAGGTTCTTCAAAAGGGTGAGTTCATCGACGCGAAACTGAAATCCCGCAAGGAATACGCAGACTACGCAGACGCCAAGGATGTGTACGAGTACATCAAGACCAATGAGGAAATCTTTGAAGAAATCCAGCGGCGTAGCGGCTACCAGATTCTTTGCCCGGTCTACCCTGATTACAGCCACGGCTTCAGCGTGGACACCTACACCGACAGCATGCCGATAATCCTCCGCAGAGCAGGCACTGCTGGTCAGCCTCGACAGAACGGCGCTTTCATTGAAATGGTCAATTTTGGAGTAAAACCGAACACTGAAACCATCATGTTCAAACTCTCCTAACCAACAACCCCAGCAGAACACGGTTTGCATGACAGGAAAAGTGTGGTACTATATTTCTTGTGCAAGTCGCTAAACCTCCAGCAGGTAAGGCGGCAAGCCAAACCCGAGTTCGGGCGAGGCGGACGCATGTCAAGGAAGTGAGCGCCCCGTAAGGGGTTATCAAGGGCTGGCATGGTCAAGAACTTCTTACCATGTCAGCCTGAGCACCTGTGGTGGAACGGCAGACACGCCACCTTGAGGTGGTGGTGCCCGATACGGGCGTGGGGGTTCGAATCCCCCCAGGTGCACGCACTCCTGCAAAGGAATTACATACCGTAGCAAGTATGATAAACTTACTTCCCGTAAGCCTCTTTAGCTCAGCGGATAGAGCACCAGATTCCGAATCTGGGGGTCGCTGGTTCGAATCCAGTAAGAGGCACAAAACAAGATTTGCATCGACACTTCAAAGTGTGATATGATATTCTTGTCTTGTTCTGAGGAGGAATCAGAAACCATCTCAGAGACAACTGATGTATGACAAACACATAGTGTACATGTATAAGCCACGGTGCCCGAGCGACCAAAGGGAGCTGACTGTAAATCAGTCGTCACTGACTACGTAGGTTTGAATCCTACCCGTGGCACACAAAGAAGAGCCTGGTTCACCAAGAGCTCTTCGTAAATGCCCCTAGCTCAATGGTAGAGCGACGGTCTCCAAAACCGTAGGCAATGGTTCGATTCCATTGGGGTATGCTACGCAGAGTAACATCTGTGTAATGAGTAAGTTTTCCACACTGTTCCTTACTCAAACAATAAAAGCATGGGTCAGGTTTTGTTCAGTCGTTGGCTTGACTCATGTGAGCGCTTGTGGCGGAACTGGCAGACGCGCCGGACTTAGGTTCCGGTATCCGTGAGGGTGTAGGGGTTCGAATCCCTTCGGGCGCACTTTGTTATCACTTGTCTAAAGTGGTAACCTCTACAGGACGGGTTTTCTGGCATGCGAGACCCACTCCTGTTGCGTGTTCGTACGCAGAATCTTCATAGTATGCCGTTGGCGCCTTTAGCTCAGTTGGTAGAGCTACGGACTTTTAATCCGCAGGTCATGGGTTCGAGCCCCATAGGGCGCACGTGAAGCAGGTGAGTTTCAGTTTCCTTTCAGGGATGTGGATTGAGTGCACCTGATGCCTCGCCTGCTTCGCTTTTAATGCATGTTTCTAGCGTGTATGGGCTGTTAGCTCAGTTGGTAGAGCGCCTGCTTTGCAAGCAGGATGTCATGGGTTCGAGTCCCATATGGTCCACGGCTCCTCGCTGTTGCACGACGGTGGGGATGTTTCACTCCAATTCGTGCGTTATCTGTAACGGCTTGTTACGTTGCAGGTGTAAAGTTTTGGGTTTCTGGCATGTGGAGCTCAGGCACCTTAATGAGGTTCTTCTGGCGGGCTTTTTGCGTTTCTACCCTCGCTGGGAGTTACTTGTTGGGTTTCTATAGCCGTGAAGGTTACAGGTACATGCCGTTGGCGCCTTTAGCTCAGTTGGTAGAGCTACGGACTTTTAATCCGCAGGTCATGGGTTCGAGCCCCATAGGGCGCACGTTGAGGGGAGGTTTAGTACTAGCCTTTCTGAGACATATGAAGTGATGTAGCTGGGAGGTTGTGGGTTCGACTCCCATCACCTCCTCTATGGGGGTGTAGCTCAACTGGCAGAGCACCCAGTTATGTCGGGGAGCCTTTCGCGAGGGTTCCAGCCTGTATCGTGTTTCGGGTAGCTCCCTTGATGCGGTGCAGGTTTTCTCGCCCCTATCGTCTAGTGGACTAGGACGCCTCTCTTTCACGGAGGTAGCACGGGTTCGAATCCCGTTGGGGGTACGGAAGCACCTGCTTCCTGGTCTTAGACCGGGGTGGGGCTCTTCTGAGATATACGTACTTGCTTGATTCTTTTCCACGGTTCTCAGGTATGGGACGTATTTCTTCTTGCTTTCTTTTAGGACCCGGTCATCTGTGCGGAACACGGTATGTGCTCGACGGCAGGTGGCTATGCTTCTGTAAAGCTCAGCGGTAGAGCTAAGAGTTTTTAACATCTTGGTCGCTGGTTCGAATCCAGTCAGAGGCACGTACATTCAGGAAGCCAGCTCTGTTTGAGGGATTTGTTGGTGCAGGGCTGGTGGAATGGATGTATTTGAGGGCTCGCCCTGTTCGGTGATTGTTGGTGACGGGGCGAGTTACTTGGTGAGCATGGGGGTGAGCCTGCTGGGTTGTTGTGTGCCCGGTGGGAACTACTCGCCCCCATGTATGCCCCTAACGGCTTCACTTTTCTGTAAATGACGGAAAGGTGTTCTGGTTCGACTCCAGTTAGGGGCGCGGAGCAGTCGGCTTCTCGCCTGCTTTCCACGATGCCAGCTGGTACGTTAGTGCTTACCTGTCAGACGTGTAATCATATTTCTTTCGTCTTCACGCCGTGGGGGTGTTCCTGCTTTCGTTAGTGGTAGGGACGCCCTGAAGGTGTGATTATGGACGTTAGCCCCTGTAGCTCAGCGGACAGAGCAGGAGCCTTCTAATCTCTTGGTCGCTGGTTCGAATCCAGCCAGGGGCACTCGACCGCATCTCTCTTTTGCGGTCTGCTCATAATCCCCCGTAGCTCAATTGGCAGAGCATTCGACTGTTAATCGAAGGGTTACTGGTTCGAGTCCAGTCGGGGGAGCTGAAGGCGCTCATATTCAGCCTTACTTTTTAGAGGCAAGTTCCTCCCAAGGTCAGCTCTACCAGTTGGTCTGACGGGTTGCGAGCTTGCCTCTTTTTTGTACCCCGACCACCACGGCAGGGTATGATAAGAAGACCTCATTTATCCAGAAAGGAACCCGTATTATCATGTCCACTCAGATTGATTCTGTGAACCTTTTCAAACGCTTCACCCATGTTCAAGAGAACGTTCCGGTGAACCTCCTGCTGTTCGGCGCCCCGGCGGGCGGGAAGATGGATTTCTCCCACGGATACGTCCACGCACCAGTAAACGACGAGCAGAGCATCCTCATCGCCCTGAACCCTGAGATTGCGGATTATGCCGCTGACGGTCTACCAGATGATTGCTACGACGCGGATACGTACTACCGTGACCTTCTTGCAGACACCCTCGTCGGTTTTGAAACCCACTACATCTCCACCCTTGACACTAACCCTATCATCAGCCTCAACAAGGTCAAGGATACGCCGGTGCACACCGTGAATCTTGCAGAAGCCTACCCGGAACTTCACGACACCCTCCTGAAAGACCACTCTGCCGGATTGGACTGCTACATGGTGCAGTGCACCGGCAACGTCACCACTCCCGTCCGTGTCGGTGAACTACATGGAGTGCCCGGCGCAGACACGGACATCATCACCCAGAGCCCTGACAGCATTATCGGCTGGGTCGGCTGGGACTCCCCCGAAGAAGGTCAAACTCTGCACGTCACCAGCGGCTTTGGCGACCCCCTGCGAGTATCCAGCAAGTTCTTCCGTGTACGCTCCTGGACTTCCGTATTTGTTGCCCGCAAAGATATGAAGAACGCGTTTGAGGCAGGAGTGAAGCCTGCTGACCTTCAGGACGTTCTAGCACACGCATTGGATGCTGTTCGTGACGGAAACATTGGTCTTGCGGCAGAGCCCAATGTTCAGCCCGCGCTTGCCGCCGATGGTTGGTTCTGGGTACCCATCTTCGTTACACCCGACTCCTGGGGTATTGACCAGGCGTTTTGGGTTGGCAAGTTCGATAAGCTGACCGAGTCTATCTAATTGTCGCTAATTTTTAGATTTCACAGTAGAAACGGCGCCCAGTGCCCTCATCGGGGTATGAGTAACTAACCTGTTTGTTTAGAAAGGAACCCGTATTATCATGTCTTCTCAGATTGAATCTGTAAATGTTTTTGACCAGCTCACTCATATTCAGGAGGATGTTCCGGTAAACCTCCTTCTGTTTGGTGCACCCTTCGGTGGGAAGATGGATTTCTCGCACGGATACGTTCACGCTCCGGTTAATGAGGAGCAGAGTATTCTTATCCCTATCAACCCTGAGCTTACAGACCATGCCGCCGGGTGGTTGCCGGATGATTGCTACGACATCAACGAATACTACCGTGACCGTCTTGCTAAGGCTTTCGTAGGTCTTGAAACTTACTACGCTTCTTCAAATGAAACGCACCCCTTCGTCAGCCTCAACGAGGTCAAGGACTTGCCTGTCCGTATCGTGAGCCCCGCAGAGGTCTACCCGGAACTTCTCGACAACTTTACGATGGACGCCACTTCTGGGCTGGACTGCTACATGGTGCAGTGCACCGGCAACGTCATCACACCAGCACGAGCAGATGAACTCACCAAGGTTGAAGGAATCAACAATAAAATCGCCACCCCGAAATCTACTAGGGTTATCGGCTGGGTGGGGTGGAGTGCACCTGATGGTAAAGACATCGTGAAGGTCACCAGTGGGTTTGGCACGCCTCTGCGCCTCTCTGACAAGTTCTTCCGCTACCGCACCTGGACTTTGGTTCTGAGTGCCCGTGCAGATATGCAGAAAGCTCTCCGTGAAGGTGTTGAACCTGCTAAGCTTCAGAGTGTTCTGGTGCAGGCGCTGTCTGGTGATAAGAGCGGTGTAGTTGGCTGTGATGTTGCTGGCTGTGCTCTCGAACCTGGTATTCAGGCTGTATCCACTGGCTCTTGGTTCTGGTTGCCCATTCTTGTATCTCCGTCCACTCACGGTTTTCTACAGGGCGGCTTGGTGGGTGCTTTCGGTGATTTGGTTGAGTCTCTGTAGCTCGGGAGGTTTGTTGTGGTTCGTTCGTTGATGTTTGCTCGCAATTTGTGTCGTACTGAGCCGTCGGTGAGGGGCGTGGGTAAGCCGGTGTCGGTAGTGTCGGTGGTGCGTCGTGCTGGTGGGAGACGCACGGTGGTGAGTGTGCGGGCATTTTTTGAGCTGGAGACTGCCCCTGGTGTTTTGGTGGGTGCCGAGTTCCCAGGCGAGGTAGTATCGGGTGTTGCTGAGTCCTTGGGTGGTGTACCGGATACGGGTGTTGCTGGGTTTGTATCCAGCATGGTCTCAGAGCTGGTAGGTCTGCGTGCCAATGGTGTGTGCGAGGGTAATGGGGTTATTTTTGGGGTCTCCGGTGAGGAAGTGCTGGCGTTGCGTGTGGTGGAGGCAGATGTTCCACTGGTGAGCCGTATGGTCGATAGTGGTGAGGCGATGCGTTTGGATGATTTTACACCGCTGTCTGATACGGCGTTTGAGACGCGAGTATTTGGCATGGTGTCAATCTTTCCTGATGTGCACCATTTAGCTGAGCGGGTGGACGTGGGGTTGCGGTCTCGATTTGCTGATGTTTTAGGCGGGGATTGCGTACTGGGCTGGCTATCAGTGTCAGGTGGTGTGGTTCGCGGCTCTGCGGGTGGCGGCTACCGAGTGGTGCTGGGTGACCCTGAGCCTGGTGGCGTGTGCGAAGTTTTGTGGGAGTCGGAGCCCGGTGTAGTGTTGGGTGGCGTAAACCCGGCAGGTGTATTGGACGCTCGGTATTGGGAGTGCACCCGGTGGGATTCGCTAGTGGATGAGCTGTGTGCGTTGCCGGAGCTGGGAGATAGCGGCTATCGTCTAGTGCGTCCTGTTTACCCGCAGTGGGATAACTGCATTAGAGACTTTACGTACCGCAAGGAGGCAAGCCACTTGCCCGTAATTCTTGCGGAAGTTTAGGGGGTTGGCATAAACCCTCGACGCCTGTTTCTTACCTGGAAGGCTGGTTCTTCTGGGTAGGAGGCAGGCGTCTTTTTCACCACAAACCACTCCTGCATACTAGGTGTCTAGTGTGGTAGTATTTAGATATCACCCCTGGTTTTTGGGGCATTACTCGACCTACATTTAGAGGAAAGAAATGTACCGCACTTCAACAGCAGACGAATCCATCATCATCCACGAATGGAAACCCCTCTGGTTCGACCACATCAGATACTACATCCCCGACTGGCACAAGCTAATTGGATTCAGATACCAAACCTACAAGACCGGCAACGTTTGGTGGGCAACCCTAGACGGTGAACCACTCGCCAACAACCGAGCCAACGAGTTCAAGAACACTAAGGTCTGGCTCGACGAGAACCACAACATCCACATCGACCACCTCACACCACGAGTACCCATCACGGAGGAACAGATGCGCTCACGCATCCACGAGGTACTGGAAGAGCATGGACTCTTCCAAATCAACTAACCGGATGATTTGCAGATACCAGCAAGTGCCTGTATAGTATTCAGTGTGGAGCTCGCAGGGAGTGCGCTTCACAGTTTACCTCCAAATCCGGGGGTGCCCCACATTTCGTGGAGTTCCCCCGGTAAGCGCTTGTGGCGGAATTGGCAGACGCGCCTGACTCAAAATCAGGTTCTTCGGAGTGTGGGT
>ERZ1674037.40-NODE-40-length-19419-cov-16.667372_pt1 | contig 19419 bp, 19 predicted proteins | sample MGYA00581136_ERZ1674037 | MGnify/ENA primary metagenome ERZ1674037 (study PRJEB41354, sample SAMEA4873341) | human saliva metagenome | biome: human-associated habitat [ENVO:00009003]; feature: mouth environment [ENVO:08000002]; material: saliva material...
CGCCGAAGCCTGCTCCGGTGGATCCGTCGCCGAGCGCTGAGCCTACCGTCGCGCCCTCTGCCGAGCCTTCTGCTGAGCCGAGCGAGGCTCCTTCCGAGGCACCCAGCGAGGCTCCGACCGCTGAGCCCAGCACCGTTCCGTCGGTGTCTCCCAGCGAGGTTCCGACCGTGCCTGCGGTGCCGACCGCCTCCGCAGAGCCGAGCGTGCCTGCTCCGGTGCCCTCCACTCCGGCACCGACTACTCCGGCACCGACTAGCCCGGCGCCGTCTGCTCAGCCGTCCACCCCCGGAACCCCGGGTAACCAGTGCGTGCCCGGTCAGATTGACGGCCGCACCAAGATTTCGCACGGCCACCTGGACATTCAGGCGACCCTGAAGGATCGCCAGCTGTCCGTGGGTCTGCGCGATGACAGCGGCATCATTGATGCTGATTCGACCGTGCGCCCGCTCGATTCGGTCGTGTGGACGGTCAGCGAGAACGCCCGCCGTGTGCGTACCGAACGTATGGCTGATGAGAAGCTGAACTTCATGGGCCCGGTCGGCACCGCCTTCTACGGCCTGCCGCAGACCCAGCAGAGCGGCCTGCCCTGGCCCGGCTACAACACGCAGGACATTGACTACTCGCAGCTGCGCGGCCCGGTGCGCCTGCACGTGGTGCCGAAGGTCATGCCTGAGGGTGCGCGCTTCGGCATGTTCACTGAGTCGCTGAACGGTGCGGATGTACTGCTGGATTCGACGACTGGCAAGACCACAATCGACATTGATTACGCGACGCACGCGCATGCGAACTGGGTGTTCTCTGAGCCCGGCCAGTACATGTTTGATGTGCACTATTCCGCGACTCTGGCTGATGGTACTGAGGTGAACAGCCCGGTGCAGCAGCTTGCGGTTGCTGTGGGTAAGAAGGCGTCGGATGCGTGCTCGTTTGAGACTGCCGTGCCGAAGGACCCGAATGCGGCTAAGGACGACTTTAGTGGTGTGCGCCGTGTGGATTCGGCAACCCCGGGCGGTACCGCTGGTGCTAACCAGCCCGGCTCCGCACAGTCTGGTGCCGCGCAGGGTGGTCAGTCCGGTCAGGCTGGTGCTTCCGGTGCCGCCGGTGATGTGAACGCGCAGGGTTCCTCTGAGGGTTCGGCTGATGGTTCTGCTGGCGGCGTGTACCCGGGTGGTATTTCCGGCGGTGGTACCGGCGGCGGCTCCCTGGGTCAGTCCGGTGTGTCTGCTGCGTCGGGTGGCGTGAGCTCCCAGCAGGGCGGCCTGGCGCGTACTGGTTTCGGTGCGGTGTCTGTGGCTGTGGGCGGCGCACTGGTGCTCGGTGCCGGCACCGTGATGGTGCTGCGTTCCCGCCGCCGCGCCTCCTAGCGCTCGCCGCGTGAGGACACGCTGATACGGTGAAGCCCCCGCGGCTGAGAGGATGACTCTCGGCTGCGGGGGCTTTGTTTTTAATTTATGAGGTTGTTATTCTTTGATTTCTTCAAAGCGGGTCGTAGTAAAATCCCGCTCTTTATTAGTTGAACGATTCGACACATGGAATAGGTATTTTTTGCCAGGCTTGACGCTCTCAACATACTCGGGAATCTTGCGACCTTCCGGAGGAGTAATCATTGTGAGCGTGCCGCACTCTTCCGTCTCAAAAAGACCTTTGGGTCTAATATCATTCATGCCGCTTACTGTTCCTCCGCGCGGTACCGAATATGCCTTAGTCACGGTACAGGTTGCGGTAATGCCATCACTGTCATCACGTAAATGTTGAGGAACAACAAAAACATGTATACAGCAAGCATTATCAAAAGGGTCAACCCTATTATTTGGCGGCGAGCATAATTAATTTCCATCGGCTCCCCTATTTATAACTTAGTGGAAAAAGGTAATCTCATTAAATGTCCCACTTCTTTAAATCAATCTTATTAAAAATTCCCTGTGCTTCCTTTTTCTTATCTTGGCGTCGATTAATCTCGTACCTAATAATAATGTAGGGGATAGAAGCAATGGACAGCACCAAAATAATTCCCCAGAAGATACTAAAGATGGTATCTAGCATGTTTTACTCCGCCTCCTGAACAGCGGCATTGGAAGAGGAATCCTCGTCTTCCTCCTCGGGAATGGTGATACCCACGGTGATGTACTTCTTCACCGACCACCCATTCATCGCTACCGAGGCAGCAAAGAACAGCGCAGGCAGCAACTCCAGACGAACCAGCGAATAGCCCACATACCCGAGCGCAATACACCCAGCCAAACCAGCCACGCCAATACACACGGCACGCAGGGTACGGTACCCCTCAGATCCCTCCTCAAAGCGGGTGCCCTGCAGGTAGAAGAGGCCCTCACGCACAACACGCAGGAACCCAGGGGCCAGGAAAAGCGCAACCGCCAGAGCCACCGGATCATAGCCTGCAGTCATGAAACTAGTCAGAGGAACCACGAGGCACAGAACCGTGAAAATAGCCGCCGACACAACGCCCACACGGGTTGAGCGCCTATTCATCTGCTCCATGCGCAGCAGGTCAGGGGCGCCGTCCTTGGGGTCGGTGCGTGTGACTAGGACAAGGACGATGGGCGACCCGGCAGCTATATACCAGGAGGCGAAGTTTGTTTCCGGGGTCCACGGAGTCGTGTCTCCCTGGAGTACACCGAAAGCCGTAAGAACCGTCAGTACAATCAAGCCCACTGCACCGAAGGAGAAAACGAAGATAAAGAAGTGGTGGAAAGGGCCACCGTTTGCTTTGCCTGCAATGCTTTCATCATGTGCCATGTCTAGAGCTAAGAGGGTCACAGGCCCCATAACGAAGAATATTGCGCCCCACGGCCAGTGTTCGACCATACCCAGCAATAAAGATGCGAGAGCCAAGAAAATAAAACTGAACCACATGAAAAGAAGCCTGGGGTCGGTTATGGCATTGATAAATGCGTTCATGCTATTTCCCTTTCAACTATTTGGACTCTGCCGCGGCACGGTCGAGGATGCGCAGCAGGTGCTCCGGGGCGTACTCGCCGCCAGATGCTGAAGCACCCACGGAGGATACGGCTGAGGGGCGCTCGCAGGCACGGCGACTGCCGCACACGCGAACGCCCCCACCCGTCACATCATCGGTTACTAGACCAGACGACCGGTTTACTTATCCATCTCGTAGACCCAGCCGCCAGCGTTGCAGTAACGCTTACCGTCCTTCTCAATGATGTAGTAGCCGGGCTCGTGGTTCTCGCACTTCTGGATAACCTCACGGGCCTCTCGGTTAGACTTTTCAAGGTTCGCGGCACGAATCTGGAAGAAAGCGAAGGTCGCAATATACGCCACCAGAACCAGCACGAGAGCAGCAATCGCCATGCCCTTACCCTTGCCGGTGCCGTTCTTGACCATGACCAGAGCGATTACAGCGAAAATAATGGTCGGGATGGTCAGGAACGAACCGATCACAAAAATGCCGGTCAGGGCGGAGATAATGCCCAGAACCAGTGCGGTTACTGCCACCCACTTCTTTTTCGGTGCCTCGACGGGTGCGCCGTATGCAGGCTGTACGGCGGGTGCCTGCTGGGTGAACTGCGGCTGCTGCGGTGCAGCCGGCTGCGGGGTGTTTTCAGACATGAAAGTCCTCATTTCGTATGTGGTTGGTGAATATCCGGAAGCGCACCACCTGCAGGTGGCGTACCTTTCCCAAGGATACTCTATGTGCTTGAAAGCTCTGACAAGTTGAATTGTCGAGTACTTTGATGGTCTATGGGTTAGGTGGCTAAAAAGTTAACTCGACGCAAGGCCCGGGTGAAGACTGGGCGACCATTCACCGGCGGGTGGTGGCGGCGCGTCCTCTTCCGGCGCGTGGTGGTGCGGTGCAGGTGTCGCCGCAGATTCCGGCTGAGGTGGCTGAGGTGCTTCACGGGATGTTGGCGGAGAACCCGGTTCAGCGTCCTGGTGCGGCTGAGGCTGCCGCTAAGTTGCGTCTTTTGGCTGAGGGTTTCGCGGCTGATACGGTGCTTCCTCGCTGGGTTGAGGTGTCTTCGGGTGCTGTGGGCTATACGCCTACGGTGGTTCACGGTGCTGAGCCTGCGGTTTCTGCGGTGCCTGGGCAGAATGTTACGGAGCTGTATGGTGCGGGCATGCCGTCACTGGGTCAGGCGCAGAATGAGACGGTTATCCGCGCTCCTTTTGTGGTGGAGCAGCCGGTATATGTGCCTGATGAGGTTGTTGAGGAAGAGGAGCCTGCCCGTTCGCCGTTGCGCCGCCCGCTGGTGTGGGGCGCTATCCTGGGTTCTTTGATTCTTGTGGGTGTGCTCGCTTTTGTCGGCTTGGGCGGCGGTAAGGGTTCGTCTAAGACGGCTGAGTCGTGGTCTGCTTCGAGCCGTAGTTCGGCGTCTCTGCCGAGTGGTTTGGGTACCCGTATTGAGGGTACGTATAACCCGCGGGATAAGAGTGCCCGCCTGACTTTTGAGTTTTCTTCGCAGAAGTCGGCTCTTCGGGGCGATATTTTGCAGGTGCTTCCCGGTGTTGAGGGTGGTTCGTGTGCTTCGGTGACGTGGGATGCCGGTCAGGTGTCTTCTGGTGTGTCGAAGAATCAGTCGAGTGTGACTGCGGTGGATGTTCCGTGTTCGTGGAATCTGTCTGGGGTGAGTATCCCGGCTAATGGTGTGGTGCAGGTTCGGGCGAATGTGTCTGCTGAGTTTAAGGATTCGCGTGCTTTTGAGGAGTGGGTGAACCGTATTGATTCTGAGACGTCGAAGGCTATTTCTGACAGGGAGGTTCGTTCGACGGCGTACCCGATTCAGCGTTTGCGGTCGATTGAGTTGCGGGTTCCTTCTCGTGTGGTGAATCAGAGTGTTTTGCCGGTGACGGTGGTTCCGGTGTGGCCCAGTGGTGCGGATGAGTTGAACCCGTTGATGGTTTTGCCGCGTACGGGTGAGTTTTCGACGCTGGTTCAGGCGATTTCTCCGGATGCGCAGTTGATTAGTTTTTCGGATGGTTGTTCGGGGCATGTGTTGGTGTCTGAGGATCAGCGGGTGGTGACGGCGCTGTCGGTGACGTCTAAGTGCCGCCTGAACGCGCAGATTGGTAATTTCACGAACCTGTCCAGCAGCGACTTCGCGATTATTACCCGCTAGCGGTGGCACTCTAGGCTAGCTGCCGCTGGTATGCAGAAAGCCCCTGGGCTGAGAGGCAATCTCTCAGCCCAAGGGCTTTTATTATATAGGACTATTTATTGGTTTTGTATTCCTTATTCCTTGATTTCTTCAAAGCGGGTCGTAGTAAAATCCCGATCCTTTTTGTCGGATGAATTTAATACGTGGAACAGGTATTTTTTGCCAGGCTTGACGGTCTCAACATACTCGGGAATCTTGCGACCTTCCGGCGGTACATACATTGTGAGAGTGCCGCATTCTTCCGTCTCAAAAAGACCTTTTGGCGTGTTGTCAGTCATGCCACTTACAATTCCTCCACGCGGCACCCAATAGGCCTTGGTCACGGTACAGGTGGCAGTAATGCCATCACTGTCATCGCGTGATTGTTGAGGGAGAATGACAAGCATATATACAGCAATCATTAGCAGAATGAGCATCATTATTTTTTGACGAAGGCCATAATTAGCACCCATTGAATACCCTTACCATAATTCTTTAACAAAAGAGAAAATTATTAAATATCCCATTTATTTAAATCAATCTTATCGAAGAACTCTCCGGATTTTTCAAAAGCGTTTGAAATGCCAGATTTTGCATGAGATCCCGTCTTTTTTGCCGTGTTAATTATATCGGATCGAGCGCTTTTTGCTTCTTCTGGACTCATCTTTAAACTTCCCTTCAATGCGCCCTTATATAGGTCATTGACGAATCCTTTTTTAAGCTTTTCTTGAAGTTCTTCTCCTGATGTTAACTTACCCTGCACGCTTGCATCATAGTAATACTGATATGTATTTTTAACCATTCCAGCGCCAGCATCAATAAGAGTATCACGCATGATATTTACAGGTTCACGCAGGATATTAGTAGACCCGCGAACAATATTATCAAGGATACTATCAGACTTATTCAAGGAATTCAGATTCAGAGAAACCTGGTATGGCGATGGTGCTGTTTCAACTGGCAGCGCCAAATTCTTAAAGGGACTGCGTTTCGAATCATAGTATCCGGGGACTCCAAATCCAGCTTTTACTAATCCACCAGTCATGGCACCTAAAGTAGACGCAAAAGTGCCAGAGGTGAACATCCCTAAAGCGGTCATTGGATTTTTATCCTTCACATTATCATCCAGATAATATGAAACTGTGTTGTTTATACCACCAGAGACACCATCTTTCACCATATCTTCTAGAATTTTATCTTCGGTCAGCTCCTGTCCAAACTTGCGAGCATAAGGGGTAAGTGTAGACCTAATCGGAGCAGTAACCTCCGCAATTGGGGCGGTTACCTTTCCGGCCATTGCAGAGATGGCCTGTTTTGCCTTTGATACCTTCTCAACTGCTTGAGTGACCTTCGTCACCCCATCGGCTAGTCTCTTTAAATTGCCCAAACCGCCGGTTACCAAACCTGTTATGGCGCCAGCAACAGCTCCCTTCCAAGCTTCATTAACAGCCTTCGACCAGTCAACCTTTCCGCCGGAAGCTTTCTGCTCGATTACTGACATGCCAGCACCCATCAATGCACCTGATGCCGCACCGAATGCGGCACCACCCAGAGGTCCCAAGCCAGTACCAATAGCACCAACTACAACACCGGCAATAACCATCGCACCGCCAGCCACGTACTCCCAGTTGTTCCTAACCCAACCAGCGATACCAGAAGGTCTCGCTTGCTTCTCAAACTCCTCAATTGATACCGGCGACAAACCCCACGGATCCACCAAAGAAACCGGGTTACCACCCACCAGCGAGAACGGGTCAGAACCCCAACCAGCACCCACCGGCGCAGCCAAAGGATCAGGCGCCGTAAAGCGAGCCACACGCGAATCCACCACGCGGGCACCCAACACCTCAAAACCGGTAGAGCCCAGTACCACACCCGAAGCGGTAGAAACACCAACCAGCGAATCCGGCAACACCGGCGTAGCACCAGCAGAAGCACCCTGAGCAGAAGGCACAGCAGGCGCAGCAACACCCAAAGAAGCCCAACCATACGGATCCAACAGACCGGCACCAGAACCAGCACCAGGCACCAACGAACCCACAGAAGGCAACGACGAGCCGCCCACACCCAGCACACGCGGAACAAACGAATTCTCATCCCACACCAGCGGGTGCATCACCGAAGCAGCAAAACCAGCCACAGAACCAACACCAGCACCGGCACCAGTACCGGTTGAGGGTACACCAAACTCGGGTACACCAGCAGACGCACCACCGGCAGCAAGCACACGACCATCAGTAGAAGCACACAACAGGGAGAAGGACACAGCCGAATCCTCAGCAGAACCCCACGACGCCACCGAGTTCACAAACCCAGCCGCACCATAGGTCAAGGACGAGCCGGAACCATCCGAAGAAACCTGCAGAAGACGCGAATCATTACCGTCATACGAGAACACGCTCGTCGAGACCGGAACCAAAGTGACGCCCTCAACCTCCACGGAATCCGGGCACTGCGGAAGCCACGCCTGAGCGTCCTCAACAGCAGAGGCAAGTTCAGCCGGCTGGGAATCAGCCTTAGCCTCATCCTGCACACCGTAGAGGCATACTGCGCGAACGCGGGCACCCTCATCAGTGACCAGCACCTTCACCCAAGCATTCTGCGGCTGGGCGCTATCAAAGTACTCAACACACACCAGCGCGCCAGCAGCATCATAGGTCCAACGCAGAGTCTCAGTACCGCGAACGGCAGAAGAGAGCATCTGCGCGTCAGTGTAGGTGTACATGACCAGACCAGCAGGCGAATCCACACCGCTAATACGACCCAAATCATCACGAATAATCTCAGTGTGCAGAGCCTCAGAAGAGTCTGCCTCAGCGGGCTGCTCGGTCACAGAGGTCATGTGCGCACCACGGTAACCAAACTCACGAACCCAAGTACCCGCCAAATCAGACACCTGCGCACGCACCAGCGCATCTACCGCGTTGTACTCGAAAGAAGACTCCACGCGAGACTCAGAGGTAACGGCGGTTCCATCCAGGCGGTACGCGGTGATGTCAGTCTGCTTGACCATGCGGCCAGCGGCATCATACGCATAAGCGCTCGAGCCCAGAGGGTGCACAAACTCAGTGCGCAGACCGTCAGCATCGTAAGCGTAGGACAGCTCATAGCCGCCAGCCTCGTCCATGTACGCGGTACGGAAAGACTCCGGAATCTGAGCACCAAACTCACGGCGCTGACGAACCAGACGGCCCAAGCGGTCATAAGACTCGACGGTCACCACGGGAGCACCAAACGCATCAACGCCCCAGAGAATAATGAGGAAGGTGCGCATGGTGGTGGGTTCTCGTTTCGTGTGGTTGGTGAATATCCGGAAGCGCGCCACCGGCAGGCGGCGTACCTCCTTCAAGGATACCCCGGGTGCGAATCATCCTAGACCGTGCGCTTTGGTGCATAATGTTCCTCAACCCACGGTGCTCCACGGTTTAGCTGGCTGCAGGTTCAGCCTCCGGGTCCTCCTCGTCATCCTTCTCGGGGATAGCAACACCCACGGTCACGTACCTCTTCACCAGCAGGTACGAGGCGATCACCGGCACCACGTACACCAGCGACAATCCGCTACCGGACTGCACAACATCAGCAGCAAGACGGACCGCCGCCAAACATCCACCCAAACCCACCAGGGCTACGCAGAAGCCACGCAACACGCCATACCCGGCAGTACCCTCCTCAAAGGTCGCGGCCCACAGCTTGAACAGAGTGCGGCGCACAAAAATCAGGAAGACCGGCACCAGGCACAGCACCACCGAAACACCCACAGGCTCATAACCGGCAGCAGCGAATGAAACCACCGGAATAACCAGGCAGAGGAGCACCATCAGGGCGCTCACACCCAGCACCACGGTGCGCACATACCGGTTGATGCGCTCCATACGGTGCAGGTTAGGGATCTCCTCGCTCGGCTGCGCGGCATTGTAGAAGAACAGCAGCAGAACCAGCGCGGACACCACCACATACCAGGGCGCGAAATTGATACCGTCCACCTGCGGGGTGAAAGCAACCGGCGGGACACCCACCAGGGAGAGAGCAGCAAGCAGAACAATCGCGGCAACGCAGAACGTGCCCACCGTCAGCAGAAAGTAATGGTACGCGCCGCCGTTCTTTGCATCCTGCACACCGTGCTCACGCGTGCCGTCAATCATCACGACGGAAAACAGCATCGCGGAGATGGATAGGATGCTCCACGCGTACTCGCCCGTCATGACGGGGACAAGCAGGAGGAGCAGGGACGCAGAGAACAGAATCCACAGGAGTACTCGCTGCAGTGTGGGTGAGGACGCGATGGCCTCTCCAATAAAGTCGATAATAAATTCGCCGATAAAGCTCACGGTGGGATCCTTTCTGCGGGGGTGGGGTTACTCTTTGATCTCTTCAAAGCGGAGGACGCTGAAGTCGAATTCATCGTTGCGGGTTAGCAGAGACTTATATGCCCTGTATTTCTTGCCCGTCTTGAAGTTCTGGAGGTAGGGGTAGATACGTTCTCCATCGGGGGCGTTCGATGTTGTGATGATTCCGCACTCCTCTGTTTCGAATTCGCCGGAGATTGAGTAGGGGTCCTCATGTTCAACGATTTCTACTGACGTAACAGTGCAGATAGTGGAGTCGTTGTACGGATTGACATAAGAAATGAAATATAAGGATGCGGGAAATGCCAGAAGGCACAACATCAGTAGGATTCTCTCGCAGTCACGCCAAATATCGCTAGCCTTTGAACGAAGAAAATTCTTGAAAGCGACTTTCTTTGTGGGCTTCTTCGTGATAATAGATTTTTTCTTTGGGTAACCATTTTTCTTTGAACTGTTTCTTTTCTTTGAAACATTCTTTTTCCTTGGGGAGTTCTTTTTCACTGCTTTTCACCTTCTTTCTGGGCTAGAGGCTGTTGCTCTGTGATATCTTCAAAGCGGGTTGCCTCAAAGAGCTGCACTCATGGTGTGTACGTCCTTGTGCGGTAGTGGTTGGTGAATCATGCTCGCTACGGCGAGGTGGCGGGCACATCCTTAGCCTATCGCACGGTATCTGACCAGAAGGTTAACTGGGTGCAAGGCTTGGGTGAAGACTGGGCAACCATTCATCAGAGGACCGGGATCCGTGCGTGACCGCCCAATTTCCTTAGCTGCAATGAGGGGGCTGCCCCTCCTGCATTGTTGAAGGTGAAGGGTAGTACGAAATGGTCCGCTGATTTCATATGGAAGGCCCCAGGCAGTGCGAGTTGAAGACTCGCGCCACCCGAGGCTTTACACACGGGGCTTTATTTAGGGCTCATGAGCTGGTTATTCTTTGATTTCTTCAAGGCGAAGAGTGTCAAAGTTTCTATCATCATTTCTCGTGCTCCATGCTTTATACATCTTATATTTCTTCCCCACCTGAATTTCAGAAACATACCTTGGAATATTTTTACCTTCCGGCGTGACATACATTTCAACAACACCACATTCATCTGTCTCAAAAATACCTTTGGGAGAAGTGTCAGTCATGTTTGACACCTGACCCCCAACAATTTCAACTCTAGCTGATTTCACGGTGCATACAGCATATGAATTTTCATCTTCGATGTGCGTTGTATAGTGCATGAATGTAAACAATAACCCCATACCCAGAACAAGACTAATGAAAATTCTAAATTCCGGGGATGTGAGTTTCTTAATCCATGGGAACATTGTTTTCCTGCTTTCAGTGCCTTGTCTGGTGGCTTCTCCGTAGGTTCTGGAGCTGCAAACGGTCATTCCTTAATCTCTTCAAAGCGGGTCGTTACAAAATCTTGATCTTTCTTAGGTGAACGATTAGACACGTGGAATAGGTACTTTTTTCCTGGCTGCGCCGTCTTGACATATGCGGAAATCTTACAACCCTCAGGGGGTTCAAACATCGTGAGCGTGCCGCATTCTTCTGTCTCAAAGACGCCCTTCAAACCAATGTCAGTCATGCCACCAAGGTCCGTTCCGCGACGCTCTTGCGTGTACGCCTTAGTCACGGTGCAGGTGGCGGTGAAACCGTCACTGTCATCACGCAGATTTATAGGAATAATAAAAAAGATATACCCAACGCACATCGTCAGAAAAAGCATTGTTATTCTTTCTGACCATTTGTTATGAGATTCCATCGCTCACCTCATTAGTCTTCCTGGATTTCTTAGCCTGCCGCGCTTCGCGGCGCGCCTCCTCACGCGCCTGCTGACGCTCCAACCTACGCGCCTCATTACGAGTAGCCCGGCGGCGGCGCTTCTGACGCTCACTCTTCGTCTGCCCAACAACATACTTCGTCTTACACAAGTCATAAAACTGGGCATAAATATCGCGCGAAGAGCCATACATCCCCACCACACTCATCACATCCAGACCGTCCTCCTCAGCCCAGTGCCCGTGATCGTCACGGTACAGCACCTGCGCCATAAGAATCGTCGCATCAAACTGATACGGGTCGAAGCTGCAAGTACGCTTACCCATCTCAGTGCTGCCGATGCGCAAGAACCCGTTCTTGCCGTTGTTCTCCACATGGGCAAACGTGATGGAGGGGTAGGTGAAAGTGCGTTCCTTCCACCGCCAATTACGCCACCGCACGTGGTCCTCACGCAACTCGAGGTAGAAGGCGTAGCAGTGGTTCAGAGGAATAGCACCCAGCAGACCAAGCCCAAAGGCGCCTATGAATAGTAGAACCCATTGATTAACAATCTCTTGGTTGCCGGAAGGACGCGGATATCCAAGGCTCAGCCAAATAATAGGCCAGATGATGAACCCAAGGATTGTGGCGCTCCAAGAGAAGAGAAATCCAAAAAGGGGCCTCTTCTGCCTCTTGTTTAGGGTGGGTTTGCCGAGCTTAATACGGATACCCGGTACTAGGGCGACGATGAGTCCTCCGAGGGCTCCGTCTTCAACAGCGCTCATAGTATGTACGTCCTTGTGCGGTGGTTGGTGAATCGCGCCCGCCCCGGTGGTGGCGGGCACATCCTTAGCCTATCGCACGGTATCTGGACGGGAGGTTAACTCGACGCAATGCTCGGGTGAAGACTCGGCAACCACTTCGCAGATAGCCCGAATCCGTGCTTAACCACCCGATTTCGTTAGCTACTCTGAGAACGAACCCGCACCCTCCGCGCTGTTGCCGGAAGGCTGCGGGTCACCGATAAACAGAAAGGTTAGTGAACGACCATGATAATTACCTACACCATGGCTGCCGTATGGGGCGTGCTAAGCCTTGGGCTGATGTACAAAATCTGCCGCGCCGCTATCGTCCATGAGATGAGCCGCCGCCATGACAAGAAGCTACGCGCCGAAAACATCCACATCATCCGAGGCAAGCTTCGCAATATCATCCTGGCCGGCTTTGTAGCTCTCATATTTCCTGTCGGAATGTTCCTAATGCACCTACTCGGCGACATGGGATTCCACCTTTTCTACGACATCGCAGTGTTCTGCGCCATGTGCATGGCTATCTGCTTCTTCTACGGACCTGTTGAGGATTACACCGAAATCTCGCCGGAAGGAATCGAAAGGGGCGAATCATTTCTAGACACGGTCTTCTACCCACTCAACGCAATCGATGCAGTCTCATACAGCCAGGCCTCTGATAGTGACGAGTCAGACAGCGTTACTTTTAAAACAAGATCAGGCAAGACAATTACGAATTTCAGCCCCGGCGATGACGGTTACTACCTCCTCGCAATGACCCGATTCAGGATCGAAAACGACCGCTGGCCAGACATGAACAACCCCAAAGAAGCCGCCCAGGTTAGGGCGTGGATGAACTGGAGCTCCACCATCCCGCACATCAAGGACAAGGAAATCAGTAGCCTCGCCGAAGTAGACATGTAGCCCGCAATTTAGGCTGTTTTCAGCCCATTTTTAGTGCGTGCCTGGCGTGTTTCTCAACCAATATTTCCGCAATTTATCTGCCGGAAAAACGTTGACTAGCCCGCATGGTCTAACCCTCAACTAGAAGGTGCACTCTGCGCGCAAAAACATTAACGTTGAGGCTTACAATAAGAAATGGTTAATGCACAGCCGCACGCCGTGCACACGCCACGTCACTTCACAGAAACACCAACCCCGAAAGGCATATCATGGCCACCAAGAAGTCCGCACGCCTCACCCGCCGCGCAGCACTCGCCGCCGCAGGCGCAGGCGCAGCAACCGCCCTCGGCGCACTGCTCACCCCCGCACAGGCAACCACCTACCGCCCCACCGTGCGCCGCACCCCCTACAACGGCTACTACTCGCACCGTTACGGCCGCCGCGGCCGCATCGTTATCAGCGACTACTACGGCAGCTCCTACAGCCACTACTATTACGGCGGCTAAAAAATACCAAGCCCAATAAACATATACTGGAAGACGGCGCTACACTCACGTAGTGCCGTCTTCCCGTTAGATGCCGCAGGCATCACCCGCACCACGGTGCGGAACCACACCACAGATAGAGAGAAAAATGAAGAACGTAACCCGCCGATCCGCACTCGGCCTGTTTGCCGCAGCCGGTGGCGCAACCCTCCTGGCGGCATGCGGTTCGCAGTCCCAGGCATCCAGCGGCTCTGCATCTGCATCCGGTAGCGCTTCTACCTCGGACGCCGAAGTTAACAACGCACGCGCCGACTACTCCGGTCCCGCTGTCCTGGACGGTTACACCTCCAAGCCTGCTGACTACCAGCTGGCGACCCGCACCGAGCCGGCCAAGAACGTGCCCGTGCCGACCAAGCCCGCCGTCGCTAACGAGAACAGCGTGGAGGGCCTGTACCAGTCCATCGCGTTCTTCGGCGCAGCCATGGAATACTACATGCGTACCGGTAAGACCGAGCCCCTGCGTGAAAGCGCCATGGACAAGAGCGAACTCAAGTCGATGCTCGAGCCGGAAGATGGCACCCTCGGCGAAAAGCTGGTCAAGGGCGAAGTCTGGATGCACGACCCGACCGTCACCATCACCCTGCTCTCCGCACAGCCCACCCGTGACGGTAAGGCATACACCTGGAATGCTCGCTTCACCCTTACCCGCGGCGAATTCATGGCATCTAAGGATAAGGTTCTGGAGGTCCCCGAAAGCGGTCGTGAGAACGTCAACGAGCGTACCCTGCGCGGTGTTTACGAGAACGGTGCGTGGAAGCTGACTGGCATGAAGTCTGAATCTGAGGCTTCTGCATCGGCTTCTGCTTCCTAAAAGCTTCAGTCTAGAAGCGCATAGCTTCTACACCTAAAAGGCGCCCGCCCCGTGGAATAAACCCACGAGGCGGGCGCCACCACCGTAGATAGAGAGAACCCATGAAGAACGTAACCCGCCGATCCGCACTCGGCATGGTTGTAGCCGCCGGTGGCGCAACCCTCCTGGCAGCGTGCGGTGCTCAGCCGCAAGCAACCAGTGGCTCCGCGTCTGCATCCGACAGCGCAGCCGGTAGCGTATCTGCTTCCGCGTCGGCATCCAAGAGTGTTCGTAGCGACTACTCCGGTGTTGCAGTCCTGGAGGGCTACACCTCCAAGCCTGCTGACTACCAGCCTGGAACTCGCACCGAGCCGTCCAAAAATGCACCCGTGCCCGTGAAGCCTGCTGTTGTCAACGAGAACAGCGTAGAGGGTCTGTATCAGTCCATCGCGTTCTTTGGCGCAGCCATGGAATATTACATGCGCACCGGCAAGACCGAGCCGCTGCGTGAATGCGCACTCGATAACTCCGAGTTGAAGAACTTCCTCGAACCCGATGCGCGTTCCCTGGGTGCTGCTTTGCAGCAGGGTAAGATGTGGATGCATGACCCGGCTGTCACCATCACCATGCTTACCCCGCAGCCTGAGCGTGATGGCGATACCTACAACTGGGATATTCGCCTGACCATGGACCCCGGCGAGTTCATTGCAAGCAAGGAACGCGTGCAGGAGGCCCCCTCTGAATCGGAACGTAAGGATGAGGTGAAGCGTACCCTGCACGGTGTCTACGAGAACGGCGCGTGGAAGCTGACCGGTATGCGTAATTCTTCTTCCTCTTCTTCTGCATTGGCTACCGCTTCGGCTTCTGCTTCCTAAAACTCAGAAGCCTAGAAGCGTATAGTTTCTGAAATAGAAAGGCGCCCGCCCCGTGGAATAAACCCACGAGGCGGGCGCCTTTCTTATATACGCAATAAAGCATATACCCTTATCGGGGTGCTACCAGATGCGCACGCGCTCCTCCGGAGCCAGGTACAGTGCATCGCCCTCAGAGACACCAAACGCCTCATAGAACTCATCAATATTGCGTACCACACCGTTCACACGGAACTCATCCGGCGAATGCGGATCCACCGAAATCATCACCTCAGCATGCTGCGGGCGGGATTTCGTGCACCAGCCGCGAGCATTCGAGAAGAAGAAACGCTGAATACCGGTCATGCCGTCAATCACCGGTGCGTCATCCAGCGACTCAATACCCTGCTTCTTCAAAGCCAGACGGTACGCCTTCAACGCAATAGACATGCCAGCCAGGTCGCCAATGTTCTCGCCCAGAGTCAGCTCACCGTTCACGTGGAACTTCGGGTCCAGACCCACCGGAATGTACGCGTTGTACTGCTCCACCAGGGCTGCGGTACGCTCCTTGAACTTCGCGTAATCCTCCTCAGTCCACCAGCTCTCCAGCTTGCCGTCACCGTCATAGCGGGAACCCTGATCGTCAAAACCGTGACCAATCTCGTGGCCAATAATCATGCCGATATTGCCGTAGTTCGCCGCATCGTCAGCATCCGGATTGAAGTACGGCGGCTGCAGAATCGCTGCCGGGAACACAATCTCATTCGCCGGCGGCATGTAGTACGCGTTCACGGTCTGCGGAGTCATCAGCCACTCCGACTTATCCACCGGCTGACCCTTACGGGCAATCAGCCAGTCAGCATCAAACGCACCGGTACGGCGCAGGTTCTCGAACAGGTCACCGGGAACGAGCTCCAGTGCGGAGAAGTCACGCCACTTATCGGGGTAACCAATCTTGGTGACGAACTTCGACAGCTTCTCCAGCGCCTTCTGGCGGGTTGCCTCAGTCATCCAGTCCAGCGACTCAATAGACTCGCGGTACGCCTCAAGGAGGTTGCCGACCAGAACCAGCATCTTCTCCTTGTGCGAAGGCGGGAAGTGCACAGCCACATACTCCTGGCCAATCTCCTCACCCAGAGCCTTCTCGACAGCGCCCACGCCGCGCTTCCAGCGCTCACGAATCTGCTGAGTGCCGGAAAGGGTCTTGCCGTAGAAGTTGAAGCTCTCCTGAACCAGCTCGTCGTACATGAACGGCGCGCGCGAACGCAGAACGGTCCACACAGCCCACAGCTTCCAGCTCATCAGCGGGATGGAGGTGAACAGCTTAGCCGCACCCTCAAAGAAGGACGGCTGAGCCACAATAACCTGACCCAGGGTCTCCGGGTCGGCACCCAGAGCCAGCAGCCACTGGGAGAACGGGAAGCCGGGGAACTTCTCGTCTAGCTCGGTCGCCTGGTACGGGTTGTAGGTTGCCTCAGCGTCGCGGTTCTCCACGACGTTCCAGTGCAGGCGAGCCAGCTCCGACTCGTGAGTGAACACCAGCTGAGCCGCCTGCTCCGGGGTCAGGCCGAAGCCTTCAGCCAGACCGGTCAGCTCAAACATGCGGGCAATATGCTCAACATACGCCGCGCATGCAGCCTCGTGCTTCTCTTCACGGTAGTAGGATTCATCCGGCAGGCCCAGACCCGACTGGTACAGGAAGAACGTGTAATTCTTCGGGTCCTTCGGGTCGTTGCTGGTGTACCAGGCGAACAGCTGCGGCAGACCCGCACGAGACAGGAGTGCCAAGGTCACAGCCAGGTGGGAGGGGGTTGCCGAGTTCAGAATCGGGGCGATCTCCTTCAGCAGCGGCTCCAGGCCGTCCGCCTCAATCTTCTCAACATCCATGAAGGAGTTGTACAGCGCGCCAATACGGGACTCCGGCTGCTCCTTCGCGATCTTCTCCACCAGCTCACGCACGTGCTTCTCTGCGTTATCGCGGAGGGTGTACAGGCCGCCGTCCTTGGGGCGGTCCGCCGGGATTTCGTGGGTTGCCAGCCACTTACCGTTGACGTGGCGGAAGAAATCGTCGCCCGGCTTGACGGTTTCGTCCACCCATTCTTTAGTGATTCCAGAGTTAGTAGTCATGGTTCCATTCTAGGTTCTTAACGTAAGAAGCCACACGATTACCGACAAGCCACCATATGGTGACTCACCAGCAAACGTGTGGCTTCCCTACACGAAAGACCGGACAATTATGCCTGAGCCGCCAGCTTCTCTGCGCGCTCAGCCATCAGACGCTTCTCAGCACCGTTAACCAGCCAGAGGAACAGAACAGCCAGACCCGAGCACACAATCATGAAGACGAACGCGGTGCCCCAACCCCAGTGGTCAACAATGATGCCGATACCGGCAGAAGCCAGGGTTGCACCCAGTGCGTAACCAAACAGGCCGGTGAAGCCCGCAGCGGTACCCGCAACGTGCGAGGGGGACAGGTCAATAGCCTGCAGACCAATCAGCATAACCGGGCCGTAAATCAGACCACCAATCAGAGCCAGCGCAACGTACGCAATCCACAGCGGCGCATCCGAAGAAGGCAACCAGTACAGCAGGATCGCACCAACGGTCGCAAGCAGGAACAGGATACCCGCGGGGGAGCGGCGACCCTTGAACATGCGGTCAGAAACGTAACCGCACAGGACGGTGCCGCCAATACCGGCAAGCTCCAGAATCGAGAAGCCCGCAATACCACCCTCAAGGGAAGCGTGGCGCACATCGTGTAGGTACTTCGGCGCCCACACCAGCACGCCGTAACGCAGGGTGTACACGAACACGTTTGCCAGAGCCAGGTACACCATAGTCGAGTTGGTCAGCACGTGCTTACGGATGGTGGTCCAGGTGGACTCTGCACGATCCTCAGCGGTGGACTCAACCTTGTGCGGGTCGTTGCGGTACACGTCAACGGTGGGCAGACCCTCAGCCTCGGGGTTATCACGAATCAGCAGCCACGCCACGAACGCCAGAACGAAGCTGATGACGGCCGGGAACCAGAATGCAACCTCCCAGGTCTTACCGAACAGGGAGAAGCCCCAGGCCACCAGCAGGCCGGACAGCGCACCACCGACGTTGTGGGCGGTGTTCCACCACGAAACCTTCGCGCCGCGCTCGCTGGTGGAGAACCAGTTCACGAGCACGCGGCCCGAGGGCGGCCAGCCCATGCCCTGGAAGATGCCGTTGAAGACCATGATGGTCGCCATGATGGAGGCGATAGCGGCACCGTAGCCTGCCGCACCCGCGCCTTCACCCATGTAACCGGTCATTGCCAGCAGGATGTTTGCAACACCCGAGAGCACCAGACCGATGGGCAGGAACAAACGCGCGTTCGAGCGGTCAGAAATCATTGCGGTGAAGAACTTGCTGAAGCCGTAAGCCAGCAGCAGTGCCGTGGACAGTGCACCAATTGCTGCGTTGCTGAAGCCAAGTTCCTTGGTCAGAATCGGGGTGACCAGCGGGACGTTGTTACGAATCAGGTAGAAGGTCGCGTAACCGATGAAGATACCCATGAAGACCTGTAGGCGCATGCGCGGGTACTTTGCATTAACTTCAGCCTCGCTCAGTTGAGGCTTGGGCGCCGGAATTGCGAGCCAGCGGGGTACAGAACCCTTCTTCTTCTTTGATGAAGTGGTAGTAGTCATGCTGGAATTCTAAAAACGAATTCTTATAAAAATGCTAATCCGATGGGCATATGTGCATAGTCTTGCTTGTTAAGGTGAACGGATATTCAGAACGTTTATTCTTTAAATAGCGGTTGTTCCCTGAAATTCCGGGGAAGCCTAAAGATGCTGTGATGCATATCTAGCTACTGGGCAACATTGCCACAGGTTAGTCAATGAATATAAATACTTTCCCCGTTGAGTAAGTATGTGTTTTGGTCAGACCACACTTAAATTTAGAGTAATTTATACCCTAAGTTCAAATAAAAACCACCTCAACACCGCTAAATCAGCACCCAAAACGGCACAGAAAACCCGCCCGCACGGTGCAGAAGAATCCGTGCGGGCGGGCCCGTTATCTATCCCCAAAAGTTCGGCATACAGCCGGTACGCATACCGGCTCGAAGCCGAACAGCCGCCACCTGCCGCAGGTCACCGCGAGCAAACCATCATCCGGTCAACCCGCAGCAGGCAGCGGAACCAAGAGGCGCCTCCTAGAGGGACGCGCGAATCGCCTTGGTGGCGTCCACCAGGTGACGCAGAGACTGCTTGGTCTCCTCGTAATCACGAGTCTTCAGGCCGCAGTCAGGGTTCACCCACAGGTCAGCAATGGTGCCGTAACCAATCGCAGCCTTCAGCAGGG
>ERZ1674037.45-NODE-45-length-18923-cov-6.406031_pt1 | contig 18923 bp, 15 predicted proteins | sample MGYA00581136_ERZ1674037 | MGnify/ENA primary metagenome ERZ1674037 (study PRJEB41354, sample SAMEA4873341) | human saliva metagenome | biome: human-associated habitat [ENVO:00009003]; feature: mouth environment [ENVO:08000002]; material: saliva material...
AGTTCGTCTCCGTCACCCACTCGATCCCCGACGCGCTCGCGGTCTTCGTGCGCACGCAGGCCGGCAAGGTGCTCATCACGGGCGACTTTAAGATGGACCAGCTGCCCCTGGATCGTCGCCTCACCGACCTGCGGGCCTTCGCTCGCATGGGTGAGGAGGGCGTCGACCTGTTCATGGTGGACTCCACGAATGCGCTGGTGCCCGGATTCATCACGCCGGAGCGCGAGATCGGCCCGGTCCTGGATCAGGTGTTCGGCGAGGCGACCGGCCAGATCATCGTTGCGTCCTTCGCCTCCCACGTGCACCGCGTCCAGCAGGTCATCAACGCCGCCGCCCACCACGGGCGCCGTGTCGCCTTCGTGGGTCGCTCCATGGAGCGCAACATGCGCATCGCGGAGGAGAAGGGGTACCTGTCGATTCCCGAAGGCGTCATCGTGGATCTGAAGGACATTGGCGAGCTGGCGCCCTCCCAGCGCGTCTACATGGCCACCGGTTCGCAGGGCGAGCCGATGGCGGCCCTGTCGCGCATGTCGGTCGGCTCGCACCGCTCGGTTCGAATTGAGCCGGGTGACATGGTGGTCCTGGCTTCCTCGCTGATCCCCGGCAACGAAAACTCCGTGTATCGCGTCATCAACGACTTGACCCGCCTGGGTGCGCGCGTCGTGTCGAAGGAGAACGCGAAGGTGCACGTATCCGGCCATGCGAGCGCCGGCGAGCTCATCTACTGCTACAACATCGTTCAGCCCAAGAATGTCATGCCGATCCACGGCGAGGTGCGTCACCTGGTGGGCAACGGGCAGCTGGCCGTCAAGACCGGCATCGACCCGCAGAACGTTGTCCTGGCCGAGGATGGCGTGACCGTCGACCTCAAGGATGGCGTCGCGCGTGTGTCGGGCGTCGTGCCCTGCGAGTACGTGTACGTCGATGGTCGTTCGATCGGCGAGATTTCCGAGGACGAGCTGGCGACGCGCCGCACCCTGGGGTCGGAGGGTTTCATCTCCATCTTCGCGGTCGTCGAGCACGACTCCGGCATGGTGCTGGCCGGGCCGGAGATCCGCGCGATCGGCATGGCCGAGGACGATTCGGTGTTCGAGGAGATCCTGCCCGACGTCGCCAAGGCCCTGAAGGATGCGGCGGCTCCCGGCGGCCAGGACCCCTACGTTCTGCAGCAGGCGATGCGCCGCGTCATCGGGCGCTGGGTTGCGCGGCGCCTGCGTCGCCGTCCTATGATCGTTCCGGTGGTCACCGAGCAGTAGCTCGCCGCCATTGACGAGGCCGTGGCTGCCCTCGGGGGAGCGCGGATAACAGGGAAGGAAAGTCTGTGTCGGGTCGTTTCATTTCGACGCACTCTGTTGCTCTGGTGCTGCCGATGCACATCGCGTACATGCCGGATCGCGGGGGCTCCGTGCACGCCGACGCCGCCAGCTCGCGGCCCGGCGGCGGTTTTACGACCCTGTGTGCGGCGGCCGCCATGGGCGTTCCGGCCGCGGCTGCATCGCCCCTGGGCACGGGCCCAAACTCCTTTGCTGTGCGCCAGCAGCTCGTCGAGGCCGGCGTCGAGGTCCTGACCCCCGAACTGGTCGGTGACATCGGCGTCGTCATTCAGCTGATCGACGAGGACGGAACGATGCGATCGGTTGTCACCGCCGGGGTCGAGTCCGAGCCCTCGCGCTCCGCCCTCGAGTGCATCGAGCTGTGCGAGGGGGACGTGGTCCACGTGGCCGCCTCCGACATGACGAACGCGCACGCGGCCGTCGAGCTGAGCGAGTGGGCTGCCGCCCTACCGCCCTTCGTCACGCTGGTTGTCTCCGTGTCGCCTGCGGTCGCCCAGGTGCCCGTCGAGGCCTGGGAGACAATCTTCCCGCGAGCCGATGTCGTCACGATGAACAGCTGGGAATCCTCTGCCCTGGCCGGCATCCTCGACGCGCACCGTCACGGCTCCACGATCCGCTCCTACCTGCGTCCCGACGCGGCCACCGTGTGCCGCTCGGGCGATCAGGGCTGCGAGCTCCAGACCAGCGCGGATGGCCCCATCATCCACATTCCTGCCTTCGACGTGCGCGTCGCCGACACCGCGGGCGTGGGGGACACCCACATCGCGGAGATGTGCGCCGGCCTCCTTTTGGGCTACGACCTGGAGACCGCCTGCCTCATGGCGAATGCGGGAGCCGCCCTGGCCGTCTCCCACGAGTCCGCGCTACCCGTGCCCACACGAGCCCAGGTGGAAAACGTGCTCGAAACCGGCGTTGTTACGAACATCTTGCACTGAGCCCGCGCGGCGCGCCTCCTGCCCGGGAGGGGAGTGGACGATATCGTGGAGCAATCATGGCACAATCGTCTCCACGCTCCTCCTCCGGTAAGGCCCCCGCGCGCCCGCGCACCAAGGCCGGCTCCTCTCAGGCCGGCGCCCCCAAGGGCTCGTCCTCACGCGCGTCGGGTGCTCCCGAGCCCACCCAGCCCGGCTTCCTGGCTCGTTTCTTCGCAGCCGTCGCGCGCGCGGGAGTCGGCGCCGCGCGCGCCTGGAAAGCCACGGATCCTCAGGTCAAGCGCGACGCCGCGGCCTTCGTCGCCGTCGCCGCATCGATCGTTATCGCCCTGCGCGAGTGGTTCCAGATTTCCGGCGAGGCCGGGGACGCCATCCACGCTGCCTCCGCGGGACTCGTAGGTATCTTCTCCGTCGTCCTGCCCCTCCTCCTCATCGCCCTGGCCGGCGAACTCGTCTCGGCGCGCTCGGGGCGCTCCGCCCTGCCCCACCATGTGGCAGGCGGCATCGGCATCACGATGGCCCTGACCGGCCTCGTCCACATTTCGCGCGGTAACCCCGGGATGGGGGACGATCCCGGGCTCGACGCGGCGGGCGGCCTGCTCGGCTGGTTCATCGCCCGCCCCCTCGCCCTCCTCCTGTCCGGGTGGGGTGCGGGCGCCCTGCTCGTCCTGCTCCTGGCCTACTCCATCCTGCTGGCCACCCGCACCGCCGTCGCCGACGTTCCGGCGCGCCTGCGTGACCTCGCCGCGCGCCTGAGCGGGGAGCGAGCGCACGGCGACGCCCCGAAGACGCAGGCGGACTCTGACCCCGCCAAGGAGGCGCGCCGCAAAGGCCGCAAGGATCTGGCCGCCGGCGACGACGCCTTCCTCGACGAATACGACGGGGACGAGTCCTTCCGCCAGGCCGCCGACACGCAAGCCGTCGGCCAGACGCGCCTGCTGCAGTCCGGCCCCGTGCCGGTGGCCGCGCCCGACCCGTCCACCGCGCCCCGGCCTCGTCCCGCGACGCCCGACGCGCCCACCGAGATGCTCACCCAGATGCGTCCCGCCGTGGCCCCGCAGCCCGAGCAGGTACCCGCGCACGTGCCCGAGCCCGAGGAAGAACCTGCGCCCCCGCCGATCACCGACGAGCCCGAAGGCGCCTTCCAGCCCAACCTCGACGACTCGATCAGCTACACGCTGCCGTCGGAGGACCTCCTTGTCTCTGGGCCCCCGCACATGACGCGCTCGGCCGTCAATGACCAGGTCGTCGCGGCCCTGGGCCAGGTCTTCGCCGACTTCAACGTCGACGCACGCGTCACCGGGTTTTCGCGCGGCCCGACGGTCACCCGCTACGAGGTTGTCCTCGGCGCGGGCGTCAAGGTCGACAAGCTCACCAACCTGTCGAAGAACATCGCCTACGCGGTGGCCTCCGCAGACGTGCGCATCCTCGCGCCGATCCCCGGCAAGAGCGCCATCGGCATCGAGATCCCCAACGCCGACCGCGAAAACGTGGCCCTCGGCGACGTCCTGCGCTCCGCGGCCGCCCGCCGCAACCAGCACCCGCTCGTCGTCGGCGTCGGCAAGGACGTCGAGGGCGGCTACGTGGTCACCAACTTGGCCAAGACCCCGCACATGCTCGTGGCCGGCCAGACAGGTTCGGGTAAGTCTTCCTTTGTCAACTCTATGATCACCTCGATCATGATGCGTGCCACGCCCCAGCAGGTGCGCATGATCCTGGTCGACCCCAAGCGCGTGGAGCTCACGATCTACGAGGGCATCCCGCACCTCATCTCGCCCATCATCACCGACGCCAAGAAGGCCGCCGAGGCCCTCGAATGGGTCGTCAAGGAGATGGACGCGCGCTACGACGACCTGTCGGACTACGGCTTCAAGCACATTGACGACTTCAACAAGGCGGTCGCCTCCGGGCAGGTGCAGGCCAAGCCAGGCCTGCAGCGCACCCTGCACCCCTACCCGTATCTGCTCGTGGTCGTCGACGAGCTCGCCGACCTCATGATGGTCGCGCCGCGCGACGTGGAAGCCTCCATTCAGCGCATTACGCAGCTCGCGCGCGCCGCCGGCATCCACCTGGTGCTGGCCACTCAGCGCCCCTCGGTCGACGTCGTCACCGGCCTCATCAAGGCCAATATTCCCTCGCGCCTGGCCTTCGCGACCTCGTCGCTCACCGACTCGCGCACGATCCTCGACCAGCCCGGCGCCGAAAAGCTCATTGGCCAGGGCGACGCCCTCTACCTGCCCGCCGGCGCCTCCAAGCCCATGCGCGTGCAGGGCGCGTGGGTCTCCGAATCCGAGATCCACCAGGTTGTCGCGCACGTCAAGAGCCAGATGGAGACGCACTACCGCGACGACGTCGTGCCCGACAAGAAGGAAGCCAAGGTCGCCGAAGACATCGGAGACGACCTCGAAGACCTGCTTCAGGCCGCCGAGCTCGTCGTGTCCACCCAGCTTGGCTCCACCTCCATGCTCCAGCGCAAGCTGCGCGTCGGCTTTGCTCGCGCCGGGCGCCTCATGGACCTCCTTGAGTCGCGCGACATCGTCGGCCCCTCAGAAGGCTCTAAGGCCCGCCAGGTCCTCGTCACCCCCGAGCAGCTGCCCGAGGTCCTCGCGATGCTGCGCGGGGAGTCCGCGGGCATCTCCGAGCCCGAGGCGGGCGCCCCTTCCGCGGCAGCCACCGGCGCCCCCTCGTCTCCCGCCCCCGTGGGGGCGCCCAGCCCCGCCACCGGCGAGTTCGCAAGCGGAGCGGCGGGTCAGAAAGCCTCGGCCGAAGGGGGCCCCGCGCCCACCTCCGGTTACGAATCGGGAACGGGACACGCGGGCGATTCGCGCGAGGCCGGGGTGGACCCGTACTCTGGACATAACTTTGGTGGCTCCTCACCCGACTGGGTGGACGAAGAGCCGGAAGAGGACGAGGACGCTTGGCAGCTGACCGGCCGCTGAGAGAGAGGGACCAGCCATGACAGATAACGTGTCGCGCGTGCAACGGGACAGCAAAGTCCCCGTTGTGAACCTGCCGAACGCGCTGACCATGGCGCGTCTGGTGCTGGTGCCCATCTTCGTCATTCTCGCCCTGCAGAACGCGTGGGCCCCCCGCTGGGCGGCCTTCATCGTGTTTGCGGTCGCGGCGATCACGGATCGCTTCGACGGTCAGCTCGCGCGCTCGTGGAACCAGATCACCGACTTCGGGCGTATCGTCGACCCGATCGCGGACAAGGCGCTGACGTTGTGCGGCTTCGCGGTCCTGTCGTGGCTGGGCTACCTGCCCTGGTGGGTGACGGCCCTGATTGCCGTGCGCGAGCTGGGTATCACCGCGATGCGCGGATTCTTCCTGCGTCGCGGCGTTGTCGTCTCCGCGAACAATGCCGGCAAGCTCAAGACCTTCATGCAGATCATGGCGCTGGGCACCCTGCTCATCCCGTGGGAGCATTTCTTTGCGATGGAGCCGAGTCACCAGTGGTGGGTTGTTCTCATGATTCGCTTGGGCCAGGCGCTCGCGGGCGTCGCCCTGGCGCTGACGGTCTACTCCGGCGTCGGCTACATCGTCGAGGGTGTGCGCCTCATGCGCGGGACTTCGGTCGCCGGCAGCGATGAGGATGAGCGCGATGATTCTTCTTCGTCGGGTTCGCCTCTCGCGGGTCAGCACGTTCAGGCTTGAGTCTGGGTGACGCAACCCATACGCGAATTGAGCGTCCGGTGGAATAGTCCCTGTTGTGGGCTCGTTGAACGGGTATGCAAACAACTCCGGGCGTGCGCTCGCCTGGTCACACCGGTCCGATGCGCGAACTTTCGATGCGTCCACTGATCAAGAACGGCTACAGTAGCGATATGGAAAAGACACTGAGCGAAACCCCGCTGCTGCGCAGCGAACTCGGCGATGTCCTGCGCGGCATTCGCCAGCGCCAGGGTCGAACCCTGCGCGAAGTCTCCTCCGAGGCGCAGGTCTCCCTCGGCTACCTCTCCGAAGTGGAGCGCGGCCAGAAGGAAGCTTCCTCCGAGCTTCTCGAAGCGATCACCTCCGCCCTGCGCGTCCCACTGTGGTTCGTGCTGCGCGAGGTTTCTGAGCGTATGGCGATCATTGACGGTGCTGTTATTCCCGACGCGGTGCCCGACGAGCTCGTGCCCGTCACGCTGATCTCCTGACGCGTGAAGCACTCCGAGTTTTACGATGCGGTCGAGGCGACCTTCGGGTCGGCCCTCGGCCGCTCCTATGTGTCCGACCTGTATCTGGCGTCGCTGGGGGCTACCGCTCACGACGCGCTGGCTGCCGGGGTGAATCCGGACGAGGTCTGGGCGCGGCTATGTGAAGAGACCGGGCGCGAGGATGCGCGGTGGATTCACCGCATTGATCCTCGCGAGCGAGGGCGCTGAGCGCGTTTGTGTCTCGCTCCCACTGAACGTGCGTTGGTGCGCGTGGGCGTGCTTCAACCATGTTGGCGTCGGGCCTCGGCGTGTCGCCACGATATCGAACATCTGTTCCATCTAAGCTGATGGGCGACGAAGGCTTCGCGCGTGTCGTCCACAGGGAGGGTGCGCGCGGGACGCAGATGACGATGGCCGGTCGCATACTCGTCATGGCGCCTCGGAGAGGGACGCCATCCAGGCCAGGACACTCGCAGGCCGGAGAGGCCGCAGACGAAAGGATCACCATGGCAGCCCGTAAAGCACCCGCGGCAAAGACCGTCACCAATGATCGAAACAAGGCGCTCGAAGTCGCCCTGTCTCAGATCGACAAGCAATTCGGTAAGGGCTCCGTCATGCGCCTGGGGGACGATAATCGTCCCCCCGTCCAGGTGATCCCCACGGGTTCCCTCGCCCTCGATGTGGCCCTTGGTATCGGCGGCCTGCCGCGCGGTCGCGTCATCGAAGTCTACGGTCCCGAGTCCTCCGGTAAGACCACGGTCGCCCTGCACGCCGTCGCCAACGCGCAAAAGGCCGGCGGCAACGCTGCCTTCATCGACGCCGAACACGCCCTCGATCCCGTCTATGCTCGCGCCCTCGGCGTGGACACCGATTCCCTCTTGGTCTCTCAGCCCGACACGGGTGAGCAGGCCCTCGAGATCGCTGACATGCTGATTCGTTCGGGCGGCATCGACATCATCGTCATCGACTCCGTCGCGGCGCTCGTGCCCAAGGCGGAAATCGAAGGCGAGATGGGCGACTCGCACGTCGGCCTGCAGGCGCGCCTCATGAGCCAGGCCCTGCGTAAGATCACGGGTGCCCTGTCCGCGACCGGAACCACCGCGATCTTCATCAACCAGCTGCGTGAAAAGATTGGCGTGTTCTTCGGTTCCCCCGAGACGACGACCGGCGGCAAGGCCTTGAAGTTCTACGCCTCGGTGCGCATCGACGTGCGCCGCATCGAGACGCTCAAGGAGGCCGGTTCCCCGGTCGGTAACCGCACGCGCGCCAAGGTCGTCAAGAATAAGATGGCGCCGCCTTTCAAGCAGGCCGAGTTCGACATCGTCTACGGCAAGGGCATTTCCCGCGAGGGTTCGATCATCGACATGGGTGTGGAGGCCGGCATCGTGCGCAAGTCTGGCTCGTGGTTCACCTACGGTGATGATCAGCTGGGCCAGGGCAAGGAAAACGTGCGCCAGTTCCTGGTGGATAATCCGGAGCTCGCCAACGAGATCGAGAACAAGATCCTGGTCGCTTTGGGCATCACCGACGCCCCCGAGGCGGACAAGGGGGCCTCGGACGCTCCCGAGGTTGATCCCGACGAGGACGCGGGCTTCTGAGTCGTGGTCCGATACGCGGATCCCGACGAGCATCCGGAGCTGGGGGAGGAGCGGCGCCGTCGTTCCTCCCCGGGCGAGCGGCTCGCGCGGGCTCGTGAGCGCAACGCCGCCCTGACGGGCACCGAGGCCATCGAGGCTGCCAGGGAGGTGGCGCTGCGCAAGCTGGATGCGCGTGCCTGCTCGCGCGCCGAGCTTACCGGCGCCATCGAGGGGCGAGGCTTCAGCGCGCAGCTGGCCTGTGAGGTCGTGGACCGTCTCGAGGCGGTGGGCCTGGTCGACGATCAGGCCTACGCGGATGCGCTGGTGCGCGCGCGTTTTGCGGGCAGCGGCGCCTCCGTGCGCGCGCTGCGTGAGCTACTCGTGCGCAAAGGTCTGGACGCTTCCACGATCGAGCGCGCGCTGTCGCAGATCGATCGGGAGGATGAGGTTGAGCGCGCCGCGCAGCTCGTCGAGCGCAAGCGGCGCGCCCTGGCGGGCGTCCCCCGTGACACGGCCTACCGTCGATTGAGCTCCATGCTCGCGCGCAAGGGGTACTCCCCGTCCGTGGCGTCCGCGGTCGTGCGAGAGGCCCTCGACGAGTGGGGCGACGAGGGCGATCATGCGCAGGAGGAGTGGCAGTGGGGACTGTAAGCGTCATGGGTGACGAGCAGGTCGCGCAGCTAATTGCTGATCTCACGCGACGCGGGCTGTCGATCGCGACGGCGGAGTCTTTGACGGGCGGTGGCCTCGTCGCTCGCCTCGTCGATGTTCCCGGAGCATCTCACGTCGTGCGCGGTGGCGTGTGTACCTACGCGGTCGACACGAAGGCCTCGGTGCTGGGCGTGTCGGAGAGTCGGCTGACACTCACTGGGCCGGTCGATGAGCAGGTGGCCCGCCAGATGGCTGCGGGGGCACGTTCGCTGTTTGGGGCCTCGATTGGCTTGTCGACGACGGGGGTGGCCGGCCCCGGACCCGCCGACGGCTTCCCGGCGGGAACCGTGCACATCGCCTGCGCGCATCCGGCGGGGGTGGAGCACCGCCTCCTCCACCTGGAGGGGGATCGCGCCCAGGTGCGGGCGGGAGCTATCGATGCTGCCCTGACTCTGTTGCGTGACGTGCTCGACTTCTCTGGCGTGAGCGCGCGCGACTAGACTGTATGCGATGAATACGACGACTCAGCGGGCCGACGCCCTGCCCCGCACCTATGCGGTGCGCACGCTCGGCTGCCAGATGAACGAACACGATTCCGAACGCATGGCGGGCCTGCTGGAGCAGGCCGGCCTCGTTCCCGTCGATACTGTCCCCGAAGCCGCCGCGCGTGCAACTGACGCCGGTGACATGGGAGCCGACGTCGTCGTCATCAACACCTGCTCCGTGCGCGAAAACGCAGCGACCCGCCTGTTTGGCAACCTCGGCCAGCTCGCCGCAGTCAAGCGCGAGCGTCCCGGGATGCAGATCGCGGTCGGTGGATGCCTCGCCCAGCAGATGCGCGACGGCATTGTCGCCAAGGCTCCGTGGGTTGATGCCGTCTTCGGCACCCACAACATCGACGTGCTTCCCGCGCTCCTGCGTCGCGCCGAGCACAACAGCAAGGCGGCTGTCGAGATCGAGGAGTCCCTGAAGGTCTTCCCCTCGACCCTGCCCACCCACCGCGAGAGCGCCTTTGCGGCGTGGGTGTCGATCTCCGTGGGCTGCAACAACACGTGCACGTTCTGCATCGTGCCGCACCTGCGAGGCAAGGAGCGTGATCGTCGCCCCGGCGACATTCTCGCTGAGGTCGAGGCCGTTGCCTCGCAGGGGGCCATCGAGGTGACCCTGCTGGGACAGAACGTGAACTCCTACGGCGTGGGATTCGGCGAGCGCGGCGCCTTCGCGGACCTGCTGCGCGCGGTCGGCCGCGTCGATGGCATCGAGCGCGTCCGCTTCACCTCCCCCCACCCGGCCGCCTTCACTGACGACGTCATCGCTGCGATGGCGCAAACCCCCACGGTCATGCCGAGCTTGCACATGCCGCTGCAGTCCGGCTCGGATGCGATCCTGCGTCAGATGCGCCGCTCCTACCGCCGCGATCGTTTTATGGGCATTCTGGAGCGCGTGCGAGCCGCGATCCCCGAGGCAGCGATCACGACGGACATCATCGTCGGTTTCCCCGGCGAGACGGAAGAGGATTTCCAGGCGACCCTCGAGGTCGTGGAACAGGCGCGTTTCACGTCGGCCTTCACCTTCCTGTACTCGCGTCGCCCCGGCACACCCGCGGCCGACCGCGAGGACCAGGTGCCCGACGATGTTGCCCTCGAGCGCTACCAGCGCCTCATCAAGCTTCAGGAACGCATCTGCGCCGAGGACAACGCGGCCCTGGCCGGCACTGACGTCGAGATTCTCGTCTCCGAGGGGGACGGACGCAAGGACGGCGCCACCCAGCGCATCTCGGGCCGCGCCCGCGACAACCGCCTGGTGCACGTGGCCCTGCCCGAGGGGATGAGCGAGACTGATCGCCCGCGCCCGGGGGATATGATTCGCGCGACCGTCACCTACGGGGCGCCGCATCACCTCATCGCAGATTCGGGCGCCCAGGGTGGTCTCTTCGAGGTGCGCCGCACCCGCGCCGGCGACGTGTGGGAGGCTCGTCAGGCCTCGCCTGAGCCCGACAGCGCCGTGTCCCTGGGGATTCCGACGCTTCGCGTGGGCGCCTCGCGCTGAGGAACGACGCCCGAAGCAGCGCCCTGGCCTGAGAGAGTTCAGGCCGGGGCCGCGTCGCGCCGGGCTGGTTGCTCGTGGGAATCGTCCTCGCACGGTGATGTTCTGCACGTTTGCGCACGACCGATGCGAAAAGTCGGGAAAATGTCGCACTCAAAGGCATGTGAGACGCGCGTCTCCAGAGCTACCTTTGAGTCGTGGCGGTCGTCACGATGTTGAGGCGATCGGCATGCGGGAGCACTCTCGGTAGTGCGGGTCGATTCGAGCCCCCTATGCGACCCGTGGCCCACACCGCGCAGGCGGAATGCGCTGCGCCGTCGCATGTAGTCGGCGCACACTCACCGGGAGTGCCCCGCTCCTTCATGAGGAGCAGGGCACTGAGGTTATTGAACAGAAAACGGTGAGATTACTCGGCGGAGGCCTCGTCGAAGAACGACGGCACCTCCTGGGCAGCCGACACGCCGATGATCAGGCCGCGGCGCAGCATCGCGTGAATCTGGCGATCCGACAGGCCCTCTCCGACGAAGAAACGGGATGCGGCAACCAGGATCCAGCCGTCCTCGGACTCGATGGGGAAGACCGTGGGCTGCAGGTGCTCGGTGTTCCAACGATTCGCGATTGCCTGCAGGGAGGCCTCGGTGTGGCCCTCGCCCACGGGGAGAATGCGCGTCTCGATCTGCGCCCAGGGGGCGTCGGCGGGTTCGCGATGCACCTGGAAGGGAATGTCCTCCAGCTGCGTGAAGGCGATGAACTCGCTGGAGCCGTGCGGCAGGCCGTCGCCCTCGAGGACAGCCTCAATGCGGGCGATGGTCACCTCGGAAACCTCGGTGCCCCACTTGGCGGCGTACTCGTCGGGCTCCATCGCGGGGTTCGCGCTGGCGGGGGTGGGCGCCTCGGCGGTGGGGGTGGCTTCCCCGTCCTCACCGAAGGTGAAGCTCTTCCATTCAGGCATTGGCGGCCTCCTTGGTCCACTGGTCGGGGAACATGACATCAAGCTGGTTCATCATGGAGATCGAAGCCATGATGAACTGGGACACCTCCGCGTTGACTTGGGCGTCGGTGGCTCCGACGACCCAGTTGAAGGTGTGCTGCAGGTGCAGGGCGATGGAGCCCGTGTCCGTGATCGCGGAGGTCACCTTGGGCAGGTACGTGGAGGCGTTGAGTCGGCGCAGCGCCGACGCGATCTCGTCGGCGTGCGACGGGTCGAAGAAACGCGGGTAATCGGCGACGCCCTGCACGGGGTGCCCCTCGGGAACCGCGATGCGCACGGTCCTGTTGGGCAGGATGGCCGCTACCTGTCCGGTGGCGGACACGAAGGGGATGAAGCCGACGGCCTGGACGGCCTCGGTGACCCGATCGAGGGTGACCGGGGGAGTATCTGTTGTGCTCATGGTGTTAAGCCTAGCCGTTGTTGGGCGCTGTGGTGCGCGGGCACCCGTACACTGGAGGGTATGGAGTTATCGATGTCGTGCGCCTCGGACCTCGTGTGCGCGGTTGTGGGCCCCACGGCCTCGGGCAAGTCGGACCTGGCCTTGGAGCTCGCGTGTCAGCTTCCGGGCGCCCTGGGGGCGCGCGGGGCGGGGGAGATCGTCTCTGCGGACGCCCTGCAGCTGTACCGGGGGATGGACGTGGGCACCGCGAAGACGCCGGTCGATGAGCGCCGGGGGATCGCCCACCACCAGATCGACGTGCTGGAGGTGCGCGACGAGGCGTCGGTGGCCGCCTACCAGAAGCACGCGCGCGCCGACGTGGCGGGCATTCACGCCCGGGGAGGGGTCGCCGTGGTCGCGGGAGGATCGGGACTGTATCAGCGGGCGCTCCTGGACGTCATTGACTTCCCGGGGACGGACCCGGGCGTGCGGGCGCGCCTCGAGGAAGAAGCCGCCGGTGCGTTGGGCTCTCGTGGACTGCACGATCGCCTCACCCGGCTGGACCCCGTGTCCGCCGCGCGCATCGACCCGCACAACGCGCGCCGCATCGTGCGCGCCCTGGAGGTCATCGAGCTGACGGGGCGCCCGTATTCGGCGTCGATGCCCCGCCACGAGTTCGCGGCACCCGCCCTCATGGTGGCGCTGCGCCGCCCGATGGACGAACTCGACGAGAGGATCGCGGTGCGCACCCGCGCCATGATGGCGGGCGGGCTGATCGAGGAAGTGCGCGCCCTCATCGACGTCGGCCTGCGCGAGGCGAAGACAGCGTCGCGTGCGACGGGCTACGCGCAGGCGCTCGCGGTCATCGACGGGGACATGAGCGAGGACGAGGCGGTTGACTCTATCGCGCTGGCCACCCGGCAGCTGGCGCGTCGCCAGGTGAAGTGGCTGCGCCCGGACCCGCGCGTGCACTGGCTGGACGTGGAGGAGTTCGCCTCGGACGAGGCCGTGGCATCCCACGTGGTCGAGCTGGCGAGACGGGCGGCCGAGCAGGCGCTGGGACGCTCGTAACACGCTCGGCGGCTGCGCGGCTTCGACGCTCACGCTACGGTGGGTCCATGACGAACTCGCAGCTTCCCTCCCACGCGCGCGTCGTGAAGGCTCACGGCGCCGGCAATTCTTTCGTCGTGGCCACCGACCGCTTCGACGAGGACAATCCGAGCGACGCGCAGGTCGCGGCCCTGTGCTCCCCGGCGTTCGGGATCGGGGCGGATGGCTTCATCCGGGCCGTCGAACGCGATGGCGTGTGGTTCATGGATTACCGCAACGCGGATGGTTCGAAGGCGGAGATGTGTGGCAACGGCGTGAGGGTCTTCGTCGACCACCTGCGCCGCGAGGGCCTCGTCGATCTGCCGGTCGGCCAGACCCTGGACGTGGCCACGCGCGGGGGCATCAAGCGGGTGACCCCCGAGGCCGACGACGAGGGCGCGGGCGCGCGCTACCGCGTCGACATGGGGCCGGCGGCCTCCCCGGCGCGCGAGACGATTCAGGTGAGCATCCCCGGCATCGACGGGGTTCTCGGCGGCATCTGGGTGGATATGCCCAACCCGCACACGGTCGTTGAGCTCGCCGACGAGTCCGCCCTGCGCGGGATGTTTCTACCCACCGTCGACGTCTCCCTCATTCCGCCGGCTGCGCGTCCTTCTTACGACCCTGCGCCCCACTCGGGCACGAACCTCGAGCTGGTCGTGGACCTGACCCAGCCCGGGGCGGACGTGGGTCACATCGCCATGCGTGTCCTCGAGCGCGGCGTCGGCGAGACCCAGGCGTGCGGCACCGGATGCTGCGCGGCCGCGCTGGCCACCGCCCTGCGCCGGGGCCCCGGCGCCCCCACCCAGTGGGTTGTCGACATCCCCGGGGGCACGGTGAGCGTGGGCCTCGACGGCGTCATCGACTGGTCCGGCGAGCGACCCCGGATCACGGACGCGTCGGTGTTCCTCACCGGCCCCGCGACCCGGGTCGCGGAGATCCGCCTATCCTGACGGTGGTCCCACGACAACGACGCCGGAGAGCGCGACGCGGCCCCGGCCTCGTCGAAGCGGAGGAAGGCCTCACGCGGGGCGCACCTCAATGATGCGGAATCCCTTCTTCGACGCGAACTTTGAGGCCTCGAAGCCCTGACCGTTCAGCCATGCGATGAGGGAATCTGCGCCCAGGTTGCGTTGGACGACCAGGTAGGCGACGCCGGTTGGCGCGAGCCTGCCCAGCCACGCCGCCAGCATCTCGTGCATCGCCTCCTTGCCGATGCGCACGGGCGGATTCGACCAGATGACGTCGAAGCGCGTGTCCGACTCGATGGAGGCGGCGAGCGCCTCATCCGCCTTGAGGGTGCGCACGCCCCGCGCGCCGTTGGCGGCGGCGTTGCGCTGCGTCAGATCCAGGGCACGCGAGTTCACGTCGACGGCCCACACGGTGGCTTGCGGCGACTCTCGCGACATGACGGTCGCGATCGGACCCCAGCCGCAGCCCAGATCCAGGAAGGCCCCACCCTCGGGCAGGTCGGGTGCGACCGAGAGCAGCTGACGGGTCCCCAGGTCCAGCTTGGACCCGGAAAAAACGCGCGAGGACACGCGCATCGAAAGGTCGAAGCCGCGCGCGCTCACCTCGATGACGTGAGTCTCGTCGGCGCTCGCGGGGGCAGAGTCGGTGAAGTACTGTTCGTCCACGGAAGAAAGCCTATCGCGCCCGCGCGCGCAGACGCAGATGAGGGCCCGTCGTGCGACACTGGAAGCCCCCCACGTGAAGGACGGACATGGACACGACCCCCACCGATTCGACCGCGGAACGCGACCAACGCGTCAACGACGTCGTCGCGCGCATCCTCGCGCGCTCGGCAGCGGCGCTCGCATCGACCGCGGGGCAGGACAATTCGGGGGACGCCGGTGCGCTCGAACGCGAGGCCCGCGCGGGAACGCGCCGCGTCGACACGGGAGCCTCCGACCGTGAGGACATCTCCGAGGTCGAATACCGCCAGGTGCGACTCGAAAAGGTCGTCCTCGTCGGCCTGCGCACCACGCAGAGCGAGGAGGAGGCGGAGAACTCGCTGCGCGAGCTCGCCGCGCTCGCGGAGACCGCGGGTTCGCGCGTGCTCGACGGCATCATCCAGCGCCGTATGAAGCCGGATCCCGCGACCTACCTGGGGTCGGGTAAGGCTCGCGAGCTGGCCGACATCGTGCGCGCCGTGGAGGCCGATACCGTCATCGTCGACGAGGAGCTGGCGCCCTCCCAGCGCCGCGGCCTGGAGGACGTCGTCGACGCCAAGGTCGTCGACCGCACCGCCTTGATCCTCGACATTTTCGCTCAACACGCCAAGTCTCGTGAGGGCAAGGCGCAGGTGGAGCTCGCCCAGCTGGAGTACCTGCTGCCGCGTCTGCGCGGCTGGGGCGAGTCGATGTCCCGTCAGGCCGGCGGCCGCGTCGCGGGCGGCGCGGGTATCGGTTCCAGGGGTCCGGGTGAGACCAAGATTGAGCTTGACCGTCGCCGCATCCGCACGCGCATGGCGAAGCTGCGCGCGGACATCGCTCGCATGGAACCCGCCCGGCGCACGCAGCGGGGTTCGCGTCGGCGCGGGGGCGTGCCGTCGGTGGCGATCGCCGGGTATACGAACGCCGGCAAGTCGACGCTCCTCAATCGCTTGACGGACGCGGGCGTCCTCGTCCAGGACGCGCTGTTCGCCACCCTCGACCCGACCGTGCGGCGCGCTCGCGCCGCCGACGGGCGCGAGTACACGCTCACCGACACGGTCGGATTCGTTCGCAACCTGCCCACGCAGCTGGTTGAGGCCTTCCGCTCGACCCTCGAAGAGGTCGGCCAGGCCGACGTGGTCCTCCACGTCGTGGACGCCGCGCACCCCGACCCGGTCTCCCAGGTGCAGGCCGTGCGCGCCGTCATCGACACGATCGAGGGGGCCTCGGACATCCCCGAGCTGATTGCCCTGAACAAGGCCGACCTGGCTTCGCCCGAGCAGATCGCTCTGCTGCGCACGGTGTTCCCCCGCGCGGTTCCCTTGAGCGCCTACACCGGATGGGGCGTGGACGCGCTGCGCGTTGCGCTCGAGGATATGCTGCCCCGGCCTCGGGTCGCCGTCGACGCGGTCCTGCCGTACTCGGCGGGCTCCCTCGTGCACAGGATCCACGAGGAGGGCGAGGTGGAGCGCGAGGAGTACGTGGATACAGGAACCCGCATCGTGGCCCGCGTCGACGAGGCGCTGGCGGCCGTGATCGCCCGCGCGGCGGTGGGTGGCACCGTGGGTGAGGCGGCGGTGAGCGGGCAGTGAGCGAGGACCTGGTCGAGGCCTCGGGGCGCGTCCTCGACGCGGTCGTCACCTCGATGGGCGGGTCCGCGCGTGAGGGGCAGGCATCGATGGTCGCCGAGGGGGCCGCCGCCTTGGAGGCCCGCGAGCACCTGTTGGTGCAGGCGGGCACGGGTACGGGCAAGTCGCTGGGCTACCTGGTACCCCTGTTGACGCACTGCGCGGTGAGCGGTGTGCGTGGGCTCGTCTCGACGGCGACGCTTGCGCTGCAGCGCCAGATCCTCGTCAAGGATGCGCCGGTGGCCGTCGACGCGGTCGCCTCGGCGACGGGCGTGCGCCTGAAGGTCGCGGTACTCAAGGGCTGGTCGAACTACGCCTGCATGCACAAGCTGGACGGCGGGTACCCCACGGAGGGCACCCTGTTCGAAGACCGGGACATCGGAGCCGGCCCGACGGGCGAGCTCGGCAAGGAAATCCTGCGCATCCGCGAGTGGATCAGCGAGACCACGACGGGGGACCGCGACGATCTGGTCCCCGGCGTGTCGGACCGCGCCTGGCACCATGCGTCGGTGGCGAAGCCCGAGTGCCTGGGCAAGCACTGCCCGCTCGTTGACGAGTGCTTCGCGCAGGCGGCTCGCGTGGAAGCCGCGGACGCGGACGTTGTCGTCACGAACCACTCCCTGTTCGGTATCAACGCGTGCGGGGAGGGCGAGCTTTTCGGCGAGTACGATGCCGTCGTTATCGACGAGGCCCACGAGCTGGCCGACCGCGTGCGCTCCCAGGCGGCCGCCGACCTGACGGTGGGGCGCGTGAGCCGCGTGGCGCGCTCCCTGCGCTCGAATCTGTCGATCGATTCCACGGACTTGGACGAGGCCGGGGCCGGCCTGGGTGCGGCGATGGCACCCTTGCAGGAGGGGCTCCTGGAGTACCGGCCGGGCGCACTCGTGGATGCGATGGTCGTGCTGGACGGCGCGGCCCGGCGCGCCAGCCATGAGGTGTCCGACGCCCAGGGCGAACCCGCCGCCAAGCTCCTCGCCCGCGCGGCCATCGATGAGCTGATCGGCGCACTGGACGCGTGGGGACGCGACCCCGATCAGTCGATCGCCTACATTACGAAGGATGAGGCCGACAATGCCCGCCTGACGGTGGGGCCCCTCGACGTGTCGGGGGCGATCGGCGGGGTAGGCATCGGTGAGCGGGGAGCGATCCTGACATCTGCGACCCTCGCCCTCGGGGGAAACTTCGACTTCATGGCAGCGGCCACTGGGATGGCCGTGACGGGCGTTCCCTGGCACGGCATCGACGTGGGCTCTCCCTTCGACCACGCCCGCCAGGGCATCCGCTACGTGGCCACCCACCTGCCGCTGCCCGGGCGTGAGGGTCCCTCCGACCAGCTTCTGGATGAGCTCGTGGAACTCGCCGAGGCCTCGGGGGGCGGGGTCCTCGCGCTCTTCGCCTCGCGCCGGGGTGCTCAGGCGGGGGCGCAGGCGCTGCGCGAGCGTACCGAGCTGACGGTCTACCTCCAGGGGGAGGAGACGCTCGCGCAGCTGATCCAGCGTTTCCGGGACGAACGCGACTCGTGTCTGGTGGGCACGATGTCCCTGTGGCAGGGCGTGGACGTGGCTGGGGAGGCGTGTCGCCTGGTCGTCATCGACAAGATCCCATTCCCGCGCCCGGATGACCCGGTCTCGCGCGCCCGGTCGATGGACGTCGAACGCCGGGGAGGAAACGGATTCATGTCCGTCTCTCTCACGCATGCGGCCCTCATGATGGCCCAGGGGGCGGGACGTCTCCTGCGCTCGACGAGCGACCGCGGCGTCGTCGCGATCCTCGACCCGCGCGTGGTGACTAAGCGATACGGGGCCTTCATTATGCGGTCTCTGCCCGCCATGTGGCCGACCACGGATCCGCAGATCGTTCGGGGGGCCTTGAGGCGTTTGAACGGCGAGGGCGGTCAGTAGGCGGATGAGTGGTTTCGCACACGTGAAAAGTCGTGTAAATTAACCATTAGGCCTCCCACGACCTGCAGCAATGGAAGCGCCTGCTCACACTAGGAGAGACACGTGGAAAACAAAGCGCAGACCCTGTACCCCTCGAAGTCCTCTGGACGTCCCTCTAAGATCGCCATCATCGGTGCTGGCGCCGTTGGTACCGCCGTCGCCTACGCGTGTGCGATGCGTGGCGATGCTCGCTCGATCGTCCTCCAGGACATTAACAAGCCGAAGGTCGAGGCCGAGGCCCTCGACATGGCGCACGGCATCCAGTTCACCCCCGCCGGTTCCATTGAGGGTTCCGACGACGTCGAGATCGTGCGCGGTTCCGACCTCATCATCGTCACGGCTGGCGCCAAGCAGCAGCCCGGGCAGTCCCGTCTGGAGCTGGCCGGCTCGACGGTCAACCTCATGAAGAAGATCGTCCCGAACCTTCAGAACGTGGCGCCCGATGCTCGATTCATGTTCGTGACCAACCCGGTCGACGTCGTCACCTACGTGGCGCTCAAGCTCACAGGCCTGCCCCGCAACCAGGTCTTCGGCTCGGGCACGGTGCTCGACACCTCCCGTC
>ERZ1674037.48-NODE-48-length-18597-cov-6.374285_pt1 | contig 18597 bp, 10 predicted proteins | sample MGYA00581136_ERZ1674037 | MGnify/ENA primary metagenome ERZ1674037 (study PRJEB41354, sample SAMEA4873341) | human saliva metagenome | biome: human-associated habitat [ENVO:00009003]; feature: mouth environment [ENVO:08000002]; material: saliva material...
GCATGTGCACAGTGTCAGCGACAAAACCCACGTGCAAGCTTGATGTCGATGAGGCGGTGCACCCGATCCGTAGGCAATGCACCCCTTCTGATCAGGTGCATCGCGACGTAACGGGTGCATCGCGACGGAACGGGTGCACGGTTGCCTGGTCTGGTTCGGTCGATGGCTTGTTGATAGGGCTAGGGACGCGCATTGCCGCGCGTGAGCTTGTTGCTACGTGGCATTGCACCACTTAGCGCAGCAATGCACTGCTTAGTAGCTAGTGCAATGCCTTCCTACCTAGTGCATTGCTGTCGTATTTAGTGCAGTGCTGCGTGGCTGGGGCCTGTTGGATGCCAGCATGTGCACAGTGTCAGCGACAAAACCCACGTGCAAGCTTGATGTCGATGAGGCACCGCATCCCCAACGGAACCAGTATCGCCAGGCAGGGTGACTGTGCAGCGTGCTGGTCGTCCAGCCGCAGGTGTGATCGCAGGGGCTAAGCAAGCCCGGCCATGTAGCACGTGAATTCCTGTGTGGAGCGACCGCAATCGAACCGTGCGACCCCCGCCAACTTCATGAGGCCGCGCATTCCTGGGAGCCCGCTGAGAGAATGCCAAACGATAGACAGAGTCAGCGGCGTGCAACTGGTTTACGATGAAAGCAGCCACCAGAAAGGAGTCGCTGATGCCAGCAAAACCCCAGATCATTGCCGATCCTCAGACCAACCGTGGGACCGCCTTCACCCTCGACGAGCGCAAGCGCTTCGGGCTGATGGGTCGTCTTCCCGCAGCTGTCGAAACGCTTGAACAACAGGCTGCACGCGCCTACAAGCAGGTGTGTCGACTCGACGACGACCTCGACAAGTACATCTACCTCGAACAGCTGCACGACCGCAATGAGACGCTGTACTACAAGGTCATTATCGACCACATCGCCGAACTCCTACCCGTCATCTACGATCCGACGATCGGCGAGGCCATCAAGAAATGGTCCGCAGACTACCGCCGCTCGCGTGCCATCTACCTGTCCGTCGATCGAGTCGAGGATGTGCGGCCCACGTTTGAAGGCCTCGGCCTCGGCCCCGATGACGTCGATCTTCTGGTCGTCTCCGATGCTGAACAGATCCTCGGCATCGGCGACTGGGGTGTGAACGGCACCGACATCTCCGTCGGTAAGCTCGCCGTCTACACAGCCGCAGCCGGTATTGACCCCTCGCGCGTCATCGCGGTCAACCTCGACGTCGGCACCGACAACGAGGAGCTGCTCAACGACCCCGATTACCTCGGCAACCGCCATGGTCGTGTGCGCGGAGAACGCTACGACGCCCTCGTCAATGAGTACTTGAGCGTCGCATCCGAGCTGTATCCGCGCGCACTCCTGCATTTCGAAGACTTCGGTGCCTCGAACGCGCGCCGCATCCTCGTCAACAACCGGGATAAGTACCGCATCTTCAACGACGACATGCAGGGCACCGGAGCGATCGTCATCTCCGCTGTCATTGCGGGCATGAAGACCAACGGCACGACCTTCGCGGACCAGCGCCTCCTTGTTTACGGCGCGGGCACTGCGGGAACCGGCATGGCCGATCAGATCCATGCGGGCATGGTGCGCGCTGGACTGACGCCCGAGCAGGCGAAGGACCGCATCTGGCTGATCGACCGCGCCGGACTGGTGACCGATGACATGGAGGGGCTGCCCGATTACCAGGCGGCCTACGCGCGCAGCGCCTCCGAGGTCGCCGACTGGGAGCGCAAGGACGGCGCGATCGGCCTGCTGGAGACCGTTCGCCGCGTCCGCCCGACGATCCTGATCGGAACGTCGACGGATCACGGCGCCTTCACGCAGGATGTCATCGAGTCTTTGAGCGAGGGGTGCGAGCGACCCATCGTCCTGCCCCTGTCGAATCCGACGGAGAAAATCGAGGCGATGCCGCAGGACATCATCGCCTGGTCTAAGGGACGCGCGCTGGTGGCCACGGGCATTCCGATCCTGCCCTTCGACTACGAAGGGACGACCTTCCACATCGGGCAGGGAAACAACTCGTTGCTGTACCCGGGCCTGGGGCTTGGAACGATCGTGTCCGGTGCCCCTCGCGTGACCGATGCGATGATTCTGGCAGCCGCCGAGGCCGTGGCCAGTCAGGTGACATCGCGCGAGCTGGGTGCGTCCCTCCTGCCGCCGGTGGACCACTTGCGTGCGTCGTCGGCGACTGTCGCGGTTGCCGTCGTCCGTCAGGCTATCGCAGATGGCCAGTGCGACATGGATCCGGGTGACGTCGTCGAGGCCGTTCGCCGCGCCATGTGGCAGCCGGTCTACCAGGACCTGGAGAGCTGAATTGTGAGAGCAAGGCCGCGCCGGTTGCCGAGGGGCAGCCGGCGCGGCTTCTTGCGAGACGGAACGTTTTCGCGGTTGTGCTTGTTGTGGGAGGCGGTGCACCCGATCTGTAAGCATTACACCTCTTCTGATCGGGTGTATCGCGACGTAACGGGTGTATCGCGACGTAACGGGTGCATTGCGACGTAACGGGTGTATCGCGACGTAACGGGTGCAGCGCCTCTCGTTCGGAGCCGGGCGAGCATGTCGAAGCTGTGTCGCAGCGTCCGAGGTGGGCGGTTGGGGTCTGTGGGGACGAATTGCCCGCGGTTGTGCTTGTTGTGGGAGGCGGTGCACCCGATCTGTAGGCATTGCACCCCTTCTGATCGGGTGCAGCGCGACGTAACGGGTGCATTGCGACGTAACGGGTGTAGCGCGACGTAACGGGTGCAGCGCCTCTCGTTCGGACCTCGTGCTACAGGCGTGGAGCGCGTCGGTGACAGACTCAGGCTGCGGCCGTGGGGCGGCGTGGACGCCTCCAATGCTCACCGCACCCGCGCGTGAGCCGGAGCCACGTGCGTCACCGGCGCAGCAGGGATGCGCCGAAGGACAACAAACAATAGGGGAGGGGCCCAAGCCGTGTGGCTCGGGCCCCTCCCATTGCTATGCGACCGGCGCGATTATCGCGTGGGTGCTGTGATGACCGGCGTGCGCATCAGGTGAGAAGCGTGGTCACTGACTGGCGGAATGCGCGTAAACGTTGAGCGCTATCAGCGCCACGCACTAACGCCTCACACCAAGGCCGTGCCACGCTATCGCCTCACTCGCCGCCCTTGCGGCGGCGGATGCGCTTGCGGGCGCGGGGCGCGCGCTCAGAACCAGCAGCAGAACCGGAGCCAGCCGGAGAAGAGCCAGCCGAACCACCATCAGCGGAACCCGAACGCGGCGAGTGCTCGCCGCGGCCACGGCCACGGGTGCCGCGGTCGGAGCGGCCGCCCTTGCCGGCGTTCAGCGTGCGATCGCCGTCCTGGGAGCCGCGACGCGACCCGCGCGAACGCGACGCGTCCGAGGAAGAAGCCGAAGCACCACGCGCGGAGCGCCCACGGCCGCCACGCGACCCCGAACGCGAACCGCCGCGCGAGCCACCCGAACGCGAGCCGCCCCGGCCTCGTCCCTCGGAGCGGGGGGACGAGCCGCCCAGATCCTCAAGGACCTCGGCGTCCAGGCCCGCGCGCGTGCGCTTGGCGCGCGGCAGGCGACCGGTCGTGCCCTCCGGAATGTCCAGGTCGGTGAACAGGTGGGGGGAGGTGTGGTAGGTCTCGAGCGGATCCGGCACACCCAGGCCCAGGGCCTTGGAGATGAGCGACCAGCGCGGTGTATCGTCCCAGTCCACGAAGGTGACGGCCGTGCCCGAGTTGCCCGCGCGGCCCGTTCGGCCGATGCGGTGGATGTAGATCTTCTCGTCTTCGGGGCACTGGTAGTTGATGACGTGCGTGACGTCGTCGACGTCGATGCCGCGCGCGGCGACGTCGGTGGCGACCAGGACGTCGACCTTGCCGTTACGGAACGCGCGCAGCGCCTGCTCGCGGGCGCCCTGGCCCAGGTCGCCGTGCAGTGCGCCGACCGCGAAGCCGCGGTCTGTCAGATCCTCGCCGAGGCGGGCGGCGGTGCGCTTGGTGCGGCAGAAGATGACGGTGCGACCGCGACCCTCGGCCTGGAGGATGCGGGCGACGACCTCCACCTTGTTCATGGCGTGAACGCGGTAAATGACCTGCTTGACCGTGTTGACGGTCTGGTTCTGGTCGTCGGGGTCCTGCGCGCGGATGTGGGTCGGGTGGACCATGAAGCGGCGGGCGAGGGCCACGACGGGGCCGGGCATGGTCGCGGAGAACAGCATGGTGTGGCGGTTCTCGGGGACGCGGGCCAGCAGCGTTTCGACGTCGGGCAGGAAGCCCAGGTCGAGCATCTCGTCGGCCTCGTCGAGGACGACGGTTTCGACGCCGGACAGGTGCAGGTGGCCCTTGCGCAGCAGGTCGATGAGGCGGCCGGGCGTGCCCACGACGATGTCGGCGCCGCGGGTGAGGGCCTCGATCTGGGGTTCGAAGGCGACGCCGCCGTAGATTTCCACGATGCGGGTGGACAGGTACTTGGCGGCGTCGCGCAGGTCCTGGGCGACCTGCTTGGTGAGCTCGCGCGTGGGCAGGATGATGAGGGCCTGCGGCTGGTTCGGGTTGAGCAGGTCCTCGTAGCCTTCCTCGTCGGGCGCGATGACGTCTTCGAGGACGGGGATGCCGAAGCCGAGGGTCTTGCCGGTGCCGGTCTTGGCCTGGCCGATGATGTCGTGGCGGTCCAGCGCGGGGCCGAGCGTCAGGGCCTGGATCGGGAAGGGGTGCGTGATGCCCTTGTCGTCGAGGGCGTCGACGATGGGGTCGGTGACGCCGAAGTCCGCGAAGGACTTCTTGTCGAGGTTCTCACCGCCCTTGTCGGTGATGTCGGGTGTGGCCTCTTCGACCTCGGGGGCTGAGGGCTTGATGTTGCCCAGGCGGACGACGCCTGCGGAGTATTCAACGCACGAGGCCTGGGCGGGGGCCTGCGTGGTGGCCTCGCTCTGGGTGGTGGCGTCGTTGTCGTGGGTGGGCTCGATGGCCTCGGTGCTCGTGGTGGTCACGATCTGCCTTGTCTCCCGGGCTATTCCGGGGTTGGGGTCGGTGCCGATCGCGCATTGTCTGGCGCGGGGATTGTCGTCCGCGCGAACGTGTGATGATCCTCAAGAATGCGACCGGGCGTCCGGTGGTCACCTTTCAGTGTAATGGTGTGGGAGCCGACAGCGGTGGAGGCGCTGGTCACAGCGCAGCGGGTGCGGGTGGGGCAGCGTGCGCGGGCGGCGCAGTGGGTGCGGGTGGGGCAACGGACGCGGGTGCTGTTGCGCGCGTCGAATGGGGAGCCATGGAGCTTGTCAGGCACTATGCTGTAGTCATGGCACACGAATTTGATTCCGTCCCCGCCGACGACGCCGAAGTCCTTGGTATTCTCGCCTATTCCTCGCTCGCGTTTATGACGCGTTTGGCGAAGGACGGCGAGCAGGCCCCCACGTTCGAGGCGCATGTGGAGCATGCGCGCATGGCTGCGCGCTGTTTCAAGCTCTACCAGCAGCTGGAGGTGTGGAGCGGCCATCGCGGCTTTGATCTGCTGGCGGCCGCCGACTCGTTCTCGGGCGCCTACGACGATTTGGATGCGCGCACGCGTCCCACGACGTTCGCGGAGCGCGCTGTCAAGACGTTCATTACGCGCGGCATGCTGGGTGACATGCTGATCCGCGTCGCGCAGGTGCACGGCCTGTTCGAGGGGATCGAGGACGTGTGGCCTTTCGAGCAGGGGCATTGGGTGCGTGCGCACCTGGGCCCGCAGATTGAGGCGGATCCGCAGCTGGCGGATCGTCTGTCTCTGTGGGGTCGCCGCGTGGCGGGCGAGGCCCTGGGCCTCGTGCGTGCGACGCTGTTCACCTACCCGTCGCTGGCGGCATCCCCGGAGAACGTCGACGAGATCACGGAGTACGTGATCAAGCGCCACGGGGAGCGCATGCGGGACATTCACCTGAAGGCCTGAGGCCACAGCGTATAGACGAGGCCGGGGTTCCTCGGGCGGTATGGTGTCCGCTCGGGTTCCCCGGCCTCGTTTGTGTGGGCGCGAATTAGTGGATCGCGAAGCCGACGCGACGCTCGGTCTTGGCGGCGATCTGCACGTAGCCGAGGGCGTGGGCGGGCACGAGGGTGCGCTGGCCCTTGGTGTCGGTGAGGTCGAGGACGCCGTGGGCGGAGGCAAGGGCCTCGTTGACCTTGGCCATGAGCTCGTTTTCGCTCATGTCGACGTCGAGACCGAGCTGACGCGTGTTGTCGCGGATGCCGATGAAGATCTCCATGATGACTCCTTGCTGGTAAATGTGGTCACGCCCATCATATGTGCCGCAGATGTGGGTGGGGTCTGTCAGTATTGCGTCATGAGCGAAATCAAGGTCAGGTTGCGGCGCCGCCCGGAGGGTTGGTGGCGCCTGCCCGAGCTGAATGCTGAGCAGCGCGCGGTCGTGGTGGCGGCGCGCTCGGGCGACGTGATTGCGCGCGGTGCGCCGTCCTCTGGTCGTTCGACGTGTGCCCTGGCGGTGTTCGAGCAGGCGGTGAGTGCGGGCGCTTCGGCGTTGATTCTGGCCCCCGACCGCACGCGCGCGGACGTGTTGACGCCGCGCGCGCAGGCACTCGGCCCCGCGGTGGTGCGCCCGGTGCGCACGCCCGCGTCCTTCGCCTATCAGGTGGTGGCGACGTGGCGCACTCAGCGGGAGGTGCCGCTGGAGGGCGTCGAGCTGGTGACGGGCGCGGCCCAGGATCAGGTGTTGGCCGAGCTGCTGGCGGGCGTGGATGCTCCCTGGCCGGAGGAAATCGGCGAGCAGATGCGCGCGATGCCGGCGTTTCGCGCGGAGCTGCGTAACCTGGTGGCCCGCGCGGGCGAGGCGGGGATGGGCGCGGCTTCCCTGTCCCAGGCCGGGGCGCGTTTCGGGCATCCCGAATGGGTGGGGGCGGGCGCGATTGTCGCGGCCCTGGAGGAGGGGCCCGAGCATTCCCCGGAGTACCCTCAGACGCTGCGCGTGGACCTGTCGCGCATCCAGTCCCTGGCCGCGGAGCTGATCGGGACGTGGCAGGGGCGCGCGGAGGAGCGCGGCGTGCAGGCGCCGTGTCCGGTTCCCGACGTCGTCATCGTGGATGACCTGCAGGATTGCACGCCGTCGACGCTGACGCTCCTTGGGGCTTGTCGGGACGCGGGGGTCCGGATCGTCGCGTTCTCGGATTCCGACGTGGCGGTGGCAGGGTATCGCGGGGGTGAGCCGCACCTGGACCGTCGTCTGGCCTCGGCGCTGGGCGTTCAGATCGCGGAGCTCGGTCAGGTCTACGACACGTCCCGCGCGGTGCGTGAGCTGGCGCGTCAGGCGTGCGCGCGCATCGCCCAGTCTGGGTCGCCCGCCCGTCGCGACGCGCAGGTCGCAGATGACGCGCCTGAGGGGGCGCTCGTCACCCATCTGGGGGCCACGCCCTCGCAGATGGGCGCGCTCATCGCCCGCGCTCTGCGTTCCCGGCACCTGCATGATGGCGTTGATTTTTCAGACCAGGTCGTTATCGTGCGTAGCTCGTCGATGGTCGCCGAAACCAGGCGCTACCTGGCTCGCGGCGGCGTCCCCCTGGCCGGGGGCGGCAGGGCTTTCGACTTTGCTTCACAGCCCACGACGCGCCTCCTCCTCGACCTCGTGACTCTTTCGACGGGGGACAGTGACACCGACGCGGCCCAGCGCCGCGAACTGGCCGAGCGTCTCGTGCCCTCGGCGCTCGTGGGGGTGGATGCCCTGGCCGTGCACCGGCTGCTGCGTCGCTTGAACGCCGCGCGCGCCCAGGCCTCCGAGGAGGCGGGGGAGGAGAGCGCGCTGATCCCGCTGACGGTGGCAGACCTCGTGGACGAGCCCGATACGTGGCGGCCCACCCTTGAGGAGGGGGCGCAGGTCCCGGGCCGACGCGGGTGGAACGACCGCACCCTGGCGCGCGCGCTTGAGACGGCGGCGCGCATGTGGGAGCTGGGCAGGCAGGGGAGTGCACGCCCACAGCAGCGCTTGTGGGAGCTGTGGGAGGCCGCCGGCGTCGCCGATGACTGGCGCTCGCGGGCCATCGCCTCGGACGAATCGTCCAGCTGGTACGACGATCAGCTGGACGCGGTCGTCGCGCTCATGCGCGTCGCCGACGTGTGGGAGCAACGCAACCCCGCCGGATCCGCGCGTGATTTCGCCTCGGAGCTGTTGGCGGGGTCGGTTCCCATCGACACGATTTCGCGCGTAGGCGTGCGCCCCGGCGGCGTCGAGGTCCTCACCCCCGCGCAGGCGATGGGCCGCCGCTGGCAGGTCGTGGTCCTCGCCGGCCTCCAGGACGGGGCATGGCCGAACCTGCGCCTGCGCGACCGGATCCTGCGCGCCGACCTGCTGGCGGACGTGGGGGCTGGCAGGTTCGCCGTGGGCGAGGATGGGCGCGAGGAGCTCATCGATTCGACGCGGGCCGCGCGCCGGGCCGTCCTGGATGACGAGTACCGTCTCTTCGTCGCGGCCATCACGCGCTCGCGGCGCTACGTGCACGCGGGGGCTGTGCGCTCGGAGGATGACGCGCCCTCCGTGTTTTTCGACGTGGTGGCGCGCCTGGCGGGCACGCCCCGCGAGGACGACGTAGTACCTCTGGACCAGGTGGACGCGCCCCTGTCCCTGCCCGGGCACATCGCGGATCTGCGCGCGCGTGCCGCCTCGGATAATCGGGTGGACGCCGAGCTCGCTGCCACGCTCCTGGCCCTCATGGCCCGTGAGGGCATCGCCTCGGCGCAACCGGAGCGCTGGCTGGGCGCGGGCGGCACGCCCACGACGGCGGAACCCTACGGTGGTGACGTCACGCTCTCGCCGTCGCAGTTCGAGCGGGCGCTCGCCTGCCCGCTGCGCTGGTTCCTCACGACCATCGGCGCCGACGGGCCTTCGAATGCGGCTGCCAGCCTGGGAACGCTCGTTCACGCGCTGGCCGAGGAGAACCCGCACGGCAGCGCGCAGGAGCTGACCGAGGAGCTTGAGGCGCGGATCGAGGAACTGGGCTACAACCTGGACACGTGGGCTGGGCGGCACGCCGATCGGCGCGCGCACACCATCGTCGACAACCTGGCCTCCTACATGGCGGGCGTTCCCGGCCGGGTGGAGGTCGAGCGATCGGTCGAGGCCCAGGTGGAGGGGGTGACGATCCGCGGGCGCATGGATCGCCTCGAGCACGTCGACGAGGGCGTGCGCGTCACCGACCTGAAGACGGGCAAGAGCGGGTACAGCGCGAAGACCGTCCCCGATAATCCGCAGCTGGCGGCCTATCAGATGGCCCTCCTCGCTGCGGGGGAGCGGGTCGCGGGCGCGCGCATCGCCCTGCTCGGGGACAAGAAGCCCCACTCCTTCGATCAGCGGCCCCTGGAAGGGGAGACGCTGGAGGGGTGGCGCGAGAAGGTGCGCGAGGTTGCTGCCATTGCGCGCGGCCCCTACTTCGAGGCGACTCCCTCGGAGAAGGCCTGCTTGTATTGTTCTTTTGATCGGCTGTGCCCGGCTCGGGAGCGCGGCCGTAAGGTGGTGGAGTGACGTGGCGGGAGACAGTGCGATGACCCTGAGCGCAACTCAGATTCAGGCGATCGTCGATGCGACGAAGACACCGACCCCGGAGCAGGTGCGCGTCGTGGAGGCTCCGCGCAGGCCGCTCCTCGTCGTCGCGGGCGCGGGCTCGGGTAAGACGGAGACCATGTCGATGCGGGTGCTGTGGCTCCTGGCCAACCACCCGGACTTGACGCCCGCCTCGATCCTGGGCCTGACCTTCACGCGCAAGGCGGCGGGCGAGCTCGGCGACCGACTGCGCGAGCGTATCCGCCTGCTGTCGCGCGAATTGCCGCAGCTGAGTGAGCGCTTGGATGAGGACCCGGTGACGCTCACGTACAACTCGTTCGCGGAGCGCATCGTGTCCGAGCACGGGATGCGCATCGGGATTGACCCGGATTTCTCGATGCTCTCCGAGGCGGGCGCCCTCGACATGATGACCCAGATTGTTGAGGCGTGGCCCACGGACTTGGACGATGACCTGAGTCCCGCGGGCGTCGTGGGCAGGATCCTGCATCTCGCGGGTGAGATCGCCGAGCACGGCTACACGGTGGAGAGTGCGCGCCAGGCATTGGAGGGGTTCGGGCGGGAGCTGGAGATCGTGGGGGACTCGAACAAGGCGGCCCAGAAGCTGCATCAGGCGAACCAGCGCCGCATCGCATTCCTCGGTCCGATCGAGGCCTACCAGAAGCGCAAGCGGGAGATGGGCCTCCTGGATTTCTCGGATCAGCTGGTGCTGGCCACTCGCATCGTGCGCGAGGTCCCCTCCGTGCGCGCCGCGCTGCGCGAGGAGTTCCGCGCGGTGCTCCTCGATGAGTTCCAGGACACCTCCGTCATCCAGATGGAGCTGCTGTCCACTTTGTTTGGCGACCACGCGGTGACCGCGGTGGGCGACCCGAATCAGGCGATTTACGGGTGGAGGGGGGCATCGGCCTCGTCCCTGGAGACGTTCTTGGAGCGTTTCCAGACGGGGGCGCCCGAGGAGGGGCAGACTCTCACGCTGTCGACCGCGTGGCGTAACGACGTGTCGATCCTGGACGCGGCGAATCGCGTGGCCGAGCCCCTGCGCGAGGTCGCTTCCTATCAGGCGGGCAAGGAGCAGCTGAATGCGCAGTCTCCCGTCCTGGTCCCGCGTCCGGGGGCGGGGCGCGGCGTCGTCGAGATCGCCTACCCGGCCGCCTACGAGGACGCGCTGGCGGCGACGGTCGACTTTGTGCGGCGGGTTCGCGCGCAGCCGGTCACGGACGGCAAGCGGCGCACGGTCGCCGTCCTGAGTAGGCGCCGAAAGGACTTCCCGTTGATTGACGCCGCTCTTCGTGAGGCGGGGATCCCCACGGAGATCGTGGGGCTGGGCGGGTTGCTCGACCAGCCGGCCGTGCAGGATGTGCGCGCGGCCCTGGAGCTGGGCTACGACGTGGCGGCGTCCCCGTGGCTGGCGCGCCTCCTGGCTGGCATCGATCTGGGTGCCGCCGACCTGATGGCGCTCGGCGACTGGGCGCGTGTCCTGGCGCGTCGGGAGGGGGCCAGTTCCCACCAGGCGGTTCTCCTGGATGCCGTGGATGACCCGCCGGCCCCCGGGTGGGCGGACAAGGGGCGTCCCGCGATCAGCGAGGAGGCGGTGCGCCGCGTGCGCCTGCTGGGCGAGCGTCTGCGCCTGGTCCGCGAGGGCGTGGGCCGCTCGATCACCGAGCAGGTCGAGCGCGCGATCCTCATCATGGGGACGCTGGACGACGTGATCGCGGACCCGCTGTCGATGGGTGGACGCGCGGCGCTGGACGAGTTCATCGCCGTGGCCGCCGCCTATGAGAAGGAGACGCCGGGGGCTTCGCTTGGCTCATTCCTGGCGTACCTGAGGTTGGCGGATGAGCGTGAGGATGGGCTTGACGCGCCGTTGGGGGAGCCGGATCCGAAGGCCGTCCAGATCTTGACGGTGCACGGCTCGAAGGGCCTGGAGTGGGATGGCGTCGTCGTCTTCGGCCTGAGTGACGGCGTGTTTCCCTCGCATAACAAGAGGACCAGCGTGGAATGGACGGACGATGTTCCCCCTGCCAACGCGTGGTTGACGGACAGCGGGGCGTTGCCGCATCCGCTGCGAGGGGATTGTGGGGACCTGCCCCCGTTCGTGCCCGTCGTCGAGGGTTCCCGGACTGCGTCCGCGGCTTACGATAAGTGGGCGACGCAGGTCTACAAGCCTTCTGTCGGCGTGTATGCGGAGCGTGAGGAGCGGCGCCTGGCCTATGTGGCGATGACGCGTGCGCGTAGCGCGCAGCTGTTGGTGGGGTCGTGGACGTCGGACTTCAACATGAAGGTTGCTCACCCGTCTCGCTACCTGATGGAGGCCAGCGCCCAGCTGTTCGGTCATACTCCGCAGCCCGCGGAGGGCACGGCGGGGGCCGTGGAGGATCGCGGCGTGTGGGGATCGGGCGCCTGGCGCGACCTCGGCGTCGAGCCCGCCGTGGGGGAGGGGGCCTGCCTGATTTCCCCGATTCCGGGTGAGGAGGAGCGCGAGGCGCTGTCCGCGCGGGCGCCCTCGGGGACGTTCCCGCCGGCGCCGGGGCCGTCGCGTCAGCGGGTCGCGGCAGCGGCGGCGTCCGTGCGCGCGCAGCTGCGTGAGTTCGCGCAGGATCGAGACGTGTTCGAGGCCTTGGCGGAGTTGGGCGATGACCCGGCGGTGCGGGACACGGTCGCCCTGATCGAGGAGAACCGGCTGGGCCAGGAGGTGCCGGTCGTGGACCTGTGGGCCGAGCGCGTGCCGGCCACCTCTGTCTCTTCGCTGCTGCAGGATGCGGGGGAGTTCGCGCGTGATATGCGTCGGCCGATGCCCGTCAAGCCCAGTTCTTTCTCTGCGCTGGGCACGGTCTTCCACGCGTGGGCCGAGCGTGAGCTGCACGTGGCGGGCGCGGATCCCGCGTCCGAGGCCCAGGACCCCTCTGCGGTCGTGCCTGGTGAGGATGCCGTGCTGTCGGGCGGTGGCGACGCGGTAGAGGAGGCGCTGCTGACCGCGAAGGAGCGCGAGCTGCTCGAGAGACTACGTAAGAACTTCCGCGCGTTCGTCGCGGGGGAGCTGGCCGGCTATCGGGCGGTGGCGATCGAGGAGGCGTTCTCCGTAGAGGTGGGAGGCGTGTCCGTGCAGGGCCGCATCGACGCCGTCTTTGAGCGCGTGAACGGGGATGGGCCGCGATTCCTGGTTGTGGATTGGAAGAGTGGTCAGCCGGTCACGCGCACGACCAAACCGGAGAAGCTGGCTTATTTCGCGACGCAGCTGCGCCTGTATCGGCGGGCCTGGGCAGAGCGCGTGGGCGTGGATGCCGCCGAGGTTGGCGCGATGGTCGCCTTCCTGGCGGGTCCGTCGCACTACACGCTTGAGAGCCTGGAGGCCGTGCTCGGGTCGGGCACCGCCTCCCTGGACGAGGCGCTGCGCGATGTTTTGGATTTTTAAAATCCGTGTTTAATCAAAGTGGATGGGTGACAGGCTGACAAGAGTTTGACGAAAACGGTTGAAAAGCCTGTCACCCGCGTCCTCAAAAGCCTTCACAGGATAATCAGGCTTAATCGCCGTATGTGATGAATGCAAAAATCTCGCTTGTGTGGCCTGCTCAGAGGCTGGTAGCATTGTCCTGTCAATTTCAATGATGAGTGACGGCACGTTACGGACCGTTTCCCGGTCAGCGCTACAGAGAGGCGGCGCGCGGGTCACTGGAGCCGTGTGCCCTAACAGGAAGGAGCGCACGATGCGCCCCACTATCTCCAGGTTCCTTGCGCTCGGGGCCACGGCCTCGGCGTTCGCGCTGCTCGCAGGTGCTTGCGGCTCGGGCGGTACTGCGAGCGGCGGATCCGGTGGCGACCAGGTCCACCAGATGTACACGTGGGTCTCGACGGAGAACGACCGCGCGCAGTGGCAGTCCTTTGTCGACGCGGCTAAGGAAGCCGACCCGAACTTCACCCTCACCTTCGATGGCCCGTCCTTCAACGACTACTGGACGAAGGTCAAGACCCGCATGGTCGCAGCCGACGCGCCCTGCATCCTCACCACGCAGGCTGCACGCGCGCAGGAGCTGTCCGGCCTCCTCGAGCCGCTCGACTCCTACATGGAGAAAGCCGGCATCAAGGCCTCCGACTATAACGCTGCGATGATGCAGGGCATGACGGTCGACGGGCATGTCCTGGCGCTGCCCTACGACGCCGAGCCCGACGTTTTGTACTACAACCGCGAGCTCTTCGAGAAGGCCGGCCTCGCCGCGCCGACGACCTCGTACACGACCGCGCAGTTCCTCTCCGACGCGAAGGCGCTCACCGGTGACGGACAGTACGGCGTGGCCGTCAAGCCGCTGCTCCTGGGCAACGCGCCCGGCGACTTTGGTATCTCCTTCGGCGGCCAGGTCTCCCAGGATGGTAAGAACACCCTGACGGATCCGAAGTTCGTGGAGGGCGTGCAGTTCGCTTTCGACCTGGTGCACAAGGAACAGGTCGCAGTCGCCCCGAACGCCGCCGATAACGACGGTCCCGCCCAGACCGCCTTCACCTCGGGAACCGCCGCGATGATCATCGACGGCCCGTGGATGTACGGCTCCTTCGAGAAGGAGCTCGGCGACAAGCTCAGCGTTGCCGTCATTCCGACCCCGTCGGGTCAGCCCCGCGCGGTCATCCAGGGGTCGGGCTTCGGCATCTCGAAGTCCTGCCCCGACAAGCAGGCCGCCTTCGACGTTCTCAAGCAGCTGGTCACCCCCGAGGTCATTGGCTCGGTGGCGGACAAGCAGGGAACCGTCCCTTCGATCGAGTCCGCGATGGACAAGTGGGCCGCGAACAAGCCCGCTGACAGCGCCGAGGCGGTGAAGGTTCTCCTCGAGAACGGCACCCCGCTCGTGACGACCACGACGTGGAACCAGATCAACACGTCCTTCCAGCAGTACTCGCCCGAGGGCTTCCGCGGCACCAAGACCGCGCAGGATATCCTCTCCGATCTGCAGAACTCCGCCGGCTGAGCCCGGCTCCCCATTGACGAGGCCGGGGTGACCTGCTCGGGTTCCCCGGCCTCGTTGGGTGGGTCCCTTGGCGTTAGCGCTAACGATGATGGTTGGCGCTGCGCGGTGGGCCCACCACGGTCCCTGTGATGGAAAGGTGACACTGCTGATGAGCACTGACACTGTGACACCCGGCCGCGAGGCGCCAGCGGGCGCGGCGGATACGGGTGAAGCGAAGGCCTCGAAGCGCGCGAAGAAGGCGCGCGACGCGGGTAAGCGCGGCGACGGCGTGCGCGCCCTCGTCTACCTGGCTCCGGGCATGACCGGCTTCCTGCTGTTCATCGTCCTGCCTCTGATCGCGTCCCTCGTGATCTCTTTCTTCGACTGGTCGCTCTTCGGGGGTGGCCGTTTCGTCGGAATCGACAACTACAAGCGCATGCTCAGCGGAGCGGACCCCGCGTTCTGGACGGTCATGCGTAACACCGTCGTGTTTGCGGCCTGCTACACGGCGCTCAACCTCGTGATCTCGATCGGCCTGAGCTACTGGCTCCAGCGCGTTCCGGAGTGGCTCAGTCGGATCCTGCGCGTCATTTTCTTCATCCCAGTGGTCACCCCGATGGTCGGTAACGCGCTGATCTGGCGCCTCCTGCTCTCCGACCACGGCGTCGTGAACTCCGCGCTGGGTGTCTTCGGGATCGAGCACATCCCGTTCCTGAATAAGCCCGCTCTGGCGATGGGGTCGCTGCTGGTGATGAGCCTGTGGCAGGGCCTGGGTTACAACATCGTGGTCCTGACGGCCGGGCTCAACGGCCTGAACACCTCGGTGCTCGAGGCCGCCACGATCGACGGCTGTAACGGCGTGCAGCGCTTCTTTAAGGTCGTCTTCCCGATGATTTCCCCGACCGTGTTCTTCTGTACGGTCATGACGATCATCGGCGCGTTCAAGGTCTTCGCGCAGCCCTATTTCCTGACGCTGGGCGGCCCGGGAGAGTCGACCAACACGATCGTGTTGTCCCTGTACCGCAACGGTTTCTCATTCGACAAGCTCGGGTACGCCTCGTCGATGGCGTGGGTTCTCTTCGTGATTGTGATGACGGTGACGGCCCTGCAGTTCGCGGGCCAGAAGAAGTGGGTGAACTACGATGCGTAGCAAAAAACGACTGTCGACTGCTGTCTCGGTTGTCCTGCTGGGGATTGTTGGGGTCGCGTTCCTGTTCCCCTTCGCGTGGATGGTCGCGACCTCCCTGAAGCCCACGACCGAGGTTTTTACCTTCAGTCCGACGGGCAGCGAGGTGGCGTGGGAGAACTATCCTTCCGCGCTGCGCTCGATTCCCTTCGGTCGGGTCGTGCTCAACTCGTTCATTGTGTCGTTGTCCGGCGCGGCCCTCGTGGTCGTCGTGTCGGTTCTGTCGGCATACGCGTTCGCGCGGCTGCGCTTTAAGGGGCGCGATCACCTGTTCATGCTGTTCCTGGGCACGCTCGTCCTGCCCCAGGAGGTCCTCGTGATTCCGCTGTACATCGGCATGCAGCGCATGGGCCTCGTGAACTCGTATTTCGCGCTCATCGTGCCCTTCGCGTTCGGGGCGTTCGGGGCGTTCCTGATCCGGCAGTTCCTGCTGTCCTTGCCCCTCGAGTTCGAGGAGGCGGCGCGCATCGACGGCTGCAGTGACTGGCAGATCCTCACGAAGATCCTCCTGCCCCTCCTGAAGGCTCCGATCACGGTGGTCGGCGTGTTCGCTTTCATCGACTACTGGTCCTCGTTCCTGTGGCCCCTCATCGTGGTCAACGATTCGACGCTGGCGACGATCCCGCTGGGCCTGCAGATGTTCTCGGGTGAGCGCGGCACCGACTGGGGCCCGCTCATGGCGGCGGTGACGATGACGACCATCCCGTCGATTCTGCTGGTCGTGTTCCTGCAGAAGCAGCTGGAAAAGGGCGTCACCCTGGGCGCCTTCGGGGGACGGTGATGAGCGTGGAACATCGTGAAACACTCGACGAGTCCGCCCGCTGGGGGGCGTTGGCTCGCCCGACGCCGCAGTGGTTCCAAGACGCGCCGCTGGGAATCTTTGTCCACTGGGGGCCGTACTCGGTGCCCGCGTGGGCGGAGGACCACGGGGAGCTCGGCGTCGAGGACGACTGGGAGGCATGGTTTACCCATAATTCATACGCGGAGTGGTACTTCAACACGATCCGTATCCCGGGTTCTCCGGCGGCGCGCCGCCACAAGGACCTGTATGGGGCTGCCCCCTACGACGCGTTCTTGGACGCGTGGGACCCGGATGTGTGGGACCCATCCGAGTGGATGCGTCTCTTCCACCGTGCGGGCGCCTGCTACGCGGTGCTGACGACGAAGCACCACGACGGCGTGACGCTGTGGGACGCCCCGGAGACGGGCACGCGCAACACGGTTCGCCGGGGTCCGCGCATCGACCTCGTGGCGGGCTTCGCGGATGCTGCGCGGGCGCAGGGACTGCGCGTTGGCCTGTACTACTCAGGGGGCCTGGACTGGCACTACCGGCCCGCGCGGCCCATCCTGTCCGAGGATGACTGCAAGGACCTGTGCCGACCGAAGGACGCGGATTACGCGCGCTACTGCTTTGTGCACGTGCGCGACCTGATCGACCGCTACGCCCCCGACGTCGTGTGGAACGACATTGATTGGCCAGACGAGGGGAAGAACTTCGGCCCCTACGGTCTGGGCACGCTCTTCGAGTACTTCTATGCGGCTCGCCCCGAGGGGGTCACGAACGACCGCTACGGCGGCGTTCACGCGGACTACCTGACCAGCGAGTATCAGCACATGGGGGATTCGGAGACCAGCGGGACGCCCTGGGAGAATTGCCGAGGTGTGGGCCTGTCTTTCGGGTACAACCGCGCCGAGGGGGACCATCAGTACCTGAGCGGTGCGGGTGCCGTCCGCCACCTGGTGGACGTCGTTTCGCGCGGCGGGCGCCTCCTGCTCAACGTGGGCCCGAAGGCTGACGGGACGATTCCTCGCGAGCAGCGCGAGTGCCTCGAGGGTCTGGGGGAGTGGAACGACCTGTATGGGCCGGAGCTTGTGGGCGTGCGTCCGGTGTCCTCCGAAGCTGCGGGCGCTGCACGCGCCCTGTCGGCTTCGGGCTCGGACGAGGCCTGGGTGCGCCTGCTGGGGCATGGTGACCATGTGGCCGTGGTGGCGGATGCGTCGGCTTCGCAGGTGTTGGGTCTGCCGAGCGGATTCGACTACTCGCGTTCCACGATTCTCACGCCGGGCGCGGCGTGCTCGTGGGACGGCCAGGGCCTGCATCTGCAGGCCGGGGACAACCCGCCCAGGGATGCTCGCGGAGAAACTCTGCCAGTGGTCGTCACCGCCCCACGGGCGTGAGCGAACGCAGGGGCGGCGCGAGCGAGGGCACGTGCCGCCCCTGTTGTCGTCCGGGACAGAAGCGGTTGGCTGGCCAGCTCACAGGCGAGTGGTCTCGGTGGCTAGAGGTACTTGGGAAAGGTCTTCTTGATCGCGAGCATGGTGTCGATCATCCAGTCAAAGTGCTCGCTCCACCGGTCCCTGTCGTCGAATGATACGTTCTTATGGACGACGATGCGGCTCGCTTTGCGGTTCGGGAGCTCCCGCCAATCAAAGCTCAGGCCAGCCTCGGCTTCAATCGTCTCCCTCATGGCGTAGAGCGAGCGGAACAGATCCTTATCCTGATCGATGTACAGCTGGACACTCAGCTCGCTTCGCTTGTGGACCTGTGATGCTTCGATATGACACTGAGGCGAGCCGATGGCGAAACTCATCCAATACTCCTTTGAGGGCTTGCGACGGTGGAAGCTGTGCGAAAAGCGTGTGTCCTGAAAGGCATAGTCCTGGAATGCAGCCCAGTAGTCGTAGCGAAGCTGCTGGCCCTCATCCGGTGACGTCGCCTTCTTGACTTCCTTGGTCCAATCGTTGGGTCGTTCGACAACCTCGAATTTCACGGCCGGATCGGAGGAACCGATGCGAAACAGCTTGATTTCGCACAGGAAGAAGCCGATGTTCTCATCGGTGTGGTTGTTGAGCCATTCGACCGCGGCGCGATGCTCCTCTCGCGCGCGTTTAACGAGCCAGACGATCACATCCGCTGACTTCCCGGACGCGTAGGTGATCAGCTTTCCGAGGTGGTCGTGATCGGT
>ERZ1674037.56-NODE-56-length-16372-cov-5.747135_pt1 | contig 16372 bp, 13 predicted proteins | sample MGYA00581136_ERZ1674037 | MGnify/ENA primary metagenome ERZ1674037 (study PRJEB41354, sample SAMEA4873341) | human saliva metagenome | biome: human-associated habitat [ENVO:00009003]; feature: mouth environment [ENVO:08000002]; material: saliva material...
CCCCCGAGCCGACGACCGATCCCGCACCCGAGCCGACTGCGCCACCGACCGTTGCTCCTGTGCCACAGCCCGACGATCCGGAGCTGCCCGTCGTCCAGCCGACCCAGACTCCTTCTGTGAGCCCGACGCCCAGTCCCTCCGCTTCCTCCTCTCCCGCCGCTCACTCGAGCCAGCCCTCCGACACGCCCGTGTCGCCCGTGACCGATGAGTCGCAGCTGACCGACGCCAACAAGGGTGGCGTGAGCGCCGCCTTCACCGGTGGACAGCTCACGATCAACGTTCCCTCTGACAAGGCCGTTGCTGGCGAGTGGGTGAGCGCCAACATCATGCAGACGGGCGAGGCGCGTTGGCTTCAGGTTGAGCCCTCGAACCAGGTGACCATGGATGTCACCGGCCTGCCGATGGGCGACTACAAGGTCGTCGTCGCGAACCGCTCGCACCAGCTGGTTGGCTGGGCCGAGTTCAAGGTCGCCTCGACGGTCGCCGCCGCGAGCCCCGGCACCGCGGTGGATGGCTCCGGCTCCGTGAAGCTCCACGCTGAGGTCCTGTCCTCTTCGAACTCGGGTGACGAGTCCGAGGGCCTGAACGGATACCTGCTGGGTGCCGGCGCGTGCATGCTGATCCTTGGAGGCCTCGTCGTCCTCCAGGTTCTGTCCGGTCCGAAGATCGGGTCCTCCTCGCAGGGAGTCACCCTGACGTAGGCTAGGTTTCATGGATCTGTTTGATTCTGAATCATTTGACGAGCTGGGCGTGCCCGCGTTTACCGCGGACGCGCCCCTCGCCGTTCGTATGCGGCCTACCAGGTTGGAAGAGGTCGTCGGCCAGTCACACCTCCTGGGGGAGGGCGCCCCGCTGCGACGCTTGCTCTCCGCGGAGTCGAGCGGCGGGGTCGCCGTCTCCTCGGTCGTCCTGTGGGGGCCTCCCGGTACCGGAAAGACGACGCTCGCGTATCTGATCGCCCGCGCCTCGGGTCGGCGTTTCGTCGAGTTGTCCGCCGTGTCATCGGGTGTGGGGGACGTGCGTCGTGTCGTGGACGCGGCGCGTCGGACCCTGGCGAGCAGTGGCGAGGAGACGGTTCTTTTTGTCGACGAGGTTCACAGATTCTCCAAGTCGCAGCAGGATTCGCTCCTTCCTGCGGTCGAGAACCGGTGGGTTGTTCTCGTCGCTGCCACGACGGAGAACCCGTCGTTCTCCGTGATCGCGCCCCTGCTCTCGCGCTCGCTCCTGCTGACGCTGCGTCCCCTGGATTCCAATGCGCTGGAGGGCTTGGTCCGGCGTGCCGCCACTGATGAGCGCGGTCTCGCCGGTCGGTTTTCCATTACCGACGAGGCCGTGGCGGGCCTCGTGCGCCTGGCGGGCTCGGACGCGCGTAAGTCGCTGACGCTTCTCGAAGCCGCGGCGGGCGTGGCCAGCGATGACGGCTCCGGTGAGATTACGGTGGCCAGCGTGGAGGCAGCTGCGAATCAGGCGCTCGTTCGGTGGGGCCGCGACCAGCACTACGACGTGGCGAGCGCTTTCATCAAGTCGATGCGCGGCTCGGACGTCGACGCCTCCCTGCACTACCTGGCGCGCATGATCGAGGCCGGAGAGGATCCGCGCTTCATCGCGAGGCGCATCATGATCGCCGCCTCGGAGGAGATCGGCATGGCCGCGCCAGAGGTGCTCACGACATGCGTCAGTGTCGCCCAGGGAGTCGCTCTCATCGGCATGCCGGAAGCGCGCCTCCTCCTCGCCCAAGCGGTTGTTGCGGTCGCGACCGCCCCGAAGTCCAACGCCACGTACCTGGCGATCGATCGTGCCCTCGCGGACGTGAGAGCCGGGCGCGGGGGAGCGGTTCCCCCCCACCTGCGCGATGCCCACTACTCCGGGGCCTCCTCGCTCGGGCACGGCGACGGGTACCTCTACGCCCACGATCATCCCCATCACGTCGCCGCCCAGCAGTACTTGCCCGACGACCTGGAGGGTACCCGCTACTACGAGCCGACCGAGAACGGGCATGAGGCGATGCTCACGAAGAGGCTTGGCGTCATTCGCAATCTGCTGAAAAGACGCTAGTATGGAACAGTTGTCCGCTTGCGCGGGCACCTGGGGCCTTAGCCGACGGACCCTCACCGGTCCTGGAGTTGGCCCCATGTCGGGCGAACGTCCCGACATGACATGAGAAACAGGAAAGAAGAATCATGGCAACGAATCGTTCCCGTAAGCAGGTCCGCGAGTCCCGCGCTCTCGGCCTCGCGCTGACCCCCAAGGCCGTCCGCTACTTCGAGAAGCGCCCCTACGGCCCCGGCGAGCACGGCCGCACCCGCCGTCGCCAGGACTCCGACTACGCCGTTCGTCTGAAGGAAAAGCAGCGTCTGCGCGCCCAGTACGGCATCCGTGAGTCGCAGCTGCGCCGCGCCTTCGAAGAGGCTCGCCGCACCGCTGGCCTGACTGGTGAGAACCTGGTTGAGCTGCTCGAGATGCGTCTGGACGCCCTCGTCCTGCGCGCTGGCTTCGCCCGCACCATCCAGCAGGCCCGTCAGGTGGTCGTCCACCGTCACATCCTCGTCGATGGCAAGATCGTGGACCGCCCCTCCTTCCGCGTCAAGCCCGGCCAGACCATCCAGGTCAAGCCCAAGTCGCAGACCACGGTCCCCTTCGAGATTGCCGCTGAGGGCATTCACCGCGATGTGCTGCCCGCCGTCCCCGAGTACCTGGACGTTGAGCTCTCCCGCCTGAAGGCGACCCTGGTGCGTCGCCCGAAGCGCGCCGAGGTCCCCGTGACCGTTGACGTGCAGATGGTCGTCGAGCACTACTCGCGCTGACCTTTGTCATCACCGCGCCCCCCAAGCACGTGCTTGGGGGGCGCGGTTGTATGTGTATCCCACAGCGCGCGTAAGCGTGCCGATGTGCCGTCATGGGTGGGGACCGACTAACATAAGGCACTATGCGTACTTCTGAAATCCGCACCCGTTGGCTCGACTACTTTGCGAAGCAGGGTCACGAGGTGTGTCCCTCCGTCTCACTGGTCTCCCCGGAGCCCTCGATCCTCTTCACGATCGCCGGCATGGTTCCGTTCATTCCCTACATCATGGGCGTCGAGCCTGCTCCGTGGCCGAGGGCCACGTCGGTGCAGAAGTGCATTCGTACCAACGACATTGACAACGTTGGTAAGACGACCCGTCACGGCACGTTCTTCCAGATGAACGGTAACTTCTCCTTCGGTGACTACTTCAAGGAAGGCGCCATCAATTTCGCGTGGGACCTGCTGACCGGTTCGCGCGAGGAAGGCAAGTACGGCCTCGACGGTGATCGTTTCTGGGTGACGATTTGGGACCAGGACGAGGAGGCTCTGAACGTCCTGACGAAGCAGATCGGCATGGATCCCAAGCACATCGTGCGTCTGCCGCGCGTTGAGAACTTCTGGGACACGGGTCAGCCCGGCCCGGCCGGCCCCTGCGCCGAGTGGCACTACGACCGCGGCCCCTCCTACGGTCCCGAGGCCGTGGGTGGCACTGTGGACCCGGGTGGCGACCGCTACCTCGAGGTGTGGAACCTGGTGTTTGACCAGTTCATGCGTGGCGAGGGAACCGGCAAGGACTACCCGTTGCTGGGGGAACTCGATAAGAAGGCGATCGATACCGGTGCCGGCCTCGAGCGCCTCGCGTTCGTCATGCAGGATAAGCCGAACATGTACGAGATCGACGAGGTCTTCCCCGTCATCGATGCTGCGATGCAGATGAGCGGCAAGCGCTACGGCCTGGGGGCCGCGGGTCCCGAGGCCGGCGCGGCCTACGACGATGACGTGCGCATGCGCGTGGTCGCCGACCACGTTCGTTCCTCCCTCATGCTCATCGGTGACGGCGTGCGTCCGGGCAACGACGGCCGCGGCTACGTGCTGCGTCGCCTGATCCGCCGCGCCGTTCGTTCGATGCGTCTGCTGGGTGTCGACGAAGCGACGATGCCGACGCTGCTGACGGCGTCGAAGGACGCGATGAAGGCCTCCTACCCCGAGCTGGAGACGAACTGGAAGACGATTTCCGAGGTCGCTTACGCGGAGGAGGATGCTTTCCGTCGCACGCTGAGCGCCGGAACGACGATCCTGGACGTGGCCGTGGCGAGCGCGAAGGAATCGACGGGCGCGCCCTTGATTTCGGGTAAGTCGGCATTCTTGCTGCACGACACCTATGGTTTCCCGATTGATCTGACCCTCGAGATGGCCGCCGAGCAGGGCGTGTCCGTCGACGAGGAGGGCTTCCGCGCGCTCATGGCCGAGCAGAAGGAACGCGCGCGCGCCGACGCGCGCTCGAAGAAGACCGGACATACCGACGTGCGCGTCTTCCACGACATCGAAAAGGAGATGGGCGGCGGTTCGACGTTCCTCGGCTACACCCAGGAGTCTGCGCCTGCCCGCGTCCAGGCGATCCTCGTGGACGGACAGCCGGTGCCGGTGGCGCAAGCTCCCGCCGCTATTGACATTGTCCTCGATCAGACGCCCTTCTATGCGGAGATGGGCGGCCAGCTGGCCGACCACGGAACGATTCGGTTGCCCGGCGGCGACACGGTGATCGACGTGACCGACGTTCAGGCTCCGATCCGTGGACTGACTGTCCACCGTGGTCACTTGCGCCAGGGTGGCATTGCTCTGGGTGATTCGGTGATCGCCGAGATTGACTCCGAGCGTCGCCTGGCGATCGCTCGTGCGCACACGGCGACCCACATGGTCTACGCGGGACTGCGCAACGTCGTGTCCGAGCACGCGGACCAGGCAGGGTCGGAGAACTCGCCCTCGCGTCTGCGCTTCGACTTCCGTCACAACAGCGCGCTCGCCGGTTCTCAGCTCAGCGACATCGAGGAGCTGGTGAACGAGAAGCTGGCCGAGGACCTGCCCGTGACCACCGAGGTCATGAGCATCGACAAGGCGAAGGAAATGGGCGCGATCGCTCTCTTCGGAGAGAAGTATGGCTCCGAGGTACGCGTCGTGACGATCGGCGACGGCTTCGACCGCGAGCTCTGCGGCGGCACCCACGTACCGACGACGGGCCACATCGGCCGCGTGACGGTGCTCGGCGAGGGCTCGGTGGCCTCCGGCGTGCGCCGCATCGAGGCCCTGGTCGGTACCGGCGCCTACGAGTTCCAGGCGAAGGAACACGCTCTCGTCTCTCAGCTGTCCCAGCTCGTGGGCGGCCGCGTGGATGAGCTGCCCGAGCGCATCGAGTCGTTGCTCGCCAAGCTGCGCGAATCCGAGAAGAAGCTGGAGAAGATTCAGGCCGAACAGGCAAAGCGTCGGGGCGCCGACCTGGCCGCATCCGCTGAGCGCATCGGGGCGGTCGACCTCGTGGCAGCCGCGGTCGACGGTGTCCCGACGAAGGAGCTGCGCGGTCTGGTCCAGGACGTTGCGGCGCGTCTGGGGCACGAGCGCGGTGCGGTCGTCGCCCTGGCCGGTGCTGAGGGCGGCAAGGTTGCTCTGGTGGTTGCCACCAACGAGCGTGCGCGCGAGCTGACGCTCGACGCGGGCGCGCTCTTGCGCGCGGGACTCGCGCACGTCGATGGTCGCGGTGGCGGCAAGGCCGACATTGCCCAGGGTGGCGGTACCAAGCCCGAGGGTATTGCGGCCGGCCTCGCAGCGATCCGTTCGCAGATCGAGTCGCTGTGAGCCTGCGCAGGGGAATCCGCATCGGCGTGGACGTCGGCACCGTGCGTGTCGGCGTCAGTCGATGCGACCCTGACGGCATCCTCACGATGCCCGTCGTGACCCTCACGCGCGCCCCCGACTCGTCGGACCTCGATCAGCTCGCGGAGATCGTCGCCCAGCACGAGGCGATCGAGGTGATCGTGGGGCTGCCGCGGCACTTGCGCGGCGGGGAAGGCATCTCCGCTAAGGGCGCCCGCAAGTACGCGCGTCGCCTCAAGAAGCTCGTTGGGGGCGTGCGCGTTGCGATGGTCGACGAGCGGCTCACCTCCAACCAGGCGCACGAGCGTCTGCGCGCATCCGGTATTCCGGAGCGTGAGCACCGTAGCGTCATTGATCAGGTTGCGGCGCAGATTATCTTGGAACAGGCCCTGGAGCTCGAACGCATGAGCGGTCGCGCGCCCGGGGAGGAGATCGTCCTCGAGAATAGCGAAGGAGCGAACCAATGAGTACGCCCCCCACGTATCCCTTCCGCTCGCGCCGAGAGATCCACTCCGGCCAGCCCAAGGTCTACTCCGACGCTCCCAACGAGGACGTGACCCCTACGCCATCGGATCCGACGCCCACCCCGGTGCGCGGAACCGCCTCGCCCGCCCACGCCTCGCACGATGCGAGTGACGCGCGCCTGTCCCGCCAGAGCACGCCCGCCGTCTCCCAGGCCGACCCCACGCCCACCCCGATTCAGGGCGTGTCTGCTGTGACGCCCGCGCGTTCATCGCTGAGCGAGTCCGAGCCGCGGGGCGAGCACCCCGCGTGGAAGCCGACCGACGCTGCCTCGGAGACGACCGGCATGCGCTCTCGGCGGATCGCCAGCGAACGCCGCGCCGCCCGCAAGCGTAAGCGCCGCCGCCGTATTCGCTCCTTCTTCGTGATCGTTCTCGTGCTCGGCCTCGTGGGCGGCGCGAGCTACTTTGCCTACTCTCAACTGATGAATTCCTCGACCGTTGCCTCCGACGATTACCCGGGCCCCGGCACGACCGACATCCTGGTGACGATCGACGACCAGGCGACCGGACGCGAGATCGGCCAGAAGCTCTACGAAGCAGGCGTCGTCCGCTCCGTGGGAGCCTTCGTGCGTCAGTACGAGAAGAACAGCGCGGCACGCAGCATTAATCCGGGCACCTATCGTTTCAAGCTGCAGATGAGCGCCGCGGATGCGCTCGCCGTCCTGCTCGATCCGAAGAATCGCGTCGACTCGACGGTGACGGTTCTGGCGGGCGAACGCATGTCGGTGATCAAGAAGCGCATCGTCGAAGTCATGGACGTCTCCGATGCCGAGGTCGAACAGGCCTTTGCGAACACCGCGGCCATCGGTCTGCCCGCCGAGGCCGGCGGCAACGTCGAGGGCTGGCTGCACATCGGCGAATATAAGGTCGAGGAGGATGACACGCCGACGAGCGTCGTCGCCCGTATGGTTGCGGCCACCGTCGAAGAACTGGACAAGCTGGGTGTGCCCGCCGCGGACCGCGAAACCGTCCTCATCAAGGCCTCTATCGTCGAGGGCGAGATGGGCACGAACTCGAAGTACATGCCGATGGTTGCCCGAGTCATCGACAATCGACTGGCCGACACCGAGGGCGAGACGAAGGGCGTGCTCGGCATGGACTCGACGACGCTCTACGGCGTCGGCAAGGAGGGCGGCCTGCCCACCCAGGCCGACCTGGACGCCGATAACCCCTACAACACGCGCCTGCACGCGGGCCTGCCTCCCACGCCGATCAACCAGCCCAGCCTGGAGGCCATCAAGGCCGTCCTCAAACCGGCCGACGGCGACTGGCTCTATTTCGTGACGGTCGACCTGAACACGGGCGACACTCTCTTCGCGTCCAACGCGGCCGATCACGAGAAGAACAAGGAGAAGCTGGTCGAGTACTGCAAGACCCACACCGACCAGTGCAGCCCCCAGTCATGACGGCATGGGCTGGGGTCATCGGTTCTCCGATCTCGCACTCCCTCTCCCCGGTGATCCACCGAGCGGCCTGGGGCCAGCTCGGGATTGACGGCTGGGAGTACCGGCGCTGCGAGGTGGACGAGGCGACCCTGCCCGCCTTCGTCGCGGGCCTCGATGACTCCTTCCGTGGCCTGTCGGTGACGATGCCCTGCAAGCAGGCGGTCATGGGGTTGCTCGACGCCATCGACCCGCTGGCCAGCGCGGTCGGAGCCGTCAACACGGTCGTTCCTTCTGCCGGGGTGCTCGCGGGATTCAACACGGACGTGGCCGGCATCGCCTCGGCGATCAGGCGCGCCTGTGACCAGGCGGGGGTGCCGCTTCCGACGAGTGCCCTGGTCCTGGGGGCCCGCGCGACGGCCTCGTCTGCGTTGGCAGCCCTGGGTGAACTCGGTATCACGACGACCACGGTTGCGGCTCGGCGTTTCGGCGGACCTGGCTCGGTGATCGCTGCGGCGTCCCGCCTCGGTGTCGGCGTCGAGCAGGTGATGTGGTCGGATATGCGCGCGGTTACCGCCGCGGCGACTGCCTGCGACGTCCTCATCTCGACCCTGCCAGCCACGGTCGCGGACCCGCTTGCTGCCGTCCTTGCTCCCCGTGAGGATCAGATTCTGCTCGATGTCATTTACTCGCCGCGTGATACTGCCCTGCGAGCCGCCTTTGAACGTGGGGGTGCAGTTGTTGCTGAGGGGACAGACATGCTGGTCTACCAGGGGGCCGCTCAGGTTCAGCTGATGACCGGACGCAGCCCCGACCCGTCCCTCATGCGCGCCGCCCTGGAGGACGAGCTCGCGCGGCGCGAGCGCGCGAGCGGGGGAGAGGGGCATCCGTGATCGCCGAGTGGCTCTCGCTTCGCATCAGCTCCGACCTGTCCCTCGTCTCGGGCTTTCTCACGTGGATCATTATTCTGGGATGGCTGTGGCACTCCGGGTGGAGGGTGCAGCGCCGATACTTCATCGAGGTGACCCAAAAGCCTCTGTCGCGTAACGCGATCGTGTGGGTGGCGGGCATCGTCGGTGCTATCTTCTTCGTCGCCGCGCAGATGCGACCCGGCATGCCGGCGGTGATGACGGTCGCCATGATCGGCGCCCTCAGCGCTTACGTGGACGCGCGCACGCACCGGCTCCCCAACATGTACACGGTGGTCATGGGGATCGGCGTTATCGTCGGTGCCCTCATCGGGTGCCTGATTTCCCCGATGTGGTCTGGGCGACTCATTGGCTTCGCCGTGGGCGCGCTCATCTGGCTCGTCCCCGTCGCGATCCTGAACCGTCTGCCCGGAGGAATGGGTGGGGGTGACGTGAAGCTCGCCCCCGTGCTCGGGGCCATGGTGGGCTTAGTCGGGCTGCACGTCGCCGTCTTCGCGCTCGCCCTGTCCTTCATATCCGCGGGTTTGGCCGCCCTGTGGAAGATCGTCGTGGGCTCCGCCGGCACAAAGTCGCGGGTCGCCATGGGCCCGTGGATGATCGGCTCCGCCCTCGTGGGTGCGATCGCCTGGGGTGTCGTGCCCGACTGGCTATAGGCCGGTGTCACGCGCCTCATCGTGGACCCGTCGGGCCCAAGGCCGCTTGTGATGGGACAATGACACGGTGAGTATTACGACGCCTTCGCATCCGTCCGAGCCTGTCAGCCTCGAATGGGGTCAGACTTGGCCCCCTCGTGACGTCTTCTCGTCGCTCGCCACGTCGAGGCGCGTAATTCCCGTCGTGCGTCGCGTCCTCGCCGATGAGCTCAGCGCCGTTGGCGTCTACCGTCAGCTCGCCCACGGCGACTACGGCAGTTTCATTCTCGAATCCGCCGAGCACGGGGGTTCTTGGGGCCGCTGGTCCTTCGTGGGAGCGTCCAGCGCCGGCGCCATCGTGGCACGCGACGGCCACGCGCAGTGGGTGGGTGCACACCCGGAGGGTGCCGTCGTGGAGGGGACGTTCCTGGAGGTCGTGCACTCCGCGCTCGAGCAGTTGGCGGCGTCGCCTATTGAGGGGCTGCCCCCGCTGACGGGCGCCCTCGTCGGGTCGCTGGGATGGGGCATCATTCCAGAATGGGAGCCGACCCTGGCGGCAACCGCACCCAAGGAGTCCGACCTCCCCGACGCGACGCTCGTGCTCGCCACGGAGGTCGCCGCGATCGATCACGCGACGGGGTCGGTGTACCTGATGGCCATCGCGTGGAACCTCAATGGCTCTGATGAGGGCGTCGATGGCGCCTACGACCGCGCGATCCAGCGGCTCGACGCCATGACGAGCCAGCTGGCCTCGCCCATCGCCCCGGCGGTGCTTGGGGTGAGCGGCCAGGAACCCCCGGTCGTCCGCCAGCGCACGCGCCGCACCGACTTCGAGTCTTCCGTCAACGCCGCCAAGCGCTCGATCACGGACGGGGATGCCTTCCAGATCGTCCTGTCTCAGCGCCTCGACGTGTCGACCGAGGCCAGCGGCGTGGACGTGTACCGCGTCCTGCGCACGGTCAACCCCTCGCCCTACATGTACTACCTGGATCTGCCCGACGAGCGCGGTGGTCACTTCGAGGTCGTGGGTTCCTCCCCGGAGACGCTCGTCAAGGCGCAGGGCCGTCGCGTGTGGACGTACCCGATCGCGGGCTCGCGTCCCCGCGGCGCCGACTCGGCTCAGGACCACCGCCTGGCTGCGGAGCTCCTGGAAGATCCCAAGGAGCTCTCCGAGCACGTGATGCTCGTCGACCTGGCGCGCAACGACCTGTCGAAGGTCTGCGATCCCGCCTCGGTCGAGGTGTCCACGCTCATGGAGCTCAAGCGTTTCTCTCACATCCAGCATATTTCGTCGACCGTGACGGGGGTCCTGCGACCGGATGCGGACGCCCTCGATGCTCTGGTTGCGACCTTCCCGGCGGGTACCCTCTCGGGTGCGCCCAAGCCTCGTGCTATCCAGTTGATCGACGACTTCGAGCCGGCCGCCCGCGGCGTGTACGGTGGCGTCGTCGGCTACTTCGACCTGTCGGGTGACGCCGATCTGGCGATCGCCATCCGCACGGCCTCCCTCAGGGACTCCGTGGCCTCGGTTCAGGCCGGTGCCGGTGTGGTCGCGGACTCGGTGCCCGAGCTGGAGTACGAGGAGTCCCGCAATAAGGCCGCCGCCGCGGTCGAGTCCGTCGTGCGCGCCTCGACGTTGGCCCCGCTGTCGTGAGACGCGCGGCCGGATGCTTCGCCCGGGCGTCCCTTTTATTCGCTAGCCTTGATGGCGTCCAACTGTTTCTCGGTGAAAGGGGAGCGTCGTGAGCATTCTCGATGACATTATCGTGGGGGTCCTGGGGGACCTGAAAGAGCGCGAGGGTCGCGTTCCTCTGAACCGTGTCAAGGAGATGGAACAGAGCGTTCCCGAGGCGAAGGATGCGCTGGGTGCCCTGCGCAATCGCGACGGTGCCGTCAAGATCATTTCGGAGGTGAAGCGGTCTTCCCCCTCGAAGGGAGCACTCGCGCGGATCCCTGATCCTGCCGCCCTGGCGTCCGTCTACGAGGCAGGGGGTGCCTCCGTGGTGTCGGTACTGACCGAGCAGCGTCGCTTCCACGGGTCGCTCGCGGATCTCGACGCGGTGCGCGCGGCGGTCGACATCCCGATCCTGCGCAAGGATTTCATCGTGACGCCCTACCAGATTCACGAGGCGCGTGCTCACGGCGCGGATCTCGTCCTGCTGATCGTGGCTGCCCTGGAACAAAACGCCCTGGTGTCGCTCCTGGAGCGCACGCGTTCGCTGGGAATGGAGGCCCTCGTCGAGACGCATTCGCGCTTGGAGGCGCTGCGTGCCCTCGACGCGGGCGCGTCGATCATCGGCGTCAATGCGCGTAATCTGAAGACCCTCGAGGTCGACCGTTCGACGGTTGAGCAGGTCATCGACGTGATCCCGCAGGACGTCGTCGCGGTCGCTGAGTCGGGGGTTGCGCAGGCACACGATGTCTTCGAGTACGCCAAGTGGGGCGCGGACGCGGTCCTGGTTGGTGAGGCGCTGGTGACTTCCGGCGATCCTCTCTCGAGCATTCAGGACATGGTCAGCGCCGGTCAGCATCCGGCGCTGCGCACGGATCGTCGGGCCCGCGTCGCCGCGGCCCGCAAGGAAGGACTGTGATGAGCGCTGAGAACTTCGTCCCCGGACCGTATTTCGGTGATTTCGGCGGCCGATTTGTGGCCGAGTCGCTGATGGGCCCCCTCGAAGAGGTTGAGGCGGCGTGGAAGCGCTTGTGGCGCGACAAGTCTTTCCAGGCGCGTCTGCGTGACCTGTTTGCCAACTACGCCGGTCGCCCGTCCCTGCTGACCGAGGCGCCGCGTTTCGCCGCAGATTTGGGCGGCGTGCGTGTCTTCCTCAAGCGCGAGGATCTCAACCACACGGGCTCGCACAAGATCAACAATGTGCTGGGCCAGGCCCTGCTCACGAAGGAATTGGGCAAGACCCGCGTCATCGCCGAGACAGGAGCCGGTCAGCACGGCGTCGCAACCGCAACCGCGGCGGCCCTCCTCGGACTGGATTGCACGATCTATATGGGGCGCGAGGACACGGAGCGTCAGGCCCTCAACGTCGCGCGCATGCAGATGCTCGGCGCCGAGGTGATCGCCGTGACGGCCGGCTCTGCGACGCTCAAGGATGCCATCAACGAGGCCTTCCGCGACTGGGTGACCAACGTCGAGACGACGAACTACATCTTCGGCACGGCGGCTGGCCCGCACCCCTTCCCGGAGCTCGTGCGCGACCTCCAGCGCGTTATCGGTGACGAGGCGCGCGCCCAGCTGCTCGCGACCGAGGGACGACTGCCCGACGTCGTTGTGGCCTGCGTGGGCGGCGGGTCGAACGCGATCGGTTCCTTCACGGCGTTCATCGACGATCCGAGTGTCGAGCTGCTGGGCTGCGAGGCGGCTGGCGACGGCTTCGACACGGGGCGTCACGCCGCGTCCATCACGGCCGATCAGGTTGGAGTGCTGCACGGCGCTCGCACGTTCGTCCTGCAGGAGCGCGACGGACAGACGAAGGCCTCGCACTCGATCTCGGCGGGCCTCGACTACCCGGGTGTGGGCCCCGAGCACGCGTGGCTGGCCCGATCGGGGCGGGCCTCGTATATCCCCGTCTCCGACGCTGAGGCCATGGACGCCTTCCTGCACCTGTCACGCACGGAGGGCATCATTCCCGCGATCGAGTCATCGCACGCGCTCGCCGGGGTGCGCGCGTGGGCCCTCGCGAAAGCCGAGACCGAGGGACCTTTCGCGCCCGGAGACGAGCCCATCGCCATCGTGACAGTGTCGGGGCGCGGCGACAAGGACGTGGACACGGCGTCGCGCTGGTTCGGATACGGCCGCGCGAAGCTACAGGTCATCGACCCGAGCGCCGGCCCCTCGGGCGTGGCCGTCCTGGACGAGAACGAGGAGAAGTGACATGACGCGAGCCCCCCATTCCGCCGTCGCCATCGATGCGGCACTCGAGCGCGGCGACGCCGCGCTGATCGCCTACCTGCCCGTCGGTTTTCCGTCGGTCGAGGACTCCGTTCGCGCGGGTAAGGTCCTCGCCGATGCCGGAGTCGACGTCATCGAGCTGGGATTTCCCTACTCCGACCCGGGCATGGACGGCCCCACGATCCAGCGCGCAACCGTCGCCGCGCTTGAGCGTGGCACGCACCTGGAGGATCTCTTCCACGCGGTGGACGAGCTGACCTCGTATGGGATTTCCACGACCTCGATGACCTACTGGAACCCCGTCGAGTGGTGGGGTGTCGAGCGCTTCGCGAAGGACTTTGCCGCCGTCGGTGGCTCGGGCCTCATCACCCCCGACCTGCCGCCCGAGGAGGGCACGCAGTGGGAGGAAGCTTCGGATAAGTACGACCTGGAGCGCATCTACCTGACGGCCCCCTCGTCCCCGGAGCATCGCCTGAAGCTGATCGCCGAGCATTCGCGCGGCTGGGTGTACGCGGCCTCCTCGATGGGTGTCACGGGCGCCCGCGCGGCTGTCGGCGCGCACGTAGCGGACGTCGTTGCACGCACGCGTGCGGCCGGTGCCCAGCGCGTGTGCGTGGGCCTGGGCGTGTCAAACGGTGCCCAGGCGCGAGAGATCGGTGCCTACGCGGACGGCGTCATCGTCGGTTCGGCTCTGGTCAAGACCCTCTTCGAAGACGACGTCGACCGCGGCCTGCGGGCGCTCAGCGAGCTCGCCCGTGAGCTCAAGGCCGGCGTGAGCGGAGCGCGCGCGTGAGCCTCCTCGCTGCTGGCATTCCCTCGCCCTCCCAGGGCGTGTGGTACCTCGGATCGCTCCCGCTGCGCGCCTACGGCATCATCATCGCCGTCGGCATGATCGTCGGCGTGTGGTGGACCTCCCGGCGCTACGCGGCGCGCGGGGACAACCCCGACACCATCTTCGATGTCGCTCTGTGGGCGATCCCGCTGGGCGTCGTCGGTGCTCGTCTCTACCATGTCGTCACCTCACCCGAGGCCTACTTCGGGCCGGGCGGCGACCCCTGGCTCGCCCTGCAGATCTGGCGCGGCGGCCTGGGGATCTGGGGAGGCGTCGCCTTCGGCGCGCTGGGTGCATTCCTCGCCGTCAAGAGGGCCGGCGTGCGTTTCGGGCCAATCGCGGACTCTCTGGCGCCTGCCCTGCTGGTCGCCCAGGCGATCGGCAGGTGGGGAAACTGGTTTAACCAGGAGTTGTTCGGCGCCCCGACGACTCTGCCGTGGGGGCTTCAGATTGACGCCGCGCACCTGCCCGCGGGCTACCCGGTGGGCACCCTGTTCCATCCCACGTTCCTGTACGAGTGCCTGTGGAACCTGGCTGGCGCTGCGCTCATCGTGGCGCTTGAGCGCCGCCGCCGCTTCGCGGCCGGCCAGCTGTTCGGCATGTACCTGATGGTGTACACCGCGGGACGCGCGTGGATCGAAATGCTGCGTATCGACGACGCACACACGATTGCCGGTGTACGCCTGAACGTGTGGACGTCCCTGGCGGTGTTCCTCCTTGGCGTCGCACTGTTTGTCCTCGCGGGTCGCCTGGGTCGGCCGCGCGAGGTCGCCGGTGACGGGGCGGTGACGGATGACGATGAGCGTGCGGGGGCGAGCCCTGAGGGAAGCGACTCCGATGCTGAGGATGTCATCGACACGCGCGTGAGCGAAGACGAGTCCGCGCAGGAGAGCTCTCTCGAGGAGTTTTAAACCAGCGGCGGGCACGCTAGTGGAGTCGAAGGTCCCATAATTGGTTCATTCATGGGAATGATCACGTTATCTGTGCGGAGCTCCTTAGTGATTCCCGTGTGACTGGACGGTAAACTTGGGTTCATGCGTCGAGCTAAAATTGTCTGCACTATTGGACCTGCTACTGAATCCCCTGAGCAGCTCCAGGCACTGGTGGACGCCGGCATGGATGTCGCGCGTATCAACCGGTCGCATGGAAAGGCTGAGGAACATGAGGCCGTCATTGCGCGCGTGCGAAAGGCGTCTGCGACGTCCGGCCGTGCGATCGCGGTCCTCGTCGACCTCCAGGGCCCCAAGATCCGTCTGGAGACCTTCCAGGATGGCCCCCAGGAGCTGAAGATCGGTGACACCTTCACCATCACCATCCGCGATGTTCCCGGCACGAAGGAGCTCGTCGGTACCACCTTCAAGGGCCTGCCCGGTGACTGCGCGCCCGGCGACCGCCTGCTGATTGACGACGGCAACGTTGCGGTCCGCGTCGTCGAGGTGACCGATACGGACGTCGTGACCCGCGTCGAGGTCCCCGGCGTGGTCTCGGACCACAAGGGCCTGAACCTGCCCGGCGTCGCCGTGTCCGTTCCCGCGCTGTCCGAGAAAGACAAGGAGGACCTGCGCTGGGCGATCGAGCAGGACGCCGACTTCATCGCCCTGTCCTTCGTGCGCTCGGCCCACGACATTAAGGACGTCCACGAGATCATGGACGAGATGGGTAAGCGCATTCCCGTCATCGCCAAGATTGAGAAGCCCCAGGCCGTTGATGCCCTGGAGGAGATTGTCGAGGCCTTTGACGGCATCATGGTTGCCCGTGGCGACCTCGGTGTCGAGATGCCCCTCGAGGCCGTGCCGCTTGTTCAGAAGCGTGCGATCGAGCTGGCTCGTCTTGCCGCTAAGCCCGTCATCGTGGCGACCCAGGTCATGGACTCCATGATCAAGAACCCGCGCCCGACCCGCGCCGAGGCCTCTGACTGTGCGAATGCCATCCTCGATGGCGCCGACGCGGTCATGCTCTCCGGAGAGACCTCGGTGGGTGCCTTCCCCATCGAGACGGTGCGCACGATGGCAGCGATCATCGAGTCCACCGAAGAGAACGGTGGTGAGCGTATCGCGTCCATTCCCAGCTTCTTCGCCGACCGCGCAGGCGTCATCTGCGATGCGGCCGCCCGCATCGCAGAACACATGGACGCCCGCTACCTGGTGACCTTCACCCAGTCGGGCACCTCTGCGCGCCTGCTGTCGCGCATGCGCCGCCCGATCCCGATGCTGGCCTTCACGCCGCTGGAGTCGACGCGCCGTCGCCTGGCCTTGTCCTGGGGCATCCAGACATACCGCGTCCCCGAGGTGCAGCACACGGATGACATGGTCTGGCAGCTTGATCAGGTTGTGCAGTCCTCGCACCTGGCGGAGATCGGCGAGCAGCTCGTCATCGTCGCCGGCATGCCGCCGGGCATCCCCGGTTCCTCGAACATGCTGCGTATCCACGAGGTGGGTGACGAAGCCGATTACTCGATCGGCGGCGCACGCTAAACCGTAGAGGCGCAAACGGTGGGGTGCTGGTATGGCCAGCAC
>ERZ1674037.61-NODE-61-length-15539-cov-5.328339_pt1 | contig 15539 bp, 9 predicted proteins | sample MGYA00581136_ERZ1674037 | MGnify/ENA primary metagenome ERZ1674037 (study PRJEB41354, sample SAMEA4873341) | human saliva metagenome | biome: human-associated habitat [ENVO:00009003]; feature: mouth environment [ENVO:08000002]; material: saliva material...
TTTTTGACGAGATTACCAACTTTTACAAGCCTTTTCTTATCCCGAACTCGCGTAACATTGATTACTTATAGCCTAATCTTAAAGATTTTTAGACCATTCTTAAACACGTATCTACTTTTAAAAGAAACACTAAGATTTTTGTACATAGAGGGCTGAATGGACTATTGTTTTATCTTTTTTTGATAAAAAATACCGATTTCATCGAGATTAATCAAATAAGAGTAACACTTATGAACCAAGTGTTTTTATAAATGATTGGATGCAAAAAGGGCTTATATCAACTAAAAATATTGATACAAGCCCCTATATTTCCGTATTCATCTACCCTCTTTCACGATATTATCAACATTTGGTTATTACAATGTAACAGCCTATTTGAGGTATAACATCAGGGTTTCAGAATCCTTTTCTAACGTAGCAAGATAGTCTATTGTACGATGTTTTAGATATCTCGCTCATAATTTTATTATCCACTAATTTACTTTACCAGGACCTTCTTACCATTAATAATGTAGATTCCAGGATTTAATTTCCCTTTATCGCTCGCATCTCTTACCTTCATTCCATTGATAGAATAGACAGTACCATCATTTTGATTCGCGGAGTCTATCTTGTCTATTGCAATACCAGTAACAGTATTATTTGAAGTATGACTCGTACCTATAATGTTAACACTACGCAAGTAGTACCCCTGTCCAGTTACCACCAAGCCATTCTGTTTTAACTCTTCAATAACCTTAGGTTCGAGGTCAAGACTATAGGTCTTTTCATCTTTTCCACTATCCAAGTTGATAATACTACCATACTGTACGCTAAATGAGAACTTAGGTCTTTTTGAATCAGTAGGATTCTTTTTATTCTGGCGTAAGAAAATCTTTCCACCAGGATTAACATCTCTCACCACGAACTCAAGTTTCTGACCTTCTGCTAAATTCGCAAATAACTCTGCTGGGATAATTGTCTCACCCCACTGGATTTCTTTGAAACCACTCCAAATAGCATCCTTCTTGTCTGAATGACAAACGGTGTATAAACGGATGTTCTCACCTTGCAGTACACAACCTTCACTCTTTAGCAACTTACTAAGTGCTTCTGTCACAACGAAAGTTACCTGTGCGTCATTCTTAGCAAGCTCTGGCTTAAGTGTTGTGATAGATTTCCCACTTTTATTAAAGATGTCAAGGCTTGCGTTTTGATTAGGATCACAAACCTCAAGGTCCATTACCAACTGATCACCAGGCTTTACGTTAGCAAACTTCTCTTTTGCAAGGTCAAGACTTATCTTCTGATTCTTTCTATGTTCTGGTAAGTTTCCAATCCATAGTAGTTCATTTGCTCGTTTAAAAACGCGCAACCAGTCAATTTCTGTAACGAACTCCTTAGGGACCTTATTAATATCACCTCCATACTTCGGGTTTAATTCAGGGTAGAGAGTACCACCAAATCCTTTATATGGATACATACTTGGTAGTATTTCTGTATTAGCCTTCCACGCCTTACCACCTACTTGTCCTGTGATAGCTACGTCCCAAACACGGTCCTCTCCATACTTTGAAAGGTTTTGTGCTAAGAGTGCATTATAACGATATGGATACTTCGAGTTTTTTGATTTATATCGATTATCCTTTGTACGGAAAACGGATCTAACTCTTCCATCTAAGAGGAAAGTTACGGCTAAGTGCATTGGATCACCTGGCTCTGGGTCAATCTGTGCGCCATAAACATGGAAATCTTTTCCTGGGTCGAAGTCAATTTCCCTTACACGATCTCCATAGTCATTATGGTTATAAGTATTATTGGGGTATCCGTTTTTCCAACCGGCATCGTAGTCCATTCCATGAGTAGTTTGATGCAGATAAAAGCCTTTCTCTTTCATTGCATCTTTTCTGTCCTCATTAACAAAGAATTCTTGTAAATCTATCTCAAATGTACTTGCTCCATTACAGTGACGGAGCCATAGTGCCATCCAAGTTCCGAACTCATATGGAATCTTAGCCTTCACCTCTATACGTGAGTAAAGAGGGTAGTAAGTTCCATGTTCTAACCCTTTAGCTTTCACCAAGTCTGCTCCGTTAGCATTACGACTGGAGAGTGCACCAGACCACCAACCGTATTTACCAAAGTCATGTTTAGGCTTAAAAGGTGGTTGTACCTTTACGCTGTAATCGGTCCCAGCAGGGTCTTTTTTAGCGTCAGGACGACGTCCTGTTAAAAGAGGTTCACGTGAAGCAGTAATATATGCCACACCATTTTTCACCTTAACCATATCGGCACGATAATACTGAACACCTCCCTGCCCTTCTGTATTACCGTAATCATCAAACTTGTAATTATACTTTGGATCACCATAGACGCCCCATTTAGATTCGTCAATCTTGTTTCCATTAAACTCATCGCCACCATAGTAATTCCAACCAGCCATGGACGGTACGGCGTTCTGTGTTACTTGTGCAGATAGGTTAGAGAAGCCTAAACACAATCCACAAAGTATTAGTCCTGTTTTTTTCATGTTGATTTTGTTTAAAAAGTAGCCTTATGCCACTCATGTTATTTAATTAGATAAAGGTAGCTTGATATTAAACAGGGATACTAAAACATCTTGTAAAGCTATCCTGTTATAATTCTTGAATCTGATCATTAGCTAACCTTCGGCTGCAAAATTACACTATTTACCGCATATTTACATGCTTTGTGGCTCAGGTAGAGTGCAAAATAACTGTAAGGTATTGTAAACGTATTCATTTTTTGTTGAAGAATATGAAATGAACACGTCTATTGTTTATTTATGTTTCGTTTTTATCTCAATGCGTCTCAACGAAATAATCCTTTGAAAAATAGTTACGTATTAAAAACAAATCTCTAAGTTTGCTTCATGAATTGCAAACTTTAGAGATTCGGGTTAAAAGTCGTCTATATTCTTAATCTCTATATAATCGTGGAGTCTACCACGCATCATACCTTTTTCTTGTTGGTCATTTAGCAGGGCAATAAGACTATCCCAAAAGCCCTGCACGTTGACTAAGGTAACCTTCTTATGATGATAACCAATAGAAGCAGAGGCTGCAACAGTGAAAATTTCATCAATTGTTCCAATACCACCTGGTAAAGCATAGAACTCATCAGAGCGTTCCATGATGATGGCCTTTCGATCAGTAAGGTCCTCACAAGGAATCTCTACATCTACATAGTCGCTAACTCTACGTCCTTCCTCTAAGATGCGAGGGATAACCCCGATAGTACGTCCACCAGCTTCGTGTACAGCTTTACCAATACACTCCATCAATCCACTGTTGGCTCCACCATAAACGAGCGTATGTCCGTTCTCTCCAATCCATCGTCCCAACTCTTCCGCAGCACGGAAGTAGTCGGGAGCAATGTTATTATTTGCAGAACAAAATACTGCTATATTCATTTTATTCTTCTAAAAGTTTTGCAGCCATTTCGCGTCCTAAGCGATTGCACTCTTCCTTAATCTCTGGTGTGAGTGCCTGCTTCATCTCTACTGGCTCACCCACTTTTTCAAAGTGGAGATGATTCTCATTCCATTCGCCAATGGCAGCAACAGCCTTTGAAGCCCAAGAGTAAGAACCAAACCAACCAATAAGATGGTTCTTGATATCGCGATTAGCAACCTCCTGCAAGAGTACATCCATCTCGTGATAGAGTCCTGCATTATAGGTAGGAGCACCAACAATCAAGCCACGGAAGCGGAAGACGTCTTGGAGAATATAGCTGTGGTGTGTCTTAGAAACATTGTACAAACGAATATTCTTCACACCAGCAAGCGATGCTGCACGTGCAATCTGTTCTGCCATACGCTCTGTATTGCCATACATTGTACCATAGCAAATCACCAAACCAGGCTCTGTTTCGTACTTAGACATACGGTCATACAGTCCGATAACTTTGTCAACATACTTATGCCATACGGGTCCGTGAGTAGAGCAGATATAATCGATATGAATACCCGCAAGCTTCTTCAATGCGTTCTGAACGGGTGTTCCGTACTTTCCAACGATGTTAGAATAGTAGCGAACCATCTCTAACCAACACCAATCTGTATCAATCTCTTGATCGATGAGACCGCCATTTAATGCACCAAAACAGCCGAATGCATCGCCTGTAAAGAGGTGGCTGACCTCACCTTTGCAGAGTGTCATCATTGTCTCTGGCCAGTGAACCATTGGAGTCATAAAGAACTGTAGGGTATGATTACCTAAGCTCAACTCCTCACCATTCTTAACCTCTAACGTATTATCCTTGACACCATAGAATCCTGACATCATATCAAAGGTCTTCTTGTTACCGATAACTTGAATGTTAGGATAATATTTACGCAGCAAACCTATTGAACCAGAGTGGTCAGGCTCCATGTGGTTGATCACTAAGTAATCAATCTGTCGGTCGCCCAACACCTCACGAAGTCTCTCAATAAACTGTGTAAAGAAGTCTACTTCTACTGTATCAATAAGGCAAACCTTCTCATCATCAATGAGATAAGAATTGTAGGTAACACCATAAGGCAGTGGCCATAATCCTTCAAAAAGGTTCTTATTACGATCGTTAACTCCTACGTAATAAACTTTATTGGCAATTTCTATCATTTTATTTTTGAATTTATGTAGTTTCTTTTGTTAGCTTATTGGGCTTATTTAGACAATTGGGCTTATTGGGCTAATAAGGCTTATTACAAAGCCTCCTCCTTCATCTTCTCACCAAAGTCCTTGCTTACATAGTTGAAGATGTCCTTGCAGCAGTCTGCAGAGAACGCCAAGGCATAGTTGATAAGTTTGTCCCATTGCTCTTCTGTCAGCCCTCTTTCGAGATCAGCACGAGTGATACCATGCTTCAACATACCGAAGATGAAGCCTGCATTAAAGTTGTCACCAGCTCCGATTGTACTGACAACATTCGTGTCGAGAACAGGATAGGACTTCTTCAATTCCTTACCACTGCGCACTTCAACAGGCTGACTTCCCTGTGTATAGATAAACTGCTTGCAATAAAAAGAAATCTCCGCATTATAGACCTTATCGGCATCTTCTTTTTTATAAATCGTTGCGAAGTCCTCCAAACTACCACGTACGATATCCGCATAATCAAGATTTTCTATCAAATTAGGGGTGATCTTAATAACATCATCCTTATGTGCAGGACGGAAGTTAACATCGTAGTAGATGATTGCACCACGTGAACGTGCATAATCAAGTAGTCCTACCACCTGCGGACGAATCACCGGATTCACCGCATAGAAGGAACTAAAAAGCACAATGTCATCGGGTTGTATATCAGGGAATGTGAAATCTAATTGAACGTGTGGGTGATCTTTATAGAAGATATACTCAGCATCATTCTTCTCATTGAGGAAAGCGAGTGATACAGGCGACTTAGAATCAGGGAAGGTTGAAATGTTATCAGCATTCACACCATTGTCCTTCAAGAAGTCGATAATATATTTTCCAACATGGTCATTACCCGCCTCAGAGATAAACGATGTGTTGACTCCGCAGCGTCCTAACGACGTAATGGCGTTAAAGGTAGAACCACCTGGAACTGCCTCAACTGGTTTATTATCCTTAAAGATGATGTCTAAGACGGTTTCACCGATACCTATAACTTTCCGCATTTTATTGTGAATTATGTTGTTTCTCGCTTTAGTTGTGCAAATATACAGAAATTTAGGCGGAACACAAAATGAATCGAGTTCTTTTTTCTTTGTCTATTAAAGTCTATTAGTTTTCATTCTTTTTTCTTAATTTTGCACCCTATGACAAGATATCAGACTGCAGTCTTAGAGAATGGACTGCGCATCATTACCCTTTCAACGACCTCACCAGTGGTCTATTGTGGGTATCAACTCAACGTCGGGACAGCTAACGAACTACCTGACGAGGAGGGTATTGCTCATTTCTGCGAGCATGTTACCTTCAAAGGAACTACTCGCCGAACAGCAATTGATGTTATTCAATGTCTTGAGCAAGTAGGAGGCGATCTCAATGCTTTCACCACCAAGACCGATACGGTTTATTATTCAGCTATTCTGAAGGACCATCTTCCCCGAGCGATAGACCTACTGACAGATATTGTTTTTCATAGTATCTATCCACAAAAAGAGATTAACAAGGAGGTAGAAGTTATTTGCGATGAAATCGAGTCTTATAACGATAGCCCAGCAGAGTTGATATATGATGAGTTTGAAAATATCATCTTCCGTGGACATCCTTTAGGACATAGTATCCTTGGTACGGCAGAGCGTGTCAGGAAGTTTACTACCGAGGATGCACTTCGTTTCACTCAGAAGTACTACCAACCGATGAATTCGGTGTTTTTTGCCTATGGTGATGTGGATTTTGATAATCTACTTAGCCTTTTAGAGAAGGTAAATCACTCGAAAGTAAGAATAAAGGGTGAAACTGAAAAGCCAATAGAAACGTCGCTTCCTGCATTGAGTGAATATCAGCCACAGACAGTTAAGATAGATAAGCATACTCACCAAGCCCACGTGATGATTGGTAATCGTGCCTATAGCATACATGATAAAAGACGTATGGCACTTTATCTACTTAATAACATCTTAGGTGGACCTGGTATGAGTGCCCGGTTGAATCTTGCACTTCGTGAACGTCGTGGACTCGTTTATACGGTAGAAAGCTCTATGGTGAGCTATTCTTTAACAGGTATTTGGAGCATTTACTTTGGCTGCGACACAGATGATTTGGACGAATGTATACGCCTTGTACGTGCAGAACTTGACCATTTCATCGACATTCCATTGACAGATGACGAGTTGTCTATAGCTAAACAGCAGATTAAAGGACAGATAGGCATAGCTTGTGACAACCGAGAGAACCTTGCTTTAGACTTCGGTAAAGGTTTTCTCCACTATGGTTGGAAGAAAGATATATCAGCACTTTATCGCAATATTGACGCTATCACTGCTGAAGAGGTGCAAGCTGTTGCACGCGAACTCTTCCCAGAAGAACGACTTACAAAACTGATTTATATATAAACGGAATAACTTTTCCCTTAGCAAAGAATACCTCTGGCACGATTTTCCCTGTAAGAAAGAAAAGGGAACAGACATATAAAAGAAAACAAACATAAATAAAAGCAGGATAATGAAAGCAAACATTGAACACACTGACAAAAAGAGAATCGTTATTGTTGGTGGTGGATTAGGAGGTTTGGAATTGGCCTTCAAATTGGTAGACAATGACTATCAAGTAGTATTAATAGATAAGAATAACTATCACCAGTTCCCTCCATTGATTTATCAGGTGGCTTCGGGTGGTCTTGAACCAAGTAGTATCTCTTTTCCTTTCCGTCGACTCTTCCAAGGTAAAAAGGACTTTTTCTTCCGTATGGCAAAGGTAGAGTCGGTGAATACGGATAAAAAGATAATCAATACGACTGTAGGTGAGATAGATTACGACTATCTTGTAATGGCGTTTGGCGCAAAGACAAACTTCTTTGGTAATAAGGATATCGAAGCAACGACCCTCCCGATGAAATCGGTTAGTGAGGCTATGAGACTTCGTAACACTATTCTCCGTAATCTTGAACTTGCTCTAACAGAAGAAGACCCAGCACGCAAACAAGCTTTAATGAATATTGTCGTTGTTGGTGGTGGTGCTTCAGGTGTAGAGATTGCAGGTGCTGTGGCAGAAATGAAGAAGAACATCATTGCTCGTGATTACCCCGACCTTGACTCTTCACAGATGCATATCTACCTTGTAAATGCTGTTGACCGTCTACTATCAGCTATGGACCCAGTATCATCAAAGCGAGCAGAACGTGATTTAAAGGAGTTGCATGTTCATATCCGTCAGCCTCAGTTTGCTACTGAATACAAAGATGGTATTCTGAAAACCAGTGCTGGCTTAGAGATTCCTACACAGACCGTTATCTGGGTGAGTGGAATCTGTGCAAACACCGTCGAGGGTTTTCCTGCAGAGAGTATTGGTCATGCTGGTAGGTTCTTAACCGATCGTTTTTGTCGTGTGAAAGGGGTAAAAGATGTCTATGCTATTGGTGATGTGAGTCTTGTCGAGGGTGATGAGGAATATCCACTCGGTCATCCACAGTTAGCGCAGGTTGCTATGCAGCAAGCAAAGACAGTAGCAAAGAACTTTAAAGCAATGTCGAAAGGGAAAGAACTAAAGCCTTTCAAATACAAAAATCTCGGTGTAATGGCAACTATTGGCCGTAACCATGCCGTAGCCGAAATCTCAGGAAAGAAGTTTGGAGGTTTCCCTGCTTGGGCGTTGTGGCTCGTTGTTCACCTTCGCTCTATCCTTGGTGTAAAGAATAAGACGTTTATTCTGCTCAACTGGGTATGGAACTATATTAATTATAAGCAAAGCCTCCGTTTGATTTTGAAGGCAAAATAAACATTCAGTTCCCTACTCTTGAGAGCTAAATGTATTCCCTTCCCCTATTGGTTCGTAGCTATTCGAGCAATAGGGGAAGTTCTTTTTGTTCATAAAAATAAACTATTATTATATTGTTTATAAGTTATTATTACCACTACTATTTATTACCCCCTCTTCAGTTCACTCTCTTTCTTATCCTAATGTACCACTCCTCCTCGACTTCTTGTCGTGAAGATAATCTGAAACGACTTCTTTAAAAGAGAAAAACCAGATTCAAAATGACGATTAGATGATGTTAAAGCACAATAGAAGGGCTAAATAGAAAGAATTGTAAGTAATGAATACAAACATAGCAAAGACTATCAGCCGTCTACCCTTTTATCATCTTCTGCCATAGAATCCCTTTTCTTTTTAATACTTCAAAAACATAAAAAAGACCATGAAAATTCATTACATAATTTCGAATAAAACATCTGAAAACAAAGATAAAAACCCATGTAAAAAGTAGGTTCGTAACCAACAGGAAATCAATTTGTTATGAAGTAGCAAAGTAAAAGGTGCTTAATTGGATTTCAAAAGGGCGTTACTTAGACCTCAAAAGGGCACCTTTTGCAAGTCAATTAGGCGTCTTTTAGAAGCCAAAAGAGCATGTATTGGTTTTACACTATGCGAAAATAATTTACAAACACACCTTAAATAAAGGAATAAGTTGTTTGTAGAAGACGAATAGACATCGTAGCTATTTCCCCTTTCTACATTTCAGCTTACAGTTTATCCGCCTTTGTAAAACCATCTAATTTGGGGAGATTAATACTATACAAGTGTATAAGACTTTATTCTATTTTCAATATATGACCTTAATAGAAGGACTTTAAGAAGACTTAGGACTCACTTACTTATCTCCTAATAAAACATTTTACCCCCAATCAGTCATTAGTAACTTACCCTTCACAGGCAGTGAACGTTACTAATAACCAATTGGGGGTAATACTGAATTAGGGCCTAATTACTTCTTTACCAGTTTCTTTCCTTTATGGATATATATCCCTTTCACAGGATGATCAACCTTAATACCAGACACGGTATAATAATCATCACGTCCGTTATCAATTACATTAGCAATCCCTGCGGTAATAGGAACTAAAGGTAATGACGGTTGCAAAGTTTTGCCTATAGTAGCAGGAAAAGAGAGATAAGCCTCACCTGCAGGCACAGTATTATTAGATGCCTCTTGAAAAGATTCGCCACGAAGAACATAGTTTCGAACCTCTGACGCACTATTATCCACCTTATTGCCATGCTCTACGACAACCATAGTCCAATACTCCAGAGAAGGAAGGGTAAATGTTACCTTACCGTTATTCTGCTTGAAAACAACTTCTTGTGGGGCACCACCAAAACAATCAGGACTTGCTACCCATATACGTGACACAGGAGTAGCATCGTCAAGAACAATCTTCTTATTAAGCAAGACATTAGGTTCTGGCATTGTCTCCTTCAAATCACGAACATTAAAATTGTCTCTTGACACATTACTGTAATTAAGTAACTGGATTGCAGTCACGTCTCCTTTCTTAGTACTGTAGGTATTCACACAATAAGGCTTTGGTCCAATCGTCTGATCTGCAGCATCTGCGACACTTGGATTAGGATTAGACAAGTCCCATGCAGCCACGTTAACACCATCCATTGTCAAATTAACAGAGGTCTCAGCATTGCCATCTCGCAAGTAGTTTTCGTAGGCAACAAGGAAGTCATAATAGTGAATGATTGACTTTTGCAACTTGTCAGACATTTTTCGAGCATCATCAGGGAAGTACTCTGTAAACAGCATGTGGTCACCACTCAACTCAATACGTGAACCACCGAGTGCGAAGATTGTAGCATTGCCAAACAGCGCACTGCTTGTATGGAACTGACCACCATTGCCATTGCGACAGTGTAGATAAGCTGCAAAGACTGTGTTAAAGGTGTTCTTGCCATTATTACGACGGTTGTCCTGTATAATCTTACGGTAGTTCCACAGATAATCGTCGCCACCCCACATCTCATTATAGCCGAATTCAACGTTCTTTGTACCAACGATTTTGGAACCTCCGAAGGTTGAGACAGCATTCATAACAAGGCTCTTATTATGATTGTCAGCCTTCATACGATTGATGAAATTGGCAAAGTAGCCTTCAAAATCATGTGTATCACGGCGGTCACCATCAGTATACACTTTTTGACCATTTACCTTCTTACTCTTCAAGTTGACGTAATAAGCATCACGTTGGTGACCTAACTGATCGATATGAAAACCATCGAAGGCAAGGTTCTGATAGACCTTATTGATAGAACCAGAAAGATAGTTAACCCAGTTCTGATTACCTGGATTCATCACATAAATGCTTGGCCAAGCACCAAGAGGATACTGCACTTGACGAAGGTCATAGCCGCCACCTTTCTTTTCATGCAAGTCTATCCAACCCCAATCACTACTAATACCATCATGACCATCAAAGTTATCAACTGTTTCAGGCTTACCATCAACCACTCTTCCGGTCACACCATACACTAAGTCATAGAACATACACTTACTTCCTACGCCATGTAACTGATTAATGTAGTTCTCTATTGACGACTTATAGACATCACGCAAACCAATATCTTTCCACTTTGTAGAGTCCTGAGGGAATGGTATATGATGCTTCCACTGCCAGTCATAGAACTGAATACCAGTCATATGGTAACGATTAAGCATATCCACTTCCTTCTTAATCTGTTCAGGTGTCTTATCAGAACCATAGTGTGAGACGAAACCATAACGTGGGAAACGACCCCATTCGGTAGAAACATCCACACCGATTGTAGCGAGAGTCTGCTCTGAAGTACCATTATCAAGATAAATTTCAGCCATATATCCAGTGAAATTATCTGCTGGTACTTTCCAATCCCAACGCTGTTTTCCACCGATTTCATCGGTCTTCACGACTGTATTACCATGTAAGTAACGCACCTTTGCATTAATCGGAAGAACATACTTTGACGTAAATATAACTGTGTTTCCAGGTTCATAACGTACCTTATTAGTAGTTAGTTCCACTGGACTATAGCGCAAAGTCATATCCTCTCTCACCTTTGAAGCAATCGCCTCAACAGCAGTCCCGGTTGATACACGTAGTGCATTGTCAGCATATTGAGGGGCATTATCAGCCAATCGAAGCTGATAGACAGTATTAGGTGTAGCCTCAAGGACAAGTCCCGTACCAGCACTTGCTTTCGTAACGGCTGTCAAAGCAACTGAGTTCTGCCCATTATTATCCTTTGCAATATATGCTTTCAAACCTGAAGCTGAACTGAAATCGACAGCAAAAGGACGTGAGAAGGTAGCGTACTTACTGCTCTGTTGATAAGAGAAACTATCCTTTACCTTGTCAGAAACATAGGCTATTCCTTGCAAAGCAGACAATGCTGATGGCTTTACATAGAAGCCAAAAGCATTAGAAACATCGGCAAAAGTGTATTGACCAAGGCTTGGGCAACTGCTGCCTAAGTAATAAACAGCGGACAAATTACGACATTCATTGAAGGTTCTGTCGTTGAAGTTCGTAACAGAAGCTGGTATAACGACTGACTCAAGGGCTGAGCATGTATAGAAAGCACCCGTCCCTAAAGTTGTTACAGACTGAGGGATTTGCACCATCTTCAGGCTCTTACAACCCTCAAAAGACCATTCGCCAATCTCCTTTATGCCCTCAGGAAGTTCTAAAGAAACCAAGCCACTATTCTTAAAAGCATGGTCCTTTATACTCTGAATACCTTTGTTAAACTCTACGTTTGTTAGTTGGTGACAATCTTGAAAAGCCTCACCACCAATCTCCTTCACGCTTGCAGGTAAGACAAGACGTATCAAAGCGGTACCTGCAAAAGAGCGATAACCAATCTTCTGTAGTGTTCCAGATAAGGTTACAGAGGTTAGATTTGAACAATCCGTGTACTCAAAACCTTGCATCTCGGTGACACGTGAGGCATCCATCACTCGTCGCAAGCCCTTACAACTATTGAATGCACTGTAGCCAATAGTACTAACCGAACTTGGGATTGTTACTGCTGTAATAGCGTTGTTACCTTCAAAGGCGTTGTGTTCGATGGCTGTAACGGTATAAACATTCTTGTTGTTGCGAACTTCAGAAGGGATAATAATCTCTCCACTCACACTCTTTCCGTCTACCAAAGTCACCGACTTGTCAGATGTTGTCGTGTACTTAAGGTTGTCATACACAAAGTCGTCTGCAAAAGAAAAGGCTGCTGACAACAGTGTTACACACAGAATAAGCAATCTTTTAAATCTCATGGTTTTAATTCTTATTGGTTAAAAATGAGTCTATATAGACCTGTTTCATTCCTTATATCAAAGCAGAAAGGCATTACCACAGTCTGACTTCTTTCAAGTCAAGCCTTGGCAATGCCTTCATTATAAAAGATATTAATAATTATTCATCCCAAAGAGAATGCTTACCAATACTGATGTCACCATTAGATGTTACTCTCAACGCATCATCAGTCTCATCTTCGTCAGAATTAAATGCGTTCTTCTTTGACAGTGCAGTACTTGGATCAACAACTGTATCATCGAAAGATAAGTCCAATAAGTGCTGCTCTATCTTAACAGCAACTTGCTCTGTTGCTGGAGCTATATAGTTACGTCTCATCGTATAATAACTTTTTTACCATTCTTAATATATACACCCTTCTCAGTAGGATTGATAACCCTTACACCAGAGAGAGTATAATAAACATTCTCTTCATCATCCTTCTTATTCTCAACTTTGTCAATACCAGTAGTATTGTTTTCTTCATTGAGAGCGAAAGAAAGGTAAATTCCCTTAGCACCAAAGCTTGTATCACCATCATTCATCTCATGAACATAAGCACGACCACTCTTAATTGTTCCATTGCTAACTAAGTGAAGCTTATAATCAGACTGTAAAACCCAGTTGCTCTTACCATCAGACTCGGTCTGAACAAGTGTTGTATCCTCACGTACACCGATAACACGATTACCAGTATAAAGACCTGGATCAGCCTCTGCAATCTGATAAGTATAAGTTCTTCCAACCTCACCTTTGAGGAGAACACCTTCATTAGCAGCTGTTGAAGTAACCTTAATCATCTTCAAGATCTTCTGAACCTTAGTTGGCTGTGTTACTCTATAAGTGCTTGGACCAACATATGCCTCCAACGCTTCATGACCATTCTTTGCTACGAATGACACAGGGAAATCATGGTCGAAACTTGCATACTTCGTAGCGAGTGTCTGCTCGTAAGTATCCTTAGGACTATAAGCATTCCAAGCTGCATTTGCCTGATAAGCTGAAAGCTTGCTTGGTTTTACATATACACCAGCAGTTGTTGGGAAAGCATTAGCACCCAATGTTGCAGGAGAAGCAGCCAAGATATTTACATACTTCAGACTTGAACAACCGTCGAAAGCGTTATCCTTTATCTCTGTTACAGTAGATGGAAGAGTGATGAAAGGCAGACTTGTACAACCAGCAAACATACCTTCAGCCACATAAGTCAATGGCTGAGTAGCTGAAGAAGTAGCTGGGAATTCAACATACTTTAAGTTTTTACAATCCCTGAAAGCCTCTTTACCAATAGTCATATCACCCTTTAGGTGAACACAAGTAAGTCCACTCTCTCGGAAAGCATTAGCACCAAGTGTCTTTACAGAACCCTTGAAGAAGAACTTCTTCAATGCACCAGTAGACCAGAAAGCACCATCACCGATAGTTTCAACCTTAGTACCATAATCTACTGTAGCTAAATGATCACAGCTTCGGAAAGCCTGCGCATCAATTGTCTTAAGCTCTGCTGGCAACTTAATTGTAGTCAAAGCAACACACATATTGAATGCATTTTCACCAATCTTAGTGATGTTATCCCATGCACCTGGCTGCCCAGGAATACCCTTGATAGTTGTTAGTTTGCCACAAGCCCAGAATGTATTTGCAGGAATTTCAGTTACAGCTGCAGGCCATTCAACAGATGTTAAAGGTGTCCCCCAGAACACACCAGTGTCCATCTTCTTGATTTTTGAGAGGTCAACAGACGTCAAAGCTTCACAGTCATAGAAGCAAGTTGATCCCAACTCCTCTACAGATTGAGGAATTTGAGACCATGTGATTTTATCGCAATTATAGAACGCGCTGTTGTTTAAACGCTTTGGATTATAACCGTTCCAATTGATAGTAGCTAAGTTCTTACATTCCTTGAAGGTGAAACTTGGCAAGTTTCTTGAAGCATAACTACTTGGGAATGTGAAAGAGGTAAATGATTCGCAACCTTCAAACACACCACCTTCTATAGAATTAGCAGCATCATCGCCTAAGTAAGTTACTGAATTAGGAAGCGCGATAGATGCCAACTTCTTACAGTTTAAGAATGCATGTGAGTCAATCTCCTTCAACTGAGAAGTACCATCAGTAGCACCTTCAATTACAAACTCAGTCATGTTTACACACTCATCAAAACAACGTGACTCGATGTGCTGGACTGTCTTTGGGATTGTAATCTTGGTAATCTGGCTTGTAACACCAGAGCCTACTGCACGGAAAAGGTTAGCACGAAGCATGATAACCTTATAAGTAGCATTACCTTGAAGTACCCCTCCGTAAGTAACAGCAGCTGTAACTGTTTCAGGAATAGTAATCTCTCCTACCTTACGAATGGCATTCTTCTGCGCATCAGCCAAAGCTTCGTCCTTCTTCGCATCAGTACTCAAATCAGTTTTAGAAGTCCAACCACAGAACTCAACAGTGTTGTTCTGCGAAGTAACACTCTCAAAATGCTGAATACTAAACAGCATACCATTGTCCACAAAGAGATTGGCTCTTCGCTGTGCATCGGTTGGTTGAGAGTCGGCAAAACATCCTAACGAGATGAATGCTAACAATAACAAAAGTAATTTTCGTTTCATTTTTTTATTAATAATTAATTTGGTTCATACTATTCAATAGTTCGTACTATATTTTAAGTCTTCTAATTCACACCTTATTATAAGTGGACTACTTGGTTAATTGTGTCGGACTAAGAATTATCCTCTCAATCTTTGTCTTTTCAACATCCCTTAACGCATTCCTTTCTCCGCCTTATTATCCAAAACAAAAGTTATTTTTAGAT
>ERZ1674037.62-NODE-62-length-15367-cov-25.953696_pt1 | contig 15367 bp, 11 predicted proteins | sample MGYA00581136_ERZ1674037 | MGnify/ENA primary metagenome ERZ1674037 (study PRJEB41354, sample SAMEA4873341) | human saliva metagenome | biome: human-associated habitat [ENVO:00009003]; feature: mouth environment [ENVO:08000002]; material: saliva material...
ACCGTGGGTAGAGCGAAAACATTTTTTCAGACGAAAACGCTAGTTCGCATAATTTATATTATGTTAAATTCATAATGCCAACATTTTAGTCTGTTAAATCCTGTTTTACTCAGTAGTTCAATTACTTACAGAATTCAAAAGTAAAAGGTCGTCTGAAATTTTTCAGACGGCCTTTTATTTATATCCCCCAGTCTTTTCTCAGCAAATCCTTTATTGTTTGATCAGCTGCTAATCAATTACCTACTCCAACTTTAACAATGGAAAGTAGGCAATCTACTCAATCCGTTTATGCCGTACCAACGCTATACGTTTCGCCCTTGCTGTCCGCTTGACTGACAACGGCAGCAACAGCGGTGGCCAAGCCGTTGCGCGTCATGTATTTTTGCGGAATTTCTTGGGCATTTTGTGTCAAGGTATAGGCATTATCTTCGCCATCGGCAAGGCCGCAGGGGCGCAAAATGGTCCAATTCAAACCGCTTTGTTTGAGATAGATTTCGGCTTCTGTTTTAGCACGGACGGCTTCGCCGAGTGCCTGTTTGAACGGCTCACTCATCATATCCCATTGTTCGCCGCAGCCCATGCTGGTAATCAGTACAAAGCGGGCTTGCGGATTGGCGGCTTTCGTGGCGGCAATAATGTTAATATTGCCCAGAGCATCGCTGCGGATGCCCTCTTCGTTTTTGCCGCCGACAAAACTGATCACGGTGTCGGGACGATATTGTGCCAACACTTTATCAAGCGCGTCTGCATCAAGTGCATCGGCGACGACGGTTTGAATATTGTGTTCTGCAAAAAAGCTGTCTTCAGACGGCTTTCTCAATACGGCGACGGTATCGGCTGAATTGTTCAATGTACGGATATAGGCGCGGCCGGACGGGCCGTTGGCTCCGAAGATGAGTTGCATGTTTGGGGTTCCTTTGTATGGTAGATGTTTGTTGTTAGAAAATCCGCTCCTCTATGCAACAAGGAACGGATTTTCAGGCCGTCTGAAACTGTTTAAGCAGCATCAAACAGTTTGCGCATGGCTTCGATTTGATGTTGTTTCAACTCGCCTGTCTCATCGCGGCCGACGAAAATTTTAAACATGGCGCCGCCGTTGCGGTTGATAAAGTTGAGCGAGCAAGTGGCTTTGCCCATGAACGGGCGTTCCAAAAGGTAGATGGAGGCGCAGTTTTCGTAATAGATATGACCGTGTACGCCGCCGTCGGTTTCGGGATGGTCAAAGTTGTAGAAACCGCGGCCGACTTTGCCGTTAGGCAGTTTGCCGCTGACTTCGACGATGGCATCGGGGGTGTGGGCGATAAAGGTAACGGATTCATCCCATGCTGCGATGGCTTGGAGAATTTCGACAATGCGGCTGCCTTCGGTTTGGCGCACGTTCTCTTCAGGCAGGCAGCGGATAACGTCTTCAAAACTGCATTGGTTTTGCGCGGCCAGCATTTCCAGCACTTGGCCGGGATTTTTTTCCAATGATTGGCGTAACATGGTTTGTTGTTCGGCTGAAAGTTTTTGCATGGTTTGATCCTTTTCTTGAGTCGGAAGAGTGAGCATGAGTTTGCGGATAAGGGTGGGCGACCAATAACGGCCGCTGGTATTCAAACGGATCAGACCGTCTGAATCGGGTTCTTTAAAAAGCTGCATTTCCTGCCATTGGGCAATCAGCTTTTGCGCTGCTTTGTTGCCGTCGAACAATGATGGATTTAGACGGCCTGTTTCAATATCGTGCTGGACTTTGCTGAGAAGTGCTTTATTTGGGCTATGGCCGCTCATAAATGCGATGTTTTTCTCGCCTTTCGGCGTGGCAAGATAGCTCTCCAAATCGCCCTGCACCTGATAGCTGAAACCGCCGAAGTTACCACCTGCTCCGGAGCCGAATGCTAAACAGGAAATATCGGATTTGATCAGGGTATTGTAGCGGTTGCGCTCGCCGCGGCCGGGATAGGCGAAGTGGCTGTTGCTGACCTGTTCCCAGCCTTTTTCCAGCAGTGTTTCAACCGTGTAGGCATATTGGTCTGCCTGAATATCGAAACCCGGCGGTGTCGGAAATGCACCTTTTTCAATCATGCGGTTGATGGGCAGCATGGGATAAAGGTTGAACGCATACGTATCCAAACCGGACAGCGGCAGTTCGGCGGCTCGTGCAATATCGTTTTGCCAAACCTCATCGGTTTGATTGGGCAGGCCGAACATCAAATCGGCCACAATTACGGCATCAAGCTCGCACAATTTTGCCAAATATTCAAACGCCTCGTCGCCGCTGTGTTTGCGGCCGAGACGGCGGCGGATGGCGGTATTGAAGGTTTGCACGCCGATGGAAATGCGGTTGGCCCCTGCTTCGAGACAGGCCTGTGCTTTTTCCAAATTGAAATGGCTCATGCGCCCTTCGATGGTGAACTCGCAGTCTTCGGCAAGCGGCAGATATTGATAGCAGGCACGAATCAAGCGGACGATGTCTTCCGTAAGCAATGCGGTCGGCGTACCGCCCCCGAAATAAACAGCTCGGATTTTGCCCTTGCCTGTACGAACTTCGGCTTCAGCGGCCATTTCTTCGATAATTTTGTCGGTGTACACGCTGCTTTGGCTATCCTTCCACGCATTACGGTAGAAGCCGCAAAAAACGCAATGGTTGGCGCAAAATGGAATATGCAGATAAGCAAGCGCATCCACATCGGTAGCATAGGGAAGCTTTTTCTTCCAAATGTTCTGCCACTGGGGACGCGGCATTGGAACACCGCCCCAAACAGGCATTAATGCCTGACGTTCGGGAAATGCCTTGGGCGCGGATTGTTTCGGAGTCCAAACAAGCTGCTGTACCATGATAATGATTAATAAAAATTATTAATAAGATTTATATATTAAATAACCATCATCATTTTCTTGTCAATATTTTTGTGTAATTAAAAATTAGTATTATTTTAAAATATTGTATTCTATAAATAATAAAATATATTTCTATTTGATGGAAATCGGCATTTTACTTGTGAAATGCGCAAAATTTGGTTCTTCAAGCTGAGAACATCCTCCCATCTCGTTTTATTTTTGAACAATACAATAAATTTTATTTATCGTTTTTCAGACGGCCTTTTGGCGCTCAGCTTCTGAAATAAAACCCTGCCTCATCTTTGCAACGGCGTATCTGCCAACCGTAAACCGATTCAAGCAAGTCGGGGCGCATCACTTCGCCCACCTTGCCTGATGCAACTACTTTTCCCTTATTCATCAAGATAATATGTTCCGCATAACGCGCGGCGAGGTTTAAATCGTGCAATACCATCATTGATGAGGCACGGTTCAAATGCCCGACCAAATACTGCATCAGGCGGTGTTGGTGGCGGATATCGAGATGGTTGCACGGTTCGTCCAAAAGCAAGACCGGCGCGTTTTGCAACAGGGCGCGGATGATGTTGGCGCGTTGCTGTTCGCCTCCTGAGAGCTTGCCGATGCGCTTATCCGCCAAGACCGTCAAATCAAAATAATCGAGCAACTCGTCCGCCCATTCATGGTTCAGACGGCCTTTTTGTACGAATGATGCCAACGCAATGTATTCGCGTACGCTCATCGGCATGTTGTAACGGCCATGCTGCCCGACCCATGCCACCCTGCCCGTGCGGATTTGCGGCGCAACGGCCTCACCGAAAAGCGTGATTTCCCCCTGCCCTGTTTGCCCGATTAAGGCCCGCAGCAAAGTAGATTTACCCGCACCATTTGGGCCGATAATAACGGTTATGCCGTGAGGTATATCCAGTTGATCGATTTCTAGCAGGGTTTTGTCTTGGACGCGGACGGAAAGATTACGGATTTGAAATAAAGAGTGCATGGCAAAAAATATGAGGCAATGAAGTTTCAGACGGCCTGTTCAAACATCAACGGCTTTTCAAAGGCTTGATAAACAAATACATAAAAAACGGTCCGCCCAATAAGGCAATCACGATACCGACCGGCAGATCGACAGGGTATGTCAGCCAGCGCGCCGCGCCGTCCACCACCATCAAAAATACTGCGCCCAACCAAGCCGACAGCGCAATCAATTTGCGGCGGCTGCCACCGACGGTTTGCGCCAGCACATTGGGGATCATCATGCCGAGAAAACCGATGATGCCCGAAAGCGACACCGCCGCCCCCGTCATCAATGCTGCGCCAATTACGGTTTGCACACGCAATGCCCCAACCGACACCCCCATACTGGCAGCCGTGTCTTCCCCCGTCATCAAAACGTCCAGCCGCCTGCCTGCCGACAGCAAAATCAGAAAACCGGGCAACATGACCGCGATTGCCGTGACAGGCGATGAGAAACCGGCTTCAGCAAGGCTGCCCGACAGCCATGTGGTCGCGCTGCGCAATACCAAATCGTCAGATAAAAACAAAATCATGCTGACTACCGCACCCGAAAACGCGCTCAACACAAAACCCAACACCAGCAATCCCAAAGTACCGCCGCCGAGTAGTTTGTGCACCGCCAAAATCAGCAGGCACACACCCAATGCACCGAGAAAAGCCGCCGCCGGCACACCCATCGCGCCGCCGCCCAAAGCCAATAACACTATCACGCCCAAGGCCGCACCGCCCGATGTCCCGATCAAACTCGGATCGGCCAGCGGGTTCTCAAATAAAGCCTGCAATGCCGCCCCCGAAGCGGACAAACCGGCTCCGACCAAAAGCGCGGTATAGATGCGTGGTAAACGAATTTGGCGGACGGTTTCATCCATCGCCAGCGGCGACTCCCACGCGCCAAAACCGATGCCGCAGCACAAATAAACGGCGGCGGCAGTAAGCAGCAGGCAGAGGGTAAGGGTATGCGGTTTCATGACATCATGCGGTTCAAGCGGATTGAGGAACGGTTTCAGACGGCATTTTTAAGACAGCCGTTTTGCCTCCTCAACAAGAAGGAACACATCAAGGCCGTCTGAAAACAAAAATCGGGCAGTTTTTTCAAATCAGGCGCGTTTATTTCGCCAAACCGTGCAAACGCTGAATCACTTGCGGCGTATCCAGCCCGTAACGGAACATATCGTTGGCCTTCCACAAATAAATTTTGCCGTTTTTCGCGGCAGGCGAGCCGGCGATTTCGGGACGTGCGGCAAAGGTTTTGACGTTGCCTATCATGGCAGTGTTGTGGTCGGCAATAATGATGATGTCGGGTTTGGCCGCAATCCATGCCTCACGCGTCATCGGTTTGAGGCCGTCAATGGCGGCTGCGGCATTGATACCGCCGGCACGGCGGATGATTTCGTCGGCGGCAGTATTCTTGCCCGATACGATGCGCCCGTCGTAGCTGAAGAGGTAGCGTTTGCCGTTGGAAGGCTGCTGTTTCATATCCGCCTGCCACTTGCTTGCCAACTTGTCCGCCTGCGCGCTTTTACCGATAAGCTGACCGATGTTGCGGATACTTTGCGGATAGGCGGCGATGCTGTCGTCGGGTGCAACATTGACGGCTTTAATGCCTGCTTTTTGCAGGTGGGCAAAAATATCGGCAGGCTGCGCCATCCATGAACCGATGGCAATGTCGGGTTTGGCGGCCACAATCGGCTCAACCGTCAGACGGCGATGAATGCCGATACTGGGCTTGTTTTTCAACGCCGGGTTTTGAACGGTCTGATCTCGGCCGACAATTTCGTCCAATGCGCCGAGCGCAGCAACAATGTCTGCCGTATCAGGGGTTAACACGACGATGCGTTGCGCGTGTGCAGTGCCGGCCAACGAAATAAGCGCGGAAAGCAGAAGGAGTTTGAGTTTCATTGATTTTCCTTGTCGAATGCTTTCAGACGGCCTGCTCACTTTCTCAGGCCGTCTGAAAACGGTTGAATCACTTTAGAACTTCAGTTGTACGGTTGCGGCGAAATTGCGGCCGCTTTCGGTGTACAAGTCCATCACACTGGTACGGCTCATGCCGGCAACGTCTGCATGCTGCCAGTATTTTTTGTTGCCGACGTTGTAAATGTTTGCGCCGATTTCAAGGTTTTTAAACGGCTTGTACCACGCACCGACATCCCATACGCCATACCCCGGCGCTTGGAAAACAGTGTCGCTGCTGACGCGGCTGTGTTTTTTCGACCAGCGCAGCTTGGTGCCGATACCCCATTTTTCCTGCGTGTAATCCAAGCCCAAAACGCCGTTGAGCGGATAAGCGGAATCCAGCGGCGTACCGTCTTGCTGTTTGCCGCTCATCCAAGCGATGCTGCCGGAAACCTGCCAGCCCGGCAGGAATTTGTAGGCGGCAGAGGCTTCTGCACCGTAGGTTTTGACCCTATCTAGGTTTTGATATTGGTACTGGATAATTGGGCGTCTGCCAACGGTGGAGGTACCGATTTCAGTGCGGTTGATGAAGTTGCGGTAACGGTTGTAGAACGCGGTGACTTGCGCACGGGTGCGTTCGTTTTTAAATTTCATCCCCAATTCAAAGCTGTTGGATCGTTCGGATTTGAGGTTGGCATTGGGAATGACGGCATAGCCGTAGGTCGTATTGGCAAACGCCATGGTCGCGCTGTCAAACGGCGGCGTGCGGAAGCCTTGGGAATAAGTAGCGAAACCGGTGAACTGCTCACCCATCGGCACGCTCAGGCGCAGGCTGGGCGTAAACGCGGAATCACTGAAGCGCGTCGCCGTTCCGCTGGGGTTGGCGTTAAGATAAGCTTGGTCGGTCGAAGTGTTCAGCTTGTCTTTTTCGTAACGCAAGGCCGGGGTCAGGACGATGCCGTTGCCGAAGGTCAGGCTGTCTTGCGCGTAAACGCTAAACGTTTTGCGCTTACTATCGGGGAAAGTTTTATTCGGATAGGTGCTGCCTGCATAGATTTTGCTGACGGCGCCGGTCAGGTTGTCCACTGTCAGGCTGTCACGCGGACGGGCGGTCTCGGCGTGTTTATATTCTGCGCCGGCAACGACGGTTTGTTTGACCGCGCCATCAAATTCCCACACGTCTCGCCCGTTCAGTCCGCGTATGGTCTGATTGAAACCGTAGTCGGAATAACGGGTCGAGTTACCTAATAGACGCGCGCCCATGCGCGTCATGCTGACATCGACGGCATCGTCTTCTGTACGCAATTTTTGCTGATAGGCAGTCAGGTTCGCTTCTTTCAGACGGCCTTCACCAGTGTAGCGGTAGCCCGCTTCGATACGTTGACGGCGGATGCGGTCTCGGGCGTTGCTCTCGGATGTTGCAATGGTTACCGGCCCGCGCGATTGCGAACCCAAGCCGTTTGCCAATACAGTATCGTTGGCGTGGTAATACTGCTCGTACAAAGTTTCCAAGCGGTGGCGTTCGTTGCCGATATTGCCTTTCGCCAAGATATTGTAGGCATTGTTTTTCTGCGGGTTGGTAGCAGTACGTGCAGTCGAGTAGCTGGTATCGCTGCCCATGTTTTCGGTTTCATGACCTTGACGGCGCGTCAGCATCAGCAGACCTTCGGCGTTTTCATGGAAACCGGCGGCTGTCGCTGTTACGCCGTGACTGCGGTCGCGGCTGCGATAGCCGTGTTTCAAACTGAAATGACCGCGTTTATCCGCATCGACGAAATCGCTCGGTGAGAGCGTGACCATGTTCACCACGCCGCCGAGCGCATCGCTGCCGTAGAGCGCGGAATAAGGTCCTTTGACAATATCGACCTGCTTGAGCGTGTCGCTTTCGACCATATCGCGTCCCGAAATCGCACCGTTGGAGCCGCCGCCTGCATAAGATTCGGGAATGCGCACACCGTCCACCATCATCAGAATGCGGTTGCCGTCTATGCCCCGGATATTAATGCCCGCATGGCCACGGCGGTTGTTGTCAGACGGCACACTGACGCCGGATTCATACATCACGATATCGTCCAAATTCTGCGCCGAGGCTTGATTCAAGGTTTTGCGTCCGATAACCGACACATTCGGCGCGGCTTTATCCAAGGTTTGCGCATTACGGTCGGCAGTAACCACCACAGGCTCTATTTCGGCCTGCTCTACCGGCATCTGAGCCGCATATAAATGTCCGGAAAAAACCGCCCCTACTACACAGGCAATCGCTTTCTTTTTCATTACATAACCTTATTATTCGAATAAAAATGGTTTTCATTTATAAAACAAATAGGCGGTTTTTGCAAGTTTAGAAACCGTAAGACAGCACTAACAACCATTTCGAATCGCAAAATATAGTATGACGCAGCTAAATCAGTAATTCATGAACCAGGGGCAAAGTGCCCGACCTCGTCAGCGTAGAAAACCCATCCGCCGTCTTTGACCAAAAATCTCACATCGGCAATTGGGAAGCCGACACCTTCATCGGCAAAAATCAGAAAAGCGCATCGCCGAAAAAACATTTAGCTTATGAAACGCCAAGTATTTTATTTTTAAATCTGTTCCAACCACTGGTGCCCGAGTGTTGCATTTGAAATCCGAATCAAAAGCTATCTGAAATTTTCAAACAAGTTTTTATTTGTTCCTCTTATCCCTCATCCTTCTATTTACTTCAGACTCAAAAACATTTCCATATTATTAAAAATTAGTTAGAATTACACAAAATTATAAATAATAATCAAACTTATTTACCTAAATTCAGTCAGAGTGTAATCGCATCTATTTTCGGTCTGTCTTGTTCAGACGGCCTTACCAATCAAGCCATATGGATACATTCTATGCAACCGATCAAAATTACAACCCTCTCCGCCTGTATCGCCGCCATTGGTTTTGCACCTACCGTTTATGCTGCAGATAATTCGACAGTTATTCTCGATACCATCACTGTCAAAGGAACTCGAAATAAGGATGAAATCGGTAAAAACCGAGTTTATACCCGCGAAATCGTCAATCTTTACAAAGGCAAAAACGAAGTCGAAACCTTCAAAGGCAACACCGTATCCGACCTTTTAAGCGGTATGTCCGGCGTGTACAGCGGCGACGCGCGCAACAGCGGTGCGCTGGACCCAAATATACGCGGCGTACAGGGACAGGGACGGATTCCCGTTACCATCGACGGCACCGAGCAGGCGATTACCGTCTGGCGCGGCTACGCAGGCGCAAACAACCGCAACTACGTCGACCCCAACATCATCAGCAGCGTTTCCATCGAAAAAGGCCCCTCGTTCAGCCGCGATATGAAAAGCGGCATAGGCGGCTCCGTCGCCCTGAAAACCATTGATGCCGACGATATTGTCCCCGAAGGGCAGAAATACGGATTTGAAGTGAAGGCGGAGGCTTCCAATAATTCCATCAAACAACGTGCCAATGTCTATGAAAAATCGGTCGATTATCGGACATTGGATGCGCCTGTTGTCGCACTCGGCGGTATTTGGCGGGCGATGTTGGACGATACCGACCGAATCGACCAGCGTTTCAACGGACGCAATAAATTTGGGAAGGATAAAGCCTACCGCATTGCCGCCGCCACCAAGCAGGACAATTTCGATGCCATGCTTGCCTATGCCTACCGCAGTAAAGGCAATTATTTTTCCGGTAAAAAAGGTGCGGAACGCTACGGTTACATCGGTCCTTGGACGATGGAAACGGTCAATGAATTAAACAGACGGGTTGCAGATGCCGCGGCAAGAGGCGAAAAATTTTACGGTAGTGAAAATATGTTAGGTTCACCTGACATTGCCAAGATCGGACTTTTTTATCATCCGGGCGGAGAGGTAACCAATACTTCGCTCGAAACCAAATCATGGGTAGGTAAAACCACCTTCCGTCTGCCGAACCATCAGACTCTTAAATTCGGCCTACGCCATACTGATGCTATTTTTGGCGAAATCATGCCTTCCCGCGTTATCGGTCCGATTTATGCCACGCCGGAAAACTTGAATAAGATTGCAGAATGGCCGAGGGCATGGGTTAAGCAGCGTTCCTACAATATCGATTATGCATGGAAGCCCGAGGGCAGCCGCTGGATAGATTTGAGCGCATCATTGTGGACAACCCGTACCAAATCCAAAACCAATACAGCAGGCGGTTCACCCGGCGATGCTCTGTATGAAGACAGGGTGGATAATCTGTCTCCATGGAAAACCGCCATGAATCGATGGCATACCTATGACGAAGAAACCAAGAGAATAATTGAAGAAGCAGGTTACACAAAAAAACCGGATGTCGTCGAACAGCTTCCGAATACCAACGGGCGCTTCAATACCATAGAGGGCAATGCCTACTATGCCAACAATACCCGCAACGGTTTCAATTTTTCCAACCGTATGAAATTGCACGATAAACTGACGCTGACCTTAATGGGTGATTTCCAAAATGAAAAATTGAGATCCCGTAATGAGTTTGCCGAAGAGTTGCGTAATGAGGGAAGGGACAAATACCCCGAAGAAGTGGAAGAAGGCAAAATCCGAGCCAATTATGAGTTGACCAATTTCGGAGAACCGCGCAACGGTAGGCGTAGGGAATGGAATCTCGGTTTCAATTTCCGGTATCAGCCGCTGAACTGGCTGACACTGACGGCAGGTGCGCGCTATACCAACTTCAAAATACAAGATCACAGTGAGCGTTTGAAAACGGGAATAGACAGTTGGGGGCAGCCTTTGATGATGAATCGTGGGATGGCTTACAAGCTGACACGTGTGGCTACCGAGCAGGAATATCGTGATTATCTGAATGCGGTTAACAATGACGAATTCAATGCGGCAAGAGACAGTATCGTAATAGATGAAAGAGGGTTGGCAATATTAAATCCCACCCCCCGTCATGACGAAAACAGACCAATGCTGGACAAGCTGGAATACTATTGGCTTAAGGACGATAAAGGCCGTTTGAATCCGAGTACAAATCCGATTTTCTCTACACCTAGTTTGGTTACACCTGTGGTCAACCCCGCATACGATCCAAATAACCCTGACAGTCCCCGTATGGTGTTGCCATATAAAGTGCTTGCAAGAGATGGCGGGGATAATTATCTGACTCCGATTACACCTGCGGAGTTGCAGCGCGCCCGAAAACAGGGCGGTAGCGGGTGGGCTCCAGCTTTTTCCGCGACCGTCAATTTTACCGATTATGCCCGCGCCTATCTGCGCTATACCGAAACCCTGCGCTTTCCCAGCATTTTTGAGGGGACATACGGCTTCTCGACAGCGGCAGGCTCATTCGCACGTTACGGCTACGGCTGGAAGCCCGAACACGCAAAAAACTGGGAGATCGGCTATATTCATGATTTGACAGGGTTGTTTCCGAAAATGAAAAGTGCGGATTTCCGCATCAACTACTTCCACAACAAAACAAAAAACGTCATCGACCGCGACTACAATCTCGAGTTTGAGCAGTTCGACAAATTATTGAGGACAGGCGTGGAATTGCAGACGCGTTTCGATACTGGAAAATTTTTTGGCGGATTGGGCGTACTGAGGACATTGAAAAACTGGATGTGTGATGATTCTTATGCATACAGGGATATTGATGTTGTATCAAAATATCTTCAAGAAGGAAAATTAATCAAACATCCAACCTGTAATCATGGCAGCATCACTAGCGGTTATCTTGCTACGGCGATTCAACCCCGCTGGTCTATCGATGCAGATTTGGGCGGGCGATTCTTTAGCAATAAACTGGAAAGCGGCGTCCGTTTCCATTTCCACAGTAGGGTTTATCAAAACCGCAGGGCGATTTTTCAGGCATATCACGACCAAGCAGGTAATGGAAAACAGGCAGACCCCGACTATATGAGATGGCAGCCTGTCGCTACATGGGATGCCTATCTGCGCTACAAAATCGGCAAGAACCTAACCGCCGAACTGGTTGGAACGAATTTGGGCAATCGCTATTATCTTGACCCAATCAATCCTACCCATATGCCCGCGCCGGGTAGAACCATCAGAATAGGGATTACAGGCAAGTTCTAATATAAAAAGAAACTATTATCATTACGAATATTTATGGTATGATAGTTCTGCCTGAGAAAGAAATCTTCCATATAGTTTATTTGGTGATTCTTTTTTTGGGGAATTTTCAATTATTTGACAAAGGATTTCAAAATGAAAATGAATTCATTTGCAATTGCTATCTTTGCATTGTCTTCTGTTTCTGTTGCGTATGCTGCTAATCCGGCAAGTGATAAAACTGTTGCGAATAATGCAGCAAATGTACGTCATCTGGAAACAACAGTAGAAGATTCGGGTAAATATGTCGGTAAGGCTGCTATCAATATTGTCGATAATACCCTTAAGGATACAGCGAAGAAGAAATATGCGAACAATAAACCAGTATCATTTGAACAGGTTAATGCAGTTCGTAACAATCCGTTAGTGAAGTTATTTTATTCTTCAATTGCTTCTAAGGATAGAAATGGCGTAACAGTGGCAAACCTACACCGTATGAGTGGTGGTATATGGGAACGCATTCCTATGCATGATCACTCCCATTTAGGCCGCCTGTCTTACGCACAAGTAGGCAATTTAGATGTCTATTTCGGTGATTGGTCTAATGTTGCACCTGGTGCGGCTGTCGGTACAAAAGGTACGAATTACACCGCCTTCTATAGCGGCACGGGCCGAACCACCAATCTGCCGACTACGGGTACTGCCACTTATACGGTTAAGGGTATCAACCAATATCATACGCAAAATACAGCCCTCTTGAATGGTACGTTGAAAGCTGATTTCGGTAAGCGAACGCTGAACGGAGAAATGGAACGCGCAGGTTTGAATGTCACCATCAACAATGCCACGATTAATACGGTTCAGGCTTCCTTCTCCGGTAAAGCTACAGCAAACAAAGTGGCCGGTACGACCCGTGGTCATTTCTTCGGCAACCAAGGCGCAGCGATTGCGGGCGTGGCTGATTTTGGCCGAAACAGTGAACTCAACACTGCCTTTGGCGGTACGAAAACCGGCAAATAATGAATCATAATGCGATAAGGCGGACGGTTTTTGACGTTCCTCATTCCGTCCGCCTATAAAACACAAATCATCCGACACACAATGCACATCGTACAGGGCCGTTCGGAAATATCGGGCTTCGCAATGCGTTTAAGCCGGTATTTTCCGAACGGCCCGTGAGTTTGAAGGCGTGCTGCTTCGATGGGCTTGAGAAGCTCATTTTTCAGACGACCCGGCAGGGGCTTTCATTCAAATAAAAAATGTTTTTGCCCGGTAAAGATGAAATGTCAGCTTTTCTTTGAAAAGGTCGTCTGAAAAACAAAGCCGCCCGATACACAGGAAAGAATTTTATGAAACGCCTTTTGCTCCTTCCTTTTTTTATCAGCCTGCTGCCCCACGCGCTTGCCGACGACAGGGAAGACCGCTTCATGCAGCTCAAACAGGGGACGGAACTCCGCCGCGCGCAGCAGGAAAGGAACGAAGCGGACAATACGGCGGTTGAGTTCGGCGCGGGAGAAGTGCAGGACGGCGAAGATTTGGCGTTGTCGCTGATGAAGGCGGTCAACGCGCAAAACGAAGAGGAAACGGTGCGGCTGTTGGACATTTACCGCCGTCAGGATGTTTACGATCCCGATATAGTGCTGTTTGCCGAGGCCAATCAGGCGGTGTTCCGCGACGATTTGAAGGCCGCGCTGGCGAAATACCGCGAGCTTTACCACCAAAATCCCGAATTTCTGCGCGGCCGCCTGGATTTGGCGCGGCTGCTGTTTATAGACAAACAAAACAAAGAATCGGCGGCATTGTTCGACGGCATCGATATTCCCGAAGTGCCCGCCGTCAATGAGAAAATCAAAGTGTTTGCCGACGCTTTGAAGAAACGCGATGCGTGGAGCGGCTCGGTTTCGTTCGGCGCGGGTTACGACACCAACTTAAACCAGTCGTCGGGCGCGACGGTTGTCCGCAATCAGACAAGCTGCGGTTTCGATTCGAACGGGCAGCCGATTCTGGACGATGCCGGAATGCTGTCCTGCCGCAACGAACAGCTTGACGCCTACGCGCCCGATGCGTTGAAAAACCGGATGTGGGTATATGAAGCCAACTTGAGCAGACGCATTTCACTCAACGGCCACCACGGTCTGCAACTGGGCGGCTACGCATGGGGCCGGCTCTATCCCGGCAACAAAGAATACGGCGAACACAATATCAACGTCAGCCCCGCCTACAGTTTTCAGAACAAAGACCATTCCTTCAGTGTAGGCCCGCAGGTGCAATACGAATGGTCGGGCGGCAAACTGCGCGACAGCAGCGCCGGCATCAGCACGGCATACAGCCGCACCTTTTCCGACCAAGCCTCGCTGGGCGTGCAGCTCGACCACAAATACGACCGCTACCGCGGCGAATTAAAACATTTCAACGGCCCGCAGACGCTTCTGTTCACCACCGCCATCTACGCCCTGCCGAAAGACTGGCTGATATTCGGCGGCTACGACTATCTACGCAAAAACAGCCGCGAAAAAGTGGATTCCTACCGTCGACACGGCCTGCGCGCGGGTGTCAACAAACGTTTCGAATCCGGCATCGACGCCACCTTTCAGGCAATCTGGCGTAAAACAGCCTATCAGGACTACCATGCCTGGCTGGAAACCCGCCGCCATGATTTCGAACGCACCTATCAGTTAGACATCAAATTCGATCGCCCTTTCCTTCGCGGCATCACGCCCGTTTTCAGCATCAAACACACCGACAACAAAAGCTCGTCCTGGCTAAATCGTTATAAACGGAATGAATTTCTAATTAAAATAGAACATAGGTTTTGAAATTAAAGGTCGGCCAGATGAGATCTTGTAAGATTATTATTTTATATTCATAATGTAATTAACTTGCAAATTTCTTATAGTTTAACTTATCAGCTTGCCAAAAAAATTTGCAAAATAGGCCGTCTGGACTTAATGTTTCAGACAGCCTTTGCAGTATAAATTAGCTATCCTCGACGCTTTATTTATTTCACAAGAGTTTGATGCTACTTGGTATTCTTATACCTCCCCTATTCCACTACACAATAAATTAGGTAGTAAAGGTAAGGTAAAATTAAGTAGCCAAATTTATCTTAAAACCTATTGATTACATACTAAAAATTGGAGTACTATGAGCACTCTCTCTAGAGTATCATTAATTCTCATTTGACATATAGGAACAATAAGCGGAATTTGTAGAAGAATAGAGAAAAGGAAATTAATTTATATTATGTTAAATTAATAATACTTGTGTTTTAGCCTATTAATCCCGTTTCTCTTGTTTGTACAATCACTTATAGAATCTAAAAATAAATAAGCTATCTTAAGCGGAGAGCTTCGGGAACTTGTTCCAATGTAAACACGCGTTCAATTAAGATTTTCACATTTTTCAGTAGTCGCAATTGATATTGTTTCAACTCAGCTATCCTCTTTTTTCTCATTACCCTTTTCTTTCCATATCCAAATAAAGTAAGATTCAGTCAACGGATATCAATCTTCATATCACCATCCAATCTCCGGAGTAAAGCCCCCATGGCCGTCAATAAAATCGCCCGTAAAAGCAGCAAGTTCCGCGTTGTCTTT
>ERZ1674037.70-NODE-71-length-15014-cov-7.204024_pt1 | contig 15014 bp, 14 predicted proteins | sample MGYA00581136_ERZ1674037 | MGnify/ENA primary metagenome ERZ1674037 (study PRJEB41354, sample SAMEA4873341) | human saliva metagenome | biome: human-associated habitat [ENVO:00009003]; feature: mouth environment [ENVO:08000002]; material: saliva material...
TCATCATGATTGACGCTGCCAAGCGCGCTTCCGCGAAGCGCATCACCGTGGTCGCCCCCTTCTACCCCTACTCGCGCCAGGATAAGAAGCACCAGGGCCGCGAGCCCATCTCCGCCCGCCTCGTGGCTGACCTGTACCGCACCGCCGGCGCCGACCGCATCATGAGCGTGGACCTGCACGCCTCGCAGGAGCAGGGCTTCTTCGACGGCCCCGTCGATCACCTCTTCGCCATGCCGGTCCTCGTGGACTATGTGCGCGGCCGCGTCGACCTGTCCAACACGGCGGTCGTCTCTCCGGACGCCGGCCGTATCCGCGTCGCCGAGAAGTGGTCGAAGAAGCTGGGTGGCGCGCCCCTGGCCTTCGTCCACAAGACCCGCGACACGACCCGCCCGAACGTGGCCGTCGCCAACCGCGTCGTCGGCGAGGTTGCCGGTAAGGAATGCGTCCTGGTGGATGACATGATCGATACCGCCGGAACGATCACCGAGGCGATCAACGTCCTCAACAATGCCGGCGCCAAGAAGGTCATCGTCGTCGCCACGCACGGCATCCTCTCCGACCCTGCCGCGAAGCGCCTCTCCGAATCCGGCGCCGCCGAGGTTGTCGTCACCGACACGCTGCCGATTCCCGCTGAGAAGCGTTTCGATCAGCTCACCGTCCTCTCCATCGCGCCGCTCCTGGCTCGAGCAATCCACGAGGTCTTCGAAGACGGTTCGGTCACATCCCTGTTCAACTGACCTTCTCCCGCTTCACATCCGCCCTCGCCGTAAGGTACCCTGTTGGGGTTGCTCCGGCGAGGGCGGATCCGTATCCGCCGTTATCGACAGGGCCTGAATCGAAATGCCTCGCGTTTCCTTCACTCTGCCGACACCGACGCCGGACCTGAGAAACGAAGGATAGACACATGAGCGACAACCCCGTCCTGCTTGCTGAAGAGCGCACCGAGTTCGGCAAGGGCTCCGCGCGCCGCGCCCGCCGCGCCGGCAAGGTCCCCACGGTCCTCTACGGTCACGGCGCCGAGCCCCGTCACCTGGACGTTCCCGGCCACGACCTCTTCCTCATCGTCCGCGGCAACAAGAATGCGCTCGTTGAGCTGAAGATCGAGGGCAAGACCCAGCTCGCCCTCGTCAAGGACGTTCAGGTTCACCCCGTGCGCCGCGACATCCTGCACGCCGACTTCCTGGCCGTCAAGGCCGGCGAGAAGGTTGACGTTGAGGTCCCCGTCGTCGTCGTCGGCGAGCCCGTGCCCGGCACCGTCCACTCCGTCGAGGAGTTCACCATCCTGGTGAAGGCCCCCGCCACCTCCATCCCCGAGCACGTTGAGGTCTCCGTCGAGGGCGTCGAGGCCGGTACCGCCCTGCACGTCTCCGACCTGTCGCTGCCCGCCGGCGTTGAGGTCGAGCTCGACCCCGAGACGGTCGTCGTCTCCGTCCAGGAGGCCGCCGCTGAAGAGGCCGAGGAAGCCGCCGAAGAGGCTCCCGCCGAGGCTGAGGCCGAGTGACACTCGCGTAGCATACGCTTCCCACGAGGGGGCGAGGCTGATGCCTCGCCCCCTCGTCGTATCTGAGATACTGGGGGCATGAGTGACCTCCACGTGATCATCCCCGCCGGCGGCGCCGGCACCCGCCTGTGGCCGCTCTCGCGCCGCCACCGTCCCAAGTTCCTCCTCGACCTGGCTGGCACGGGCCGCACCCTCCTGCAGGGGACGGTGGACCGCCTGGAGGAGATTGCCTCGTCGGTGACGATCGTGACGGGGCGCGCCCATCGCGACGGCGTCCTCGACCAGCTGCCCGAGTTCGCCTCCTCCGACGAGCGCACGCTCCTCATCGAGCCCTCCGGGCGCGACTCCATGGCCGCGATCGGCCTGGCGGCCTACGTGGTGCGAGAGCGCTTCGGCGACGACGCCATCGTCGGCTCCTTCGCCGCCGACCACCTGATCGCCCGCCCCGAGCTGCTGCGCGAGGCTGTTGCCACCGCGATCGACGCCGCCCGCGACGGCTACGTCGTCACGATCGGGCTGACGCCCACCGAGGCCTCGACCGCCTACGGGTACATCGCGCCCGGTCCCGCGCTGGGCGGGGACCAGGCCGAGGGCTCGGCCGCCCGCCGCGGCGCCCGCCGCGTCGCCGAGTTCGTCGAGAAGCCGGACGCCCAGACCGCGGCGCGTTATGTGTCTCAGGGCTACCTGTGGAACGCCGGAATGTTCATCATGTCCGCGGGGGTCCTGGCCTCGCACCTGGCCCGCCTCATGCCCGACCTGCACGCCCGCCTGGAGACAATCGCGCGCGCGTGGGGCAGCGATTCCTTCGAGCGAACCCTCGAGGAGAACTGGCCGCACCTGACCAAGATCGCCATCGACCACGCCATCGCTGAGCCCGTGGCCGCCGACGGGGGAGTGGCCGTCGTCCCCGCCGATGCGCAGATCGGCTGGACGGATCTGGGCGACTTCGAGGCGCTCACGGGCATTGCGGCGGCAGCGGGTGGCCTCGGCGAGGCGATCCGCGTGGAATCCGACGGCGCTGCCGTCTACGGCGCCGAAGACGGCCCCCTCGTCGCTCTCGTCGGCGTGCCCGACGTCGCGGTCGCCCTCACCGCCGACGCCGTCCTCGTCACGCGACTCGACCGCGCCCAATCCGTGAAGGCCGTCGTCGATACGCTGGCTGAGCGCGGACGCTCCGACCTGCTCTGACGCGACGGCGCCAGCGGCGCGGGCACGCCCCCACCGCGGGTGTCCCGCGCCGCTTCCGCGTCGCCGCTATCAGGTGAGGTGCGCCGCCCCGCCCGTCCTGACCGGGTGTACGGCTGGTACCGTGATGGGCAGAACGACGACCCGACGAAAGGCATCAGACGTGAACAAGCGGACCATTGCCGCCGTTGTCGCCACGGCCACCGCGGCCGCCCTGGTGACGATCGCATGCTCTCAGACGCCCTCCGCCACCCCCGCCGCGACAGCGAAGGTCTGCGCCGCCACATCGGGCGCCCACCCGGACCCCGCCACCGACCCCGTCGCCACCGCCCTCGCCGGCGCCGCCGACAGGGCCTCCATCGCCTACGAGTCCGCGTCCGGCGAGGGAGCTCCTGCCTCGCTCGTGGCCTCCGGCTGCACGCTGATCGTGGGCACGGACTCGACCATGGCCTCGTCCATCTCCGAGGCGGCGCGCGCCAACTCCACGGTGCGATTCGCGCTCGTGGGTGCCTCCTTCACGGACGCGAAGGGCGCGCGCGTCTCCCTCAAGAACGGGTCCACCGTCGACGTTGACGCCTCCCAGGCCGCCTACCTGGCCGGATACGCCTCCGCTGGCATGACGACGACGGGCACGCTCGCCGTCATCGGCGGCACCGCCGACAACGTGACGAGCTCGCAGATGGACGCCTTCGCGCAGGGCGTCGACTCCTACAACCTCGCTAATGGGACGTCGATCAGCGTGCTCGGGTGGAATAACGTCACCAACCAGGGCACCTTCGCGGACAGCGCCGAGCAGGTGCAGTCCCTCGCCGCCGACTTCATCTCCCAGGGCGCGGACATCATCGTGCCCCTCGCGGGCGAGAACAACGTCGGGGCCGCTCGAGCTGTTACCGCGGCCGCCAACCCGTTGGTGCGCCTCGTCTGGTCGGGCCTGACGAAGGCCGACCTCAAGGGGCTCACCCGCGACGAGGCCGAGTCCACCGACGAGGTCATGTCCGGCCAGTCCGGCGCCCAGTCGGATGCGCCGGCCGCCCAGCAGGTCGACACCCAGTCCTTCGCGGACGCGTTCAGCTACATTCAGATCGCCGACGACGTGCGCGCCGGAATCGGGGCGCCCGTCCTGACCGGCATCGTCGTCGATTACTCTGCGGCGATGGACACCCTCATCGCCGAGGCCACCGCGGGCTCCCCGGCCTCGACCGTGCCCGTGTCGCTCGCGTCCGGCGGCGTGATCCTCACCGGCTTCGGGGCCTACACGCCGATGCTGTCCTCCGAGCTCAAGCTGGGCCTGTCCGACATGGCTGGGCAGATCGAGACCGGCGGCTTGGTGATCTCCACGCCCTTCGACGTGTGACCGTTGCTGGCAACGCCTGTCGTGCCCCGGGAAGCACCGTTCGTGAACGCGAACTGCTCCCCGGGGCACGTTCGTTTCCGGTGGTCTCTTAGCGGGCGGTTAGCGCCGCCAGGGCCGCTCCCGCGCTGATCGCGTCCGCGTCCATCACGAAGGCGGGATCGACGCAGTACATGCCCGTGCCCGAGGGAATTGCGGGGTTCGTTGAGGCGGCATCGGCCAAGACTGCGCGCACCTGCTCTGCGGGCAGTGAAGTGACGAGCGTGCGCCCGTCGGTGGGAACGCGCAGGCTGAGACCCGCCTCGGCCTCGACGACCGGGATACCCACGCGCTCCAGGACAGAGGCCAAGAGCCCCGAGGCCTCGTCCACGTGCACTCCGGCGGGAGCGCTCGATCCCTGCGCCAGCGACGCGATCCGCGAGGCCGCGCGGTCCACGTAGGCGCCGATCATGCCGTCGCCCACCCACTCCCACCCGCCGTCGGCGCGGGTGATGGCGGCCACGTCGGCGAAGGCCGCCACGGCCTCGTCGATGCGGGCGAGATCCGTCTCGCTGGCCGGTGCCCCCTCGCGCGAACGATCGACGGCCCGGCCCCCCAGGTAGATGAGCGCCTCGCCGTCGGCTGTCACGTACACGGCGCCGTCGGCCATCACCATGCGCACTGAGAAGGCGGTGACCGGGGCGGGCAGAGCGCGCGGCATGAGCAGCGCGTGGCCTCCGTTCCCCTCGACGATCGAGGCGCCCTCGCGCGCCAGCGCTGCGCCGTCCTCGGACTCGTAGCCGATGATGAGGCGGAAACGACCGCCCGCGGAAGCGGAGAGGACAGAAGCAATACCAGCGAACAGCGACGGGTCAGCACAGCGTGTCATGTGCTGAGGGTAACACCGCCCGTCCGGTCGCGGAAATCCGAGCGAAACGACGAGGCCGTGGCCCCCGCGCGTGAGCGTGCGGCGGGACGCAGATGGGGGAGGGCGCCGCTATCCTGGAGGCAGCGATAAAGGAGGACACATGCAGCTGACGGATCTGACGGATGCGCTCTCGCTGACACGCCAGATGATCGACATTCCCTCGGTGTCGGGGCAGGAAGGCCCGCTGGCGGACGCCGTCGAGGCCGCGGCGCGCTCCGCCGGATTCGGAACCGTGCCCGCCCTGGAGATCCTGCGCGACGGCGACGCCGTGTGCGCGCGCACCCGCCTGGGCCTGCCCCAGCGCGTCGTCCTCGCGGGGCACCTGGACACCGTCCCCATCGCCGACAACGTGCCCGGGCGCACCGAGATCCGCGACGGCGTCGACGTCGTGTGGGGACGCGGCTCAGTCGACATGCTCGGCGGCTGCGCGGCGGCCCTGGCCCTCGCCTGCGAGGTCGGCCCGCTGATCGCGGCAGGCGAGCACGCGGCGCTCACGGCAGACGTCACCTGGATCTTCTACGACCACGAGGAAGTCGCCTCCCACCTCAACGGCCTGGGACGCATCGAGCGCAACCACCCGCAGTGGCTCGCCGGCGACCTCGCCCTCCTGGGCGAGCCCACCGCCGCCCACGTCGAAGGCGGCTGCAACGGCACGCTGCGCGTCATCGCGCGCTTCCCCGGGAGAGCAGCGCATTCCGCGCGCGCCTGGATGGGCGTCAACGCGATCCACGCCATGGCCCCCGTCATCGAGCGCATCGCCGACTACGGTAACCCCGTCGAGCTGGTGGACGGCCTCGAATTCCGCGAATCCCTCTCAGTCGTGCGCGTCGAGGGCGGCATCGCGAACAACGTGATCCCCGAGGCCGCGTCGATGACCGTCAACTATCGCTTCGCGCCCTCCAAGCGCGCAGATGACGCCCTGGCCTGGGTGCGCTCCCTCTTCGAGGGCACGGGCGCGACCATCGAAGTTGACGACCTGTGTGAGGGGGCCAGGCCCGGCGCGGACTCGCCGGTCGCCGAGCGCTTCCTGACGGTCGCCAGACGCATCGCCGCCGAGCAAGGGACCGAGCTGCGCCTGTCCGCGAAGGTCGGCTGGACGGACGTCGCGCGATTCACGCAGGTGGGAGTACCCGCCATGAACTTCGGCCCGGGCGACCCGCTCCTGGCGCACACGCGCGACGAACACGCCCCCGTATCGGATATCGTCAGGGTGCACGACACGCTCCGCGCCTTCGTGCTTGCACACTAGCGCCCCGCGCGCTCGCGGACCGAGCCAGCCCCACCCTCGTCGATCGGAAGGACCCGACCATGAGCACCCCCGAAAACACCTACCGCCGCGGCTCCCTCGTCCTGCGCGGGGACCAGATCCCGCGCTTGACGGCCGACGCGTCCCTCCTCCAGACGGAGCAGAGTGCCGACTGGAAGCACACTGATCCCTGGCGTGTCCTGCGCATCCAGTCGGAGTTCGTCGAAGGCTTCGAGGCCCTCGCCAAGGTTGGCCCCGCGATCTCCGTCTTCGGGTCGGCCCGCACCCGCCCCGACGACCCCCTCTACGAGTGTGCGCGGCGCATCGGCGAGCTGCTGGTCCAGCGCGGCTACGCGGTCATCACGGGCGGCGGCCCGGGCATGATGGAGGCGGCGAACCGCGGCGCGTGGGAGGCCGGTGGCATGTCCGTGGGCCTGGGCATCGAACTGCCGCACGAGCAGGGCATGAACCAGTGGATCAACCGCGGCGTCAATTTCCGCTACTTCTTCGCCCGCAAGACCATGTTCGTGAAGTACTCGCAGGGTTTCATCGTCATGCCGGGTGGTTTTGGCACCATGGACGAGCTCTTCGAATCCGCGACCCTGGTCCAGACCGGGAAGATTCGTTCCTTCCCGCTCGTGCTCGTGGGCACTGCCTATTGGTCGGGTCTGGTCGACTGGATCCGCTCCTCCATGGTCGACGCCGGCATGATTGCCCCCGGAGATGTTGGCCTGCTGCACGTCGTTGACGACCCGGAGGAGGCGGTGCGCCTGGCGACGGGTGACTAGTCCTTCGACGCCCATTGTGAGGGGCCCTGGAGTGCAGAAACTACCGAACTGTCACACATCATTGATCGTATGACTTATTTTTTCTGCTAAAGCGTTGATCAGCTGTCAAGGAAAAAATGCAGTTATCCGGTAAGATTGACGGGGTGCCCCGCCGTTGGAGGTGCGGGCAGTACTCTCAGAAGGAGTCCTCACTATGGCAGCAATGAAACCTCGCACGGGGGATGGCCCCCTCGACGTGTCCGCGGAAGGGCGCAATATTGTTGTGCGGATCCCCACCGAAGGGGGCGGCCGCCTCGTTATTGAGATGAGCGCGCAGGAAGCGGGCGAACTCGCCGAAGCGCTGACTCAGGCAATCTGAATCGACACACCATAACGGCGGTGGGACGGGTCCTTCCTGTCCCACCGCTTTCGTGTCTGCGCGTGCCGCCAGCGTGCATCCCGCAGCCGAAGGCGGGCGGGCACAAGCCCGTTCACCGCTTGACGGCGACCGCCAGGCCGTCGCCGACGGGCAGTAGCGCGGGAACGAACTCGTCGGATTCACGCAGGTAGTTGACGACCTCGCGGGCGACGACGGTGCGCGCGTCGCGGCGGGCGGGGTCCGCGACCTGGTCGTGCCAGAGGGCGTGCACGAAGGCGATGGTGCCGCCGGGGCGCAGGATGCGCACGGCGTGGTCCAGGTACTGGGGTGTCTCGTCCAGGTCGCCGTCCAGGACGACCATGTCGTAGCCGCGCGCGGCCATGCGAGGCAGCACGTCGAGGGCACGCCCGGCGATCAGGCGCGTGCGGTGGGAGGACAGGCCGGCGGCGGCGAAGTTGCGGCGGGCGTGCCCCAGCAGCTCGGACTCGACGTCGATGGTCGTCAGCACGCCGTCGGGCGCCATGCCGTCCAGGAGCCACAGGCCAGACACTCCGGCGCCCGTCCCCACCTCGAGGACGGCGCGCGCCCCGGCCACGGCGGCCAGCATGCGAAGAGCGGCGCCCGTTCCCGGGGACACGGGGGCGGCTCCCAGTTCGGATGCGACGGCGCGCGCGGCGGTCAGAGCGTCGCTCTCCGCCACGTAGTCTTCGGTGTACACCCAGGTCTGGGCCTTGTCCGCCATCGCCGTATCCTCACTAGTATTGATCGCCTCGGGCAGGTGCGCGCACGCGTTCGCGCCCCTTCCACGCATCAGGGTACAGGCGAGCCGCGCCCTGGGCGTGATGGCGCTCCGGATCCGCGCGAAAACAGCGCCGACGTCCCTTGATAGGCGCCCGTCGGTCAGCCGAGGCGGGCGCTTTCTCGCCGCGCCCCGACGCGCGGACCCCGGCCTCGTCGGTGGGGACGAGGCCGGGGCGAAGTCGCGTTGACTCAGTGCTGGATGGGGGAGACCCCGAGCGGGCGGCCCGCCAGTCCGCGATGCGCCGAGGAGAGCTGCTTGGCGAGGGCCGTGAGCTCCTCGGCGGCGGGACCCGAAGCGACGGCGACGGGCTCGCCGCGGTCGCCTCCCTCGCGCAGCGCGATGTCGAGGGGCACCTGTGCCAGCAGCGGCACATCGTAGCCCAGCTGGGCGGTCAGGCGCTTGGACACGGACTGGCCGCCGCCAGCGCCGAAGATCTCCAGGCGCGAGCCGTCGGGCTGAGGCAGGAAGGACATGTTTTCGACGACGCCGATGACCTTCTGGTTCGTCTGGGAGGCGATGGAGCCGGCGCGCTCGGCGACCTCGGCGGCCGCGACCTGCGGGGTGGTCACGACGAGGATCTCCGAGGTGGGCAGCAGCTGCGCGATCGAGATGGCGACGTCACCCGTGCCGGGAGGCATGTCGATGAGGAGGACGTCCAGGTCACCCCAGAACACGTCCGCGAGGAACTGCTGGAGGGCGCGGTGGAGCATGGGGCCGCGCCAGATGACGGCCTGGCCGTCGGGCACGAACATGCCGATCGAGATGACCTTGACGCCGCCGGCGCCCACGGGCGGGATCATCATGCCGTCAATGACCTGCGGGTCGTGGTCCACGCCGAGCATGCGCGGGATGGAGAAGCCGTAGATGTCCGCGTCCATGACGCCGACCTTGAGGCCCTGCGCGGCCAGCGCGGCGGCCAGGTTCGCGGTCATGGAGGACTTGCCGACGCCGCCCTTGCCGGAGGTGACGGCGATGACGCGCGTGAGGGAATCGGGGCGGGAGAAGGGGATTTCGCGCTCGGGGCGACCGCCGTTGAGCTTCTCGCGCAGCGCCTTCTTCTGGGCCTCGTCCATGACGCCCATCTCGACGGTGACGTTCTCGACGCCGTCGATGGCGCTCACGCGCTCGGTGACGTCCTTGGTGATCTGGGTGCGTAGCGGGCACCCGGCGGTGGTAAGCAGGACCTTGACGGCGACGGAGGAGCCGTCGATGGTGACCTGGTCGGGGGTCACCATGTTGAGGTCGGTGATGGGGCGGCGGATCTCGGGGTCGATGACCTGGCCGAGAGCCTCCATGACGGATTCGAGCGTGACTGGCATGGACTCCACTCTACTGGCCGGTGTGCCCATCTTCTAGGGGACGAGGCTCGGTCGGAGGACGCCCGTCCGCCTCCTGGCCGTCGTGCGCGTCTGCCTTGTCGCGCGAGGCCGTGGCGGCGTCCGCGGCGATCTCCGCACGCAGGTCTTCGAGCATGTCGCGCAGCTCAGAGCGCACGAAGTCGCGCGTGGCGACGTCCTGGAGGGCCAGGCGCAGGCCGGCGATCTCGCGGGCCAGGTACTCGGTGTCGGCGAGGTTACGCTCCGCGCGAAGACGGTCCTGCTCGGCCACGACGCGGTCGCGGGCGTCCTGGCGGTTCTGCGCGAGCATAATCAGCGGGGCTGAGTACGAGGCCTGGGTCGAGAATGCGAGGTTCAGGAGGATGAAGGGGTAGGGGTCCCAGGCGGCTTTCTCGCTGATGCCGGCGAGCATCAGGTTCGCGCCGATCCACGCGATGACGAAGATCGTCATGTAGAGGACGAACTTGGGTGAACCCATGAAACGGGCGGTGGCCTCGGCGAAGCGGCCGAAGCCGTCGCCGCCGCCCGGCGAGCGGCGGAAGAACCACCGACGCTTGTCAATCGGGTTATCCAGGCGATCAGCCATCGATGCTCCTTGCCATCATGCGGTCGGTCACGTCGTCGTCGAAGTCTCGCCAGTCCTCGGGCAACAGCTCGTCGAGGACGTCGTCGACGGAGACGGCGCCGTGTAAGTGCCCGTCCTCGTCGACGACGGGCAGGACCGTCAGGTTGTAGGTTGCGAGCAGACGCGTCACGGTCGCGATGTGCGCGTTGGGGTCCACGGATTCGATGTCGCGGTCCAGGATCGTGCCGAGGAGGGTCTGCGGGGGTTCGCGCAGGGCACGTTGGATGTGCACCATACCCAGGTACTGGCCGGTTGGCGTCTCCTGGGGCGGGCGTGCGATGAAGGCGACGGTCGCGATCGAGGCGGGGATGTCCTCGCGGCGCACGGCAGCGAGCATCTGTGCGACGGTCGCGTTCGGGCCGAAGATGACGGGTTCCGTCGTCATGAGCGAGCCCGCGGTGGACTCCTCATAGGTCATGAGTCGACGCACGTCCTCTGCCTCGTCGGGCTCCATGAGGGCCAGCAGGGACTGCGCTTTGGCGGTGGGCAGCTCGGCGACGAGGTCTGCCGCGTCGTCTGGCTGCATGACGTCGAGAACGTCGGCGGCTCGGGCGGCCTCCATCGCCGAGACGATGGTGATTCGGTCGTCGTTACCCAGCTCCTCGAGCACGTCGGCGAGGCGCGCGTCGGTGAGCTGCTGGGCGACCGCCATCTTGCGGTCCTGAGGCAGGCCGTGGATGAAGTCCGCCAGGTCGGCGGGGCGCATGTCCTCCGTGTACTGCAACAGGGCGGTGGCCGCCTGGTTGGAGTCGGTCTTAAGCAGGCCGGAGACCTCGGACACGTCCACCGTGAGGGTTTCGCCGCTGCGCGTGAAGCCCAACGAGGAGGTGCGCACGCGCTGGACGTGCAGGGTGGAGATGACCCAGTCCTTGGGGCGGCGCTGGCGCATCGCCACGTCGAGGATGCGCACCTGCCCGGAGCCGTCGTTCATGGTGACGACGCGGTCGAAGAGCTCGGAGAGCACCAGGGTTTCGATGGGGCGCTGCGTGAAGGAGCGGATGTTGAGCAGGCCCGTGGTGATGACGGAGCCGGATTCGATCGAGGTCACGCGGGTGAGCGGCAGGAAGACGCGCTTACGCGGGCCGACCTCGACGACGAATCCGATGACGTTGGCCTCGGATTTCAGCCGAAAGATGACAACGACGTCGTGAATCTTGCCGACCTGGTCGCCCAAAGGGTCGAAAACACCGGTGCCCGCGAGCTTTCCGATGTACACGCGCCGACCCTTGGTGCCTAGCTCAATAGATGCAATGCTCACCTAATCATTTTAGGCTGATGACGTTCGATGCGTCGTGACGGCGAGCCGGTGCCCGCGGGACAATGAGTCCCATGCCACCTGCCCCCGGAGGATTGGAGAGAGAATGCCCGTCGTGATGGAACCGCAGATGCCCACGGGTACTGAGGTCGCCTCCTACCAGACCTACGCGCAGGCGCGCGCGGCGGTCGACTTCCTGTCCGATAGTGGCTTCGACGTATCGTCGATCACCATCGTTGGGACGGACCTGCACATGGTTGAGCGTGTGACGGGCCGTCTGACGATTGCCCGCGCCTCATTGTCGGGCGCCTCCAGCGGTGCGCTGTGGGGCGCGCTCATGGGCATGTTCATGTCGGCGGGCCAGAACGCCGGCGGGACGGGTCTGTGGGTCGGCGGCGGCATCGTCATCGGCGCGCTGGCGGGAATGGCGCTATCCGCGCTGATGTTCATCGTGCGCGGGCGCAACCGCGACCTGGTGTCTTCTCAGCAGGTCGTGGCCCTGCGCTACGCGATCCTGGCGTCGGCGGATATCGACCGCGCCTTCACGCTCTTGCAGCGCACCCCCGGCAACACGGCCCGCCCCAAGCGTGCGCGCGCGGAGGCCGAGCGCCCCCGCAAGGATTCCGTGGGTTTCTTCCCCGACGGCCGCCCGCGTTTTGGCGCGGCGACCAAGGACGGGACGGTCCCCGGCGGGGATGCACAGCCCCAGGCCGCGGCTGCCTCGAGCATGAACGAGGCCGTGGCACCGCCGCAGGGCATGCGGGCTGAGTCCTCGGTGTCCTCCGCGTCGCAGAGCGGAGCGGCGCAGAGCGCGCCGCACGCTCAGCCCGCGCCCGAAGGACGCGACGACGCCCCGGCCTCGTCCCCTGAGGGAGACCAGACCGAGGCGTCGGATCAGCGTTCCTGAGCGGCGCGCTTCCAGCGAAGAAAACCGCGCGGGGCGCTCTTAGCGTCCCTGAACGCGCACGATCCACTCCTCGACGTCCGCGATCGTGCGCGGGATGTCCTCGGAGATACGCGTGACCGTGCCGTCGGCGTTCACCACGACGTCGTCCTCGATGCGCACGCCGATCCCGCGGTATTCCTCGGGGATCAGCAGGTCGTCGGCGCGGAAGTACAGGCCCGGTTCGATCGTGAAGACCATGCCGGGTTCGAGTAGCGCGCCCTGGTAGAGCTCGGCGCGGGCCTTGGCGCAGTCGTGCACGTCCAGGCCGAGGTGGTGGCTGGTGCCGTGCGGCATCCAGCGGCGGTGCTGCTGGCCCTCGGGGGACAGCGACTCCTCGGGGGTGACGGGCAGGATGCCCCACTCGTGCAGGCGGGCGGCGATGACGCGCATGGCGGCGTCGTGCACGTCCTTGAAATGGCAGCCCGGCTGGTTGGCGCGGGCCAGAGCGGCCTCGCAGGCATCGAGGACGGCCTGGTAGACGCGGGCCTGAACCTCGGTGAAGCGGCCGTTGACGGGCAGCGTGCGCGTGATGTCGGCCGTGTAGAGGGAGTCGACCTCGACGCCGGCGTCGACGAGCACCAGGTCGCCCTCGCGGACCTCTCCGTCATTGTCGATCCAGTGCAGCGTGTTCGCGTGGTTGCCCGAGGCGGCGATGGTCTCGTAGCCCTCGCCGTTACCTTCCTCGCGGGCGACGGCCGCAAACGCGCCCTCGATGACGCGCTCGCCGCGGCGGTGGCCCACGGCGCGGGGCAGGACGCGGATGATGTCCTCGAAGCCGGCCTTGGTGACCTCGACCGCACGGATCATTTCCTCAAGCTCGAAAGCATCCTTGACGAGGCGAATCTCCGAGAGATGTTCTTCGAGGGCCTCGTCCTCCTTGCGCGCGTCCTCGCCCGCAGGCAGGGAGGCCTGGGCGCGCACCTCGTTCACCATCGCCTCGACGTGTCCATCGACGCCGCGCACGATGCGCAGCTGCACGGTCCCGGCGTCCTTCGCCAGCACGTCGCGCAGGGTGTCGATGTGGCGGGTCTCGAGGCCGGTCTGCGCGCTCAGCTCCTCGAGCGAGGGGCGCGCGCCCACCCAGAATTCGCCGTAGCGGGCGTCCGCGTAAAACTCCTTAGAGGAACGCGAGGCGCGGGGCTTGAAGAAGAGCAGGGGAGTGTGGGTGCCGTCCTCGTTCGGCTCCAGCACCAGGACGGTGTCCGGCTCCTTTTCGCCGCCCAGGCCCGACAGGTGCGCGAAGGCGGAGTGCGCGCGGAAGCGGTAGTCGCAGTCGTTGGAGCGAACCTTGTAGGGGCCCGCGGGCACGACGAGGCGCTCGCCTGGGAATGGGGCGCCGGCCTTGAGGGTGCGGTCGTGCAGGAAGTCGGCGACGCGCTCACGTGCGGGCAGTTCGGAGGGGCGAGGCCCCCATCCGGAGCCGATGAAATCGCGGAATGCGGAGGACTGGGGCTGACGGGAGCGGGTTTCGCCGCGATCGGCCATGGACTGGGAGGCTTCTTCACTCATGGTCACTATTCTACGGCTCCTCGGCCCGTCGGGCGGGTTTGATGGTCATGACAAACCCCGGCCTCGTCTGCCTGTGGCGCGCTGTGCGCCGGGGACGAGGCCGGGGCCGTGTCGGGTGGAAGAGGCTCAGTCCTGGGGGGTGAGTTCTCCCGCGATGGAGCGGTCCATCCAGCGTGTGAAGTCCGCGCCGCGCATGCCCTGGGAGAGGAGGAAGACGGTCTTGGCGTAGAGGGCTTCGAGCGTCATGTCGTGGGCGCCGATCGCGCCCAGCTGGGCGAGGGCGTTGCCGGCCTCGTAGTGGCCGAGCATGACTTCTGCCTGGTAGCACTGGGAGGCGACAATAATGGGCACGTCGGCCCGGGCGAGCTCCTCCAGGACCGCGACCAGCCCGGGCTCGGAGGCGGGGATGTTGCCCACGCCGAAGGTGCGCAGGATGAGGGCGTCCGGGTGGGGCGTCGTCATGGCGCGCAGTCGCGCGGCGCTCATGCCGGGCACGACGTCGATGACGGCGACATCCTGGCGCGTGTAGGGGCTGGGTTCCTGCCAGCCGGTGCCCGCGCTCGGAGCCCCGTACCAGCGCCACGGGGCGCCCGTGCGCGCCATGGGGGACACGGAGGGCGACTCGAAGCCGCGGAAGGCCCACGACGAGGTCTTGGTAGCGCGGTTGCCGGCCAGGAGCTTGTGCCCGAAGAAGAGCATGACGCCTTGAGCGTGCGGTGAAATCGCCGCGCGCAGCGCTCCGGTGACGTTCGCCGACGCGTCCGAACCGACGACGCCGAGCGGGTACTGGGAGCCGGTCAGGACGACCGGCTTGCCCAGGTCCGCCAGCGCGTAGGACAGGGCGGCGGCCGAGTAGGCCATCGTGTCCGTGCCATGCAGGACTAAGAAGGCGTCGGCCTGGCCCGCGTGCGCGTTGATGTCGTCGACGATGGCCTGCCAGTCCTGCGGGGTGGCCTCCGAGGAGTCGATGAGCGGGTCCAGCGTCGACATCGTGATGTTCGAGGCCAGCTCGATGCCCTCGAGCTGGGAACCGAACCACCCCTGCAGGTCAGCGCCGGGACGCAGGCCCTCGGGGGAGTCGACCATGCCGATGGTTCCACCGGCATACGTGACGTGAAGACGCACGGTGAATCCTTTCGATCAGTCGCCCGACACCAGGGTCTCGTCGCCCTGGAGCGAGGCGGCGGCCTCGTCGGTCAGGCTG
>ERZ1674037.72-NODE-73-length-14860-cov-19.511651_pt1 | contig 14860 bp, 8 predicted proteins | sample MGYA00581136_ERZ1674037 | MGnify/ENA primary metagenome ERZ1674037 (study PRJEB41354, sample SAMEA4873341) | human saliva metagenome | biome: human-associated habitat [ENVO:00009003]; feature: mouth environment [ENVO:08000002]; material: saliva material...
TCTTGAGGTTGTAGAGGGCGGTCACCTTCTGCCCATCGAAGTGCAGGGCGTAGTCTCCCTCGATCATCTGGTAGATGCCGTCCATATCCTGCACGACGAAGCGGGGGCGCGTCGTGTCGAAGGGGTTACCACCGAAGGTCACCATCGGCTTATCATCCCCGACGAGGTCGAGGATCGTGGGGAGTAGGTCGGCTTGGGCGGCAAGGTGTTCCGTATCGCGCCCGACGAGTTCACCTCGTGGGTCGAAGATGATGATGGGGATGCGGAAGGCACCCGTCGAGTTCTTGTACTGGGGCAGCGCACCTGGCACGGCGTGGTCAGCGACGATCACGAAGAGGGTATTGTCGTACCACGGCTGCTTGCTCGCCGTCTCGAAGAACTTCCGCAGCGCCATATCCGTGTAGGCTACGGCTTGGTGCATCGGGATCGTACCCTTGGGTAATACCTTCTGATACTCCTCAGGCACACGGAAGGGGTGGTGCGAGGAGAGTGTGAACTCTGCCGCGAAGAAGGGCTGACGAAGCGAGCCGATCTGGCGAGCTACGTACTGGAGGAACTTCTCATCCCAGATCCCCCAGTTGCCGTCGTAGTCAGCATCGTTGGCGTACTCCGTCTTACCATAGTATTCCTTGACGCCTGCCTGCATTACGAAGGCATTGAAGCCCATAGAGCCGTTCGGCGCACCGTGGAAGAAGGCGGTCGAGTAGCCCATGGAGTCGAGGCGTGCGGGTAGGGACGTGATATTGTTCCCTGAGTAGATCGATAGGACGAAGGGTACGTGGGGCTTGAGGACCGAGGCGAAGATCGCAGGCATCGCATCGATGGACTTCTGACTATTGGAGTAGCCGTTGGCGAAGACATAGGAGCGCTGCATCAGCGAGTCGATGAAGGGCGTGAAGCCTTGGTAACCTGGGATATCTTGGTTGAGTCCGCCGACCCATTCGCGTGCGAAGCTTTCCCAGATGATGAGGACGACATTGCGCCCCTTGTACTTCCCTGAGACAGGTGTCGAGCCAGGGGTGTAGACAGAGTTGAAGTACTTCGGTACCTCGGCGAAGGGCATATATTGGTACTCTGGCAGGCTTGACTTGCCGATGGTGCGGATGAGGCTGAAGGGGGTGTTCAGCACCAGCGCACGCTGCTGAGGACGGCGGATATAGATGTTCGCATTGCTCAGTGTGATGGGGCGGGTCTCACTGGTGAACCCACCGCGCCCAGCGACGATGGAGAGGTAGATACTCCCGCCGAGGAGGATCAGTGACGTGAGGTAGAAGGCCCACATACGCCCCGTAGGACGCTGCTTAGGACGGGGGAGCTTTCCCTCGATGATACAGAAGAGAATGATAAGTCCGATCCCTAAGAGCGTTATCCCCCAATAGTCCACGAAGAAGCGGAGGAACTGGAATGGATTCTCACCTCCGAACTCTTCGAAGACCGCCAGCGTCGTACGCTTCAGCGTGAAGCGGTAGTAGACGACATCGCCGAGGTTCAGTATGATAGCCAGACTCGTGACGATGCGATAGAGCCCTGTCAGCATACGCTGGTAGCCCCGGCTGTAGGCTTGTGGCAGGGGCAGGAGACTTAGCGTCGTCAGCAGCAGGCTCGTGTAGACGATAGCGCTGAGGTCGAAGCGCAGGCCGCCCCAGAACATCAGGGCAAGCTGCCCTGCCGAACTGATCTCTAAGAGATCCTGATTGTATAGGCAGAATATCCCTCGGCAGATGCTGTAAATGACGAAGGAGAGGAGGAAGCGCAGGAGGAGAAGTCGGACCTGAGCGCCGAGCGGCGTGAGGGCCGAAGACGTAGACGAGGAAGTCATCGGTAATTACTATGTATCTATTTGGCTACAAAGGTACAAATCTTAGTCCAAGCAATTGGGGGGCGTGCTCGCAAGGTGAAGCCCTTGCTTGCCCCTTCATAATGCCTATTCTTACTCCGTTAGATGGGGTGCTTCTCAGCCTGCTGAAGTGACTTCCGTAAGAGGGGGTAGTATGAACCACTACTGGTTCGCTCGCGAAGCACTACTGGTCCGACCACGGACCAATAGTGGTTTACATCACTTCTCTATAATAGTATAGCTCGCTTCACTATCGAGGAGCATAGCAAAGAAATGTGGCGATGAGACCGAAGTCCCACCGCCACACATCACACACACACATATGCATATACACTGAAAATACACTCTCTAATACACTACTACTTTCTTAGAATGGAGGTGGTCCTGGAGGGCCCTGACGCTTCATATCGCTCTTGCTACCGCCACCGCTGAAGCTATCGAAGCGGTAGATGAAGTGGAGCATAGCATAGCGGCCGAGCGTGTTGGACTCTTCGATGGTGCTGGACATCGCCGTGATGCTCTGGTAGATGCTGCGACGGCTATTCAAGAGGTCGTAGCCCTTGAGGCGGATGGTCGCCTTCTTCCCAGCGAGGAAGCTATAGGAGAGACCAGCATTCAGCAGGACCTGATCCTGATTGTAGCCAGCGGCGTAGCCACGTGAGGTGGTGTAGGTCGCTTCACCCTCGAAGGCAAAGCCCAGCGGCAGGGTGATATTGGTCGTATAGCCGAGCGAGTAGTCCTTCGTCGCGGGAGTGACGGCTGAGGCCAGCGTGTTCGAGGCGTTGTAGTAGCCGAAGCCACCCTTGAGGGTCATATCGATGCCCGTGACGCGGTAGTTCAGACCGAGCTCCTCACGCAGGCGGAGGGAGAGGCTACGGTTCTTGTCACCGTTGATATAAGTATTGCTACGAGCCAGGTCGTTGAAGGAAGCTACGCGGATGGAGAACTTCTTCCCAGGGAGGGTCTGCGTGAGGAAGCCACCGATACCGACCGAGGCATTGCCGTCTACGTTGGTATAGTCGATGGTGCGCTTACCCGTCGTGACGTCGTAGAGTGAGCGCTGGATGATGTCATTCTGTACGACCTGAGCACGACCGAAGACGGAGAGCGACGTCTGCGTCTTCGTCCAGTACTTACTGAAGCGTCCGAAGAGGTTGTGCTGGAAGCCTGGGAGCAGGTCCTGATTCCCGACGTAGGAGATGAGGGGATTCGTCACATCCTGTACGGGGGAGAGCTGCTCGTTGGTAGGGGCGAAGCTACGACCGAAGTAGTCGAGGCGAAGCTCCGTGCCACGCTGAGGCTTGTAGCTCATACGCAGGGTAGGGGAGAAGTTCAGCGTCGTGCGGGAGATAGGCGTAGCCGTGATACCGCTGACGACGGAGTGGCTGCTGATGCTCGATGACTCGAGGTTGACCCCAGCGGTCACATCGTAGGTCTTGCCCTTCTTCTTCAGTGCGACACCTGCCTGATGCGTGAGGTACTCCGAGCGGAACTCATTGCTGTACGTCGCATTGTGCACCGTGTAGGCTCCCGTGAGATCGGGGTCGAAGGCATCGCGTGAGCTATTGCTTTGTGAGCCCTTGATCTGGTAGGTGAGCTGCGTGAAGTAGCCCTTGCCGAGAGGCTCTACCCAGCCGAGTCGCGCCTGATAGTTCGTGCTACGCGTACGGCTGTCGATGCGCTGGTCGACGGACTGATTCGTCGTCGAGGTGCGGTCGAAGAGGTTGTAGAGGTACTTCCCCTCGCCCGTCTCATCTTCGATACCGAAGCGCGTGGAGAGCGTGAGGGTACGCCCTGAGGCACTCAGACGGCGGCTACCATCGAGGCGCAGCGTCCCGTTGATATTCTTCTGTAGGGTGTTCTGCGTGAGGTCGCTGGAGTTGATCAGCGTGCTCGTAGCATCCTCGAGGGTCTTCGTCGTGGAGGTGTAGGTGCCTTGACTGCGGCCGTAGCGGAGCTCGGGGGAGACGATGATCTCCGTCAGGCTGTCGGGCTTCCACTCCATACGGATGTTCGCTCCGTAGGAGTCCTTGTCGCTACGCTCCGTGCTCTTGCCTGTCTCCGTCGTTGAGCCGGAGGAGAGGTAGTTCTGCTGCCAGCTGTCCGTGATCTTGTTGGTGGTGTTGCGACCGCCGAGGGCGTTGGCATTGAGCTGGAGCTTCGAGGAGAGCGTCTGATTGAGGTTACCGCCGAGCATTCTCGAGGTCAGGATACCGTTGGCATCACGGCGGGGCATACCGCCTCCACTGTTGCCACGGCGACCTGCACCCATGCCCATCATGAATCCGAGCTGATTGCCGTCTTGGCTGATGTCGGTGAAGCCAGCGTTGTTCGTATTATTGAGACTTCCGATGATGGAGAACTGATTGTCGTCAGCGAAGCGGCTGAGGGTTAGGTTCGTTTCGTAGCGCTTGCTCGTACCTGCACCAGCGTAGGCTGTACCGAAGAGTCCCTTCTTCTTCCCCGCCTTGATGGTGAGGTTGATGACGGTCTCTTCATTGCCGTCGGAGAAGCCTGAGAGGCGGGCTGCCTCGCTATCGCGGTCGAGGACCTGTACCTTCTCGACGACTTCGGCGGGGAGGTTGTTGGCTGCTACCTTCGGGTCACCCTCGAAGAAGCGCTTGCCGTCGACCATGATCTGCTTGACGGTCTTCCCGTTGATGGTGATATTGCCGTTCTCATCGATGCTGGCTCCAGGGAGCTTCTTGATGAGGTCAGCGACGACCGCCCCTTGGTTCGTGGTGAAGTTGCCAGCGTGGAATTCGATCGTGTCGCCCTTGATGACGACGTCGCTGGTCTTCCCGACGACCTTCACGCCTTCGAGGACTTCGCCCTCAGCTTGGAGGGTGATGGCGGGCAGCGTGAGTGACTGCTTCTCGAGACGGATGGGGGTGGTGTGGGTCTTGTACCCGACGAAGGAGACACGCAGGGTGTAGCTTCCGGCGGCGATACCCTTGAGGTGGAAGGCGCCGTCCTTGGCGGTGATAGCACCCGTCTTGAGCTTACCGTCACTCTGGAGGAGGCTCACGCTGGCACCGAGGAGTGCTTCACTCTTCTCGTCGAGGATACGGCCCGTGATCGTGTATAATGAGTCCTGTGCGCGCAGGCCTGCAGGCAGGCCGAGCAGTAGAAGTAGGAAGCTCATGAGGCCGATGATGGAGCGGCTACGGAGTCTATTCATAAATGCTGTATTCTTGAGTTTGCTTTCTCTCTTAGAGTACGAGCTGGAGGGCGCGTTTAATCGCAGCGTAAATTTTTTGAAAAGGACTTGTAGATCGCCCCAAAAGCAGCGCAGGCCCCTGCTCCAGAGAGCGGGGGCCTGCGGCGTTATGGACTAAAGATAGGGTGGGGTTACTTCGCCGAGCGGATGCGATCGTCGAAGGCGGTCAGTGCAGCCTTCGCGCCTTCGCCCATAGCGATGACGATCTGCTTGTAGGGCACCGTCGTGCAGTCACCAGCGGCATAGATGCCGGGGACAGAGGTGCGGCAGCGCTCGTCGATGACGATCTCGCCACGGCGCAGCTCGACCAGCTCCTCGAAGGGCTTGGTGTTGGCTGCGAGACCGATCTGTACGAAGAGGCCATCGAGGGCGATCGTCTCTTCGTCGCCGCCATCACGTGGAGCGATAGTGAGGCCCGTGACCTTCGTGCCATCACCGAGGACGGCCTTCGTAGCTACGGCCTTGCGTACGGTGACGTTGGGCAGCGTAGCGAGCTTCTCCTGCAGGACGATGTCGGCACGCAGGGTGTCCATATACTCGAGGACGACGACGCTGCGGCAGATACCAGCCAGGTCGATAGCAGCCTCGATACCGGAGTTCCCACCGCCGATGACAGCGATGTCCTTGTCCTTGAAGAAGGGGCCATCACAGTGGGGGCAGAAGGCGACACCACGGCCTATGTATTCGGCTTCGCCAGGGACGCCGAGCTTACGCCAAGAGGCACCCGTAGCGAGGATGACCTGAGCGGCGGAGAGCTCTTCGCCGAGGTTCGTCTTCACCAGCTTCGTCTCACCATCGGTGACGGCTTCGACGCGGCGGTTGTCGAGGAGGTCGATATGATAGTTCTCCGCATGCTTGCGCAGGTCAGCAGCGAGCTGCGTACCCGTGGTAGCGCTGACGGAGGGGATGTTTTCGATACCCGTAGTCTCGTTCACCTGACCACCGATGCGCTCAGCGACGACGGCGACGTGAAGCCCCTTACGTGCGGAGTAGATAGCCGAAGCGATACCCGAGGGACCGCCACCGACGACGATGAGGTCGTAGCTACGGCGGATAGGCTCAGCGGAGACGGGCTCGGCGCCGATCTTCTCTTCGAGGGCGGCGAGGAGGTCACCGAGGGAAGCCTTACCGATATGTACGAGCGTGTCGCCTGCGTAGACGGCGGGGACCGAGCTGATGTTGCGGGCGTTCACTTCGTCCTGGAAGAGTGCGCCGTCGACCATCTCGTGCTCAAGTCCTTCGTTGTAGAGTGCCATGACGTTCAGCGCCTGGACGACTTCGGGGCAGTTGGTACAGCTGAGCGAAGCGTAGGTCGTGAGGCGCAGAGGCGTCTTCAGCGCAGCGATACGGCGGATGAAGACCTCTTCGGGGAGGTTCTTGCCCTGGCCGTCAGCGTTGAGGACGGCGAGGATGAGGGAGGTGAACTCGTGACCGCCAGGGATAGCGCGGAAGGAGATGCCTGTAGCCTGCCCATCACGGAGGATGCTGAGGCGAAGGACGTCAGCGGGACGTACCTCGACGGAGATCTGGGGGCTGGTGCTGGCGAAGTCGCGTGCCATCGTGGCGAGCTCTTCGCTCTTGGCGTCGCCTGCGTTGTCGACGACGAGGGTGTACTGGTGCTTCAGGTTAGCGAAGAGGCCCTGAAGCTGAGTGATGATATTCTGATCGAGCTGCATAAGAGTAAGTCGAATGAGTGAGGAAGTATATATGGTATAGATGAAGCACGGGGGAGGTAGAGTCTGCAGACTCTACCTCCCCCGTTTTGTGTTGAGCCCTTGCCTTCGTGAAGGTAAGACCTTCGGCTGGGGGTAGAGGTGCTTCTTAGAGCTTACCGACGAGGTCGATGCTGGGGGTCAGCGTAGCGTCGCCTTCCTTCCACTTAGCGGGGCAGACCTGGCCTGGGTGTTCGTGGACGAACTTAGCAGCCTTGACCTTGCGGAGGAGTTCGCTTGCGTCACGACCGATACCGTTGTCGTGGATCTCAGCGATCTTCAGCTCGCCATCGGGGTTGAAGAGGAAGGTACCACGGTAAGCCTGACCAGACTCTTCGCCGAGGACGCCGAGGGCAATCGAGAGCTCGAAGGTCATGTCAGCGAGCATCGTGTACTCGATCTTGCGGATCGTATCGGTAGCGTCAGCCCATGCCTTGTGGACGAAGTGAGAGTCGGTGCTGACGGAGTAGATGTCTACGCCGAGAGCCTGGAACTCAGCATAGTGGTCTGCGAGGTCAGCAAGTTCGGTGGGGCAAACGAAGGTGAAGTCACCAGGGTAGAAGAAGAGGATGCTCCACTTGCCCTTGAGGTCTTCGTTAGAAACTTGGATGAAACCCTTGTCCTTGCGGTAAGCGTTGACCTTGAACTCGGGGAGCTGGCTGTTGATGTAACACATAATCTATAACTGAATTTCTTGAAAGTGTGATGAAGCGCACCACGGGGTGCTTTCATTTTGTAGTGCAAAGGTAGCCCAACCTTTTACATCCTCCAATTCGCCCCATATATATCGGTATAAATAAAATAGATAATTCTGTATTGCGCTCCACTCTGGGAGGGGCTTTCTCTCGCTCTATACAGGAGGGGTATGAACCTATATTGGTCGCTGAACTGATCTATATAGAATGATGCGCCGACCAATATAGATCACGATGACGACCTCTATTGGGTTGTTGCTCCGTGTAGGGATAAAAGTTGCGGACGAGCGGCAGATAAGTTTGATCTACGTACGTAGCTCTAATATCTGCGTACGTGGATATTTGGATTTATGTGCCTGGTCTTTAAATCTACGTGCATAGATAGAAGAAAACCACTACGTGAAGGTGCTTTTTCCTTCGCGAGAACGATGCTTTTTCCTCCACTGGATAATAGGAATACGCGCGATAAGGCGAAGGGCTTGCGTGTCACTTCGGAGAGGCATATCGTGGAGCTGGGCGTGCGATCTCCGTGGCTCGTCGTGCGCCTCATTGAGGTGGTGTGAGCGGGGTGATGAATGTGGGCTCCAGATGCGTCTTTAGAGGGGTAATTGACTGTGCTATGGGCGGGTGGGGTAGGAGATACAATAAATTATGTCTATATTTGCAGTCCATTAGCGCTCCTACGGTTACCAACCCAGCAGCTTCGGCTGCAGCGAAAAAGTAGAACAAATTATAACGTTATAACGATAATGAAGAAAGGAATTCATCCTGAGAACTACCGTCCTGTAGTATTTAAGGACATGTCTAACGAAGACATTTTCATCACGCGCTCGACGATGCCCGCTAAGGAAACGATCGTTGTAGACGGAGTAGAGTACCCTCTGATCAAGGTGGAAATCTCCAGCACGTCGCACCCCTTCTTTACTGGTAAGGCTAAGCTCGTCGACACGGCTGGTCGTGTGGACAAGTTCATGAGCCGCTACGGCAACCGCAAGAAGTAGTCGTCGACTCGGACAAAGCTCTCGCTGGTGACGTGAAGTACAAGCGTCCCCAAGAGTGCCCAAAATACAAGAGGTCATCTCCCTGCAACGGGGAGATGACCTCTCTTCTTATCTATCTGTGCTTAGGATGGATAGCTTGTGCGGGGGAGTGCCTCTTGAGAGATGATTAAGTCATTCAGTATGATACCCCTTCCGTGTATCATAAAAATGTTATCTTCGTGATCACAAATAGATATCAAAGCTAGAGTATATGAAGACAAGACTCTCAGCGTTGGCCCTTGCACTCCTCCTGGGTGGAGGTATGGCCTCAGCGCAGAAAATCTTGGTCACAGGGCGCGTCACTAATGCTTCGAATGCAGTGCTCCCTAAAGTCCAAGTCGTCGTAAAGGAGACTGGTCGCAGCATGACAACTACCGAGCAAGGACTCTACGTCATCGAGCTCGAGTCGGGCCAGACCCTTCAGTTCATCCTCAACGGTAAGGTCCTCAAGACTGTCGTGGCGAATCAGCCACAGGTGGATGTGGAGCTCCCTGTACAAGCCCCAGAGCAGGGGAAGCCTAAGGCCGACACCACCGCTACGCACTCGGGCGACGGGAAGGACGATGTGATCCTCTCGACCTCGAGCCGTGGGGCTACCTCGATCACGGGGAAGGCTCGCCCACTGTGGGTGCTCAATGGCGTCGTCCTCGGTAGCGACTACGGTAGCCTGGAGTCCTTCGCTGGGGCAGACCCCAAGCAGGTCGCTGCAGGTCTCGTGCCAGGTCTGAGTGCTGAGAACATCGCCTCGGTGCGTATCCTCACCACCTCATCGGAGACCTCAAGCTACGGTCCACGCGGTATCGCTGGGGTCGTAGAGATCACGACGAAGTCTGGCTCTGCTGGTGTCTCCTCCCTTAGCTATCGCGGGGAGTACATCTACCGCCCCATCCCCACGTACAACGACCTGAACGTGATGAACTCCCAGCAGCACGTGGCCCTCATCCAGGACCTGCTCGACGGGGGTATGTATCCGATCCACACGCTGGAGACGTCTAAGGACCAGGGGCTCATCGGCCGCATGTACCAGCTCTTCAACGAGCTTGACGAATCGGGTAAGCCCCGTCTGTCCAATGATGAGGCCTCACGTCTGGCTTACTTCCGCACCGCTGAGCGTGCGAATACCAACTGGTTCAAGCAGCTCTACCGCAATACCATCGTCCACAACCATACGCTGAGCTTCAACGGCGGGACGAATAAGACGAACCTCTTCGCCTCACTCACCGCTCGCGTCGACCCAGGGTGGACCATCGGCAGCCGTGCCAATACCTATTCGGGTAGTATGAGTGCGGACTACAAGCTCCTGCCCACGCTGAAGATCGGGCTGAATATCATCGGGGAGTACAACACCTCCGAAGAGCCTGCTACCTCAGCAGTCAAGTACGCCAATACGACGAGCCGCGCACTGCTCCCCACGGAGAGCTATACGAAGGACTACGTCTCCTACAATATCTTCGACGAGCTCCGTGAGAGCCGCCGCACCCGCACTCAGGGTTATCTGAGCATCCAGGGTACTGCTACGTGGGATATCCTCAAGCAGCTGCGTGCGACCTTCGTCACCGACGTCAAGTACACCAATACGGTGACCTTCCTCGATAACACCGAGCACTCTGTCCTGGCCCGTAGCATGCGCGCCATGCAGACGACCAACGTACGCAACAACAATAAGAACCTGCGTACCGACCCCAACGACCCCTACGCACTTCCTTACTCCGTACTCCCTGAGGGCGGTATCCGTGAGAGCCGCGTCGTGCAGAACTATGTCAATAGCTTCAAGTTCGACCTCGACTACCACCAGACCTTCGGCAAGCACAACGTCCTCGCTGCTGCGGGTATGGAGCTCAATCAGGGGAATGTCCAGAACAACTGGAACATCAACTACGGTGTCCTCTACGACCTGGGCTATCACTCCTACTACCTCCCCGATGCTATCCAGCGCCTCTATGAGCAGGGGAAGGACTACTACACCATCCGCAATAAGGTCAATAACAACCTCGGCTTCCTCACTCGCGCCAGCTATACCTACGACGACCGCTACTCCATCGATGCTCTGCTGCGCTTCGACGCCAGCAACCGCTTCGGTCCCTCGCGCTATGTCCGCTGGCTCCCCACGTGGAATGTGGAGCTGACTTGGGGTGTCGATCGTGAGAGCTTCTTCCGTCATCTGAAGCCCCTCTCCTCGATGCGCCTGAAGACTTACGTCGGGCTTGTCGCGGACAACCCCTCCGTCACCAACTCCCTCGAGGAGATCTATCCCAATATCCCCTGGCGCCCCAGCTCGAAGGAAATCGCTCTGGCGTATAGCAACCTCGCTAACCACGACCTGACCTACGAGAAGACGATGACCTACGGTGCACGCCTCGGCTTCGGCCTCTTCAAGGGGCGTATCTCGGCTGAGATCGATGCCTACCGTCGCCGTAGCTATGACCTCGTCGGTCCTATCTACACGCAGTCGCTCGGTGGTGTCGCACAGAAGGATGGTAACGTGGCGGAGCTGAAGTCCTCAGGTCTGCAGTTCACCCTCTCGACGGTGAACTTCAAGACGAAGACCTTCAGCTGGACGACGGGCTTCTCTTACCTCCACAAGACGAATAAGATCACCTCGCTCCTGAGTAGCCCCACGGTCCGTACGATGGTCTCGGGCTCTGGCTTCTCTTACGAAGGCTATCCACTCTCCTCCGTCTTCTCCATCCCCTTCCTCGGTCTGACGAACGAAGGTATGCCTCGCTTCTACAACGAGCGTGGGGTAGAGACGCTCGGCGACTTCAACTTCTCGAGCAGCAATATCAACTTCCTCAAGTACAGCGGTACGCTTGACCCAACGGATGTCGGTACGCTGACCAATACCTTCCGCTATAAGAACTTCACCCTCTCGGCGAATATCAACTATGAGTTCGGCGCTGTGACGCGTCTGCGTAGCATCTCCAATACGGACGACTACTCAGCCTTCCCACGTGAGCTGACTCAGCGCTGGAAGAAGCCTGGAGACGAGGCCCACACGGATATCCCTCGTATCCCCACCAGCTACGCCTTCGACCAGTACGGAGCGGACAACCTCATCAACGGCTTCTATGCCTACAGTGCCTCCACGGCTCGTATCGTCAGCACGGACCTCGTACGCCTCAAGGAGATCTCTATGGAGTACACGGTCTCGAAGACCCTCCTGCGCCGTACGCCGCTGAAGAACCTCGCGGTGAAGCTGCAGGCCCAGAACCTTATGCTCCTCTATTCGGATGCTCGTCTGCGTGGCGATGACCCTGCTTATATGTACAGCTCTTCGGTCACCGCTCCTAAGAAGCTCATCCTCACCCTGCGTGTCGGACTCTAAGCGAGATACTATTATGATGAATAGACTCTTCGTGCCCCTCGTGGCCCTCGTGGCTCCCCTCGTCCTCGGATCTTGCAACAAGCTCCTCGATGAGCTACCCGACGAACGTGTGCAGCTTGATACTCCTGAGAAGATCCGCCTGGCACTGTCCAATGCTTATCCTATCACCTCCTTCGCCTACGCCTGTGAGATGTCTACGGATAATGTCGATGACTACGGGACGGACAACCCGAACTTCACGAAGTTCACCTACGACCTCGTCTACTGGAATGACGGCCCTGAGTACAACCAATCCGATGGTATGCGTGCCCTGTGGCGTGCTCACTACCTTGCTATCCAGCACGCCAATGCTGCGCTGGAGGCTATCGACAAGCTCGGCGGAGGTACAGAACTCAACCCCCACAAGGGGGAGGCGCTCGTGGCACGTGCGTACTCGCACTTCGTCTTGGTGAACCTCTTCGGTAAGCACTACAATACCTCTACCAGCTCCACCGACTTAGGCGTCCCCTATATGACGGCCCCTGAAGTGACGCTGAACCCCCAGTACACGCGTAACACCGTCGCTGAGGTCTATGCGGCTATCGATAAGGACCTCACTGAAGGGCTTCCCCTCATCTCGGATAGCTACTACAAGCAGAAGGCCTACCACTTCAATAAGGCTGCTGCCGAAGCGTTCGCTGCTCGCTTCTACCTCTTCTATGAGCAGTGGGACAAGGCGATCGAGCACGCTACGAAGGCGCTCGACGGGAAGGCGCCTCGCCGCTGGTCAGACTTCCAGGTCGCCAGCATCGTCGGTGCTAAGACGGAGGATGCTTACGCTAAGCTCTTCACTCGTGAGACGGTCACGGCGAACTTCCTCCTGCAGCCCGTCGCCTCCAATGCGGTCGACTACTTCTCCTACGCTCAGCTGAAGCGCTTCTCTATGACGCACCGCACAGCTGAAGAAGTCTTCATCGGGGAGAATATCTGGCGCAGCTCCACGACGCCACAGGCCGACTACTGGCAGGTGCCCTTCGTGTCGTCCTCGTACAACTATCGCGACGTCATCAATCAGTCGAAGTATCCCTACTACGCAAGTAAGAAGGGGAACACGCTCGTCGTGCCCTTCACCGCTGAAGAGACGCTCCTGGTACGTGCCGAAGCTGAGATCATCAAGAAGCAGTACGATGCTGCTGTCACCGACCTCAACACGTGGACGGCTGCCTACCTCAATACGACCAAGAATACCTTCACGAAGGATGAGATCATCGCCTTCTACAAGGCTCTGGACTATAACTCCGCCACAGCTCCTACGATGAAGAAAAAGCTGAATCCCTCCTTCACCCTCGATGGGGGCGAAGAGCAGGAGATGCTCCTTCACCACCTCCTGCAGTGCCGCCGTGTAGCTACGGCTCACGAAGGGCTGCGCTGGTTCGACATCCGCCGCTATGGCATCGAGGTCTACCGCTTCGTCCACGACACGAAGGACCGCGCGAAGTACACCGTAGCTAAGACCCTCACCCCGGGCGATGAGCATACGACCTTCCAGATCCCGCAGAACGTCCGCAACGCTGGACTCGAAGCTACTCCCCGCACAAGTAACTAATCCTCAAGCTCGCCTCATCGCGCCACACTATGAATATGACTCTAAGGAAAGCCTCCCTGTGGGCCCTTGCTGCTCTCACGATGGCCCTCGGCAGCTGCCGCAAAGTGGATGCAGATATTAGCTCGACCTCCGTACTCAATGCCTCTGCGAGCCGCACGGCAATGGACGAGTACATCGAGCGTGAAGTCACCTCGCCCTACAACATCCAGATCTACTATCGCTATACCGAGAGTGAGATCGGCCGTAACTGGGTGACCTCCCCCGCCAACGAGTACAACAGCCTCCAGTTCGTCAACGTCCTCAAGTACCTCTTCCTCGAGCCCTATACCGAGGTGATGGGTGTGGACTTTGTTCGCCGCTTCACGCCACAGGCCTTCGTACTCACTGGCCTCTTGGCCTACAACCCACCGCCCAGCAACTCGAATACACGTGCTTCGACGGTCAATGGGGTCAAGATCATCTTTATGAACATCAATAGCTTCGACTTCCCTTCGCTCAAGCAGTACTACCACACGCTGGATAGTCTGAAGACTGTGCTGGAGACCGATACCTCCGTGCAGGCAGAGTATGATCAGTGGAAGACTTGGCTGGATGGACAGAACTCCACCTACCTCGAGCGCCTGAAGGACGTCTACCTCCGTACGATGTACCACGAGGCAGCGCATACCTTCCACCAGAGAGTCGAGCCCACGACGGACTTCGACAAGATCACCTCGCTCGACTACCGTCAGGCTGACTGGATCTCCGGCTGGACGCGTGAAGGGAAGAAGTCCATCGAGTATGGCTTCATCACCAACTACGCCAGCCAGGAGCCTCACGAAGACTTCGCTGAGCTCTTCGGGAACTATGTCATCCTTAGTGCCGATGAGTGGGAGGCCAAGCTCGTCTCTGCTGACGTGATCCCCGCAGGGCGCACCCGCTCGGGTCGCTCCATCATCGAGGAGAAGATCACCATCATCAAGGACTATATGCTCAATACCTGGGGGCTCGATATGGATAAGCTCCGTGCGCAGCTACACGCTCGCTATCCGAACTTCGCTCGTCAGGACTTCACTACAATGACCTCATCCACGACACAGCAATGAACTATACGAAGATCTTCGCCCTTGCGACGGGCGCTCTCCTTTGGATGAGCTCTTGCTCCAGCTCTAGCGACCTTGATAAGCTCCCCGAGGCTGCCGTCCGCACTCAGGAGGCGATCAGTGAGACGGTCTCCAAGCTCGAGGGGCACGATGGCTACTGGCGCCTCACTTACTACCCCGACACGAAGCGTGCCTACGGGGGCTACTCGATGTATGTCCAGTTCAAGGACGGCCGTGTCACGGCGCTCTCCGAGCTCTCGACGACCTCTACGAACTCAACCTATTCGGTGAAGAACATCGATATGCCTACGCTTGCCTTCGACACGCGTAGCAATGTCCTCCACCACTTCATCACCTCTACCGA